>Ga0310786_10000676_pt1 | contig 54442 bp, 39 predicted proteins | sample AusTroGonzalo_MG_FD_203881 | JGI IMG/M metagenome (GOLD analysis project Ga0310786, IMG submission 203881) | Bovine rumen microbial communities from tropical cattle in Woodstock, Queensland, Australia - Gonzalo_03 (v2) (version 2) | ecosystem: Host-associated > Mammals > Digestive system >...
GCGGCGCTGTGGGCAAGAATCCAAGGCAGGAGATTTACTCTTGTCTTCCAATTTCTGACGTCCTTTGCGGACTAACTGTTGAATCGTTGGCATTCTTTAATTGCGTTTAAATTATTATTTTTTATTTTGTTGATAGATAAATTTCTCTCTTATCACCAGTAAAAAACGGTAATTCTTGAAGCATTTTACGCATGTAGTAAGGATTTGACAAGTCACATTACGGACTTTTGTTTATCAAAACACACCGAAGTCTAAGGGGTTGAGTTTGAGCGACTTACGGTGCAAGAACCTATAACGTTTTCTTTATCAGGTCCTTACTATTGGTAAATGAGGCAACATTTACTACCTTTTTTCGGGCTGCAAAATTACTACATTTTTCAATACGCCCGACATTTTTTTCAAAAAATTTTTCAAATTATTTTTCAACAATGTTAACCATTGATAATCAAACTGAAACAATAAATGAAAAAAACTTCAAACTTCAAACTCAAAACTTCAAACTATTTTGTATCTTTGCATCGTAAATTTTGAAACGTGTCAGGAATACTCGAACATCTTAATGAGCCTCAGCGTGAGGCGGTTACAACAATTGAAGGTCCGGTGATGGTCATTGCAGGCGCCGGCTCGGGCAAAACCCGTGCCCTCACCCACCGCATCGCCTATATGATTGAACAAGGTATCAACCCGTTCTCAATCATGGCACTCACCTTCACCAACAAAGCCGCCAAAGAGATGAAAGAGCGCATAATGCAACTCGTAGAGCCGGGCGCCGCACGTAACGTCTGGATGGGCACGTTCCACTCAATCTTTGCGAGAATCTTGAGAATCGAAGCGGCAAGTTTGGGCTATACCTCAGAATTCACCATCTACGACACCGACGACTCGAAGACGCTCATCAACACCATATTAAAAGAAAGAGAAATCGACACGAAAGCCTATCCGGCGAAGTATATATTGCACCGCATCTCGATGGCGAAATCGGCGCTCTACACGCCTGAAGACTACTGCGATAACGCCGAGATTCAGGAGCAGGACCGCCGCGCCAACAAGCCGCTCATCGGAGAGATCTTCAAGACGTACAACGCACGACTGAAACGCGCCAACGCCATGGATTTCGACGATATCCTGTTCAACACGAACGTGCTGCTGCGCGATTTCCCGGATATCCTTTATAAATATCAGTGTCATTTCCAGTATATCCTCGTCGATGAGTATCAGGACACGAACTACGCGCAATACCTTATAATCAAGCGCATCGCGGCCATGCACGAGAACATCTGCGTGGTGGGCGATGACGCACAGTCGATCTACGGCTTCCGCGGAGCGAACATCCAGAATATATTGAACTTCAAGATAGATTATCCTGAACAAAAGCTCATCCGCCTCGAGCAGAACTACCGCTCGACAAAAACCATCGTGAAGGCGGCTAACAGCGTGATAGCCAACAACAAAGACCAGATTAAAAAGACTGTCTGGTCGGACAAGGAAGAAGGCGAACTCATTACGCTGCTTAGAGCCACATCCGACAACGAAGAAGGCACGCTTGTGGCAAATTCAATCTTCGGTTATAAGATGTCGCGACAGCTGGCAAACAAGGATTTCGTGATTCTCTACCGCACCAATGCACAGTCGCGTTCGCTCGAAGAGGCGTTGCGCAAGCAGGATATACCTTATAAGATTTATGGCGGACTGTCGTTCTACGACCGCAAAGAGGTGAAGGACCTCCTCGCCTACTTCCGCGTGGTGATAAACCCTACCGACGAACAGGCATTGCTGAGAATTTTAAATTATCCGGCTCGTGGCATAGGCGACACCACCAAACAGAAGCTGCAGGTCATCGCCGACGAACGCAAATGCACCGTTTGGGACGTGCTGAAATCGCTCAACGAGCAGTCGACGGAGTTCAACATGGGCACCGTCAACAGGCTGAGCAACTTTGTGACGATGATTCAGAGCTTCCAGACGCAGCTCGACAAGATGAACGCCTTCGAGCTGGCGAAACATATCACCGAAACGGTAGGAATCATTAAGGTTTTAAAGGAAGACGAGAGTCCAGACGGAGTGATGCGAGTGCAGAATATCGAAGAGTTGCTCAACGCCATCCAGGAGTTCAGCGACAAGCAAGTCGATGAGGTCACCGGCGAGCAGATGACGATAAACCTTCCGAAATTTATGGAAGACGTGGCGCTTCTCACCGACCAGGATCAAAAAGAGGAAGAAGGCGCCGACTACGTCACTCTGATGACCATCCACAGTGCGAAAGGACTTGAATTTCCTTATGTTTACATCGTCGGATTGGAAGAAAACCTCTTCCCAGGAATACAGTCGTTGAGTACTCGCGAAGACCTCGAAGAAGAACGCCGTCTGTTCTACGTGGCACTGACAAGAGCCGAGACGAAGCTCATCTTGAGTTATGCCGAGAGCCGTTACCGCTGGGGCAATATCACCCTCAGCGAGCCATCTCGTTTCATCGAGGAAATCGACCCAAATCTGATTGAGAGAACACGAAAGGCCTCTTTCAGAGGAACTACGATAAAAGAAGACAGAGGATATAATCCGTTTTCGGGCAGAGGTGCGTGGACCTTCAGCGGCGACAGGAGGTACGAGACTAAGAGCACTCCGAGACCTCAGAGTTCTCAGAGTACTCCGAAAGCTTCCGATAGCGACTTTGTCCCTGTCGCCGCTGAAGAAATCGAGGTCGGCATGCGTGTGCTTCATCAGAAGTTCGGGCAAGGAACGGTAGTGAAAGTGGAAGGCGTAGGGCCGAACAAAAAGGCATCAGTCGATTTCGATGAAGGCGGTAATAAAATGTTAATGCTGAAGTTTGCCAAATTAAGCATTTTAAAACAATAAAGGTTATAGGTTATTGGTTATAGGTTATAGAGATTAATGAATTTATAATTTTCAATTATGGAATACAATACAGAACGCGAGAAGATAGTGATTTCGGAATACGGAAGGAACATCCAGGTGATGATTCGTCATCTTATGGAGATCGAAGACCGCAAGCAGCGCACCGAGGCGGCATATTTCATCGTCAGCGTGATGGCGCAGATGAATCTGCAGGTGAAGGAGTCGAACGACTACATGCATAAGCTCTGGGATCATCTCCACATCATAGCGGAATATAAGCTCGATGTCGACGGTCCATATCCTGTTCCGACCCCTGAGATGCAGAAGAAGAAACCCGAACACGTTGGTTATCAGAAGAATAACATCCGCTACGGTCATTACGGGCAGTACATCTACGACGTTGTGAAGAAAGTCAAGGAGATGGAAGACGGTCCGAAGAAACAGGCCATCCTCATCAACATCGCCAACCAGATGAAGCGCGACTATCTCAACTGGAACCGCGACACTGTGAACGACCTGCTCATCCTCGACGATCTGTATAAGATTTCGGGCGAAGAGGTGGTGCTTCCGATGGACACCAAGCTCACCCCTACCAACGAGATCCTGAACAAGCCGCAAGCCCAGCAAAATCAGGGTCAGAAGAAGAAAAACAATAACAACAAGAAAAAGAACAATCAGCCGCAGGCTAAGCAAAATAACCCTAATCGTCCAAACAGAAAAAACTAAGTCATGGCATCATTTAGAGTTACAGGAGGCAATAAACTCCACGGCACCATCATCCCGCAGGGTGCGAAAAACGAGGCAATGCAGGTACTCTGCGCCGCCCTCCTCACCGACGAACCGGTGACCATCACCAACCTCCCCGACATCCTCGACATCAACAACCTCATCGACCTCATGAAGGGCATGGGCGTGAAAGTCGACCGTCGCAGCAAGAGCGAGGTGGTGTTGCAAGCCGACAGCATCAACCATGATTATTTCGACACCAAGGACTTCCACGAGCGCGCCACCAAGCTGCGTGGCTCGGTGATGATACTCGGTCCGCTCTTGGCACGTTTCGGCATGGGTTATATGCCGCGTCCGGGAGGCGACAAGATCGGACGTCGTCGTCTCGACACCCACCTCATCGGACTGCAGAACCTCGGCGCGACGATGGAGACCATAGGTCTGGAGCACGTCTACCGCTTGGTGGCGCCGAAAGACGGACTCAAAGGCACTTACATGCTTCTCGACGAGGCCTCGGTGACAGGTACCGCCAACATCGTGATGGCAGCGGTGATGGCCAAAGGCACCACCACCATCTTCAACGCGGCCTGCGAGCCATATCTCGTACAGCTCTGCCGCATGCTCACCGCCATGGGCGCCAAGATCGAAGGCATCGGCTCTAACTTATTGAAAATCACTGGAGTAGAAAAACTTCACGGCACCACACACCGTCTGCTCGCCGACATGATCGAGGTGGGCTCATTCATCGGTCTGGCTGCCATGACAGGCTCCGACATCACCATCAAAGACGCGGGGATCAAGGACTTGGGCATCATCCCGAGCACCTTCAAGAAACTCGGCATCAAGATGGAGTTCATAGGCGACGACATCCACATCCCGGCGCAGGAACACTACCAGGTTGAGACCTTCCTCGACGGCAGTATCCTCACCATCGCCGACGCCCCGTGGCCAGGCTTCACGCCCGACCTCATCAGTATCGTGTTGGTGGTGGCGACACAGGCCAAAGGCACCGTCCTCATCCATCAGAAGATGTTCGAAAGCCGTTTGTTCTTTGTCGATAAGCTCATCGATATGGGCGCGCAGATCATCCTCTGCGACCCGCACCGAGCCAACATCATCGGTCTCGACCGCAGTCATCAGCTCAAGGCCTTGAGGATGGCATCGCCCGATATCCGTGCAGGTGTGGCATTGCTCATCGCAGCGCTGTCGGCCGACGGCACGTCGATAATCGACAACATCGACCAGATCGACCGCGGCTATCAGGACATCGACGGACGACTGAAGCAACTCGGAGCTCAAATCGAGAGAGTTTAAAATCAGGTTTTTAAAAGGAAATATGCCAAAATGACACAAAAATCGTTTTGGCATACTTTTTGATTGTACCTTATTAATATTATCGAAAAAAAGTAAAACAAAATATATCATGGGAGAAAACAAAAAGAATAAAAAGTTTCATCAAAACGCTGATAATCAACATATTAGTGAAGATGAAAAATTAAAAGAAAGCAACGAGAAAGCTGAAGTCAAGGAGGAAAAAACCGAAAATTTCGAAGAAAAATTCAACGAGTTGAATGACAAATACCTCCGTTTGTATTCAGAATATGACAATTATCGCAAGCGTACTGCCAACGAGAAAGTCGAGCTGATAAAAACGGCGGCTGAAAGCACCATTTTGGCTTTGTTGCCTATTCTCGACGACTTCGAGCGTGCTCTTCCGACGATGGAAAGTGCTAAAGACAAGACCCATTACGAAGGTATGATGTTGATTTACAACAAGTTAAAACGCACCTTGGAACAAAAAGGTCTTGAAGAGATCAAAGCCACCGGCGAGCCGTTCAACACCGACGAACACGAGGCGCTGACGCAGATTCCGGCCCCTTCGGAAGACATGAAGGATAAGGTTATCGACGTGGTTCAGAAAGGTTACAAACTGAATGGTAAAGTTATAAGATACGCGAGAGTGGTCGTTGGTTGTTAAAACATAAAATATGGCAGAAAAACGAGATTACTACGAGGTGCTGGAGGTTCCGAAGAACGCTTCGGCCGATGAGATAAAGAAAGCCTACCGCAAGAAGGCGTTGCAGTATCACCCTGACAGGAACCCGGGTGACAAAGAGGCAGAGGAGAAATTCAAGGAGGCGGCCGAGGCTTACGGAGTGCTCAGCGACCCTGACAAACGTGCGCGTTACGACCGTTACGGTCATGCCGGCGTCAACGGACAGGACTTCAGCGGAGCTTCGATGAACGACATCTTCAGTCAGTTTGGCGACATCCTCGGCGACCTCTTTGGAGGCGGTTTCGGTGGCGGCGGCTTTGGCTTTAACTTCGGCGGCGGCTTCGGAGGCGGCCAGCAGAAGCCAGTCTACAGGGGCTCCAACCTCCGTGTACGCGTGAAGCTCACCCTCGAGGAGATCAGCACCGGCGTCAAGAAGAAGATAAAAGTCAACAAATACGTGCCTTGTCAGAAATGTCACGGCAGCGGCTCGGAAGACGGTCAGATGGAGACCTGTAAGGCCTGCGGCGGCAAAGGACAGCGCGTGATGCGTTCGGGCTTTTTCACACAGGTGTCGACATGTTCGGCATGCGGTGGCGAAGGCAAGGTGATAAAGAAGAAATGCTCGGCATGTAACGGCGACGGCATCGTCAAAGGCGAAGAGGTCATCGAGCTCGACATCCCCGCCGGCGTTGCCGAGGGAATGCAGCTGTCGGTGCGAGGCAAAGGCAACGCCGGCGCACGTAACGGCATAGCTGGCGACCTTCTCATCCTCATTGAAGAAGAGAAGAGCAAAGACTTCGAACGCGACGAGAACAACCTCATACACAACCTCTTCATCAGCTTCCCGCAGGCAGCACTCGGATGTAACGTCGACGTGCCTTGCATTGGCGGCACCGTGAGCGTGAAAATCCCAGCAGGAGCGCAGAGCGGCGACATCATCCGGGTGAAAGGCAAAGGTCTGCCAGAGGTGAACAGCCACCGCATCGGCGACCTCATCGTCAACATCAACGTGTGGACACCGAAAAAACTCTCGAAAGACGAGGAAAAACTGATGAAAGACCTCCTCGAGAGCGATAACTTCAAACCAAAACCAAGCGCCAACGAAAAAGGCGTTTTCGACAAAATAAGAGACTATTTTAGCTAAAAATACATGAATTATCTCGAAATAAATAACGTTTCAAAGACCTACGGAACAAAAAAGGTGCTCAACGACATCTCGATAAAGGTGCCGCAGCAGAGCATCTACGGTCTGTTGGGACCCAACGGAGCTGGCAAGACCACGCTCATCAGGATATTAAACCAGATTACCATGCCCGACTCAGGTCAGGTTCTTCTTAATGGTAATCCATTGAAACCCAGCGATATAGCTAATATCGGTTATCTCCCCGAGGAGCGCGGACTTTACAAGAAGATGAAAGTCGGCGAACAGGCCGTCTACCTCGCTCAACTGAAAGGCATGGACCGCAAGGATGCCGAGAAAAAGCTGCGTCAGTGGTTTGTGAAGTTCGACATCGCGAGCTGGTGGGATAAGAAAGTCGAGGAGCTCAGCAAAGGCATGCAGCAGAAGGTGCAGTTCATCGTCACGGTGATACACGAGCCGAAGCTGCTCATCTTCGACGAGCCATTCTCAGGTTTCGACCCTATAAATGTCAATCTTTTGAAGAAAGAAATACTCGAGCTTCGCGATAAAGGCGCCACCATCCTCTTCTCCACGCATAACATGGCATCGGTTGAGGAGCTTTGCGACAATATCATGCTTATTAATAAAGGTGAAAAGATTCTCGAAGGCAGTGTTTACGATATAAAACAGCAATATAAGAACCATTCTTACGACGTTGTTTACAAGCCATTCGAAGGCGGTGAAGAGACACATCAGACCGTCAATTCCACCAATCCTAACGATTTGATTCGCGAGATTATAGAAAAAGGCGAAATCGTTTCGTTCAACGAGATTCTGCCGTCGATTAACGACATTTTCATCAATTTAGTTTCATCTTCAAATAAATGATAATCAACGACTTATGAAAATAGGCATCATCATACAAAGAGAATATCTCACACGCGTCAAGAAGCGCTCGTTTATACTTATCACCTTCCTCGCGCCCATATTTTTCGCCGCTTTGATGTTTCTTCCTGCCCTTCTCATGCTGAATTCGGAGAGGTTCGACACGAAGAAAACCATTGCTGTTTGCGACGAATCGACGCTGTTTGTCGGTAAGTTTAAAGACACCGACGTCAACACCTTTATGTATGTCGATAACGACATCGCCACGGCCAAAAACCTTGTGCGTGAAGGCGTTTACGACGGCGTGCTCTACATCCCTGGCACCTCACTGACTTTACCGGTAAATGCTGAGATTTACAGCATGAATCAGATTCCGATGACGCTCTCCGATTACATCAACACGACGATGAAAAAAGTGATAGAGCATCAGAAGCTTCTCGCGTCTGGCATCGACCCGGAGATTGTGAAGGCGGCCAACACCACCATTCACGTGCAGTCAATCAGGATGAGCGAAGACGAGAACGTGGAGAAGAAGAGTTTCGGTGAGTTCGAGTTTTTGCTTGGCATAGCGCTCGCCATGGTGATCTATTTCGTAATCTTCATCTTCGGCAGTCAGGTGATGCGCGGCGTTATTGAGGAGAAGACCAACCGCATCATCGAGGTTATCATCAGCAGCGTCAAGCCTTTCGAACTGATGATGGGCAAGATTATCGGCATAGCTCTCGTCGGCTTGACACAGTTCCTGCTTTGGGGTGTTTTGACCATGGGAATCTACGTCGCGGTGGCACAGTTCCTGCCGACACAGGAGGTGTTCTCGACCGGCACCGTCATGACAGAACAAATCACGGAAACAGTACAAAACACTGACACTCAGCAAGTTTTGACAAAAGTGTTCGACGTCATACATTCCATCAATTTCAAGGCCATTTTATGGTGTTTCCTCTTCTATTTCATCGGAGGATATTTCCTTTATTCGGCCATGTTCGCCGCTGTGGGCTCGGCTGTCGATAACGAGACCGACACCCAGCAGTTTGTGACGCCTATTTCGATGCTTCTGATTATCCCAATGGTATGTTCGACCATCATCGCCAACGCGCCTGACAGCTCGCTAAGTCTTTGGTTATCAATGATTCCATTCACCTCACCTGTCGCCATGATGTTGCGCATCCCGTTCGGTGTGCCAATTTGGCAGGTGGTGACATCGGTGGCCTTGTTGTTCGTCACGTTTATCATCTTCACATGGCTGGCTGGCAAAGTGTACCGCACCGGCATCCTGATGTACGGCAAAAAAGTGTCGTGGAAGGAAATAATCAAGTGGATTAAATATTAATTAAAAAATATTTTGTTGGCATTGAAAAATGTCGTATTTTTGCACGCTAAAAATTTTTTGGCGTAAAAATTGGAAATTAATTAAAAAAAGTTTAATATTTAATAAAAATTCAATTTAAAATGCAGAACAAAGGAGTTATTAAGCTTTTGGCATTATTATTGGCTCTTTTCACCGTGTATCAGTTGTCATTTACGTTCGTGACAAGGCACGTGGAAAGTAAAGCAAAGGCCTATGCTGAAAGTCCGAAGACTGTTGCCTTGGCAGAAGAGATGGCTAATGGCGACCAGAATGCCCTTGAGTACTATCTTGACTCGATCAAGACAGCTAGAGAGACTTATTATCTCGACTCAGTCGGTACAATTACAGTTTACATGTGGCAAGACTACCGCAAGTGCAAGGAGCAGGAGTTGAACCTCGGCCTTGACCTTAAGGGTGGTATGAACGTTATGATGGAAGTGTCGGTTCCTGACATCATCTACGCTCTTGCCGGAAATAGCAATGACGAAACATTTAGAGAGGCCATGCGCCAGGCTAGCGAGCAGCACCTCAATAGCCAGAAAGACTTCGTCGACCTCTTCGGCGAGGCTTACGCAAAGCTCGACCCGAATGCACGTCTTGCATCGATTTTCCTGTATGAATTCAAAGACAAAGGCATCACCGTCAACTCGACAAACGACGAGGTGTTGAAGGTCATCAAAGACGAGACCGACAGCGCTATCGACCGTTCATATCAGATTTTGAGAACCCGTATCGACCGTTTCGGTGTGGCGCAGCCAAACATCCAGAAGCTGGAAGGCTCAGGCCGTATCCTCGTCGAGCTCCCGGGTATCAAAGATCCTAAGCGTGTCCGCAAACTGTTACAGGGCACCGCTCAGCTCGAGTTCTGGGAGACCTACAACTTCTCAGAGATTTATCAGTATTTCGATGAGGCCAATGCACGTCTGGCCGAGATCGAGAAGGCAAGAAAAGCTGACGACGGTGAGATCGAGAAGGTTGAAGACGTTGAAGAAGACGTTGCTCTTCTCAACCAGCTGACAGCTGAAGACTCAATCAAGAAGGCTCAAGATAAGGCACGTGAGGAATACATGGCAAACAACCCATTGTACACCTACCTCACCCCTTCTTACTACCAGAACAACATGGGTCAGCTTGCTCCAGGCGAGACAGCCCGCGTTGGTATGGCAATGGTGAAAGATACAGCCAACATCAACAGAATGTTGAAGCTCACATCATCGGTGTTCCCACGTAACCTCAAGTTCGCATGGTGCGTTAAACCTAGCAAGTATGTCACAGGCAACGTCGAATTCATCGACCTCGTGGCATTGAAGGCCAACCGTGACAACAAATGCGCTCTCGGTGGTGAAGTCATCACAGAGGCCCGTCAGGACTACGACCAGAACGGTCGCGTCGAGGTGTCGCTCAGCATGAACACTGAAGGTGCCAAGGCATGGAAACGCTTGACAGGCGACAACGTCGGCCGTCAGGTTGCTATCGTGCTTGATAACTACGTTTATTCATATCCTGTGGTCAACGATGAGATTCCGAACGGAACATCAAAGATTTCGGGTGGTGACATGACAGTTGAAGAGGCTCAGGACTTGGCCAACATCCTCAAAGCAGGTAAGTTGCCGGCTCCAGCACGTATCCTCGAAGAAAACGTCGTCGGTCCTTCACTCGGTCAGGAAGCTATCACATCAGGTTTCTGGTCGTTCATCATCGCTTTCTGCCTCGTGCTCATCTACATGATATTCTTCTACAGCAAGGCAGGTGTCGCAGCCGACATCGCACTGCTCGTCAACATCCTGTTCTTCTTTGGTGTCATCGCATCATTCGGAACAGTCCTCACACTGCCTGGTATCGCAGGTATAGTGTTGACCTTGGGTATGGCTGTTGACTCGAACGTCATTATCTTCGAGCGTATCAAGGAAGAGATTGCGGCAGGTAAAGGCATCCGTCTCGCTGTCGCCGACGGTTTCAAGGCAGCTTATTCAGCTATCCTCGATGGTCAGATCACAACATTCTTGACAGGTTTCATCCTGTTCGAGTTCGGTACAGGTCCTGTCCAGGGCTTCGCAACAACCTTGATGATCGGTATCTGCACATCGTTGTTCACATCAATCTTCATCACTCGTCTCATCCTCGAGCACTGGCTCGACAAAGACAGAGAGATCAAGTTCTCAACCGATATGACACGCGACTTCCTGAAGCACACCAAGTTCGACTTCATCAAGTTCGGTAAGACAGCTTTCATCATCGGCGGTATCATGATCGTCATCAGCTTCGGCTCATTGGCGACACGCGGTCTCAACCTCGGTATCGACTTCCAGGGTGGTCGTAACTATGTCGTCCGCTTCGACAAGGAAGTGTCAGTGGCACAGATCCGCGAGGCTTTGTCGAACGTTCCAGAGTTCAAAGACGATGCTCCAGAGGTGAAGACCTACGGTCCAAGCCGTCAGGTGAAGATCACCACCAAGTATGAGATCAACAGCAACGATCCTGACATCGACGCTAAGATTCAGGGCATGCTCTACGAAGGCTTGAAAGGCTTCTTCGGCAAGGAGATGACATACGACCAGTTCACATCCGACAGTGAGAAGAGCGATATGATGCTCGGTATCATGTCGTCGCAGAAAGTCGGTGCTACCATCGCCGACGACGTGACACGTAAGGCTGTCTGGGCTGTCGTCATCTCATTGGTTGTCATCTTCGTGTACATCGCTATCCGATTCAAGAGATGGCAGTATGGTGCCTCTTCAATCGTTGCATTGGCACACGATACAATCATCGTGATTGGTATGTACTCGTTGTTCTACAACATCCTTCCATTCTCAATGGAGGTTGACCAGTCGTTCATCGCCGCTGTCTTGACCATCATCGGTTACTCAATCAACAACACAGTGGTTATCTTCGACCGTATCCGTGAGAACGTGAACCTCTATCCTAAGAGAAGCTGGTATGAGAGAATGAACGACGGTGTCAACAGCACCTTGCTCCGTTCAATCAACACATCAGGTTCGACATTAGTGGTGTTGCTCGCCATCTTCATCTTCGGCGGTGAGACCATCCGTGGATTCGTGTTCGCATTGCTCGTAGGTATCTTCGCTGGTACATTCTCATCACTCTTCATTGCTTCTCCGATAGCTTACATGTTCTTCAGAGGCAAGAAAGTCGATGCTAAGCTCCTCGAAGCAGCCGATAAGAAGAATAAATAGGTATACGAAATATGATGATGTAGAGACGCGCCATGGCACGTCTCTACATTTTTTTTGCAAAAATAGCCTTTGATACGCAATGATTTTGTATCTTTGTTGTTTAATATAGAAAAGAGAAATCATGTCGAAAAAACTGTTATTGATATTATTCGCGATATTACTCGGAGCAGTGCAACCTCTTGAGGCTCAACGTCGTAGCCCTGCCAAGAGTGCCGATACGGCTTTCGAGAGAGGTCAATACAGCCTCGCCATTGAGCGTTATAAAAAGGCCATTAAGAAGGTTAAAAAGAAGAAATTTGAGGATGAGCGCAACCGCATCACCTATCAGATGGGCGAATGCTACAGGCTTACCGACAATGCCAAGCAGGCTGCGGCGCAGTATAAGCGCCTGATGAAGAGCGATTTCCCGAACAACACCCCTATCTTCTACCTGCATTATGGCGACATGCTGAAACGCATCGAGAAATACGATGATGCCTTGGCGATGTACAATAAATACACCGAGCTGGTGCCCGACGATCCGCGTGGACAGAGGGCGGCCGACGACATCGCAAATATCAAGGAATGGCTTGAATATCCTTCGAAATATGAGGTAACAAAGGTGAAGGCGCTCAACTCGAAGGCTTCCGACTTCGGCATCGCGTGGATCTCGAACAGCTTCAACGACGTCATCTTCACCTCAACACGTGAAGGCGGCATCGCTAAGGAGAAAGACGGCATCACTGGCCAGCATTTTGCAGATTTTTATTATTCGAGACAAGATAAGAAAGGTAACTGGGACAAGCCAGAGCTCGTCGACGAGGAAGGCGGACTGAACACCAAAGGCAGCGAAGGCATGCCGTATTTCACGAAGTCGTTTTCCGACGTGTATTTCACACGCTGCCCCAACGATAAACGCCGTAAGTCGGGATGTATGATCATGAAGTCGAAGCGCACAGGCTCGACGTTTGCCGAGGCTTCTGTCGTTGAGATAGTAGGCATCGACTCAATCGATGTCGTCGGCCACCCTACCCTTAACTCCGACGAGAGCATCATGTATTTCACGGCAGACCGTCACGGAGGCTTCGGTGGCAAAGACATCTGGATGACCATCAAAGGTGAAGACGGCAAGTTCGGTCGTCCGTTTAACCTCGGGGACGTTGTCAACAGCCCTGGAGATGAGTTGTTTCCTTACCTGCGCAACGACAGCACTTTGTACTTCGCTTCCGACGGACACGGCGGCATGGGTGGCTTGGATATCTTCGTCACCACCGTCGACTCGCTGGGCAACTGGTCGGAGCCGGCAAACCTGAAGTCGCCGATCAACTCGACGGGCAACGATTTCAGCATAGTGTTCCACCCCACCGAGGAACGCGGATTCTTCGCCTCCAACAGGGGCAGCCGTAATGGCATGGACGACGAGATCTATTACTTCATGGAGCCGCCTATCCTGTTGACTGTCAATGGAACCATCAAAGACGAGAACAGCTTGCAATACGTGAGCGGAGCCAACGTGAGCATCGTCGGAACCGACGGTACGAAGGCCACGACGCTATCCAGCGCAAAGGGATCATTCCAGTTCAACGAAGGGACACTGAACGTAGGCAACATCTATGTTTTGACCATCGAGAAGAACAACTACTTCACCATGACCGACACCATCAACACCATAGGACTTGAGTTTAGCCGCGACTTTACGCCAAGCTATGAGATATCAATGATTCCTACGGGTGCCGTGGTGTTGCCGGAGATTCAATACGAACTCGGCAAATGGGACTTGAGGCCACAGTTTGAAGACTCGCTGCAAGGCTTAATCGAGATCTTACAGGTCAACCCGAATATCACTATCGAGCTCGGCTCACATACCGATAACCGTGGCACTGAAGCTAGCAACGACATCCTGTCGCAGAAACGTGCACAGTCGGTGTGCGACTACCTCGTGATAAGAGGTATTGACCCTATGCGACTCACCGCTAAAGGCTATGGCGAGCGCGTGCCGAGGACAGTGAACGGCGTGAAACTCACAGAGGATTACATCAACAAACTGCCTACAGAAGCTGAGAAAGAGAAGGCTCACCAGCTTAACCGTAGAACCGAGTTCAAGGTGCTGAGCAGAGACTATCAGCCGCGCGAGAACATCGACGACGACCAGATGGCTAACATCAAGCTCAACCCTGAAGACAATAAGGTGGCTTTCACCCAAAACAAACAGGGATATTTCCAGTTTAAGAGCTATGTCAACGCTTACACCGAGATTATAACCTACGATAGAGACTCGGAGATGAGCGTCTCGCAGGAGAAAGTGATGGAGTTGCTGACAAATGGCGTCATCACCAAGAATGACTTCTTAGGCGACAATGTCGAGAAGATCATCACTGCGGGCAAGGTCAAAGACCGTGCGCAGTTCATTATCAAGGAGATGCGTATAGCCGACAAGACCGTTGAAAACATCGAGGTGACGGTAGTCAACAGTCTGAAATACGACTGGGTGATGGGCCAAAAGGTCTTGAAACAATTCGGAAATTTTGAGTTTAACACAGACGAACATAAATTGATTTTCAAATAAGATGCCAGTAGAAAAACGTTATCAGCTGCGCGGCGTTTCAGCCGAAAAGGAAGACATCCACAACGCCATCAAAAATCTTGACAAAGGCTTATATCCCAATGCTTTCTGCAAGATTATCCCCGACATTTTAGGCGGAGATGACGAATATTGCAACATCATGCATGCCGACGGTGCAGGCACCAAGTCGTCGTTAGCTTACCTCTATTGGAAAGAGACCGGCGACCTGTCGGTTTGGGCAGGCATTGCTCAGGATGCCGTGGTGATGAACACCGACGACCTGATGTGCGTGGGAGCCACCGACAAGATGCTCCTCTCCTCCACTATCGGACGTAACAAAAATCTCATTCCAGGCGAGGTGATCTCCGCAATCATCAACGGCACCGAGGACTTTCTGGCAAAGCTGCGTTCGTTGGGAGTCGGCATTTACCTCACTGGAGGCGAGACTGCCGACGTCGGCGACCTGGTGCGAACCATCATAGTCGACAGCACTGTCACGACACGCATGAAACGTTCGGAAGTCATTGAAAATCATATACAACCAGGCGATGTCATCGTCGGTTTCGCATCATACGGACAAGCCACCTACGAAGACCGTTACAACGGCGGAATGGGCTCCAACGGCTTGACATCCGCTCGCCACGACGTGCTTGGACATTATCTGGCTGAGAAATATCAGGAAAGCTACGACCACTCGATACCTGAGGATTTGGTTTACTCTGGTAATCATACACTTTCAGAGCCAACAAAGGTCCCGGGCGTCGACGTCGGCAAGCTTATTCTCGCTCCTACCCGCACCTATCTTCCAATGATGGTGCCGATTTTGGAAAATTTAAGAGGAAAAATCAACGGAATAATCCACTGCAGCGGCGGCGCACAGACCAAGGTGACGCATTTCATCGATAAGTTACACATTATCAAGGATAACATGATCGAATTGCCGCCATTATTCGAGATGATTCAGGAGTCGTCGGGCACCGACTGGCAGGAGATGTACAAGGTGTTTAACATGGGCTCGCGTCTTGAGATATATACCGATGAGAAATCGGCAGAAGAGATGATAAAGATTGCCAACTCATTCAATATTAAGGCACAAATCATCGGCCACGTTGAAAAATCAGATAGAAAACAGCTTACAATAAAGAGTAAATACGGAGTTTTTGAATACTAATGGAAATAATTGACAAACTTGAAGCGATCAAAGAACGCTGGGAAGGCCTGCGTGAGCAGCTCAACGACCCGGAACTGATGAACGACATGAAGCGTTACGTCAAGGTGAACAAGGACTATAAAGACCTTGAGCCGGTGATCGAGGCGTTCAACCAATATAAGACTTATCTCGCTAACATCAGCGAAGCCAAGGAAATGCTGAAGACTGAGAAGGACGAGGACATGCGCCAGATGGCACAGGAAGAACTCGATGAGGCAACTGAGAAAGTCGGCAAACTAGAGGAAGATATCCGTCTGATGCTCATACCTAAGGATCCGACCGACGGCAAGAACGCCGTGATGGAAATCCGTGCAGGTACTGGCGGTGACGAGGCAGCAATCTTCGCAGGCGACCTCTACAGGATGTATCTCAAATTCTGCGAAGCGAAAAACTGGAAGGTCGAGACCGTCGACGCCAACGAAGGAACAGCAGGTGGTTTCAAGGAGATAGTGTTCAACGTGATTGGCGATGGCGCCTACGGAATCCTGAAGTTCGAGTCGGGAGTGCATCGCGTGCAGCGTGTGCCGAAGACCGAGACACAGGGACGTATCCACACCTCGGCAGCATCAGTCGTGGTACTGCCTGAAGCCGAAGAATTCGATGTTGAACTTCTCGATAAAGATATCAAGAAAGAAGTCTACTGCGCCGCATCAGGACCTGGCGGACAGTGCGTCAACACAACGTACAGCGCCGTGCGTCTCACCCACATCCCTACCGGAGTTGTGGTGAGTTGCATCGATGAACGCTCGCAGGCCAAGAACATGGCAAAAGCTATGAAAATCTTGAGAACGCGTATCTACGAGGCGGAATACAACAAATACATGGAGGAAGTCTGTTCGAAACGTAAGACTATGGTATCGACAGGCGACCGCTCAGCAAAGATTCGCACCTACAACTACCCGCAAGGCCGCGTCACCGACCACCGCATCGGATTTACGGTTTACAACCTGACATCGGTGATGGATGGCGACCTGACAGCGTTTATCGAGAACCTGCAGATGGCAGAAAATGCTGAAAGATTAAAAGAAGGACTCGAAGATTAACCATATAACGAAAAAACTATGCAAAGAATTACGCCTGTGAGACCCCAAGGGCTCACCCCAAAGTAATTATTGCATGGTTTTGAAGTAAAAATACTTGATACTATGAATAAAGATATGTTAACCGATCAGATTAAGGCAAAGAAATCGTTTCTTTGCGTTGGCCTAGATACCGATATAAAGAAGATTCCGCAGCATCTGCTGAAGGAAGAAGACCCGGTCTTCGCTTTTAACAAAGCCATCATCGACGCTACAGCGAAATATGCCGTCGCCTACAAGCCAAACACAGCATTCTACGAGGTTTACGGCGCAAAAGGATGGACAAGTCTAGAGAAGACTATCAATTACATCAAGAAAAACTATCCTGATATTTTCGTCATCGCCGACGCGAAACGTGGCGACATCGGAAACACCTCGGCCAACTATGCCCGTGCTTTCTTCGAGACCTTGAAAGCCGACGCCATCACCGTGGCACCTTATATGGGCATCGACTCGGTGGAGCCTTTCCTTGGTTTCGACGACAAATGGGTGATTTTGCTGGCCTTGACATCAAACAAAGGCTCAAAAGACTTCCAATATCTTAGCGCAGAGGGCAAAGAACTCTACAAAAATGTGCTTTTGAAGTCGAAAGAATGGGCCGGCAGCGAGAAGATGATGTACGTGGTCGGAGCCACGCATCCCGAAGAACTCGGCGAGATACGTCAGATGATGCCTGAGCACTTTTTCCTCGTCCCTGGCGTGGGAGCGCAAGGCGGTGATTTACAGGCAGTCGCAAAACACGGACTCAACCCACAAATTGGATTGCTCGTCAACTCGTCAAGAGGAATAATATACGCTTCAAATGGAGAGGATTTTGCAGAGAGAGCTGCCGAGGAGGCGAAGAAACTGCAAAATCAGATGGAAGAGATTCTTAAGGCTAACAGCCTGATTTAGAAACTGAATCCGAGCATAAACTTATCGGCTTCAGGGATCTCCATCGGCACGTTTCTGGCTCGGTCGATACAAACAATAACGCTGTGACAAACGGTTAAAATGTCGTTTGTCACAGCGTTTTTCAGATACTGACGCATCTTGAAGCTCGTATGCCCTATCTCGTAAGCCTCAGTCTCACAGACGATCTGGTCGTGAATCTTCACAGGCTTCTTGAAATCGAGTTCCACATGGACAAGCACGTAGCTGAACTTCATCCAATCAATCTTATTATTGAAAAGATGCTCAAAATACTGGCTTCGTCCGTAGTCGAACAAGTTACACTGCGCTCCGTTGTTGACATGGTCAAACGGATCGAGGTCACTCATCCTAATCTGTATAGGGCACGAGAACATGTCAACTAGTGTGCGATTGTCACTTTCTTAGTCGACACATTGCCTTCATTTGTGATGACTCTCACCACATAGACACCGTTTTCGAATGATGTCACGTCGACAACTGTGTTTTCTGTACCTTCGACAGTGATGACTTTCTGTCCGAGTGAGTTGTAAACCTCAACAGCGCCAACGCCTTCGCCGTCAACATAAAGTTTGTTGTTGGCTGGGTTTGGATACACGTTGAAGCTGGCAGCCTCTGTCTCGTTCACGCCGTCGCCATGTTTATGGATTGTGAAGAGTTGATTATCTTCAGCGCCATAATCACCGGCACCTTCAATGAATCTGTTACCATCGGCATCTTTCATGTAATAGTAACCCTCACCGTAATTGCAGCAGATACCATTAGCGTTGGAGTCGTATATTCTAAACAGATAGCACTCGTTTGTCGAGAGTCCTGTGATGTTTTCCAAATTCGGGCGTGTTTGTGGACCACCGGTAAGATGTGAATAAGGTCCGCCTGAAGCCACCACGTCGCCTGCTGAGTTGATGAGTTCCCATGTGATCTGCTCACCAAACTGGTCTTGCACGATGTAAAGCTTAATATCGGTAGTCTCACCGTCAGCACTGATCTCTGCCCATTCGAGGCTCTGCGCAGCAAATTCCATAGAGCTTTCGTAGGCTTGACCGTTTGCCTCAGTTATGCTTAACGTTCCTGTGTAATCGCCGAAAGGAATCTCCATCGAGAAGTCAACCTTGGTGTTCTCACCTGAGGCAAGTTCACCGGTCCATTCAAACTCGTGACTGTCAGCACCGACCAGAGCGTTGAACTTAATCGATGTCAAAGTCTCCGTACCGATATTTGTCACATTGAAATTGAACGACTTTTCAAGTGTGCATGATGCAGCAACCACCTGATTAACAGCGCTCATTGCCGGATAGATAGGCTCGTCGGTCAATGTTGTCTTCTCGAGCTCACATGCTGTCAAAATCGGACGTGTAGCTGTTCCCTGATATCTTTCTGAAACCCAAGCAAGGAAGATGATATGGTCAAGAACAACGTCGGCACCGTTAGGGTTACCGATGACTTCTGGAATCTGATATTCATAAGTCTTTGTAATCAAAGTGCCAGCGCTTGTTGGGGAAATAGCCTCGCCCCATGTTGGTGTGATAACATCACGGAGAACGTGCATGTGCACATACTGACCGTTAAGCCACTGTGTCGGGTTGTAGTTACCATAGTCCGACTGTGAGCCGAGGATACTGTCCTGAAGCATTGCCACTGTCAGGTAATTCTCGTCATACGAGCTATTGCCTGTGTAATAAACCTCAACGGTGATAGTCGCGACTCTTGTATCAGGGTTGATTCTGGCGATACCGGCAACGTTGCATTCCGATGCCTGATTGAGCTGTGTGTTTGTCTGTCCGCTCCACTGTCCACGATCAAGAGCAGATGATGTTGTTCTGTTAACGACACCTGAAGGATAACCACTGACTGAGAAACCACTTATAATGGTTGCTGAAGCCGTGGTGTTAAAATTTGGATAAGATGTCGGAGCATAGCCGCCTGTATGGACATTGATAGCCCATACTCTTCCAGGGTTTTGCGCCATAATCTGGTTAGCGATGCGGTGTCCGTCGGTGCAGTAGCCGCAGTTACGGCCTGTGAACTCCTCGAGGATGACGTTCCTGTTGGCAGGTTCCGTCGAGACATACTGCTGTGCCTTTGACATAAAAGTCATTGATAGTAAGGCGATTAGAATAAGTGTAAATTTTTTCATAGACTAATTTTTAAAAATGTTATTCAATATTTAAGCTACAAAAATACAAAAAAATAAAAACACGCCACTAAAAAATGACGTGTTTTTTTTCAAAAAAATTGAATTTTAATCTCGATTAAATCTCAACGAAGGTGTTCCATCCGAACTCATCAGGTTCAGTACCTGTCTGGATGCCGCGGAGCTTCTTGTAAAGCTTCTCGCACCATGGACCCGGTTTGCCATCGCCGAACTGGTATGACTTGCCAGTCTCAGGATCGTCGATACGTGAGATAGGACTGATGACAGCTGCTGTGCCGCATGCGCCTGCCTCTTCGAATGTGGCGAGTTCCTCTTCAGCAATAGGACGACGCTCAACCTTCATGCCGAGAGTCTCAGCGATCTGCATCAGGCTCTTGTTGGTGATTGAAGGAAGGATTGATGTCGACTGTGGAGTGATGTAGGTATTGTTCTTCACACCGAAGAAGTTAGCTGCACCTGCCTCGTCGATATATTTCTTCTCTTTTGCGTCGAGATAGAACTCACATGCATACTGACCGCCATGGCAAGCCTCGACGTGAGCGCGCAATGATGCTGCGTAGTTGCCGCCGACTTTGTAGACACCTGTTCCGAGAGGTGCTGAACGGTCGTACTTACGTGTGATGACGTATGGGTTAGCCTGGAAACCGCCTTTGAAATATGGACCTACCGGTGTTGCGAACACGAGGAAGAGATATTCGTCAGCTGGCTTCACACCAACACGCTCACCTGTTCCGATAATCAACGGACGCAGATACAACGAAGCACCGCTTTCGTATGGTGGGATGAATTCCTTGTTGAGCTTCACGCATTTGATTATGGCTTCCTCAAATTTCTCCATTGGGAAACGAGGCATGCAGATGCCGTCGCATGACGACTGTAAACGTTTGGCATTCTCGTCCAAGCGGAAGATACGCACCTTACCGTCAGCGCCACGGTGAGCTTTCAAACCCTCGAAAGCTTCCTGACCATAGTGCAGGCATGTTGCGGCCATGTGAATGTTAATAGTTGTCTCCGAGCAGCATTCCAGCTCGCCCCATTCTCCGTTTCTGTAATAGCAACGGATGTTGTAATTTGTTGGATAGTAACCAAATGGGAGTGATCCCCAATCGATGTTTTGCATGATAAAACTTATTTTATGTTAATATTTTTGTCGTTTTCTTGGATTGCAAAGTTACACTTTATTTTAATACGTCCGACAATTTTTCCATAGATTTTTCCATAAATAATGCTCCCCAACACCATACTGGTCGAGCAGATTTTTTATCTCTTTTGCAACCCTTTCTTTATCAACGGCTTTCTCCGATTTTCTCCCCACAAGAAGCACATTTTTCGGAGTGTTGTCGTATTCGATAAACTCCATCACCTGAGTCTTGTAGCCGCAATATTCCAAAACCAAAGCACGAACCGCATCGGTAATCATAACTGCTTGACGCTCAAGGAAAATACCGTATTTTGTAATGGAATCGAACTTACCCGATTTCTCCATCTCCCTCCTCACCTGCTTATGACAGCACGGCGCACAGATTATCAGCTCCGCATTGTTTCTTATACCTTTTAATATAGCGTCGTCGGTGGCAGTGTCGCAAGCATGAAGCGCAATGAGCACATCTAAATTCGTCGGTTTATAATCTTCAATTGAATTTTCAATGAATCTGAAATTTTTTAAATTACATTTTGCAATTATATCATTGATTTTCAACACCAAATCCTTACGAATCTCCACTCCTTCCATCACGATTTTCTTGTCGTAATTTTTCATGAGATATTCATACAAAGCGAATGTCAGATAACCCTTCCCCGCTCCCATGTCGACGATGTGAACCTCGTCGTCGAACTTGGTCTGACGCATCACGCCGTCGACGATTTCAACGTATTTGCAGATCTGCTTGAACTTATGCTGCATGTCGGCCATCACCTTACCGTCGCGGGTTGTCAGCCCGAGGAGATGCCACCAGGGATTTGTCGGGTCGATCAGACGTTGTTTTTCATGGTCGTGACTTAAATCCGCCTCGCGTTTCTCATTGATTTTCTTGCACATCAGAGTGGGTTTGCCTTTTTTACTGACAAGAAGCGTAACATCTTCCGTCAAGGTGAAAAGTGACACATTTTGAAACACCTCGGGGACAAGGTTTTTTACTTGATCAAAAGTCTGTTTTGCATCGAAATTCTTCGTCTCGTCGCGACGCTCATATCTGAATGTAAACTGATACATCTTATTGTCTTTCAACAAGATAGGCTTCACATATACGTTTCGCAGCTCATTATTTTTCGACACTGGTTTCGACAATGTCATTTTTATAATCGAGTTGGTTTTCAACGACAAATCCAATTTTTCAAAGAATTTCTCCATCTTTTTCTTTTTTGCAAAGATACAAAAAAACTAATCAGGTGACATTTTGGCAGAATGAAATATTTTGGAATGGTTTTTGATAATTTTATTTAAGAAAATTTTAAATCTTTAATTTTAAATCTTTAAATTTTGAATTTTAAATACAAAAAGATATGCAAACAGGTTCTATTGGAGTTAAAACGGAAAACATTTTTCCGGTAATTAAAAAGTTTTTATACTCGGAAAACGAGATTTTTTTACGTGAGATAATCAGTAATGCTGTCGATGCTACACAGAAGCTGAAAACCTTAGCATCTGCTGGCGAATTCAACGGCGAGCTTGGCGATTTGACCATCAAAGTGGAGGTCGATAAGAAGAAAAAGACTATTACTGTGCGCGATAACGGCATAGGAATGACAGAGGAAGAGGTCGACAAATACATCAACCAGATTGCTTTCTCGGGCGCCACCGAGTTTGTCGAGAAATTCAAGACCAACAGCGAGGCCGAGGCTGCCAACATAATCGGACATTTTGGCTTGGGCTTCTACTCAGCTTTCATGGTGTCGTCGAAAGTGTCGCTGATCACTAAGTCTTACGCCCAGAAAGACGACGAAAAAGGCGTCATCTGGGAGTGCGACGGCTCGCCTGAGTACACTATGAACTCTATCGCGAAGGCCAACCGCGGTACCGACGTAATCCTTTATATTTCAGACGATTGCGCCGATTTCCTCGAAGAAAGCAAGATTCGCGAGTTGCTCAATAAATACTGCAAATTCATGTCGGTGCCGATTCAATTCGGAACGAAAAAAGTGCAGGAACCGATTGAAGGTGATAAAGATAAAGACGGCAAACAGAAGACCAAAGAAGTCGAAAAACCTTGGATTATCAACGACGTGGCACCACTTTGGAAGAAAGCTCCATCGACCATCGAAGATAAGGAATACAACGAATTCTACCACACCCTCTACCCGATGAACTTCACCGAGCCGATGTTCCATATTCATCTGAACGTCGACTACCCGTTCAACCTCACGGGAATACTTTATTTCCCTAAGATTTCAAACCGTTACGAGTTCCAGCGCAACAAGATTCAGCTCTATTGCAACGAGGTGTTCGTGACCGATTCCGTTGAGGGTATTTTGCCTGATTTCTTGAGTCTGTTGCACGGCGTCATCGACTCGCCAGATATCCCGTTGAACGTGAGCCGTTCGTTCCTGCAGAATGATCAGAACGTGAAGAAGATTTCTTCTTATATTACTAAAAAGGTGGCCGAAAAACTTGAGGAACTCTTCAAGAAAGACCGCGCAGATTACGAGAAGAAATGGGACGACATCAAGATTTTCATCGTTTACGGTATGATTGCCGACCCGAAGTTCTTCGAAAGAGCTGAGAAATTTATGCTTTTCAAGGATACCGACGGGAAATATTACACCATTGAGGAGTATAAAAAATTAATTGAAGAAAATCAGAAGAACAAAGACGGAAATGTTGTATATTTGTACGCGACAAATCTCGATGAGCAGTACACCAACATCGAGAAGGCCAAGGAGCGCGGCTACAACGTTTTGATGCTCGACGGGATGCTTGACTCGCATTTCATCAGCACGTTTGAGCAGAAGTTTGAGCACACCTCGTTTGCTCGCGTCGACTCGAACACTATCGACAAACTCATTGAAAAAGAGGATGTTAAGAAAGAATCGAAGCTCGACGACAAGCAGAAGGAAGAGGTAAAGAAGGCGTTTGAGGATGTCATCGACAAGACACATTTCAGCGTGGAGTTCAGCACTCTGGACGAGAATGAGGCGCCTGTAGAGATCATCCAGAACGAGTGGATGCGCCGTTACAAGGAGATGAACCAGATGGGTGGAATGCCGATGTGGGGCGACATGCCTGACAGCTACACCCTGATGCTCAACACCAACAACGCGGCCATCGCCACGCTGCTCGACAAGCCGGAAGATGAACGCAAAGCCGTCGTCAACCAGCTGTACGACCTCGCGAGATTGTCGAAGAACCTCTTGAAAGGCAAAGAGTTAAGTGAGTTTATAAGTAGAAATTTCAACACAATAAAATAAAGTATTAACTTAAAATCACTACAATGAAAAAGAGTAAAATCGTCACAATTGTCATCATCGTTGCTATCGTTTTGGCAATTTATCTGTGGTTCAAGTCGGGCTACAACGCAATGGTCATGAAGCAGGAGGCCGTCCAGGCACAGTGGGCACAGGTGGAGAACGTCTACCAGCGTCGTGCTGACCTCATCCCTAACCTCGTCGCGACAGTGAAAGGCTATGCCGAGCACGAGCAGGGAACTCTGACAGCCGTCATCGAGGCACGTGCCAAGGCGACAGGCGTCACCATCGACCCGAGCAACATCACTCCAGAGCAACTCGCACAGTTCCAGGAAGCACAGGATCAGCTGTCAGGCGCATTGTCACGCCTCCTCGTGTCGATCGAGCGTTATCCTGACCTGAAAGCCAACGAGAACTTCATGGCGTTGCAGTCACAGCTCGAAGGAACAGAAAACCGCATCACTGTTGAACGTCAGAAATTCAACGAGACGGCAATGGATTACAACCAGTATATCAGAAAGTTCCCTCGTAACATCATCGCCAGCATGTTCGACTTCGAGAAAGTTGGTTACTTCAAGGCACAAGCAGGTTCAGAGGTAGCTCCAAAGGTTGAGTTTTAATGCTTAAAAAATATTTTTGCCTCACACTGGCATTGATATTCGCAGGTTGCATAGGTCTTGCGCAGAAAATTCCGGCGAGACCTGTGCCGCCTCGACTTGTCAATGATTTCGCTGATATCTTGAGCGACAAGCAAGAGCGTGCGTTGGAGCACAAGCTCGTGGCATACAACGACAGCACCTCCACTCAGATCTGTGTCGTCACCGTGACAAGTCTCGGCGGCACCACATCCGACGACTTCGCTTATCAGATTGGTGAAAAATGGGGCGTTGGAACCAAAAACAACAACGGCGTCGTGATCCTAGTCAAGCCTAAGACGGCCGACGAACTCGGCGACGTCTCGATACAGGTCGGCTATGGCATGGAGCCTTATGTCACCGACGCTGTGAACTATGGAATCCGTACAAAAGAGATGATCCCGGCCTTCAAAGAAGGCGATTATTACAGAGGTATCGACAACGCTGTCAACGCCATCATCGGACTGGCGTCAGGGGCTTATAAAGCTGACAAATACGCTGACGATGATGATCCCGCCGGCCTTATCATGGTGGGAATCATATTTTTAATCATATACCTCGTCCTCCGTGCCTTCACTAAAGGTGGCAAAGGCGGCGCTGGCAATGCCAGTTTCTGGAGGGGCCTGCTGTGGGGCATACTGTTGTCGGGATTCGGCAGAGGCAACAACAGAGGTGGCAGCAGCTGGGGCTCGTCGGGAGGCTCATGGGGCGGAGGCAGCTCTGGCGGCTTCGGAGGCTTCGGCGGAGGTCATTTCGGCGGTGGCGGCGGTAGTTCAAAATGGTAATGTGGTCGCTTTGCGACAATGTGTGGCCTGACGGCCAATGTGCAGCCTAACGGCTGAATGTGTGGCCTGACGGCTAACATGTAGCCTTACAGCTAATTTGATAAATGTTTTTTATATAACCAAAAGTTATGAAACAAGATAATGTTATTTTAGATTTGAGCATTGATTTTGCTTTAGAGATTATCAAATATTGTGAATCATTAGATCAATTAAACAAATTTGTAATATCAAAACAATTATTAAGATCAGGAACATCAATTGGAGCAAATATTCATGAAGCACAATCACCAGAGAGCAAAAATGATTTTATTCATAAATTAAAAATAGCCCATAAAGAAGCAATTGAAACAAAATATTGGTTAACACTATGTGAAAAATCAGATAATTATCCATCAACAAAAGAATTACAAGAAAAATTACAAAACATATTAAATTTATTGAGTTATATAATATATAAATCATCTAAAAATTACGACCGAAGGGAGTAACACATTTTGCGAAGCAACACATTTTACGTCGTAACACATTTTAACACATTATTATGCATACAATTATAAGTATTATCAACGGCTCTGTTTTTCAACACGATAGACTAATTCTTAACAATATCAATCTTAGAATTGAAGAGGGCGAATTTGTGTATCTCATCGGCCGCAGCGGCTCAGGAAAGTCATCGCTGCTGAAGACGCTTTACGCTGATATTCCTGCTAAAGACGGACAATTCGACATCGCCGGATTCAACCTCATCGACATCAAACGTAAGGACATCCCGATGCTTCGCCGTAAAATCGGCATAGTGTTTCAGGATTTCCAGCTGCTCTACGACCGTAATGTCGAGCAAAACCTCTCGTTTGTGCTGAAAGCCACAGGCTGGGACGACGATAACGGCATCAGCCGACGCATAGATGAGGTGCTGCAACTCGTTGGACTGCAAGGCAAACGCAAGTCGATGCCTCACCAGCTGTCAGGAGGCGAACAACAAAGCGTGGCCATCGCCAGAGCACTGCTCAACAACCCGAGTGTCATTTTGGCAGACGAGCCGACAGGCAACCTCGACCCCGAGACGACCAACGACATCATGAAACTTCTCATGAAGATTCGCGACAACGGCACCACCATCTTGATGGCGACACATAACTACAACCTGATTTTGAAATATCCTTCGCGCGTGATAAGCTGCGCCAACGGCACAATCACCGAATCAGCCAAGTAACTCAACGAGTTTGTCGGTGGTACGCGAAGAATTGTAAAAAGCATCCATCCTACTCTTCCTGATTTCAACCTGTTCCTCGACGAAAGGCTTCGCCATGAGGTCGGTCACCACTGTCTTTATCTCATCGGCAGTATTAGCAACAACGCATAAGTCGTTGATATCCAAGCCTTCAACCATCTTATCGTTGACCACACAATAACGTCCGTTGAACAAAGCATTCAGCAGCTTCAACTTCAAACCGGTCGACTGTGCAGTGACCAGAATATTGATCTGCGCATTGCGGATAAGCTCCTGCAAAGCATCGTCTTCCGGGTTTTCAATAAGCTCAACGTTGCGCTCTTTTTCAATGAGTTTCACCAGATGACGCGGCGGATTCATACCTGCAATCTTCAACTTGATGCCTGTGCCTTTGAAGACTTTTTCAATCAAGAATTCAGCAGCGTTGTAATTCTCTGAAATGTCAAGATTTCCGTGGTAAAGCACAAAATCACCCTGACCTTCGAGCACGTCAACCTTATCGAAGCCGGCATATGCTGGAATCAGATATACATTGTTGTAAAACTGCTGAAAATACTCGTAATCCTTATTTGAAATAGCAAGAATTCCTGTGGCTTCAGCTAAAATCGACTCAAACTTGCGAAGCTTACGCGATTCAATCTTTAAAAATATCTTCTTCCTCAGATTTTTCTCGGTCTTCGCCAGATATTGATAATAGTCGTGTTCCACGTTATGTGTGCGGACAAAAATCTTACGGCCTTTCATCCTCGGGTCGAGCAAAACGCCGCACGAATGCAAACCTTCGAGTATTATCGGATAGTCGTCCTTGAGCAGATCTTGAATCAAACCCTCTGATATTCTTGAAGTTACGATAAAAGGCTTTTTGCTGAAGAAATTCACAAACGACATGTCGCGCTTGTAATAATGTGTCGACTCGCACAACGCCTCAAGCCGCTCGCTCCGCTCGCGGCCGTACTCAAAACAGTGCATGTGAACCTTGAAACCACGCTCCACGAGCGCCTTGAGCTTGAAAAACACGTCGATAACACCGCCGTAGTTCACCGGACACGGGATGTCAAAACTAACGATATGTATTTGATTATCAGACGTATTTCTCATATATCTTCAGCAAAACCTCCTCTTCATTCTCCCAACAGAGGTTCTGGGCTGCAAATATAAGATTATTTTTCCATTGCGCCAAATTCTTTTCATCTTTTAATGCATTTTGAATGGTATCGGCAATGGTTTTAGGGTCGTGGTTGTCAATGAACGTCCCAATGTTGTATTCTTTGATAATCCGTTCAATCTCAGGCAGATGCGACGCCACAATCGGCACGTTGGCCTGAATGTAGTCGAACAGTTTGTTCGGCAGACTGAAGCGGTAGTTGAGGTTAGTGTCTTTGTCAAGCGTGAAGCCAAGGTCGGCAAGCTGTGTAATAGCCATCATCTTCTGATAAGGCATGCGCGGGAAGAACTTCACTCGATCTTCCCAATGATTCGCCGCGACCTTCTCTTTCAAAATCGGCAACACATCTCCTCCACCGATGATAACCAACTGACAATCATCGAGATATGCCATAGCATCGACCAGTTCTTCCGAGCCGCGGTGGATGTTGATACCTGAGCCTTGCAGGACAAGGATATGCTTTTGGGGATCCAGACCGATTTCTTCGCGAGAGGCAGGCGCCGGAAGCATTTTTCGCATCGGAATGTTGCGGATGACATGCACTTTTATGCCGTATTTCTTACGGAAAAGGTCGGCAATCGACTCGTTCACCGTTATCATCTCTTTCATCTTCGGCAAGATGCGTTCCTCGATACGTCTCCAGATGCGTTGAACTCTCGGACGACTAACCAATTCGGGCACTTCCGTGAAATATTCGTGACTGTCGTAGATCAACGGTACGCGTTTCAGTTTTGAAATCCAGTAATTTGGCCAAAGTGTATCTAAATCATTGGATAACAGACAGTTACAGCGATGGAAAAACAGAAATAGGAATAGTCTGAAATTGAACTCGGCATAGAACAGCGGACCTTTCTCGAACAGCAGCTTCATGCGACGCGATTTGTAAGGACGCTCGTCCATATGAGGCGATTTGCGCTGCCGACGACCCACAAGAAGCACTTCAAACCCCGCCTTTTGGAGGGTCAGGCACGACTTGTTGACACGCTGGTCGGTCACTAAGTCGTTGATTACCGAGACAATAACACGTTTCAATTCAACTAAAATTTCAAGCTATAAAATTACAGATTTTCTCTTGTCGTTTGACAAATTTTGTTTATTTTTGAAAAAAATTTCAGGAATGGAGAAAAATTTCCCGTTGCGCGAGCTCAACACCTTCGGATTTGACGTGAAGGCGAGGTATTTTCAGGAATTGAAAACGATGGACGATATTCATCATTTGATTCAGAATCCTGAATTTATCCAGTGCAGAGATGCGATTAATCGCGTCTTGATTCTCAGCGGCGGCAGCAATATTCTTTTCTCCAATGAAATATATGATGGTTTTGTCGTTTACCCAAATCTGAAAGGCATCGAAACGCTTGAAGAGACTGATGAAACCGTCATGATTCGCAGTTATTGCGGTGAGGTTTGGAAAGATTTCGTCGATTACACCGTCGCGAAAGGTCTTTACGGTTTGGAAAACCTGGCCGACATCCCAGGAAAAGTCGGAGCAGCACCTGTCCAAAACATCGGAGCCTATGGCGCAGAGGTAAAAGACGCTGTGTATCAAGTACATACGATTGATTTGACGACAGGGAAAATTAAGGTTTTCAGCAATGATGAATGCCATTTTTCTTATCGTAATTCCGTTTTCAAAGCCCCTGTAAGGACGCGGCGTGCCACGTCCATCATTTTCGCCGTCGATTTCATTTTAAAGAAACACAGTGAATTGAAACTGGATTACGGTAACATTCGTAATTATTTGATTAACAATAATATAACGAATCCGACAATTAAGGATGTCGCAGCGACTGTAAAGACGATTCGTGCCGAGAAATTGCCTGAAGTAGGTGTTGTCGGCAGTGTCGGCAGTTTCTTCCAAAATGCCATCGTCACAAATGATAAATTCTTGGAATTGAAAGGGTTATATCCGGAAATTCCGTCTTATCCGGCCGATAATAATTTCATCAAAATCCCATCAGGCTGGTTAATTGACCGTGCCGGCTGGAAAGGTTATCGCGAAAACCATGTTGGTGTTTGGGACAAACAAGCCCTCGTCCTTGTCCACTACGGCGGCGGAAAACCCCAGGAAATCCTGGATCTGATGAAGAAAATTCAAGATTCTGTAAAAGAAAAATTCGGAATCGAAATCCGACCGGAGGTTAACATTATATAATCATCCCTCCAATCAGTTCATTAACGTCCTCCACTCCTTGTCTCTCACAATATTCCACGATGCCTTTTGCGACTTTCGCTGATATTGCTGGGTCGATGAAGTTGGCTGTTCCGATCTGTATTGCCGAGGCTCCGGCAAGCATGAATTCTATCGCATCGGTAGCCGACGAAATGCCGCCGAGGCCGATGACCGGGATTTTCACTGCCTTCGAGACTTGCCAAACCATGCGTAAGGCCACGGGTTTCACGCAGGCGCCCGACAAGCCGCCTGTAACCATCGAAAGCACCGGCTTTCTTGTCTCAGCATCGATGGCCATTCCGAGCAAAGTGTTGATTAATGAGACTGAGTCGGCGCCAGCGGCCTCGGCGGCGAGTGCGATCTCAGCAATGTTCGTCACATTCGGTGAGAGTTTCACCATCAAGTGTTTGTGATAGACCTCACGCACCGCCTTCACCACCTGCTCTATGCCCGAGCAGGTGACGCCAAACGCCATACCACCTTGTTTCACGTTGGGACACGACACGTTGAGCTCGATAGCCGGAATGTCTTCCAGCGCGTCAATCTTAGCGGCTGCCGTGACGTAATCGTCGATGTTTGAGCCACTTACGTTGACAAGCACATTAGTTTCAAAGTTCCTGATTCTCGGATAGATCGTCTCGATGAAATAGTCGACGCCTTTGTTCTGGAGGCCCACACAGTTGAGCATACCCATCGGCGTCTCTGCCATGCGCGGATAAGGATTACCCTCGCGATGATGCAAGGTGGTGCCTTTCACGATGATGCCGCCAAGTTCCGAGAGGTCGACAAAATCGGCATATTCCTCGCCATAGCCGAACGTCCCCGACGCCGTCATGACGGGATTCTTCAGGGTCAAACCCTTGAGTTTTATCTCTGTCTTTACCATAGCAACCTCTCGATATTAAACACGGGACCTTCTTTGCACACGCACACATTGCCTTCCTTGGTGTTCTCCACACAACAGAGGCACGCTCCTATTCCGCAAGCCATCTGGTTCTCGAGCGAGACCTCACACCAGATGCCCATCTCTCTTGCCTTCTTGGCCACTGCTTTCATCATCGGCATTGGTCCGCAAGCATATATCTTATTGATTTTCATCGTCTTCCACAGACTATGGTCGGTCACAAAGCCCTCCTCGCCCATCGAGCCGTCGTTGGTGGTAATAAACACGTCGCCTTCGTTACGGAAACGCTCGAGCAACATCAAATCGCCTTGTGTACGGCCGCCAAGCAGGAAATTGATATTCTGCAGATAATTGCATTTCTTTGCAAAATATAATAAAGGTGCAATCCCGATGCCGCCGCCCACCAGTAAGATGTTGTCGTCCTTTTCGGGCATGGTGAAACCGTTTCCCAATGGCAACACGACGTTAACCTTCGCTCCTACCGGCAAAGCACACAGTTTCTTCGTGCCTTCGTGCTTCTCCTGAATGAGCAAATCAAGCGTATTACTCTGATAATCAACGTCATGTATTGATATCGGACGACGCAAATATGCCTTGTCGCAGCCGTCGACGCGCACGTTGGCAAACTGCCCGCCACGAATTTCCGGCAACGGCTCATCGCAACGCAGCCGCAGCAACGCAGCACGCTGAAACGATTGCTTGTCAACTAACTGAAAATCAATAAGTTTCTTCATTACACCTTCTTAGGCTTCTTTGTCGACTTTGTTGCAGGTGCTGCAGCAGCTTTCACGCTCTTCTCCTTCGGAGCTGCCTTAGGAGCGGCTTTCTTAGTCTCTTTCTTCACTGCCTTCTTCTCAGCTGGAGCTTCCTCGGCTTTCTCTTCCTTCTCAGGAGTGAAATCAAGGATTTTCTTGTCGTTGAGCAGCTGATACCACTGGAACACTTTCTTCATATCTGATTGATACACAGCGTCTTCGTCGTAGTCTGGCAACACGAGCATGAACTTCTCTTTCAATTCAACCGGCGACGCCTTTTTAGGGTCGAAACCGATATTATCGCCCAATTTCTCGTGAATGCTCATAAAAACTTCCTTCAGAGGCTTGTCCTCACCTGTCGTGAAGATGCTGATTTCCTCGAGAGAACTGATTTTGTCGTTTGCGAAAGCAGGAATACGTTTTCCGTCGAGCAACGACTCAACAATAAGTTTTCCTCCGCCGTTTGTTGTGACGAGGAAAAGACCTGGTTTGCCAGAGATGGCAACAACTTTACTAAGATCCATTTTAAAATTAATTTTTATTTCTAAAATTTCAAAAACAATTCTAATTAAACGACTGCAGGTCGGTCAAACGCTTGTAAACTCCACCTTTTTCGATGAGTTCCTCGTGTTTGCCGCGCTCCACAATCTGTCCTTTCACCAACACCAGAATCTCGTCGGCATTCTGAATCGTCGACAAACGGTGTGCAATCACAATGGATGTCCTGTTTGTCATGACCTTTGCCAATGCCTCCTGCACCAGACGTTCGCTCTCAGTGTCGAGCGACGAGGTAGCCTCATCCAAGATCAGGATAGGCGGGTTCTTCAGCACTGCGCGTGCGATGCTGATACGTTGACGCTGTCCGCCCGAGAGGTTCATGCCGCGGTCGCCGATGTAAGTGTCGTAGCCGTCTTCCATCTCCATGATGAAGTCGTGGGCATTGGCTATCTTTGCCGCCTCGATGACGGCCTCACGTGTGGCATGCTCCAGTCCGAACGCTATATTATTAAATACGGTGTCGTTAAACAAGATACTTTCCTGCGAGACTATGCCCATCAAACCGCGCACGTCGCAGATCTTGAAGTCGCGCACGTCGGTGCCGTCGATGGTGATTGAGCCCACACTCACATCATAGAATCGCGGAAGCAGGTCGACCAAAGTCGATTTACCACCGCCACTCTCGCCAACGAGAGCTATCATCTTGCCCTTCGGAATGGTTAAGTCGATGTTTTTCAACACGTTAACCTCGTTATAATGGAAACTCACGTTGTTGTAAACGATAGAGTCTTTAAAGTCAGGAAGCGATATGGCGTTTTCTTTCTCAACGATAACTTCCTCAGCATCAAGCACTTCGAAGATACGGTCGGCCGAAGCCATACCTTTCTGCAAGCTATAGAAACCTTGCGAGAACGACTTCGCTGGTGAGATGATTTGTGAGAATACCACGATGTAGGCAATGAAGTTAGCCGCTGTGATGCTCGGCACCACATCGGGAGTATTGGCGGCGTTCAAGATCAGGGTGGCGCCAAACCAAATCACTATCGAAATGATGATCGACGAGAGGAACTCACTCATCGGGGAGCTCAAGTCACGCTTGCGGTTCACGAATTTGATCACTCGCGTGTAACGACCGTTCTGTTCGTTGAATTTCTCGCTCGAGTAGCCGATGGCGTTGAACGCCTTGATGATACGCAGTCCGCCTATGGTTTCCTCAATGGTGGCAAGCATTCCCGCAAATCGGTTCTGTCCTTCGAGGGAGTCTTTCTTCAGTGATTTTCCGATTGATCCGATGATCAGGCCGCCTATCGGCAACAGTATCACGACAAACAAGGTTAGTCGCCAGCTGACGCCAAGCATATATGCGAAATATGCAGCAATGGTGAGCGGCGATTTGATGAAGACGTCGAGGTAGCTGATGATTGACACCTCAATCTCCTGCACATCGGTAGTGATTCTTGCCATGATGTCGCCTTTTTTATGATGGCTATAGAACGACAGCGGCAGGATCATAATCTTTTTGTATAAATCGTTGCGGATATCTTGAATTGTGCCGGCACGTGCTCCGACCATGAAATACAAGGCTAAATATGTGGTGAGGTTTCGCAGGAAGAACGCCACAACAAGTAGTAAACAAATGAATATCAAAGCGTTAGCCTGGCCGTAGTCTCTAATCACTTCACTGACGTAGAAGTTGAGCGTCTCGAGTAAGGAATCGGTGTCTAGAGCAAACTCGGGCTTTACATTCACCAGATTCCCAGGATTGAAAAGCAGGTTGAGGAACGGCACTATCATCGAGAACGAGAACAGCGAGAACACAATCGCCAAAATATTGAAGAAGATATTCATCAAGATGCTAAACCAGTAAGGCTTAACATAGTGAAGTATCCTGCGAAAATTCTTTCTTTTTGTCATTTTTTACTTGTTTTCAAAGTTAAAACCAGTGTAGTTTTCCGGAGTGATGGCATGCATCTCTTTCTTAACCGCTTGACTAACAGGCAGTTGGTCGATGAATGCATCTATTGACTCGCGAGTCACCTTTTCGTTGGTGCGCGTCAGACCTTTCAGCAGCTCGTAGGCGCCTTCCACCTGTTCGCGACGAAGGATGGTCTGGATTGCTTCGGCTACCACAGCGTAGTTGTTCTGCAGGTCGGCACGAAGCTTGGCCTCGTTGAGGATTAGTTTATCCAAACCCTTTGACAATGAGCTTGTTGCTATTAAAGTATGTGCCAGCGGCACTCCGATGTTGCGTGTCACCGTCGAGTCGGTGAGGTCGCGCTGCATGCGGCTGATCGGGAGCTTACGGCTGAGGTGCTCGAAGATGGCGTTTGCCATTCCGAGGTTACCTTCGGCATTCTCGAAATCGATAGGATTTACTTTATGTGGCATCGCTGACGAGCCCACCTCGCCGGCTTTGATTTTCTGTTTGAAATAATCCATCGATATGTACAGCCAGATGTCGCGCGACAGGTCGATCAGTATGGTATTGAGACGTTTCAAAGCGTCGAAATACTGCGCCATCACGTCGTAATGCTCAATCTGCGTCGTCGTTTGCTGACGTTTCAGTCCAAGTTTCTTGATAAACTTCGCTGCAAACTCCGGCCAGTTGATGTCCGGGTAAGCCACTTTATGTGCGTTCATGTTACCAGTGGCGCCGCCAAACTTAGCTGTAAACGGAATCTTATCGAGCTCAACTAATTGATCCTCAAGACGTTCAACGAAGACGAATATCTCTTTTCCGAGGTGCGTCGGGCTGGCGGGCTGGCCATGTGTGTGGGCCAGCATCGGGATGTCGCGCCATTCTTCAGCAAGACTTCTCAACTTTTCGACAATCTGAGTAAACGCTGGACGAATCAGTTCTTTCTGTGCCTGCATCATGGTGTAAGGCACAGCGCTGTTGTTGATATCCTGCGAAGTCAGACCGAAGTGGATAAACTCCTTGTACTGACTGAGATTCATCTTGTCGAAACGGTGTTTCAAGAAATATTCAACCGCCTTCACGTCGTGGTTTGTCGTCTTCTCAATCTCTTTAATCTCTTGAGCATCAGCGACTTTAAAGTTTTTAACGATGTTTCTTAACTTACGAAAATTCTTCTTGTCGAAACTGGCGAGCTGTGGCAGCGGAATCTGGCAGAGAGCAATAAAATACTCAACCTCCACCATCACACGGGCGCGGATTAGTCCAAATTCTGAAAAATACTCGTCAAGATGCTCGACTTTCTTACGATAACGGCCGTCGACGGGCGAAATAGCGGTTAATTCTGATATATTCATCTCAAAGGATTATTACCAATAAAACTTGCAAATATACGAAATTATTTTATTGATAATAAAAATAAATTTAGCAGGCGGTTTTAATTATTGAATTTTTCATCATAAAATAATTCAATACTATCAATATCAAAACCCTGATTTTCGACTGCTTTAAAACATTTTCAAAAGCATTTTTATCGTAAGGCAGTTTCTTTGAAAGCACCCAAACCTTTGATTTTCTTCGATTTGTCAAAGCCACAATATTTTTCTCATCATCATTTGCAATGATCAAAAATTTCTTTCTCCATAAACCCTGACGGATAATCAAATAGTTATTTCCTATTTTTACGATAAATTTGCCATGATAACACTTCACCAGATGTTGATTCACCTCATCGATTGCGACATAAAGCAAATCGAACGCATTGTCATGACTCATTGAGAGATACATAAATACATCGACCCTTTGGAAGAGGCGTTTTTCGCGAGAGCGTGCCACCTCATACCACTTCTCCGACACGCCGGAATATGACATCGGCATGAGCGGATTATTGAAATAATCAGCTAACATAATTTGAATAATTAAAAGGAACAAAAAAATGTAAAAAAATTGCTTTTTGGCAAATATTAACATGGAGAAAATTCTCCACTAACAATGTTGCAAAGATAATAAAATTTTTTGTATTTTCGCAAGATAAAATTCGGATAATTAAAAATAAATTAAAAATTAACATAAATCATTGATAATCATGAAGTACGATGTTATTGTTATCGGTAGCGGTCCCGGCGGTTACGTCGCAGCTATCAGAGCTTCACAGCTTGGAAAAAAGGTTGGCGTTGTTGAAAAGGCTGAAATCGGCGGCACATGCCTCAACTGGGGCTGCATCCCGACTAAAGCTTTACTGAAGAGCGCAGCTGTCTACACATATATGCAACATGCTGAGAATTACGGCATTAAGCTCGAGGGCGAGGTTCATCCCGACATGGAAGCCGTTGTGGCCCGCAGCCGTGGAGTTGCCGACGGTATGAGCAAAGGCGTTCAATACCTCTTTAAGAAGAACAATGTCGAACTGATTCCTGGCTTAGGCTCACTTACAGCCAACAAGACAGTGAAAGTCGTTGACGCTGAAGGCAATAGCACCGAATACGAGGCCGACCATATCATACTTGCGACAGGCTCGCGCGTGCGTCAGCTACCTGCCATGCCTATCGATGGCAAGAAAATCATCAGCTACCGTCAGGCATTGGTTCTCGATAAGCTTCCTGAGACCATGGTGGTCGTCGGATCAGGCGCTATCGGCTCTGAGTTCGCATTCTTCTTCACCTCGATGGGCGTAAAAGTGACATTGGTGGAGTTCCTGCCTAACGTCGTTCCGAACGAAGACGAAGAGGTGTCGAAACAGGTCGAGCGCTGCTTCAAGAAGCTGAAAATGACAGTTATGACTGAGGCTTCGGTGACGAAAGTCGACACCACGGGCGAGAAATGCATCTGCACCATCGACACCAAGAAAGGCGAGAAAATGGTTGAGGCCGACATCGTGCTCTCGGCAGTCGGAGTCCAGACCAACCTCGAGGACCTCGGACTTGAAAACATCGGAATCGCCAGTGAACGCGGCAAGATTATCGTCGACGAATACTATCGCACCAACGTTCCGGGCGTTTATGCCATCGGCGACATCGTCCACGGTCCGGCATTGGCACATAAGGCATCGCACGAGGCTATCATCTGCGTCGAGAAGTTCTGTGGCATGAATCCTAAACCATTGAACTACAACAATATACCAGGTTGCACCTACATCACCCCTGAGATTGCGTCAGTGGGTCTGAGCGAGGCCAAGGCTATCGCAGCAGGCTACGAGGTGAGAATCGGCAAGTTCCCGTTCACCGCATCAGGAAAGGCAGCGGCAGCAGGCAACAAAGACGGTTTCATCAAGGTAGTGTTCGATGCCAAGACCAACAAATGGCTGGGCTGCCACATGGTCGGCGAAAACGTCACCGAGATGGTCGCAACAGCAGTGCTGGCACGCGAACTCGGCGCTGAAGGCCGCGACATAATCGAGAACATCTTCCCGCATCCAACGATGTCGGAAGCCATCATGGAAGCTGCAGCAGCGGCATACGGAGAGGTGGTCCATCTGTAATGGATAACAAAAAGACCATACTGATAATTCAGATTGTCGTTTTACTCGTCGGTTTAGCTGCCATCACAGCCATAATTGTGGGCATCAGGGCGCTGAAGCTGGCCGAGAAACGGCCTGTCTCGCTCGAGCAGATACAGCTCCGAAGCAACGACATCGAGTTCACCGAAGATCTCACCTTCGCTGGCGAGCGCGTGCCTTTGGAGATGTTCAACATACGCGAACGCTACGAACGCGAGCTGCTCTCGACATGCTATTTCCACAGCAACACCATGCTCCTCGTGAAACGCTCGTCACGCTGGTTTCCGGTGATAGAGCCGATACTGAAAAAATACGGCATCCCCGAGGATTTCAAATATCTCTGCGTGGCAGAGAGCACCCTCACCAACGCCGTCTCGCCAGCAGGAGCAGTGGGTTTCTGGCAGTTTATGGAAGCCACAGGCAAAGAATACGGACTGGAGATCAACAAGGAAGTCGACATGCGATACAACGTGGAGATGGAGACAGAGGCGGCATGCCGTTATTTCCTGAAATCGTACGAGATTTACCACAATTGGACCCTCGTAGCGGCTTCGTTCAACGCCGGCACACGCCGACTGAGCAAGTTCTTGAAGGAACAGAAGGTGCATTCTTACTATGACCTCTTGCTTTCCGACGAGACAGAGCGTTACATATTCCGGATCCTGGCATTCAAGACCATCCTCAGCAACCCTGAGAAATATGGCATTTATGTTAGTAAAAGCCTTGAGTATCAGCCTTTTAAGTATAAAACAGTCATCGTCACGGAGAGTGTCGACAGCTGGGCTGACTTTGCTTTGGAACACGACATAACCTACAAACTCCTTAAGATTTTCAACCCTTGGCTTCGTTCTAAGTCGTTGAAAGTCAGGAAGGGAGAAGTCTACGAGATTAAGATACCCACCAAGCCGTTCAACCTCACTGCCGACTACTGCAACGAGGCCACTGGCGGCGACATCATCGACTTTGAAAACGACAGCATCGTTGAGGAATTAGAGTAATTTTTGATGGCTGAGAAGAACAGAAATATCGCTGAAAACGAGTTCATCGAGATCTACGGGGCGCGTGAGAACAACCTGAAAAACATCGACTTACGCATTCCGCGCGATGAGTTTGTGGTGATTACCGGCCTCAGCGGCTCGGGCAAGTCGTCGTTGGCTTTCGAGACGATCTACGCCGAGGGTCAGCGCCGTTACATGGAGTCGTTCTCAGCCTATGCGCGTCAATACATCGGCAGCATGGAACGCCCTGATGTCGACGAGATACGCGGCCTCTCACCTGTCATCAGCATCGAGCAGAAGTCGGTGAACCGTAACCCGCGCTCGACGGTGGGCACCATCACCGAGATCTACGACTTCATGCGACTGCTTTACGCCCGAGCGTCGGTGCCTTACTCCTACAACACCGGCGAGAAGATGGTGCGCTATTCTGAAGAACAGATCACCCAGATGATTCTCGAACAATACAACAACAAGAGGATCAACGTGTTAGCCCCAGTGGTGAGAGGCCGCAAAGGTCACTACAGAGATCTGTTCGAGCAGATTCGTCAGCAAGGATATATAAAGGTGCGCGTCGACGGCGAGATCCGCGAGCTCAGTTTCGGCATGCAGCTCGACAGGTATAAAACCCACGACATCGAGATTGTCATCGACCGATTGGCAGTGCACGCCGAAGCCGTGGAACGCATAGTGAAATCGGTGGAGACAGCCTTTCGCCGAGGCAAGGGAATGCTGATGATACTGGAAGAAGGCAGCACCGACGTGCGTTACTTCAGCAAGTTGCTGATGTGTCCGACGACAGGCATCGCCTACCAAGACCCGGAGCCTAACACCTTCAGCTTCAACTCACCTTACGGCGCTTGTCCGAAATGCAACGGCCTCGGCACCATAGTGCAGGTCGACATGAAGAAGATAATCCCCGACCCGAAACTGAGTCTGCGTAAAGGAGGCCTCGCTCCGCTCGGAGAATACAAGAATAACTGGGTTTTCAACCAACTCGAGGTCATAGGCGCGAAATACGGATTCACGCTCGACACGCCTATCAGCGAGATTCCGGAAAACGCCATGAGCATCATCCTCTACGGAAGCAACGAGTCGTTTACCGTCACGAAGGAATATCTCGGCACAAGTTCAACATACTCAATGCCTTTCGAGGGTATCGTCAACGTCATCAAGAAACAAAACGAAGACAACGCCCCTGCATCCATCGCGAAGTGGGCCAACAGCTTCATGAACGAGACGGAATGTCCTGAGTGTCATGGACAAAGACTGAAAAAAGAGGCTCTTTACTTCCGTCTGAACGGCAAAAACATCGCCGAGCTGGCCGACATGGACGTCACGGCGCTCGCTGAGTGGCTCGACGACCTCCCGAATCATCTCGACGAGAAGCAGAAGGAGATTGCGCACGACATCCTTATCGAGATCAAGAAACGCATCAACTTCCTGCTCAACGTGGGCATCGACTACCTGAACATGAACCGTCCGGCGAAGAGTCTGTCGGGCGGCGAGGCGCAACGTATCAGGCTGGCCACTCAGATCGGCTCGCAGTTGACGGGTATTCTGTATATCTTGGACGAGCCTTCCATCGGCTTGCATCAACGTGATAATCATAGGCTTATCGAGTCTTTGAAGGAGCTGCGCGACATCGGCAACAGCATCATCGTGGTGGAGCACGACAAGGATACCATGCTCGCCGCCGACCATCTCATCGACATCGGTCCGGGAGCGGGCGTCAACGGTGGCACCGTCGTGTTTCAGGGGAGTCCCAAGGAGGCGATGCATGGCCACGGTCTCACCTGCGACTACCTGCGCGGCAAGAAGAAGATCGAGGTGCCGCCGGCGAGACGGAAACCCCTCGAGGGGCAATACCTTAGATTATATAATGCCAGCGGGCATAACCTCAAGAACGTCGACCTCGAGCTGCCGCTCGGCGTCATGGTGTGCGTGACCGGGGTTTCCGGCTCGGGCAAATCGACGCTCATCAACGAGACGCTCTACCCTATCCTGAGCCGTCATTTCTATCGCTCGGAGAAGAACCCGTTGCCGTACGACCGCATCGAAGGCCTAGAGTTCATTGATAAAGTCATCGAGATCGACCAGGCGCCGATTGGCAAGACGCCCCGCTCCAACCCTGCCACATACACCAAGGTATTCGACGACATCCGCAAACTCTACGGCGAGCTGCCCGAATCGAAGATACGTGGCTATAAGTCGGGACGCTTCTCGTTCAACGTCAAGGGCGGCCGCTGCGAGACATGCCAGGGTGCCGGAGTGCGCGTCATCGAGATGAACTTCCTGCCCGACGTCCACGTAAAATGCGAGACATGCCAAGGCAAACGCTACAACCGCGAGACACTCGAGGTGCGCTTCAAAGGCAAGTCGATCAACGACGTGCTCAACCTCACCATCGACGAAGCCGTGGTGTTTTTCGAGAACTTCCCTTCTATCTTACAGAAAATCAAGACGTTACAAGAAGTCGGACTGGGCTACATCACCCTCGGACAGCCTTCAACCACCCTCTCCGGAGGCGAGGCACAACGCGTGAAACTGGCCACCGAACTGTCGAAACGCGACACCGGCAAGACATTGTACATCCTCGACGAACCCACAACAGGACTGCATTTCGAAGATATCAAGATTCTGATGGAAGTGCTGAATAAGCTTGTAAATAAAGGCAACACCGTGCTCATCATCGAGCATAACATGGACGTCATCAAGATGGCCGATTATATCATCGACATGGGACCCGAAGGCGGCGACCGCGGCGGCATGATCCTCAGCCAAGGCACACCCGAAGAGATAGTAAAAAAGGCAGTGGGATACACTGCAAAATACTTAAAAGGAGAGTTTTAATTCCCTAAACTCATAAGCTCATAAACTTATAAGCTCTTAAGCTATCTCAATCTTATCTCTTGCCCAATCTGCAAGACTGAATTCTCGTCAAGACCATTCATCTTAAACAGTCGCTCAAGCTTCACGGCATATAGCTTCGACACCTGCGACAGCGTCTCACCTTGTTGAATCACGTGGATGTAGTAGCCCTGAGCGGCCTTGCGACGCATCGGATTGATGTAAAGCACCTCGCCTTTCACAAAAGTGGTCTTATTTCCGAGATGATTGTATTTCACCAGCTGATAAGGATACATCTTCAACTGTTTGGCCAGACTTTCCAGATCATCGCCGTCTTTCGTCGTTACAAACTTCACACCGAAATTCTCCTTGATGTAATGATGATCTTGCGTCACCTCCACCACCGGACATCTCGACAAAACCGGCACTCCGCCTATGTTATCGGCTACAGTATGCTTGTTTTTCTTCTGCTTCTTCGGCTTTACGACTATTTCAGGCTCGTCCTCCTCTTCAACCTCTACCTTTTCTGTCTTTTTCTTCGGCTTAAACTCATTTTTGATTACCATCTGGTCGTATTGCTGAAGATTATAATCCTCAATGACTTTTATCAAAACATTAGCATATACTGGCGAAGTGGCATATCCTGCCTTCTTAAGGCCATTAGCCCATCCTTTGTAATCGGTAATCTCCAAATTGAAAAGCGAAGCATAACGCGTGCCGTTTTTCAGGAAGTTGGAATGATCGCGATACGACTCCTCAACAGTGTTATAAACTCTGAAACACTCGCCTTTTTCGTCATCGTCGTAATAAGTCTTCTTTCCAGTCCAATTATTATGGCATTTTATGCAGAAATGATTGTTACTCTTGACCGCCAACTCCGATGTGCCATGCGACGACTCGATGATGGCCTGCGCCAGTTTTATCGATGCAGGAATCTTAAATTCTATCATCTGCTCCATCGCAAGATCCTTGTATTTCTTAATGTAATCAAGGGTTCCCTGATTTTGATTGCTATTCTGTGCGAATACAGAAAAACTGCAAATCATCAGGATTATAAGGGCAATATGTCTAATTTTTCCGCTCATTCTTGCATTTGAACGTGTAAAATTACAAATTATTTTGATATAATTTATAGAATAAATTATTTTTTGTATCTTTGCAAGATTAATGATGGACATTATAAAAAAATATTTCCCACAACTGACCGAGTCACAAATGGCTCAGTATGAGAAACTTGCGCCGCTCTACGAAGACTGGAACAGCAAGATTAACCTCATCTCGAGGAAGGATATGGACAATTTCTACGAGCATCATGTGCTGCATTCATTGGCCATAGCGAAATATTTCGAGCTTCTGCCTGGCATGAAAGTCCTCGACATCGGCACTGGCGGCGGCTTCCCGGGAATACCTTTGGCCATCATGTTTCCACAAACGAAATTCTTACTCGTCGACAGCATAGGAAAGAAGATAAAAGTGGTGCAAGACGTAGTGGAAAAGCTTGATTTACAGAATGTTACAGCCATCCAGGAACGCGCCGAGAATATCAAAGAGAAGTTCGACGTGATAGTGAGCCGTGCTGTGACCCAGCTCCCCGACTTCGTAAAATGGTGCAACAACAAGCTTCGCGTCACCAACGACATCGAAGCCGGAGGCATATTATATTTAAAAGGTGGCGACATAGAAGAAGAGCTCCGCAATGTGCCAAAAAACTGGAAACGTAAGAGCACTTCGATAACGAAATGGTACGCAGAGCCTTATTTTGTTGAGAAATACGTTATACATTTGTATTAATAGTTAAATTTAATCCGATAAAAAAATGAAGAAATTATTGTTATCAGTCTTGTTTATTGCCACAATGGCACTGACAAGTTTCGCACAGATGGCTATGCCATGTCCGAAAGACCCTAATGTACGTGTCGGTAAGCTCGACAACGGCATGACCTATTACATCCGTCACAACGAGAAACCTGCCCAGCGTGCTGATTTCTACATCGCACAGAAGGTCGGTTCGGTACTTGAAGAAGAAGAGCAGCGTGGTCTCGCCCACTTCCTCGAGCACATGGCGTTCAACGGCACGACAAACCTCCCAGGCATGATGCTCCGCGAATATCTCCAGAGCCGCGGCATCAAATTCGGTGAAAACCTCAACGCAGGCACCGGCATCGACCAGACAGTCTATATGGTAACCAACGTCCCGACCACGCTGCCTGGCCTCGTCGACACCTGCTTGCTCATACTCCACGACTGGTCAAGCTTCATCGCCCTCGAAGAAGCCGAGATCGACAACGAGCGTGGCGTCATCCTCGAAGAGCTCCGCACACGTGAAGACGCCGACCAGCGTATCATGGAAGAGATATTGCCGATAATGTATCCTAACAGCCCTTATGCCAACCGTCTGCCAGGCGGCCTGCCGGAAGTGGTGGCTAACTTCAAGTATCAGACACTCCGCGACTACTACCACAAATGGTATCGCCCTGACCTTCAAGGCATTATCATCGTCGGTGATATCGATGTCGACGCAATAGAAGCACGCATCCATGAGATGTTTGCCGACATCAAAGCCCCGGTCAACCCGGCACCGAGACCTCAGTTCATGATTGAAGATAACGAAGAGCCTATCGTGGCTATCGCCTCCGATCCTGAACAGACAACCTACGAAATAAATATCTACTACAAGACCGAAGCCACCCCAGACTCACTGAAAAACAACATGCAGTACTGGATGGGAGAATATGTCCTGTCGATCATATCATCGATGGAGATGAACCGTTTGCAAGACATCACCAAGAAAGCCAATCCTCCGTTTGTCTACGGCTACAGCTACTATTCCAACTATTACATCGCTCCTACCGAAGACGCATGGTGCAGCATGGCGATGGCAAAAGACGCAGCCGGCATCGACGAGGCTATCACAACCCTCGTGACCGAGAACAAACGTATGGCTCAGTTCGGCTTCACCGCTTCGGAATATGAGCGAGCTAAGGCCGACTTCATGAAACGTATTGAGAATCAATACAATGAGCGTAACAACACCGAAAACAGAAGATACGTCAACGAGTGCTTGAGCAACTTCCTCCGCAACGAGCCTATGATGGGCATCGAGACAGAATATGCCATGTATCAACAGATTGTGCCTAACATCCCGATTGAGGTCGTCAACATGTTCGCTCAACAGCTCATCCACGACGACAACCTCGTCATCACGGTGACAGCACCTAGAAAAGACGGCGAGACTCTCCCGACAGTCGAAGAAATACTGAAGGTTTACGAGACAGCCAACGCCACAGAGGTTCAGCCTTACGAGGAAGAGACATTCGACGGCCCAATGGTCGAAAACTTAGGAAAACCTGGTAAAATCAAGAAAGCACAGGCTCTTCCGGAGTTCGATGCCACCGTCCTCACACTCAGCAACGGCATGAAGGTCATCTACAAGAAGACCACCTTCAAAGAAGACGAGATCCGTTTCACAGCCCACAGCGATGGTGGTCTGTCGGTGATCAAAGACAACGACTACATCACCATGCAGGAACTCTCAGGCCTCATCAAGATTGGCGGCGTGGGTAACTTCAGCGCCACCGACCTCCCGAAGGTGCTCGCAGGCAAGAGAGTGAGCGTCAACCCATTCATCGACACATATTCAGAAGGTATGAACGGCAGCTGCTCACCTAAAGATCTCGAGACGATGATGCAGCTCATCTATCTGTACTTCACCGCACCGCGCGCCGACGAAGAAGCATTCCAGTCGTACGCTCAGCGCACCAAGGCAGCCCTTGAAAATCAAGAGCTTAACCCAATGGTAACATTCTCCGACTCACTCATCATGGTGCTCTACAACAACCACCCGCTCGCAATGAGAACTAAGGCCGAAAGCATCGACAAGATCGACTACGCTAAGGCTATGAAGATGAACAAAGACCGCTTCAAAGATCCTAACAACTTCACTTTCTACTTCGTAGGAAATATCGATGAAGACACCTTCAAACCTCTTGTGGAGACATATCTTGGCTCTTTAAAGAAAAAGAAGAATAAAGAAACATGGAAAGATATCAACCTCGGCATCGCTGAAGGCGACCACATCTGCCATTATGAGAAAGAGATGCAGAATCCTAAGGCCACTATCTATATGGTTATAAATGGAACGATGGATTATAACTATCGTAACAAATTGTATATGAAGGCTTTAAGCGATGTGATGGATATCTATTACACCCGCACCATCCGTGAGGAAGAAGGCGGCACATACGGCGTCGGCGTCATGGGTCAGGTTACTAACATGCCTAAGAACGAATATTTATTCCTCATTGCTTTCGATACAAATAAAGATATGTACGAGAAACTCATGGGCAAGGTCTACGAAGGACTCAACGACGTGGCTGAAAACGGTCCAGCTCAAGAGGATTTGACGAAAGTCGTTGAAAATCTTTATAAGAAACGCGCTGAGCAGCTCGAAGAAAACAGCTTCTGGGTCAGTGCTATCGAGACTTACGAAGAGGACAACATCAACATTGTAGCTGATTACGACGAGATCGTGAAGAGCATCACTCCTCAGACTATCTCCGACTTCGCAAAAGAAGTGTTGAAAGGTTACAAGAAGGAAATCGTTCAGCTTCCTACTGAATAATTCTGATTTCTCCACTACGTCATTTCGACCGAAGCGAAGCGGAGTGGAGACCTGAGCGAAGCGAAAGCATTCGCCACAGGCAAATAAATCCCAAATTTTTAAATTTTGAATTTTAAATTTTAAATTAAAATATCGTCATGACAGAAAAAATTCAGACTTTACGCGACAATGCGGCCATGAGATGGATCGCTTTGCTGCTGTTGGCGTTGGCAATGTTCTGCGCCTACATCTTCATGGACATCTTGTCACCTATCAAAGACCTGATGCAGACTGAACGCGAATGGGATAGTCTCGCTTTTGGCACCATGCAGGGCGCCGAGACCTTCCTCAACGTCTTCGTGTTCTTCCTCATCTTCGCAGGTATCATCCTCGATAAGATGGGAGTGCGTTTCACTGCTGTCTTGTCGGGCACTGTGATGCTCGTCGGCGGCTTGATCAAGTACTATGCTATCCACGAGAGCTTCAAAGGCAGTGGTGCTGAAGCATGGTTCACCGCAAACCTCAACTACATCCCGTTGTTCGATGAGCTCGGCGTTTCTCCGTTCTACGGCGAGATCGTCGACGAGGCCGGTAATCTGCTCCGTCCAGGCATGCCAGCATCGGCTAAACTCGCAGCTGTGGGCTTCATGCTCTTCGGTTGCGGCGCCGAGATGGCCGGTATCACCGTCAGCCGCGGTATCGTGAAATGGTTCAAAGGTCGTGAGACAGCCTTGGCAATGGGCTCAGAGATGGCTTTGGCCCGTCTCGGCGTCGCGACCTGCATGATCTTCTCACCTTACTTCGCAAGACTCGGTGAAGACATCAACGTCAGCCGTTCAGTGGCATTCGGCGTGGTGCTTCTCTGCATCGCCCTTATCATGTTCATCGTTTATTTCTTCATGGATAAGAAACTCGACAGTCAGACTGGCGAAGCTGAAGAGAAAGACGACCCGTTCAAGGTGTCCGACATCGGCAAAATCCTGTCAAGCCTCGGATTCTGGCTCGTCGCATTGCTCTGCGTGCTTTATTACTCAGCAATCTTCCCATTCCAGAAATATGCCGTCAACATGCTGCAGTGCAACCTCACGCTCACCCCTGGTGAAGGCTTCTGGGCAAGCAACTCAGTGACAATCGTACAGTATATCGTAATGCTGCTCGTCGCTGTCTGTTCCTTCGCAAGTAACTTCATCAAGACCAACAAAGGCCTCAAATATGGCTTGATGGGTCTCGCAGTCATCGCCCTTGTGGTTTACTGCTACATGGGTTACATGCGCGGCACCGCTGAGACGATATTCGCAGTGTTCCCGCTCCTCGCAGTGGCTATCACTCCTATCCTTGGCAACTACGTCGACCACAAAGGTAAGGCCGCTTCGATGCTCATGATCGGCTCGTTGCTGCTCATCATCTGCCACCTCACCTTCGCCTTCATCCTGCCAATGTTCAAAGGCAGCGCAGCAGGCGGAACCATCGTGGCCTACATCACAATCCTTGTCTTGGGCGCATCATTCTCACTCGTCCCAGCAGCTCTCTGGCCAAGCGTGCCGAAGCTCGTCGACGAGAAGATCATCGGCTCAGCCTACGCTCTCATCTTCTGGATTCAGAACATCGGTCTGTGGCTGTTCCCACTGCTCATCGGTAAGGTCCTTACCTCAACCAACCCAGAAGGTGCTCTCGCACACGAGCTCGACTACACCTGGGCTCTGGTGATGCTCGCATGCCTCGGCGTGGCAGCATTGATCATCGGCATCTACCTCAAGGCCGTCGACAAGAAGAAACACCTCGGCTTGGAGGAACCGAATATCAAGTAATTATTGTAATTCATATTTATACGTGTAGAGACGTGCTCCGGTGCGTCTCTATATTTTTTTGATTTTTCTTGCTTTTTTCATTTTTATTTCATATCTTTGCGTTTTGATAAAAACTATTTACTATGAAAAAGTTATACATCCTTGTTATCGCTTTAGCTTTTATTGTTAGCGCTAATGCTCAATGGGTCAACAACCCGGCGACAAATACCTTCCTTGCCACCACTTCTTCGGATGCAGGTGAGATTTACCTCTCCACCGACCCTGTTTCGGGCGACACCTACGTGCAGTGGGCACAATTCGGCCCCAACAGCTGGTCACCGACACTCCAGCGCATCAACGAAGCCGGAGAGCCACAATGGGGCACAAGCGGCATCCATCCGAGCTACCACCAGATGGCAAGCTGGTCGCAAGGCTTCGCTATGGCCTCGACAACCGATGGCGCAGTGGTGACATGTTTTGCCACTGAAGCCGGTCATACCATAGCCATAAAAATCAATGCCGACGGCACCTACGCCTGGGGCGAACAAGGTCTCACCCTCTTCGGCGGTGCAGGCGAATCACGCACCGAGCTTCTCGCAGGCGACGACGGTGGCGTTTGGGCGCTGGGCACTAGCGTCGATAACGGCTGCCTCTACCTTTGCTACATCGAAGCCAACGGCACAATGAATCCCACGATAACCGTCAGCGACAGCACGGGTAAACTGTGTATGTTCGGACTTCTGGTTCCTGCATCAGACGGCAACGTGTTTTTGGTTTATGAGAAAGAGCAATGGGCCTACACCTATTTCTATGAAAAAGACATCCGCGTAGTGGGTTACAGTAAAGACGGCACTCAGATCTCCAACGACGTACAACTCATGTCACCAGTGACAATCCCGGGCTCATATATCCATTATGTGGTGCCTGACGGACTGGGTGGCGGCTACGTTTACATCTGGCACGCAGGAAACATAGGAGGCAATTTCAACACCTATGTGTTCCATTTCAACCAGAATGGAGCATCAACCATTACAGATCTTAGCGGTATCCCTGTACACTCAGAAGATCCGTACAATTACTATATCGACGCCTATGCCACTGTAGATCCCGTGAGTCACGATCTCATCATAGTTTATGTACAAACCGACGCAGAATATCAAAGTGACTCGCGTGTCTATGCAAACCGTATCAACGAATTAGGCGAAAGATTGTGGTACGAAGGCATAGTATTAGTCGAAGAAAACGGCAACGACCATTCCAGTCTGCGTATCGACGCCTTTGAATACGGCGGCGGATACACATTCATGTATAACGAAGGCGACGGCTATAACAGCACCATCAAAGCTATCGGCATCGACGATAGTGGTAGCCAGATTTGGAACACCGTCATGAGCAGCAACAGCTACCCGCGCTCCATGTGCAAAAACACTACAGGTCACCGTGCCGGACAAAACATCCTCGCATGGGTAAACAACAGCACCGGCGGCTTATACGGACAAAATATCGGTCAGAATGGTGAGATGGGCGAGATAACTCCTCCTACCCCGCCATCACCATGCAATCCGCCAACCGACTTCCAAGGCGAAGCATATTATAATCCATCTACTGGTGCCACCGCAGCAGTGCTTTCCTGGACAGCACCCGAGACGACACCTCTGCACTACAATCTATATTGCGAAGAGTTTAAGGAAGTCATCGAAATAGACCCCGAATTCACCTCTTATTATCAGGAACTTGAGCCAGGTGATTATGTTTTCAAACTCACAGCATGGTACGAAGACTGCGAGTCGGTTTTCGCTCTCACTCCAGGTGGCGACAACTACATCCTCCTCGAATTAACCTTGTCGGTTCCTGAGAACGAATACGAAGAAATCGTCAACATCATAGATATATACAACGTCAACGGACAACGCACCAATGTTAACAATATCAATGAGTTAAGCAATGGGGTCTATATTGTTAAAGGCATGACGGCTTCTGGAAAAACTGTTGTCAGGAAGATTTGCCGTTAATCCGATATTCGTCATCTTCTTATTTGTCATTTTAGCTTTATCTAACAACTAATTTCTGCGTTTTTTCATTTAATATGAATATGTAAACGCCAGTTTGTAGAGACGATGTGCTCATAGTCTCCACACCGTTGATTCGTCGCATTGCGACCATCCTTCCCATCACGTCGAACACCATCAGTTCACCTTCGCCACTCACGATGATGTCACTTCCATTCTGGTATGCGAAGATGTTGTTCCCGTTTTCAGATGTGCTGTCGAACAGAAGCACGAAACGGTCTTTTCGGTCGTTTGGCGCCCCAATGAACGTGTATTCGTTTTCGATACCCAAATCGATGGTAACGTTTTCAATTTTGTCAAACATGCGAATGCCCTGTAGAGACGTACCATCGAATATGATTGTGTAATATCCCATTTTCGTCGCCTTTAAATGCAACGGGATTTCACCAATACGGTCGGAATATACGATGGCATAATCTCTGCTGTCTTGCGGGATGTAAATATTGGCATCCTGTTGCTTAAAGTAGAACTTGCCAAGTTGACAGCCTTCGTTAAAGCTAACGATGGCCTTATCACAAATCGCAGTCACACCACGTTTGAAAGTTTGCTGTGTTACTGTGATACTTAAATTGCCGTTATTATTGGCCTGAGTCTGTTGGCTCGTCTTGGTAAAGGTCACCTGATCCGTTCCATCAACATCAACCAGTACTCCCTCGCAAGGTGCTATCGCTGTGTTGTCGTTCACCAATTCAATGTCGGTGCGGTCAGAATTAAGCCTATAATACGGTCTGTTGACGAAGGTGTTGAACGTGTATGGATTGCCGACGAGGTTGAAGCCATCGGAAAGCGGAATGGACGTTTCGGAATATGGCATGGCGTTGCCGTTAAACTCAATCTCCGTGCCGTTTTCGCTGGCATAAAGGTAACCACGACATCTCTCAATGCCAAAACTCTCAGCCTTATAATTCTTCCAAATAGTACCATCGAGTCGGTAAAAATCGTAATCATTTCCTTCACCTTCGGTGATTAGTCCAGTGACACTGTAATATGAGTCTTCCGTGTTGACAGGCGAGGCGATAAAATACCAGTTGTCGGGTATGTAGCTGCCTCCTGAGCCCCAATTGGACGTCTGTGTAATGCTTTTCTGCATCGCCACTTTGACCATATTATCAGCCATAAACTGACCTTCATCCTCAATAATGATGCTGCCACCATCATTTATATTGGCATTTTTAACTCGGGCGATATAACCTGCCGGAACAACAGCTCGGGCAGCAATAAACACCTCATCGTCAACACCAGGAACTTGGTTAATATTCCAGTTGGCGGCATCGTTCCAGTAACCATTGGCAATGAAAGTGATATTATTGGGCCATGTGGTAAAGTTAACGACATTACTCCATTCGCTGATTGTCTCCCCGCTGTATGCACGTACCTTGACGGCATAGTCCGTCTCGGGCTGTAGTTCAGTGAGCATCAGGCTATGGCTTGTCAACAATCCTCTAAACCTCAGTTCACCGAGCTGGAAGCAGTTGCTGCCTTGGTTAGCCGACACCTCAAAACGGAAGTATTGGTATGGCAATGAATTATCGATGTCAAACTCATAATCTTTTGTATTAATATCTTGCAGCACATTGTCGTTGGTGACTGTGACGATGGTAGTCCAAGAGTCACCCGCGTTCAACTTGGCTTTGATGACCCAGTTCTTGGGGTTGCGGCCTGTACACGACGCATTGTCGGTGCCAGTGGTCAGGATGTAGCCTGTAGGGATAAAGCTCGATTCGCTTTGGAACTCGATGTAGATATTGCTCGACTGGCCAACGCACCATTTATTATTCCTGTTGTTATCCACCAGGTTAGCGTAGCCCTCGCCACTAAAGCCACTCGTGCCCTTGGTAGCTGTGTAGCCTGCAATTATTGGATCGGGTATGATGTTGTCGTTCACGCTGACGGTATAGCCATCCACCCCACTGATTTCCGTCCAGTTGAGGACAGCGGAGGTTCGGTTGATGTCGGTGACCGCAAGTGTCGGAGTTTCGATATTGAAAAGCGTGGTGAAATCAATCTCATCGCTCCAAGTATCGTCGGCGCCTTCCTGGTGGTTTCTCACTTTGACGGTGTAATGGGTGTGATGTGTCAGATTCGTCAACGTATATGGATTGGCATCGGTCAAAATCAGATGTTCTTCATCGCCGTTGAGGCAGATCTGCCAGTGGTTGACATTGCTGTTGGCGTCCCAACCCAAAGTGGCTGAATAATAATCAATATTCGTAACAGCCAAATTGGTCGGCGGCAGAATTAGCGTAGTGAAATCGACTGTATTGCTCCACTCGGAATAAACTTCACCCAAGTTGCTGCGAACCTTGACGGAATAATCTGTTTCAGGCTGCAGATTGGTAAGATGCAGGCTGTTTGTCGGGACATATCCCAAAAATCTGAACTCACCTAGCTGGAAACTGTTGTTGCCGTGGTTTGCCGACACCTCAAAACGGAAGTAACGATAGAGTGAGTGATTATCTATGGCAAACTCAAAGTCGGTGGTGTTCACATCTTGCATCACATTGTCGTTGGTGACCGTGGCGATGGTAGTCCAAGCGTCTCCTTCGTTCAACTTGGCTTTGATGACCCAGTTCTTGGGGTTGCAGCCTGTAGCCGTCGCGCTATTGGCTCCCGTGGTCAGGATATAGCCTGTTGGAACGAAGCTCGATTCACTATGGAACTCGATATAGACATTGTTCATCTGGCGGCACCATTTGGTAGTCCTGTCATTATCCACCAGTTTAGTGTGATGCTCGTTTGAGTTGTACCCTCCCGAACCAGAGGTGGCCGTGTAGCCTGTGATAATCTGGCTTGGGAAACTGACAATCTCGTCATTGAGGCTGATGTCATAACCAATTGCCTCGGTGTTTTCGCTCCAACTGAGGTCGGCGCTAGTCGATCCAACGTTGCTGACTGTGAGTGTTGGAGCAACAAGACCGAAGAGCGTGCTGAAACTGAATTCATCGCTCCACTCGCTGTAAAACTCCCCTTTTTTGGCGCGCACTTTGGCGGTATAGGTTGTCGCTGGCTCGAGGTCGGTGATGCAGATACTGTTTTTTGAGTATCCCAAGAAATTCATCTCGCCGAGCTGGAACCTATGGTTAGAGCTGTTTTGCACATCCAGCACCTCAAAGCGGAAGTAACGGTAAGGCGTACTGTTGTTGAGCGTGAAGGTGTAATCGGTTAAGGGTACATTTTGCATCACATGGTTGTCGGTGACGCTTTCTATAGTTGTCCACTCATCCTCCGCGTTCAACTTTGCCTTGATGACCCAGCTTTTAGGATTGCGGCCAGGATGATTACCATTATTATCAGTGTCATATGCTGTGGTCAGGACATAACCCGTAGGAATAAAGACATGCTGGCTGTGGAACTCAATATAGCAACCGCCAAAATGACCGTTGTTGTTACTATTGACGAACCACTTGGAGTTTTTGTTGTTATCCACCAGGTTGGGATAGTTCTCGCCCGAGTTTCCTTGGGTGCCCGCAGTGGCGGTATAGCCTGCAGTAACCAGGATTTCCTCGGAGTTGTTAAAGATCACTGTATAATTGTTCGCTCCAGGGGTCTCTGTCCATAAGAGACTGGCGCTTGTATAAGTGATGTCTGAAACCGACATCGTCGGGGTGCTATCAAGAAGCGTGGTGAAACCGATGCTGCTTGAAGGATTGCTCTCAATGCCATTGCAGACACCAATCACACGAGCTTCATAATATGTCTCAGCATCGAGTCCGGTAATGGTGAAGGTGTTTTCGGAGATGTTCTCTGCAGCGAGAATCCAATCTCCAGTGGTCCTGTACATAACCTTGTATGTATCGCTGTCGGCATTCCAGCTCAGGGTGGCTGAAAGTCGGGTGATCTCGTCAACGGCAAGGTCCGTGGGAGCAGCGCAATAGGCAAGCGTGGTGAATTCTGCAACATCGCTCCAAGCACTGTTATAAAATTCGTGGCAGTCTCGCAGCTTAAAGGTGTAATGCGTCTCTTGGGTCAAGCCTGTCAAAGTAAAAGGATTGGTGTTGACGGCAATCAGATTGTTTTGGTCATTGTTGAGGCAAAGCTGCCATTGGGTGGCGTTGCCATTTTCGGTCCAACCAATGGTAGCAACCGTTTCGGCGAGGTTGCTTACCGTTAGATTGGTTGGCGGATCATAGGTGGTGAATTCTACCGCATCACTCCACTCACTGTAA
>Ga0310786_10000677_pt1 | contig 54419 bp, 87 predicted proteins | sample AusTroGonzalo_MG_FD_203881 | JGI IMG/M metagenome (GOLD analysis project Ga0310786, IMG submission 203881) | Bovine rumen microbial communities from tropical cattle in Woodstock, Queensland, Australia - Gonzalo_03 (v2) (version 2) | ecosystem: Host-associated > Mammals > Digestive system >...
GGACTTTGAACACGTCTTCAAGCGGTCCGAGAAGCAGATGTTGAAGCTTGTTCTCCGGATCTGCAATGAACTGGCGGACACGAACCTGAAACTGTCCAACATCGACATGAAGTTTACCCGCCGGAACTACGAGAACATCCAGAGCAAGAGCCAGGTCCTGTGCCAGATGCTGGCCCAGGCGAAGATTCATCCGAAACTGGCGTTTGCCCACTGCGGTTTGTTCTCTGACGCGGAAGGCGCTTACGAGATGTCGGAACGGTATTACAAAGAGCAGCTGGCCTCGCTGGAACCGCAGGACGATCCGGATGACAACAACCCGAACAATCCGAATGATCCGGATAACGGCGGTGGGGCTGAATGAGAAGGCCGAACGAGAAAAAGCTCTTTGGACCGTATGAGAAGTTTGTCCGTCAGCTGAAGAAGACGGTCAAGGACGCATTCCTCCCGCTGATGGTTGCCGGGTTCGATGAACTGAACGTCATCCAGGTGAAGCGGAAGACGGAAGTCATGTACGCGAAACTGGAACGGTTCGACCGGGAAGCCTACATGGAACTGGTGGAGCATGCGTGGGAATGGGCTATGGATCTGGTGGAAGAGGATGAGAAGCTGAACGCGGAAACGTTCGTCTCCAGCTACCTGAACGGCTACGACCCGATCACGCAGTACGTGTTCACCAGAGAAGTAGACCGGAAGCGGATGAGGCTGAACGAGGCCATCATGACCGCGAAGGAATACCAGGACCATGGAATGCTGGAAACGGCGGTCAAAAAGGCTATGAATCTCTGGTTCACGCAGTCCAAGCAGTACGCAATCGACTTGACGCTGACCACACTGGAAACCGCCTACAGCAAGGCCGGTGAAGAGTGGTGGATGTGGAACACGATCATGGACGGTCGGGAATGCGTGATTTGCGGGGAGCGGAACATGAGGGTCTATCCGAAGAGTGAGTATCCACCAAGGGAACACTACGGATGCAGATGCTACCCTACTCCGGTTAAGAAACCATAACGGTTCTTTCAGTGCTTACCGCACTGTTTGGAATAGCGGCAGGGAAGTCGCGGTACAAAACTCGCAGCACGGACAGACAAGTCCTTAAAACAGAAATCATAGCGGAGGGAACCGCTCCAACAAACGCACAGGAGGCAGTATGGAAATTAAGGATCTGCTCGGAGACGCCTACAAAGACGGCATGACGATGGATGAGCTGACTGAAGCCCTGAAGGGCGTGACAATGCCGCAGGACCAAAGTGCGGAAATTGCACGTTTGAAGGACACGATCAGCAAAAGCAACGCTGAGGCGAAGGACTGGAAAGACAAGTACCGGTCCACACTGGATGAGGCGACCCGCAAACAGCAGGAGGCTGAAGAGGCTTCCAAGCAGATGCAGGAGCGTCTCGCGGAACTCGAAAAGGAAAAGACCATCGCCGGATACAAGGCTTCCTATCTCTCCATGGGATATGAGGAAGCGCTTGCGGAAGAAACCGCGAAGGCTGTCGTGGAGAACGACATGGTCAAGGTTTTCGAGAACCAGAAGAAGCATCAGGAAGCCGTGGAAAAACGCATTCGTGAGGATGCGCTGAAGAATTCCCCCAGACCGGGAGGAACCGGCGGCGGAGGAGATCCTGAGGAGACAGAGGCTGTGAAGCTCGCCAAACAGATTAGTTCCGCAAAGGCTAAGGCGGACGAAGCAGCCGTAAAAGGCCTCGAAAACTATATCCGGTAATGCAAAGGTTCGCCCTTTTGCATAATTACACTAAGGAAAGGAATGATACGCATGAAATTTGATCGGACTGCGATTGCCGGTGACGTGGAAATCCTGGCGAGCAACGCTTATCAGGATATTCCGCAGCTGGTGGCCGCTCCTGTGAGCGGAACTGTTGTCAAGGCCGGTACCCCGCTGACGGCTGCCGGTGAGTCCACGACCGGGGCGAATGCGGTTGGCATTCTGCTTTGGGACATTGACACGGCGGTGAACCCGAATGGGACCGTGGTGGTGCAGGGCATCATCGACGCGACCAAGGCTCAGGCTCACAGCGGTGTGTCTTATGCCGACGCTCTGTATGCCGCGCTGCCCGGAATTATCTTCCGGAACAACATCGGTGTCCAGGGTGAGACCGGTGCCACTGGGGCTACCGGAGCGACCGGGGCGTCCTGATGAAACCGGTTCTGTTCGCCGGTACGAAGCCGCTTGAACGGGCTGAAAACCTGAAAGCGGTTTACGATGCCTGGGAAGGCGAGAAGGTATTCGTCAAGGTGGACCCCTGGCGGCGGCATCCGGAGATTCAATCCGGAAACTATGACGTGATGGTCATTGATGAATATCCAACGGTCACCCCCGGAAAGGCCATCCTGATCGGGCATGGCATCGCCGGAGGGAAAACCGGAGGATTGCTTCAGCCTCACCCGTACTTCCATCCGTCACAGTCAAGCCTGATTACCTTCACCGTCACAAGCGGGACTGGAGTAGTAGATATCGTTGCAAAAACCGACGGAATCTCTACCGATAAAGTCCTTCCGCTGGGAATGCCACGTACGGATCAGTACGTCGGCAAGAAAAAAGGCGACGGCGGAACAGAGTTTGCCGGAAAGCGGGTCTATCTGTACGCACCGACCTATCGGGCTGCAGAGGAGACTCCCCTGCCCCCACTGGACTGGGACTGGCTCGACCGTGAACTGACCGACGATGAAGTGCTTTTGGTTAAAGCACACACGATGACCGGATATCTCCTGAGAGATTCCTACCGGCATATCGTCGAGATCAATTCCAGGCTTCCTTCCGCCCCGTACCTGTACGACTGCGACGTGGTCATCACCGACTACAGCTCGATTATGTTCGACGGGTATCTGTTAAACAAGCCGTCGGTTCTGATTGAAAAGAACGAGGGTTATCTGCGGACCAGGGGCATGTGCATGAACTATCCGGAGGATTACTCATCCAGGTTCTGCATTACGGAGAAGGCTATGCTGGAGTTGGTCAGGGAAGCGGACGGGCTGAACGAGACAGAACTGGAGTGCAGGAATCGCGTCGCGGACTGCTGCGACGGTCACGCGAGCGCAAGAGTGTGCGACCTGATTCGGTCGATATGAAACGGAGGATTCCATGAAAATACTCGTTGCCGTACCGACATTCGAGACGATCTATCCGGACACGTACCGGTCGATCTGGGACCTGGACAAGTGTGGGCATGAAGTGATTTTTGATTCCGTACGCGGTTATGATGTCGCGACGGCGAGAAACCGGATTGCTCAGCTTGCATTGGACCTCCAGACGGATTACGTGCTGATGGTCGATAACGATGTGGTTCTTCCGAAGGATGCTCTGAAGCACCTGCTGGAGGCCAACGAGGATGTCTGCCTCGGTTACTACGCTCACAGGAACGAGAACAACCGGTATATCGGGAATACTTGCATCTGTAAGCTGAAGGACCGGAACGGGGCTGACTACTACCACTTCCCGCTTGAGTCTGAGTATTCCGCTGCCGAAATGCAGGGAATGGCGGATGCCGGGATGGGAAAGATCCTTGTTCACGGAGGCGGAATGGGATGCGCTCTGATCCGGACGGAAGTGTTCCGGAAGACGCACTATCCATGGTACGACTGGGTTAACTACGGAGATGCCAACCGGGGCATGCTTTCGGAGGACCTGTACTTCTGCGTCCTGTGCCGTAATTCTGGAATCCCAATCTACGCGGATGTCCGCGTGAAGTGCGGCCACCTGTTCAGATATGTTCAGTGGCCCGAATGAGATATGGCTGCTTATACCGGTATGTACAGCAGCCTGAATAATCAATATCTGTCCTGCGTTCAGCGGGATAGTTAATCCAGAGAGGAGGAAACGATATGGATTTTCTGAAACTCGTTACGCCCAAGGCGATTGCCGCTGTATGGGCGGAAAACGCAAGCAATCGGATTCCCTATGCCGGTGAAGCGCTCTTCCCTGCCCGGAAACAGGCCGGTCTCGACCTGAGCTGGATTAAGGGAAGCAAGGGTCTGCCGATCTCCCTGATGCCGTCTACCTTCGACGCGAAGGCCACCTTCCGTGATCGGATCGGTGTCGAAAAGCTGCAGACCGAAATGCCCTTCTTCCGTGAGGGCTTTAAGATCAAGGAAAAGGACCGGCAGGAAATCATGCGCGCCCAAGCGGCCAACGATCCCTATCTGAACGCTGCCCTGAGCCGGATCTACGACGATGCCAACGAGCTGATCGAAGGCGCGGAAGTCGTCGCTGAGCGGATGCGCATGCAGCTCCTGTTCCCCATCGACGGCAATGCCGGGATCGTGATCAAGGCCAACGGTGTGGACTACACCTACAACTACGACCCGAATGAACTGTGGAAGACCAGCAACTACTTCACCCTGACCAGCAGCGCGAAGTGGGACGCTCCGTCCACGGCTGATCCGTTCGCGAACATTCAGACGGTCAAGAACGCTATCCGGACGAAGACCGGTGCGGAAATCGTCTATGTCATGATGAACAGCACGACCTTCGGCCTGCTGCCCAAGATGACGAACGTCAAGAACCGGTATCTCTCCACCAGCGGCATTGCCCTGGGATACCTGACCGACAGCGATGTACGTCGGGTTATCGAGGCGACTTCCGAGATTCAGTTCATCATCTACGACAAGATGTACCGCGATGAGGACAAGGTTGCCCATAAGTTTGTCCCGGACAACTATGTGGCCTTCCTCCCTGCCGGTGCGCTTGGCAACACCAACTACGGCACGACTCCGGAAGAAGCGGACCTGCTCGGCAGCGGCGCTGCGGAAGTCGAAATCGTACAGACCGGTGTGGCCGTGACTCGCGAAGTCACCGTGAACCCCGTCAACGTCAACACCTTCGCTTCCGAAATCGTCCTGCCCAGCTTCGAGCGGATGGACGATGTCGCCGTGATGAAGGTGGCGTAAGGCATGAAAGTACGGGCCAGACACTGGATTTGCGCGGACGGTGTGTGGAAAGAACCCGGAGCCACGTTTGAAACGGACGATCTCACCGAGCTGGAAGGCATGGTGGACGTCCTTTCAACGGAGGTTCGCCAGGGGAACAAATCGTCTGAAATCGTGAGGAAGGATGAATCGATTGAAATTAAATTCAACGATTCAACCCAGACTGAAAAACCAGCCGAAGAGGTTCCTTCGGAGAAACCCGTAACAAAGCGTTCCAGACGGAATGCGAAAAGGCAGTAATCGGACAGAATGGAGGGAACGGGCATGACGGATGAGCAGAAAGTAACGACTGTTCAGACTCTGTGTGAACATGACGTAAACGCTACGGCTGATGTCGTTCTCGTTTACCTCCATCTGGCCGCGTCCAAAATGATCGAGCGGATCTATCCGTACGACCTGGACAAGACGGAAGCGGATATCCCAGCCCGTTACGACATGATCCAGTGCGAACTGGCCTCCCGCCTCTTCCTGAGACAGGGGGCGCAGGGCGAGAACAGCCATGACGAAAACGGCGTAAACCGGACCTATGATTCCGTGGACGATTTTGATATTCTCTCCCGACTGACTCCGTTTGTAAAGGTGGTCGGTTGATGTGCGGCTGTTAGCGAGAAACAAACTGGATATCTGGTACGCAAACCGGATCGGTGCTGTGCCTATCGTGGACAGCGATGGCTTTAAGACCGGCGATTATCAGCTGGTCTACAGCACCCCGACAAAACTCAGGATGTCCATCTCGGCGTCTTCCGGCGCGAACAACCTGGGGTCTCAGGGTATGGCGAATCTGAACCCATACGGTATCACCACTGGATACACGCACCGCGCCACAACGGAAGACATGAACTGTCCCATCACCGAGGAAAGCCTGATCTGGTTCAAGATCGAACCCGGAGCAACAGCGGAAGAGGTTCCTCACAACTTCAAAATCGTCCGTATCGCCAGAAGCCTGAACCACCTGATCTACTACCTGAAGGAAGTGGATGTCGGTAACAGACCGACCGGACAGACTGGCGTAACCGGAGTGACTGGTATCACCGGAATAACCGGCGTGACTGGTATCACCGGCGAAACCAATTCGATCCCGGAAGGGGCTGATACTCCATGAAAACCATTGACATTCAGCTGTCTCCGTCAAGCATCAACATGGCTATCAACAAGCTGGAGCGGATGCGGGACAAACTGGACAGCGGAACGGAACGGCTGGTGAAGTCTCTGACGAGCGAGGCCGGTTCCATGGCTCAGATGGCTTTCGGAGGGTCCGCTGCGGTTTCGGCGATGGCTAACGGCACGGAAGGAACCATTACGGCATCCGGAGAGGCTGTTACATTCATGGAGTTTGGCGCTGGCATGGCGACTATGGGATACGCTTTCGAGAATCCTCAGCCGGTTCCGGTATATCCGGGATCCTGGTCTGAGAACGAAGGCTCCGGAGAATTCGCTGAGTATGGATTCTGGCACTTTGGACACAGAGTTTATACACAAATTACTCCGCGCCACGGAATGCTGAACGCGAGAGACTACATTGTTGACAACGCGGAGGAGAAAGCCAAGGAGGTGTTCCACCTGTGACCGATATCGAGAACAAGGTATTCGACACAGTCTGCAACGCCGTCCAGGCTGCTTTCCCTGGGACCATGATGTATTCGAAAGATACTGAAATGTCGGCCACTTACCCGGCTGGAACCGTCGTGGAAACGGATAACGTCCCTGTCCTTCAGACCAGCACGGACGACAATTCCGAAAACCATGCGCGGCTGTCCTACGAAATCAATTTCTACTCCGATAAGCAGACCGGCGCGAAACGGGAATGCCGTGACCTGATGAAAGTAGCGGATACAGCCATGAAAAGCCTGAAGTTCAGACGGATCATGGCCAGACAATTGGACAACATCGACCGGACACTCTGCCGGATGTATGCCCGATATGAGGTTATCGTCGGTGAGGAAACCCTTCCGAACGGGGACGTCCGCTACAACTTCTATCGCAGGGTATAAAGCTTGGCATTCCGTGAATAACCATTATCACTTTTTCCTGAGGAGGTGAAACCATGAAGTGTCCGTACTGCGGGTGGGAAACTGACCCGCCTGTCTGTGCGCATTGCATGGCTCAGATTTCTGAATCGGACAAGAAAGTCCGTAAGGAGACCGAAAGCACCGAACAGACTGAAAAACCAGAAAGAACAGAAAGGATGAGGAAGTATGGCACTCGAGTTTAATACCATTGGAATTAAGCTGAAGTACGCGGTAGGCACCGACGGTTCCACCCGTCCCACCACCGGCTATACCGAGATTCCCGACATCAAGGAAATCCCGGAGATTCAGCTCAATCCTTCCCAGTTGGAAGTGACCAACCTGGTGGATACCATCAAGCGGTTCATCCCCGGTGTGCAGGACCCCGGTTCTGATATGGCGTTTACCGCCAACATGACCGCGGCCCTGAAAACCCTGTGGGCGACCGTTTGCTCCAGCGCCAAGACGGCCTGGGAATCCCAGAAACTGACCTGGTTCGAAATCGCGATTCCGAACTTCGACAGCTTCTACTTCGCCGGTCTGCCGACTGAGATGGGCATCAACAGCATGAGCGTTGACGCGGTGGTGGAAACGCAGCTGCACATCGTCCCGAACAAGATCGTCGGTTGGGCTGCTGCCTCTACCGCCGCTCAGGGAGCGTCGTAATCACATGCGGTAGGTTCTCTTTACACAAAAGTTCAGCCTACTGCGATCATTTGTCTCAGCGTTAAGGTGGGAGGACAGGGTGAAAGCCTTTTGGATGCCCGTATCATCCAATTACTCCCTCTTAACATACAATAACAAAACTACCGATACGGGAGGTATTGAAAATGGCTAACAAAGAAGTCAATGAACAGGTAAAACCCATCGTCCTGCATGACGAGGACAACGGGGTGGATTACACCCTGGAATTCAACCGGGAAACGATCAAGTTTGCGGAGCAGCGCGGATTTGATATCAGCGACGTTGGACGGTTCCCGATGACGAAACTGCCGGAACTGTTCTTCTATGCATTCCGGATGCACCACAAGAACATCAGCCGTGAACGGACGGACCGGATCCTGTTTGATGATCTTGGCGGCATGCCGGAAGGAATGGCGGAGAGGCTCGGTGCCTTGTATTCCGCACCGTTTGAGGCGCTGAATAACGCCAGTGGTGAAGCGGGAAAAAACCGGAGAATGACGGTAGAGTTCTAAGCGACGATCAGCTACCGTCAGAACGTGTCACATATACCCAGGTCTTCAAGGACCTCTGCCCGATGTACATGTTATACGGGATGACATACGAGCAGTACTGGTATGGAGACCCATGGATGGTCACAGAATTCGCTGACGCTTACCTGCTGAAGCGAAGGGCCAGAAACGAAGAGTTGTGGCTGGAAGGAGTTTACTTCGCGAACGCGATGGGTATCACCCTGAATAATGCGTTCAACAAGTCGAAGAAGAAATATCTGGATAAGCCGCTGGACATCTTCGGAAAGACTGCTGCCGAGAAGGAACAGGAGAAACGGAACCAGCGCAAGAGAGTGATCGAATGGCTGGAGAATCTGAGAATCGCGGCGGTAAAGAAAGAAACGGAGAAGGCAGAAGGACAGTGATGTGAACACTGCTTTCTGACCGGAAACATATGGGAAGGGAGTCGATGAGATATGGCAACGCTCGAAACGCTGGAGCTGCGAATCAGCTCAAATGCAGGACAGGCCAGCGGCGGGATTGACAGTCTGGTCGGCTCTCTTTCTCGTCTTGGTGACGCGGTATCCAAAAGCCTTGGTTCATTGAATTCTCTTGCTCAGTCTCTGAGTTCAATCGCTCAGTCTGCTCAGGCGCTTGGAACAAGGACCATGTCGAAACTGTTCGGCGGAACAGGTAATGCCTCTGATCTGGCAAAGGTAAAAGCGCAGACAAGCGCTATCGGGGAACAGTATAAGGCCGCGTCTTCTTTCCTGAAAGAGTACAAGAAAGAATCTTCCAGAATTAACTTCAAATCCTGGCAGTATGGTCCGAATCCGGCTCCGAATGTTCAGAATTACGCAAACAGCAACGATTTGTGGGCGAGATCCGAAGAGGAACGCCGCGCGGCCAATCCGCAGTGGTACAACTACGAGGATCAGGTTGAACGGAACTGGGATCAGATCAGTGCCAGACAGGAAGCGCTGAGCGCCGCTGAGTCTGCCAGTCAGGGAATGAGTCAGGCTCTGAAAGATGTTAGCAGTGCCGGAGCTGATACTGCTCTTGGAAAAGTGGCGGCCCAGGCGAGTAATCTTCAGCAAAGCGCTACGGGAGCCGCTGAAGCCATCCGGGAGGTAAACGCACAGTCGAGCGCTACCGCCGGAAATGAAACGCAATTTGCTGACAGATCAAGGGATTTCACAAACTTTGGGAATGCAATCAGCGGATTGAAAAAAGGTGTTTCTGATTTGTTCTCTGGTGTAACAAGCTTTATGGGCAGAATTGCCAGCATCGCCACCAGAATGCTGATCCGGAAAGCCATTAAGATGGTAGCCGCTGCAGCCAAAGAAGGAACAGATAACATGTACCAGTACTCCAAGAGTATGGGTACAACGTTCTCGTCTTCCATGGACAGCATGTCCTCCTCTCTCGCACAGTTGAAAAACGCGGCAGGAACGGCGATTGCACCCGCTCTGTCAGCGATCATTCCGGTCCTGAACTCCATTGCCAGCGCGGCTATTACGGCGTTCAATGCTTTGAGTCAGCTGTTTGCGCTGCTGAGCGGCAGTACCACCTGGACCAGGGCAACCGCACAGGCCACGGAATACGCCGAGGCTGTTGATGAGGCCACTGGTGGCGGTGGCGGTGGATCCAATGAAGGACTGGCCGAGTTTGACCAGTTGGACCTGATCGCTTCCGAAAGCGGTGGGGGCGGCGGTGGTGGTTCCGGCGGAATCGACTACGCTTCCATGTTCGAGGAAGTCGGGGAATTCTCTGAGGAAATCAAGGCGCTGGTCAGCTGGATTGAAGACCATATGGATTCTATCCTTGGACTGGCGATTGCGATTGGTGCCGCGATCCTGGCGTGGAAGGTCAGCGAAGCCTTTACTGGATTGCTGAGTAAGCTTGCCGGATTGGCCGCTGCCGGTCTTGTCATTGCGATAACAGCACAATTGGTCTGGCTATTCGACCAGGAATACCTGAAGTCCGGTGATATTGGATGGCTGGTTGCTGATCTGCTTACTACGGCGCTTGGCGCTACGATTGCTGGTATGATCGTCGGTCAGATTCTTGGTGGTGCATGGGGATATTATGCTGCCGGATTCACATTCCTTGTAAGCGCATTGACATCTATTATTGCACTGCTTGGAGCAACTGACGTGTCCGCTCTTTCACAAGAAGGAATTTTACTGGCATTGGTTGCCGCTATTAAGGCTGGCGCTGGTGTTGCGCTGATTGCTTACGGAAACGGATACACTATTGCAAAATCAGTTGAGGGCGGAATTGGTGCCGCGCTTGTTACGTTCGGTGTTGTGATTGGGTTGAAGGCAATTATTGACGATAGCATTGAAGGGCTTTCCATCCAGTTGTTTGAGGCTGCTATCCTGTCTGCTGTGTCAACTGGCGCTGGTGTGTTCTTCCTTGCTCATGGCCTTGCGAATATGAGCGCCAGTGAGGCTTTGGAGCTTGCCGGTGGTGTTGCGCTGATTACGTTTGGTGCTGTCGTTGGATTGAAAGCAATTGTCAGTGATGACGTAGAAGCTTTGTCTACAGAGCATATTGTTGGTGCTCTTACGTCCGCTGTATCGACAGGCGCTGGTGTTTATCTCCTCGGAAAAGGCATGCTGAACTGGGCAAAAGAAAAGGCTCTGGAAGCTGGTGGCGGCGTTGCGTTGATTACTTTCGGTGCTGTTGTTGCAATGAAAGCACTCTTGAGTAAAGATGTCGATAGTTTGTCTGAGACGAATTTTGTTTCTGCTATTACATCCGCCGTTTCGGTTGGCGCTGGCATACTTCTTCTTGAAAAAGGTTTATTGGATGCGTCAACGGCGGCTGCTTTGGAAGCCGGTGGGCTTGCGGCTCTGATCACATTCGCGGCTGTCGTGGGTATTAAAGCGGCTGCGGAATATATTGAGTCTGATGATACCGAGGAATCTATCGCAAAACTTGCAGTGTCATCCCTCATGTTTGGCGTAATTGGCGCTGCGTCTGCCGTTGCTCTTGGCGCGGGGGCTATTGCGTTCCCTCTTGGTACGATTGCTGCATTGTCCGCACTGATAGTTGAAATCGGATTAAAGGCAAACGCGGCTGTTTCTGAATGGGGAGAGCTTGAATTAACAGCGGAAGAAGTTCAGGCGTTTGTTGAAGAAAAGATGTTCAATGTCGATGTGAAAACGGTTTGCAATATTATTGCAGAACACGTTAATGTATCTGAAAACACGCGTCAAAACATTGAAGATGAATTAACAAGAGAACTTGGAACGCTGAAGATAATTGAGCTTGGTCTTGCTGACAGTAATGATTACGCAGATTTGAAAGACCAGATAGATAGCCTTATAGCAAAATGCCAAGAGTACGTTACATTAGCACAAGATACCGCGAAACTTACATTGCAATTCACCCCAACGCTTGTCGGTGAAACGGAAGAAGAACAGAGTAAGTGGTATGAATCCTATACCAGCGGTTGGGATACTGTTAATGACTTCTTTACGAAACAAGGCGAAAAACTTGGCAATCTGCTTGTCGAGAATGAAAAAGGCCAGATTGAAGTTAGAGAACCGGAAGTTTTGGCTGCAATCATGGAGCAGATAAATAATGTTACGGAAGCCATTGCGAGGGCCGATATAGCATCGTCTGCATACAGCACGTTTGCGGTCCAGATGGGAGACTTATCTGAGCGGTCAGCTGAAGATGTTGCTACATTGTTCAAGCAGTATAAAGAACAGCTTACTGAATCTTATACAGAGCTTGTGAATGAACAGTATATAAAGCAGGGTGAACTGGTAGCAGCGTTGTTTGAGATTGATCCGGACAGTGAAGAGTATAAACAAGCCTATGATGATTATATAGAGATGGGGAAAAACCTTTCGAAAGCAGTTGAAGATGGTGTAAAAGCTTCTTCTACAAACGGAAGAGAGCTTGTAATGCAATGGTTGTTGGGTCAATACGGAGAAGGTGGACTAGGTCAGGGCGTGACCGGCGCTGATGCATGGAATCTTTTGCTGCAGAAAGAAGGATTGACCGGAGAAAAACTCCGCGAGGCAATCCAAACGCAACTGTACAACCTTGGCGCTGATCCGCTAGAAATTGAACTTATGGACCTTGTTGGCTTTACAGGATGGGAATTCATGAGTAAAGACCTGCAGCAGGGGCTTATCGAATATCTTGGTATCACTCCGCAGACAATGGCGACCTTGAGGGATGGTCTTTCTCTTAGCGCCCAGGATATCGTGGAAATCTACGATTGGGACAAACTTGAAGAAGACCAGAAGCAGAATCTGATCAGTTCTCTGGTCAATGGTATGGGTTCTTCTGAAACCTTCTCTTACCTCAAAGACCAGTTCACATTCACCGCAGAGGATATTATCTCGTTCGCGAACTGGGATTCCTTCTCCATGAAGGAAAAACTGAACTTCCTGACCGCACTGGCCACCGCATTCGGCAACAGTGAAGCTTTGTCAGCCGCAGAAAATGCCGGTATCAAAATCGGTGATCTTGTAAAAGAAGGAATGGAAAGCAAGGATCCTGATGTTCAGGCGGCGGCAAAGGCGTTTGCGCAACTTGTCCAGGATGAGGTCGAAGGAATTAACCCGACCATTGATGCTACAGCAAATATTTCGGTTGAAATTGATACGAAGATAAACGTTTCAACAAACAACGGTGAAATAAAGTCCGCTACTACAACCGACATCCGGGCGGCGGCTGGCACGAACAATAGACCGACTATTACCCCGTTTGCCACCGGTGCCTACAACATCCCGCGCGGTGATGTCTTCATCGCGAACGAGGCCGGGGCTGAACTGGTCGGTCAGATCAACGGCAGAACCTCCGTTGCGAACCAGCAGCAGATCATCGAAGGTATCCAGCGCGGTGTCGCGGAGGCGAACAACGAACAGAACGCCCTGCTCCGTCGGCAGAACGAACTGCTGACAGCGATCCTCAAGAAGGACCAGTCGGTCAGGATCGGAGCCAGCACGGCGCTCGGTAGGACGGTCCGTGAATCCCTGGATCTGTACGAGATAGCGGCGGGAGGGAGATAAGATGGCGTTTTACGGATATCTGATACAGCTTGGCAGTACTCCCATCCCCATGGCTTTCATGAAAGCGGAGAGCTACACGATCACCCCGCAGCAACGGATGGAAACCGAGGCGAAACGGTCGGCGGATGGTCTGCTTCACCGGACAACCGTTGACCACACTCCGGTTAAGATCGTATTTCAGACTCCGGTACTGACAAACCCGCAGATGGATGACCTGAATTCCAGACTGCAAGCGGCGTACACGGTCCCGCTGGAACGGAGACTGACGATCACATACTACGATCCTGAATCGAATTCCTATAAGTCAGCGGACTGTTATATGCCGGATGTGAATTACAACATTTTACGGGTTGAGGGCAACACAATTTACTACGGAAGTTGTGAGTTTACTTTCATTGAGTATTAACCGCAAGGGGGTGTGCAGTATATGATTCCGTATGTTGGAAATATATCGTTTGCGGACTATACTGCCGCAATCCGAAACCATGCGAAGCAGCACGTCCGGGTCGCCTTCCCGAACCAGAACGTCGTGATTGACGAACAGCATATCCGGATTGACGAAATCAACTACGAGTTTTACATGAACGCCAATCAGGACATCGCCCTGGATTCCGCGCCGTCAGCGCATATCATTGTGCCTCTGCTCAACGCGGACGGTTCCCTCTCCGGGATTGACTTCACGGACGAATTCGTGGTCAGTCTCGGTGTGGAGATCAATAACACCGTCGTATACCAGCCCCTGGGAACGTTCATCGGAACGAAACCGGAAAAAGTTTTGGTGGACCAGATTGATCTGGAAGGCCATGACCGGATGGTGCTGTTCGAAGTGGACGCTGACAAGTTCTTCCTGAACGAGTCGCTGCCGAAGAATCTTTCAGATTACTATGCGGATCTGTGTACCTTTGTTGGCGTACCGTATAAAGCAATCCCCTCTCATGCCATCAACACGAACCGGTCCTATAACGCTCATCCGACCATGGGTGTTGGCGTTACCTGCAAGACGATCCTGGCCTGTATCGCGGAGGCGATGGGCTGCTATGTTCGGATTGCCAAGGACGGAGAGGTTGAGCTGGTCTGGTTTGGAGACCATACAGCGGACTACACCGCGTACCGGAGCGACTACTTCGAAATCGACGCGGCTGAATACGAGGTCAGCCAGATTGAGAAGGTTCAGGTCAAGGTGACCGACAACGATATCGGCGTGATCGTTCCGGCGGACAGCACAGACACAAACTGCTATACCATCGTAGACAACCCGTTCCTGTACGGTGATTCCGATTCTGACATCCGGCCATGGGCCACGAACATCTATAACCGGATGACGGCGATTCCGGAATACCGCCCGATGAACGTCACCCTGGACGGATGCTGGCTGGTCGAACCCGGCGATATCATTTCCGTTGAAACGTCCAATAACGTGTTTGAGGATATGTTCATCTTCAACATGACGATGCGCTGGAACGGAATGGCGACAATCACCTATGAATGCACCGGGAATAAGGACCGTGGCGAGATGACGCTGGCCAACCGGCGGATGATCGAATCAGCAGCGAAGTATCACGAAATCGTCATTGATATCGACCAACTGTATTCCGAGATCGGCGACCGGTCAGGACATACCAGCACCATCCAGCAGGAAATCAACGCTATTGAAAGCCGGATCGGTTCCCTTGGATACGGAACCGTCTACATGCAAGCAGATGAGCCGGACCATAGTGAGCTTGTTGCTGGTGATATCTGGATCCAGAGTCAGTCGTACAATACCTGGGGAGCAGTAAAGCAACAGTACACATGGGGTGAGGCAAAGCAGTTCGCGTGGCAGACTCTGCGCGGAATCGCAAAGATGTATTACTTCGACGGAGTCAAGTTCATCGAACTATATGACGCTAATCTGCCGACCAACTTGGAAACCAGAATCTCCCAGACGGAACAGCAGATTCTGCTTCTGGCCACAAAGTCTGAGCTGAACACGACGAACATGAACGTCTCGACGCTGGCCGCTCAGCTTACTATTCAGGCTGGTGAAATCCAGAGTACGGTTGAGGCGCTAAACGCGAAGCCTACCACCTATATTTCCTGGGAACAGCCGTCCGGTCTGGACATCCATGCCGGTGATATCTGGGTCAAGGAAGCCAAGGACATGTCTTCCTGGGCTAACGCGAAGCAGACGACATGGCAAGTCCTAAAAGGCAAGTACACATGGCATGCCGGTCACGGTTCTGAATCTTATGTGTACGACGGAACGGCTTGGATTATGACATCCAGCCGCGCTGATGAAATCGAACAGCGGACCATGATTGACCAGACCAACACGCGGATTACGCTGCTGGCAGAGGAACAGGTCAAGATTGGTGACGCGGTTGTCCGGAACAGCGCCAGAATCGATGTTACAGCAAATCAGGTCTCGTCGCTGGTAACTTCTTATTCCACACTTAGCGGAACGGTTTCCCAGCATACGACGCTGATCGAACAGACGTCACAGGATATTCTGCTGTGTGCGACAACGAGCGGGTCACGGTCCGCTGGTTCTGTGCTGACAAACGGAAGCTACATCAGTATTTCGAATGATTCTATAACGCTTGCAACCGGTGGGAAACTGATTTGTACAGCAAGTCAGATTCAGATTGGAACGAATACGACGCTCCAGTCCAGGCTGACTACTATGGATAATTCAATCAGTACAGCAAGCAGCAATGCGACAAGTGCCAAAACTCTGGCTGAGGCTATCCGTGATGGTACAACAAAAGCTAAGTACGCTACGTTAATCAATAATACAGGAATAACGATTAACGATACAGATTTGCAAATCACAGCAAGAGGCACGATGCAAATTGCTGTTGGCGGATCACTTAGTATTTTGGCAAGTGATGCACACGGAGATGTTACAAACGCGGTTGTTCTTGATCAGCATGGGATCTATATCGCTTCAGGTGGAACGTTCGAAGTACAAAGCAATAACTTTGGAATCGATGCGTACGGAGACGTATACATGGTCAGCGGGAATTGGTATTTTGATGAGTATGGTGCGCTGTTTAAGAACAGAAGCAGCGGAAAATATGTCGGTATTGGAGATTTCCGTACAGGCCAAAGCCCGGATATTAAATCTATTGGCGGTATTTATTTCGATGTATCAAGTGGTGGCTATGGGCGTGTTATTATGGCATCAAACAATTCCGCTTCAATGCCGAATGCATACATCGTATTTGAAAGTACTTCTGAAATTTTTGGCGGATTTTATCCTGTTGAGGCTAATTATGGAACGATTCGTCTCGGAAGTGCGCAGCATCATTGGTATGATTCTTATTTAAAAACGATTCATGGCACATCGAACCTCTGGTTCTATCCGTATAACAGTACCACGAGTCAGACTTACAATAATTACCTTTGGCAGATGTCAGTAATTACACAAGGCGAATATAATAGAACACTTGTTTTAGATGCATATGTTGGAACAGAGGCCGGAGGAGTATCTTCTGCTGCGTCAATGATCGGTCAGCCGTCGAACTTAATCACCTATATCTGGGCAAGTACTATCTATTATTATACGATGACGCAGCTATCTTCAAGATATATAAAGCGCAATATTGTTCCGCTTCCGTCTGTTGGAGATAGACTGCAAAAACTGGAGCCGGTCAGCTTTATTTACAATGCTGACAAGACAAATACGCGGCACTATGGACTGATCTGGGAGGATACGATTGATATCCTTCCGGAGATATGCCTCACCGGAAAGAATGGTGAAAAGTCCATTAACTATATTGAACTAGTTCCTATGCTACTGAAAGAGATTCAGGATCTTCGGAAGGAGGTTGCGGAAATGAAGTCAGCGTGAAATACGGGCCACACTGAACGGACAAAATAGATTATGAACGAAAGGACATCACAGTTATATGAAGATGAAGGTCATAAAAGCGGTGGAAGGTTATCAGGCCCTGAAGCGAATTGGGAAAAATGCATTCCCGTATAAGACTGCAAAGGCAATGTATGATATGCGGAAACTTCTGGAAAACCAGTTTGAGTTTTATCAGGAGCAGGAAAAGACTTTGATTGAAAAATATGGCGGAAAGCCTGGGGAAGATGGGGCTGTTTCCTTCCCCGACATCTTGCACAAACTCGGTTTCCTGAAAGAAAGGCAGGAGATGGATCAAAGCGAGATCGACTTGGAAATCACACCCGTAAACGTTCGGGAGGATTCGCTGATTGAGATCAGCCCAGATGATATAGAGGTTCTTGAAGGTCTTGTGACTATTGGAAAGGAGGGATAATAAATGGCAGGATCCACGAATAATTATCATTTCATAAAACCCGCTGACGATGAAGCTGCGGACAACACTCCACTCAATACGAATTTCGACAATATTGATGCAGCTCTTGGTGCGCACGATGATGCGCTGGCGATTGTTTCGGACGGAAACACGCATGCTGCGATTGCAGCCGGTCAGTTTGTGTATGTGAGAAATCACGGAACACTAGCCAACGGATTGTATACAGCGAACAGCAACATTGCCGCAAACGCGACCCTGTCGAGCAGCAATCTGACGGCGGATTCTTCTGGTGGACTTAATGCCTTAAAAGCCGAAATGGAGAACGTCACGGAGAATATAGGCCATGTCAAAAAGAACAGTATAGCAAGCGGAGCTTCAGCAAGTGTTTCAATTACTCGCCCGTGTTTAGTGAGTGTCGGAAGATCATCTTCTTCGACAACTACAACTGCTTTTATCGATGGTTGGTCAGGAATTACTTATATAAGCAATAATCCCTATTTTACTATTTCTGCAAGTAACGAAACGCTTACAATCACAAACAGCACTGGCGGTTACGCCAACTATATTGTCGTTTACTGATGATTATACGCGTAACAAATTAACCAAACGAACCCAAAGCAAAACATAAAAAAGAAAGGTAGGTATCTCAAAATGGCTAGACAGATTTTCATCGTGAACGCTCACATCGTGGACTCCACCGGCGCTTTCCACATCCTCGACGGTTATCCGAAGACTTTCGACAGCAACAATTATACTGGCGACCTCGACAAAACTCAGCGCAGGGCTGAAGGCGAATTCTCTGATACCTGGGGCGCTATGTGCAAGCGGGACGACCGTATGATTCAGACCGTGACGCTGACAACGGTCGACGGTTTCCAGCTTGACCAGAAGACGAGCGGTTCCTTCCCTGCTGATCCGCCTTCTGCTTAATCGACTATTACGCAGACAGAAAGAAGGTGAACCACAATGGCCAATGCTTTGATTTCTCCTCAGGCGCTGATTACAAAATTTCAGCAAGCTCTGAATGACAGCTTCGGATACATCTACGGCGAAGTCCATAAGATGTGGACGACAGCGGACCAGAAGTCACTCAAGGCGAAATACGAAAAGGACCCGGCGAAGAATTCCAAGTATAAGCTGAGCGCCGAGTACGGCGGACAGTGGGTTGGCCATTGGGTCACCGACTGTTCCGGACTGTTTACCTGGGCGTTCAAGGAACTGGGCGGATACATGTATCACGGTTCCAATACCATGTACAGGGATTATTGTACCGCCAAAGGTGAACTGCATAACGGTCTCCGTTCAGATGGTCAGGAGCTGAAGCCCGGAACCGCCGTCTTCACCGGAACCGAATCAGACCACGGTCATGTCGGTCTGTACATCGGTGGCGGAATTGTTATTGAGGCCCAGGGAGCAAAAGCCGGTGTGATCACCTCCAAGGTTACTATCGTCAAGTGGACCTTCTGGGGGGAACTGAAAGGCGTAGACTATCAAGGAGGTGAAGACGTGCCGGATGTGAAACCGGAAACCGGAACAGCAATCGTGAATGACAAAAAGGTTGCTCTTCGTGAAGGCCCTTCAACCAACTGCAAAGTGCTTGCGAGGGCCAACAAAGGAGACAAGGTAAAACTCACCAACCTTCCAGCGGACTGGGAGTACGTCACGTACAACGGTAAGAGTGGGTTTATGATGAAAAAGTTCCTGGACGAATAAGAAAAATAAAATGGAAAGTTGGTGAATTGTGTGCCGAATGTCGAACTGAGCGGCAGTAATCTGCTGATCACGTTAGCCATTATCCTGATCATCCTAGAAGGGCTGTCGGTTGTTTCCAAGGGCGTTGAAGCCTTTAAGAAACTAACCGGTCGGGATGAACGGGCCAAGGAAGTGGCTGAAATCAAAGAGCGATTGTCAAACATTGAGGTCTGGCAGATCGCGGTCAATACCAGGCTGGAAAAGGGTAACCATCGTTTTGAAGAGGGCCATAAAGATACGACCGAGATTCTGAAGACGTTGCATCGGATTGTACAACACTTGCAAAGCGGGAACGACAACGATAAATTGCAGCAGACAGACGAGAAACTGTACGATTATCTGCTGAATCGAGGGGTCAGACGTGAAGACTTGGAGTAAGAAAGGAGATCGCTTATGAATACTGATTGGAGTGCATGGTTTAAGGCTGCGCTGATTCGGGCTATCCGTACCTTTGCGGAGTCGATGCTAGCATATATCGGTTCCAGCGCCGTTGTGATGGGCGACGTCAATTGGCTTGCCGCCCTGTCCGCCGGTGGATTCGGATTCGTGACAGCAATTCTGCTTGCCCTGACCGGTCTGCCGGAAGTGAAACCTCCCGATAAAGAGAAACTGGAATAACAGATTAAACTATCCGGAGGGTCATATGGACGAGAATAAGAAGGACCAGATTTCCATTCCGTTCCTGATGGAATACATGAGCCATACCAACAGACGGATGTTCCACGCACTGCTCGCGGTATGTCTTACTTTTATTCTAACAATCATCATCTTCGTTTTCGGATATACTGTCCGTGAAAGCAATTGGCAAAACACCGTCAAAGAGATTACTCGACAGACGGAGGTGACAAATGGAATACACGAACAGCCAAGTCCGTGAGATGATCGCGGAGTATATCCACAGCGAACGAGACCGAAGGATCCTGTCCAGACGGTTGATAGACGGTGTGTGCTATGAACCGCTCGCGGAAGAATTCGAGTTGTCTGTTCCGCAAGTGAAACGGATCGTAAAAAGCGGAAGCGAAAAGATTTTCAGACACATCGGGCCGGGATAAAAACCCGGTCTGTTTTATTTGATACGAAACTGATACTTATCGGAGCCGAACACGAACTGTCGGCTCTTTTTTGTTTTTGGCACAATATAAACAGAACAAATGGAGGTGAAAGCGGTGAAGGACCTCAACGGATTTCCAGCGAGATACAGAAAAAACATCCGGAAAATCATGCTCTTTTTGAATGCGGAAGCACATACCGCTTACTCCATGATACTCATGACCGCCGCATTGATGGACCTCCATCCGGAAGACCCTGAGGTGGTTGATATTATCCTGTCCGATTGCGGCATTGCTTTGGAGAGTGCGTGATGTGGTACAGAACAAACCCGAACCCAAAGCGGAAAGAAGTCCCGGATTGTGTCGTACGGGCTATTGCGATAGCGACAGGTCGGGACTGGTATGAGGTGTATGACGATCTGTACGCGGTCGGTCGTGATGAATGCAACATGCCATCTGTCAACTCGGTATGGGGACTGTATCTGTACAGGCTTGGATTTGAGCCGTTCCTGCTGCCGGAAAGCTGTCCGACGTGCATCACGGTCCGGGAGTTCTGCAAACGGTTCAAGCATGGAACGTTCATCATCGGAACAGGAAGTCACGCAGTCGCGGTGATTGATGGTGACTATTACGACAGTTGGAACAGCGGAAATGAAATACCAAGTTATTTCTGGAAAGTGAGGTAATGACGAATGGCCTACAACCCGGCAATGTATCAACAGTATGGAAACATGTATGGAAACAGCTACGCTCAGCAGATGCCAATGCAGACCCTTCCCCAGGTCATGCCACAGGCACAGAGCTACGGAAACCAGATGACGGTCAAAGGCGAAATCGAATGGGTGGACGGTGAAGCAGCCGCAAAGTCCTATCAGATTCCTGCCGGAATGACGAAACCTGTTGCTCTGTGGGACACGAACGATACCGTCATTTACCTGAAGAGCATGAATCCGATGGGCATGCCGAATCCGCTCCAGAAGATTCATTACAAGATGGAGGATATGGTTCCGAAATATATGGGCCAAAGCGGGACTCAGAACCTGATGAGCGGTGAAGCGGACACGCAGAAAAACATTCCTGACATGAGCGAATACGTAAAGAAGGACGATATAGAACGGATTAAGCATGAGCTGATGGAAGCAATCAACTCCGCAAATACCAGTAATGCGTCCGGAACCGTCAGGAAAACAGGCAAAAGCGAGGTGTGATCTATGAACCCGCTGTATAACGCTCTGAATGGCATAAAACAGGGCCTTCCTGCCTCTCCACAGCAGCAGACAGGTTTTCCATCACCCATGAACATGCAGGCCGCTATGGGTCAATTACAGGCGAATCCGCTGCAGATGATTCGACAGGCAGGGTATAACATTCCGGAAGAGTTGGCCGGAAATCCTCAGGCGACTGTAATGCACCTGATCCAGAGTGGTCAGGTATCCGGTCCGCTGATGCAGAGAATTCAGCCAATGCTGAACATGATGGGAATACGATAGGAGGAAATTTTAATGGAAGAAAAGATTGAAACAAAAATCAATGCGATTATCGAGTGCATTATCAATAAGCCAACAAAAACGATTACAGCGGACGATTATATGATTTTGTCCGCAGAATTGAAGGACATCCGATTTCGTAAATCCCAGTCAGAAAACGCAGAACGGATGGCACAACTCATGGCTTCTGTTCTTGCTCCTGTTTCTGGTGGTTAACTGAAATACCAAACAAGCCTGATTCTTTTCGGTTGAGTGCGCATAGACCGATGAAGGATAAATAATCGAAAGGAATCAAAGAAAATGACAGATAGTAACGGAACCCAGATGTATATGCCGGTTGCCCCCGCATATGGCGGCTTCGGTGGTGGAAACGGTAATGGTTTCTTTGGTCAGGATGGCTGGTGGATTATCCTTCTGCTGTTGGTATTCGGTAACGGCGGATGGGGCAACGGATTCGGCGGTAACGGCGGCGGTATGTTCCCCTGGCTGATGGCTGGTCAGCAGACTGGATACAGCGATGTCCAGCGTGGATTCGACCAGAATGCTCTGGTTACCGGGATCACCGGTGTGCAAAACGCAGTCACGTCCGGTTTTGGCAACGTCCAGACGGCGCTGTGCAACGGCTTCTCCGGAGTGAACGGCAACATCGCTAACGGTTTTGCCCAGGCTGAAATCGCCGCGAACAGCCGTCAAATGGCTGACATGAACCAGAACTTTGCTCTCCAGACTGCCCTGATGCAGGGCTTCAACGGTCTCGGAACGTCGCTGTCGAGCTGCTGCTGTGAAAACCGGCTCGCTACCGCGAATCAGACCTCTTCCCTGCTGGCTGAGCATTGCGCGGACCGTCAGGCTCTGTCCGACGGTATCCGGGACATCCTGACCAACCAGAACGCAGGTATTCAGCGGATCATTGACCAGATGTGCAACGACAAGATCGATGCCAAGAACGAAAAGATTGCGGACCTTGAACGGCAGCTCACCATGGCTGACCTTCGGGCTTCCCAGTCTGCCCAGACTGCGGCAATCCTGGCGAACAATGAAGCCCAGACCACGGCGCTTGAACAGTATCTTGCTCCTGTTCCGCGTCCGGCTTACATCGTTCAGAACCCGAATTGCTGCGGCCAGACCTACGGTTGTGGTTGTGCCGCGTAAGGAGGGTGTAAGATGGCTGCTGAATATTTAGCGGTAAACGCTCAGGAGGTCGCCCTGAATGCTCCGATTGTTTTCACCGCTTCCATCCCCTGCACGAAAGGGTATGTGTATCACGAGGATGAGACGGGGATCTTTATTATGCGCGGCATCACTTGCGGTCAGAATTTCGCGACGTATCAGGTGACCTACAACGGGAACATTTCCATTCCGACCGGTGGGGCTGTCACTCCGATTGCGATTGCGATCACGGTGAACGGCGAACCCAGGGTTACCAGCAGGGCAATCTTCACCCCTGCCGCTGTGGATGAATACGGAAACGTGACCAGTACGGCGATTATCAAAGTACCAAAGGGATGTTGCTTCAGCCTTAGCGTCGAGTATGTGACCGGCGTAACGGATGGAACAACGACACCCACGCCTAACATCAACGTCTTGAACTCTAACCTGACGGTTAGCAGAATCGCGTGAAAGGAGGAACACCAAGATGAGTAAACGCTACGAGAATCTGGAAGAGGCGATGTGCGCTGAACTGGAAAAGCTGGATAAGAAATACAGCGGCGATACCGCTGAGATGTCTATCCAGGATGCGGAGAAGGCTGACCTTCTGTACCATGCGCTGAAATCTGCCGAAACCTATCACGCGATGAAGGACGCCGGTGAATGGGAAGAAAGCGGTGACGGACGGAGCTACAGAGGCGGACGGGGCTATTCCGATGGTCGGTCTTATGCCCGTCGCCGGGACTCCATGGGGCGGTTCAGCCGTGACATGGGGATGGACGGATATTCCGGACACTACCCTCCCATGTATCCGATGAGCTACGGTCCGGATGGTGACTGGCGGTAAAAAGCCTCTGCTGTACTACCGACTTACTACCGACTGTGAACCCGCGAAGCCTTATAAATCAACGTTTTTCGTTTGACTACGAATCAAAAGGTCGTGGGTTCGAATCCCGCCGGGCTCACTACCCCGGAAGCTTAGAAATCAAGGCTTCCGGGGTTTTCTTATGTCTCCGGATTTTTGACTAAAATCACGAAAAATCACGGAAAATTACGTTCTACTACCGACTCTACTACCGACTAATTATTTCATCGAATTCGTGACTTCCTTTAAATCACTAAGGTCATCAGACTGATAATTTTTCTTCGTAAAGTTGTAATCTGTGTGACCGATCAGTTCCGCCTTGGCTTTATCGGATCCGTCAGCCCGTTTCAGTTTGTCGGAATAAGTGTGCCTTGCACAGTACGGCACCTTTCCTTCCGCAATCCCCAGACGGGTCATCATCGGTTTGAAAACAAGCTCACGAAAATAATTGTCCGTCATTTGTTTGAAGCGGACCAGTTTTTGCTTTTCGTCTTTCTTTTTACGGGAGAATTCATACATTGGGAAAAGCAGGTCAGTTCCCGGGATCCAGAGTCGTTCCAGTACGTATAAAAGAATCTGGTTCGGGATCACAACAACCCGGTCCTTTCCAGCATTGGTTTTCTTTCCGGCAACAAAAAACCAAGTATCATCCAGGAAATGCAGTTGATCCTTTCTCAGTTCCAGCATTTCCCCAGGGCGGTATCCAAGATAACAAAGGCAATAAACATACTCAGCGTATCGTTCCTGACCGATGGCTTTCCGGATGATTTCCACTTCGCTCTCCGTGATCGCGTCACGTTGTACGGACTTTCCATGACCGGTAAAGAGATTGTCTGTAACGTCTTTATCGATGACGTTTTTATCGACCGCGTATCCCCAGAGCAGACCGGCAATCACTTTCATAACCTGATGGGTACGCTTTCCGGCCTTGCATTTATCCATACATTCCTGCAAGTCATCTGCTGAAATCATATCCATATATGTTCCGTGCAGGGTATGGAAGTGCTGATATGCCGCTTTATAACCGGCCATGGTAGACGGTACGATTCGCGGCTCATACATCTTATTCCATGCGTCCCAGACCTGCTGAAGCGTCATCCGGACCCGGTCATTCCCGGACAGCATCAGAGAAGCGCAAGCATTCAGGGCGTCGCGTTTTGATGCAAAACCGCCTTTTGTACGCTTAACCGGATAGCGAGGTTTAGACGGGTCATCCGGTATTTTCCATCCGATGATAACCTGAGCGACCCAGGTGTTCCCTTTTTTGTACGCGGTGCCGGTTCCGTTTCCTCTGGATTTGGTTCGTTTGCGTTTTCTTTCTTCAGACATATCTCATTCCTCATATCCGTCCATGTAGGTTCCGAAGTTGGCGATCATAGAATCATCTTCCAACGCAAGATAGGACTGAAAATCGAGAAAATCCCTGAGATAATCGGCAAATTGCTCTTTGATCTTACGGTTTAATTCTGCCGGAACGTGTGTAGCCGGTGTGCGTCTCATGCCAATCAGGCAACGCTCATAACATCCGGTAGTATTTCCAAGCACTTCCGTCGTGATCTTTGTTCCGGATTTCTGGATGGAGTGGATTAATGCGCGGGGACACAGCAGATGATGAGCAAAGCACTGCGCTTCCGCATTGCGAACACTTTCAGGTCTGGACCCGTCATGGCCAAGCACAATATGACCCATCTCACGGGCAAGCGCGCGTTGGACAAGGTATTGCGGGAGCTGCATGTTATAGGCAACCAGATAATGAGGCTTTCCGTTCTTGATAAACGCAGACGAAACAGCGTCATGGTTCTCAACGGAGAATGTCGCAACGAGTGCTTGCCGGTCCATGCCGATTAGCTGAGACATTTCTGTGAAGGTGACAACGTTATAACCGTCTGCTTTTTTGAAAATCGGAATCGGGTCAATGGGGGCGGTACAGATTCCATACTTGATGAGGATTTCCGCAGCGGCGGTGGCAGCCCGGTCAAAATCTGGTGTCATTGTTCGTCATCTCCTTCTTCAAATAAGTCTGGGTTCGTAATAGCAAACATGGCACGAAAGACGTTTTTAGCCTGGGCGACCTGTTCCGGTGATAATTTGTTCAGGCCTCTGACTAAAAGACGTATATCGTCATTCTTTGGGATTTCTGCCTGATTAATTGCATCAGCATAGTTGACAACATCTTTATCAATAAGCGAACTGATAGGGACATTGAAGGCATCTGCTAGCGCCTCAAATGTTTCAGAATTCGGCTCTCGTCTTCCGGTTTCGTACATAGTTATCGAAGACTGCGATTGATTTATTGCCCTAGCCAGTTCTGCCTGTGTCATACCACGACTAAGTCGCATTGTTTTGATGCGCTTGCTATATCTCTTCAATTCTGCCATATAGATCGCTCCTTTCTTATTTGTTGTAAAACGATAATATCACGGAACGAGATAAATCGCAAGGACTATATTACACTCTGTACGCCAAAATTTTTATTACAGAATGTGTTGACAAACGTTATCACGCTATGTTATACTCACCGCGAAACATAACACGGGGAGGGAAACAAATGATTTACAAAAAGCTTGACGGTTTAGAAATCGGAAGCAGAATAAAGGATCTTCGCGTAAAGCATGGAGAGACCTCTGAAGATGTTGCGAAAAGCATTGGTATAAGCTGCAGTGCAATTGGAATGTACGAGAGCGGTCGTCGTATTCCAAGGGATGAAATCAAGATTCTTATTGCCGAGCATTTTGCTGTCCCGGTCGAATCTATTTTTTTTCAAAAAGTTTAACACACTCTGTAATAACCGCCAGAAGGGAACGATATTACAATGAGTATTTTAATCGGGAGAGCTGCCAGATTTAGACCGCCGCTGATGCCCGTTCCGCTGTGTACCTACGGATACGGCAAGTACCCGGAACGGATCCGGATGAGTTTCAAGGACGGGAAAACGCGAGTGTACGAGACCCCGGTCCAGCAACCGTCTCCCATGCTGGTGACGAAACAGGAACTGAACCGCATGTATAAGGAATCCGGGGGCTACCGGATCAAGGAAGGACTGAAAGCAAGATGGAAAAGGCTCCGGTCAAAACGATCCAGGACATTGAAAACCTGAAGGAAAACTTCCTGACGGTCGCTCAGGTTGCCGAGTTCATGAGCTGTTCCCCGCAGATGATCCGTGATCAGGCTGAACTGGAACCGAAGTATCTGGGATTCCCGATTAGCAAGGTATGCCACCGGTACCGGATCCCGAAAGACGGATTCGTGACCTGGTATAAGGGCGAATATCCACGGTTAACCATCAACTGATTTTAGGAGGGTGTTCTGATGAACGCGAAGATTCAAGTCTTCAAAATGGTATGCAAAGCGCTGGCTGTCGTAATCGCTCTGGTCTGCTGCTACAACATGTTCTACGCAATTGCCGAAAATGAGCAGGTTTATACGGAGTGCTGGGTTCTCTGCCAGCCGAACGACTGTGTGAATATCCGGGAGACTCCGAGCCGGAAGGGCCAGATCCTTGGCCGGTTCGAAACCGGAGACAAGATTTACATAGACGGCAAACATAAAAACGGATTTCTCCATCTGGTAAAACTTGGCCTGGAAATGAGCGAAGGATGGATTTATTGCGGTTACGTTTCCACGGAGGAGCCAAAGGTCGTATGCGCTACCACAACGGTTCAGGCCAACGGTCGGCGGGTCGCTTGCCGGAAACACATCTGCGGTGAGCGGCGCTGCTGGGTCGTGACCGGAACCGAGCTGACGGTCTGGTATTGGACGGACGAGTGGGCCGTGACCAATAAAGGGTTTATCCAGTCAAAGTATCTCGCTCCGGTTTCCATTCCGGAACAGTGAGGAGATGCCGGACATGCAAGCTGAAATCATTCCGAAAGCAGTGAGGTCAATGAGCAAGTATTCCGCACCATGCAAAGGCTGTCAGTACCGTGAGATCGGATGCCATATCGAGTGCGATAAATACTATATATTCAAGGTCCTGAGGGACATCGCGAATGAACGGAGACTTGAAAACACTAAATTGTGGGAACCATCAAAAACACTCCTGAGAAACTTCAGAAGAAAGGTGAGGTGGAGATAGGCCTATGAATGACGAGATGTTTCATGGAGAAGCCAAACTGGAAGACGGTCGGACGCTGACAGCCGACGGGACCCTGATGCAGTGCGCAAACTGGGCGGACAATGTGGTCCGGGCGGAAGGCGCTTGCGAGATCGAAATCAGGAGGGCGAACGATGAACGTCAGATACGAGAGCGGACCGATTGAGCGTGTGTGTCCGGTCTGCAAGGCGGTGTTCATGGCCAGGTCGATCTGGGCCTACCAGAGAGGATGCAATGAGACATTGGTTTTCTACTGCTCCTGGAGATGCATGCGGAAAGCGGACCGTGAGAAAGAGGAAAAGCAGAAAGCGGCAAAATCTTCCGGATTGCACGTATCCAGACCGTATGTCCGCCTGACGGATGAGGAAAAGGAAATCGTGACGGAGATGCTTCTGAACGGTTATCAGGTGAAAGACATAGCCGCGATGTTCGGAAAGAAGAACGCGACCATCGCGTACTACAGGGACAAGGTGATGCAAGCATGACAGATAAGGACGCGAGGATCTTTGACCTGACCAAGGAGATCGGGACGTTGCGGAACGCACTGTATGAGGCAATCAAGGAGATCTGTTTCAACTGTGAAGAGTATTCGGAGAAGAACCCGGAGCGGTGCAAGAAGTGCCGCTGGCGTAAATACATGACGAACGAACCGACATAAGAGGAAGGGATGAGAGTTGCCGATTTGGATCTGGGTGGTTCTGCTGGTGATCTTTATGATCTGGATCTTTAAAACGATGTAATTAGAAAGGAGACTGAACATGGAACCCAAGATTGAGAACGTTGTCGCGGATGAACGGTTGGAGAAAAAGCCCGAAGAGGACGCCTACAACCGCAATGATTACCGGAACGACTATGTGACCAACGGTCAGATCATGGTCACTATTACGCTGAGTGAGTACCGCACCCTGGTGAAGGCCGATGCCGACCGCAAGGTCAGCGAAGCCAATTCCAAAGTCTGGGACGCGCACAAGGAACGCGATGAGCTGAAGAAGCAGGTGAATGATCTGCAGAATCAGCTTGATGGGCTGAAAGCCATGATCGCCGGTGCTGCCAACGTCCAGTACCAGATCAACCAGAGTAAGACCGAAAAGGAAGATGACCAGAATGAGCCTGTGTGACTTCTTCGTCAAGGACAAGATGACCGGACGGGTCCACCGGGTCGGAGACGATCCACACGACAGCATCTGGGTGGACGTGAACGGCGAGCTTCATTATTTCCACCTGCAAACCGGTGACGGATGCAGCGGTCAGTCTCGCGGAAAGGACGCGGACATCTGCGGATACGAATTCGTACCGAGCGAGAACGGACATATATCAGAAGTTTTTGACGATAACCAACATTGAGGAAGGCACAGATGCGTATCGGACTCCATGATAGCGACGCAACAGATTTCCCGAACTATGCCCTGATGAAGATATCAGCGTGGCACAAGTCCCAGGGTGATACCGTGGAATGGTGGAATCCCCTATTCCAATACGACCGGGTATATAGCTCAAAGGTTTTCACGTTTACACCGGAATGTCCTTACCTACCTGAAAATACTGTAAAGGGTGGTACGGGCTACGGAAACTATGACGAGCTGCCGCCTGAAATTGACAGCATATTTCCTGACTATTCGATCTATCCGAATTGTGATTACGCAATAGGCTTCCTGACCAGAGGATGTATCCGGAGTTGCCCATAGTGTGTCGTTCCGAAGAAGGAAGGAAAGATCAGACCATACCGGACATGGGAAGAAATCAAGCGACCGGACAGCGACAAGATAGTGTTTATGGACAACAACGTTCTGGCCTGTCCTCACGGATTAGAACAAATAGACAGGATGACCGGAACCGGAGTCAAGGTGGATTTCAACCAGGGACTGGACGCGAGGCTGATCAGTGACGACGTAGCTTTGAAACTGAGCAAGCTCAAATGGATCAGGTTTATCCGGATGAGCTGTGACACAGACGCAATGCTGGATGTCGTTCTGAAGGCCGTACAGAGGCTCAGCGCATGCGGAGTTAAGCCGTACAGAATGTTCTGCTACTTGCTGGTTCAGGAAATCGGAAGTGCGGAACATAGGGCCGTAGCGCTGCGGGACGCAGGGGTTGAGGTATTCGCTCAACCATACAGAGACTTTACCAGCAACACCGAACCGGATGAAGAGTTGAAGCGGTTTGCCAGATGGGTTAACCACAAAGCGATCTTCAAAACGGTTAAGCGGTTTGCTGAGTATAAGTAACGAGCCGGTCAAGGCTGCTGGGACCGTGATCCCATCCGTTCGAGTCGGAAACCGGTATCGGGCTATAAGCCCAGGCGGGATTTTTCTTCTCCCGTCGCTTCCCTCGGGTCCTGTGTGTCTGATGGCGCATGCAGGATCCGCTAAGGGAAGCTATGGTGCGGAAAGGTTCAGAACGGTGCCGGAGTCGGACTGAAAGGAGATAAGCGCTCTCTATTGCTGGCTTCCGGGACGTGCCGCCGTTCAGGTGGGTTCGATTCCCGCCCCGCACCACAATTTTAGAAAGGAATATGTCGATGAAAGCAGTCCTAATGTCAATCAGACCGGAATGGGTCAAGCTGATCTTAACAGGTTACAAAACAAAGGAAGTCCGGAAACGCGCACCGCTAATCCGTCACCCGTATAAGGTTTATATCTACTGCACAAAAGGTGGCGATCCGATACACAGAGTTGGTAAAAATGGCAAGCCGTATTTGATGAATGGCACTGTATGCGGAGAATTCATCTGCACAAGCACGGTTGAAGACACTCCGCCATGGAGGGCAAGTCCAGGTGGAACATTCCTGACAGCAAGACAACTGTACGAATACGGCAAGGATGCCCAAAAATTATGCTTCATGACAATCAATGATCCGGTCCTATATGAAGAGCCGAAATATCTGAAAGACTTTGGGCAGAAAACAGCACCGCAAAGCTGGCGGTATATCGAAGTGGAAGAACCAAACGAGGTGAAACGAAGTGATCAGGATTAAAGATATGCCCATGCCGGATGGCTGTTGTTCATGCCCATTCATGTGGAATGGAGACAGCACCGCATACTGTCTGGCTCAGAAACCGAGCAAAGGCCGTAAAGCACTCCATGAGATCGAACTGAATGCAGGTTCATGGCCATCTATTCATTGGAAGGAACCGACCTGTCCGCTGTTGCCCGGTGACGGTCAGTGGGTGGAAGACAACCCGCAGAACAGTGAGGACAGCAGACTGATCCGGTGTTCTGAGTGCGGCTATACGTACATCGTCGGATTCAATGTCAGCTACAAAGATTTCTGCGAAGAAAAAAACTACTGCATGCGGTGCGGAGCGCATATGAAAGGCGGTGAAACGGAATGAAAGCCAGGACAGCTATCCTCTGTCTGTGTGTGTTCCTGATCGCCCTGTTGATGGTTCTGAGCGGTTGCGAAAGCTCACAGCGGGTCAAGATCAACAATAGCAGCGTGACGGTTGATAACCTGATCCTGTCCATCCGGAACGGCTACAACCTTTCCGAGAACGTGTACGATATCGAGGAAACCGCTGAAGGATACGACATCATCATACATGTGGAGAAAGCCAATGAGTAATGAAGAAAAGATCTGGGAATACCTGCTCGGTATGACGTGGAACGAGTACGGCTCTGCCGCAATCATGGGCAATCTGATGGCTGAGTCTTCCCTGAACCCGAAGTGTGCGACCGGGACGAAGAATCCCAATTACGTGACGGATGCGCGGGAAGGATACGTCGATTTCGTCCATGACGGTGTCGCTTTTGGTCTGGCTCAGTGGTGCTACTGGAGCCGGAAAGAAGGACTGCTCAACCTGGCCTGGGAGCTTGGATGGCAGCTCGACAGCCTGGACCTACAACTGAAGTACCTCTATCAGGAAATGAGCCAGAAGTATAAGAGCGTCTGGAACGCGGTGAAAGAAGCGAAAGACATCCGCACACCGACTGAGGTCATCATGCTGAAGTATGAGAAACCGGCTAACACTAGCGATGCCGCGAAAGACAAGCGGGTTAAGTACGCTCAGCAGTTCTACGACCGGTTCGCGAAAGGCGAAAAGCCTGTAGTGCGGACCGTGATCGCGACAGACGACGTGAACATCCGGAGCGGAAACGGAACCAACTATCCGAAAGTCGGTCTCCTGACCAAAGGAAACGGTCTCCCCTACGTGGCCACAGCGGACAACGGATGGTACGCGGTGGTGTTTCGGAAGGATGTCCGGTGGGTCAGCGGGGAGTTCTCCAGAATCGAGGTGTCCTGATGAAACTCGGAAGCTTGTTCAGCGGTTCCGGAGGTTTCGAACTCGCCGGAATGCTGAACGGAATCGAACCGGTCTGGTGTTCTGAGATTGAACCGTTCTGTGTCCGGGTTGAGGCGCTCCGGTTTCCGAACTGTAAACAGATTGGAAGCGTAACCGACATTGACGGCGGAGCAATCGAACCGGTTGACGTGATCACTTTTGGCAGTCCGTGTCAGGACCTGAGCATTGCCGGAAAGCAAGCCGGGATCCACGACGGAGAACGCAGCAGCCTCTTCTTCGAGGCGATCAGGATTATTAAGGAGATGCGTAATGCAACAGCAAATGTCTTTCCTCGATTCGCTGTTTGGGAAAACGTCCCAGGAGCTTTCTCCAGCAATAAAGGAGAAGACTTCCGGGCGGTCCTCGAAGCGTTCCGGGAAATTTCTGATAGGGGGGGTATCATGTACCTCAACCTCCGAAAGGAAAATGGAATCACGCGGGAACCATCGTGGGAGATGGTTGGAGCCTTGCCTGGCGTATGTACGACGCTCAATTTTGGGGAGTCCCCTAGCGCCGCAAGAGAATCTACCTTATCGCAGATTTTGCAGGAGAACGTTCCGGAGAAATACTTCTTGAGTGCGAAAGCCTGTGCGGGGATTCTCAGGAGAGCGGAGCGACACGGGAAGGAACTACCGAAAATTCTGAAGGAAGCTCTGGAAGAAGTAATGCAGCTTTCGGATTCTACGGAAAAGCGTCAGCAGGAGCAGGAACAATAGGCTTTGGTAGTGTGTCACCAACGCTTAAAAGTGGACAGGAAGCCCACGTTTGCTACAGCCTTCAAGGAAATGTTGTAGACCGTGACGCAAAGATGAACGGTTGCGGTTGGCGAGAAAGCATCTCACATACTCTGAATGCGACGGATCGTCACGCGGTTGTCTGCCTGAATGATCAGGGTGGCGCGGTGATGAATGTGTCAGAAAAAGCCATGACGTTAAGAGCGCAGGAACACGGACATCAGCCGGTTGTCTGCTTCCCGTTGGAAAACCATCCTGCTGATAGCCACATAACATTGCAGGAACCTGATTCTCCCGTTCAAACGCTGACAAGCCGTATGGGTACAGGCGGTGGCAATGTGCCGATGGTATTAGTTGAAACACCACCGCATGTATATAACCAGATGACGTTCGGTGAGTTTAAGGAAAGCAAAGTTGCATCGACCATTTTGGCTTCAGACGCACAGAGAACTGATCCTAAAAATATCGCAGTATGTATAGGTAACGGACAAACCAATCAGATCAGTATGCAGCCTGTCGCCAACTGTCTGGATACGATGCACGACAAACAGGCAATCCTGACGAAAGGAAAACCGCCGAGAAAGTACATTGTCAGACGTCTGACTCCGACGGAATGTTTACGGCTTCAGGGTCTTCCGGACTGGTGGTGCGACGGAGCCGACGGAAGCGATACAGCGATTTACAAGATGGCCGGAAACGGTCTGGCAATCCCATGCGCATATGACGTTTTGAGAAGGATAGCGAAAGCCGGAAACGGAGGTGAGAAACCGGATGAAAAACCACTGGCCGGAAGTACTGGAGAAGGAACTGAAGCCCTGTCCCTGCGGCGGGAAAGGCCGATACAGATACCGGATGCCTTGCCACTGGATCGAGTGCAAGAAGTGTGGTCTCCGGACCGGCTATTACACGGACTGGACGGAGCAAAACGATCCGACAGCAAAGAACGAAGCGGTGAAAGCGTGGAACAACCGGAAGGTCCAACACTGGGAGAAGAAATAAGGAGGAAGACCATGACAGAAAAAGAGTACAACGAGCATCCCGGAGTACGGAGAACCGAACTGTGGAGAATCCACGAAAGCCCGGAGAAGTACAAGTGGTTCAAAGACCATCCGGAAGACCCGACCCCGGCCATGCTGTTCGGAACCGTCGTTCACAAACTGCTGCTGGACCGTGACACCTTCGACAACGAATTTGCCGTTCTGCCGGACGTGGACAAGCGCACCAAAGCAGGTAAAGAGTTGATGGAAGCGTTCACGGCGGAGAATGCCGGAAAGACGCTGATCTCCAGCGACATGCTGGCCCAGGCGATGGACATGCTGGAACGGGTTTATACGGACCCGTACACCAACCGCCTGATGAGCAGTGAGGGCATGAACGAGCATTCCGTCTTCTGGAAGGATCCTGATACCGGACTGGATTGCAAGGTCCGTTTCGACCGGGTCTGTTACCTCCCCGACCGGGATGAGGAACATCCGCTGATCATCGACTACAAGACAGCGTCTGACGGTCGGACCGATGTGTTCAACCACGTTATGTTCAAGCTCGGTTATCACCTGCAAGCCTTCATGTATACGGAGGGCGCGATGAAATCCTTCGGGCTGAAGGAACGTCCGGATTTCCTGTTCGTGGTGCAGGAAAAGAAACCGCCGTATTCCCTGAATTACATCCTGGTTCCCGGGGACAGTGCGGTGATGAGAGCCGGTGAGGATATCTTCCGGGAGAGCCTCGGAACGCTAAAACAGTGCATGGAAATGGACCATTGGTATGGATACGCCGGACCGTACGGTGAACCGAACGAGGCGTACCTACCCGGATATATGAGTCTTGGAGACGAGGAGGAATGAAGAAATGATCCCCGATGAAATCAGAAACATGAAACCCCTGACCGGGAAAGAGCGCCTCGGAGCAGACCGTGACAGCGAGTATATGGGCGCTGAAGACATTGACCCCGGTACCGAACCGATCCTGACCATCAAGGCCATCTATAACGGTATGGTCACCCTGAGTCGCGGGAAGGAAAAGAAAGACGTCATGGTCTTCGAGGAGGAGACCGTTCCCGGCATCAAAACCGTTAGACCGCTGATTGTCAACGCCACGAACCGGAAGACACTCCGGAAGCTGTTCAAGAACGTGACCGCCGAAACGCTGATCGGTAAAAAGATCCAGCTCTATCTGGAACACAACGTCCGGGATCCCAGTACCGGGGACCGGGTAGACGGCATCCGGATCCGGAATCAGATTCCGAAAGCTCAGGCTGCTGAACCTCCGAAGTGCGAGGAATGCGGAAAGCTGATTCAGGGTATCGGTGGGTATACCGCTGATCAGGTCGCATCCATCAATAAGGGACGGTTCGGGAAGTGTATCTGCGGCGAATGCTCCAAGAAGCTTCAGGAACAGGCTAAAGCGGCCGCCTCAGAACAGGAAGCGAAACAGGAAGAACCTGCGAAACCGGAAACGGCTGAACCGGAAAAGAAGGACGGTGATAAGTAATGGCGCTGAATCACGCAATAATCCAGGGCCATATGACGAAGGACCCTGAACTGAAAACGACGCAAAGCGGTATCAGTTACCTGAACTTCCGGCTCGGATGGAACGAAAAGATCAAGGACGTACAGCAGAATGCATTCCCGGAGTGCAAAGCATGGAGACAGACCGCCGAGACCATCAGCAAGTACGTCAAAAAGGGCCAGGAAATCATTGTCGAAGGGAAGCTTCTAACAGAAGAATGGGATAAAGACGGACAGCATTACAGCAAGATCGTCCTGGCGGTGGACCGGTTCCATTTCTGCGGCAAGAAGGATCCCGGAACCGACGATGCCGACAAGAAAGACGACTTTATCCGACCGGTTATGACTCCGACAAGCTCGGATGACTTACCGTTCTGACAGGGGGAACAGGAAATGAAAAAGACATTGGTCATTGCTAGACATATCGAGGACACCAAACTGCTCGTGTTCGCTGTTCCGGACGGACGGTATCTCAGCGCCGGTGATTACGCGATTGTGGATACAGCTAAAGGAAATGACAAAATCATCATCTGCGTGAGCGACAACTTCTCCGCTGATCCGGAAGTCGTGGTGCCGCTTTGCGGGTCCAAACCGGAGAACCTGAAGACGATCAAGGCCGCTCTGATCCGGGATGACTACAGTACCCCATTACCGGCACCTCACGGGGTCGAGTACTTCATCAACGGCAGTTTCCTTGTTCAGGAACAGACCATGGAGAACGTCAATGCGGTCAGCGATAAATTCACCGACAAACCGGCCACGGAGAACGCCTATGCTACCTGCGGAAAGCATGAGCCGTCTCCCGGCAATTCATGAGGGTCTACATCGATACCAGGGAGAAACCGAAAGCCATCGAAAAGATCGTCGCCTACTTTGATAAGCAAGGTATTCAGCATGAGTCGAAAGCGCTGAAAACCGGTGATTACATGCTGGAAGGTCAGGAGCGGTTGGTCGTTGACCGGAAGCAGTCGCTGCAGGAGTTATCTGCCAACCTGCTCAGCCGGGACCGTGCGAGGTTTTACCGGGAGGTCAAACGGGCCAGGGCGGAAGGAATTAAACTGATCATCCTGTGCGAACACGGACGGGATATCAAGCGGATTGAGGACGTAAAGAACTGGAAGAACCCGTACGGAAAGGTCACCGGAAAAGCGCTGATGGATGCCATATACCGCTGCTCCATCGCGTACGGGGTCGAGTTCTTGTTCTGTGAAAAGCGGAACACAGGAAAACGGATCATCGAATTATTAACGGAGGAAAAAGAAAATGGACGAGGCTAAAGAATTTCTGAACTGGCTTGAGGAAATGGCTGAAAATTTCGAAAAAGTGAACAAAGAAATGGAAAAGAAAGCCGAAAACAACACCCACCGGGAAGATCTCAAACTTTGTAAGGACCTGCATGATCTGTATATGGCAGCGCAGGATTCCGGGTTTAACGAGGATCAGGCGTTTCAGATCGTCATTGCCGTCGTCGGTCACAAGGGATAATGAAAAGCATTGACGTTTACGCCGACATCATCCGGTCCAGCGTAACCGCCGCCGACGTTGCGAGACAGTTTGGTCTGGAGGTTGACCGGCATCACCGGTGCGCTTGTCCGTTCCACAACGGAAAGGATAAGAACATGCGGCTGTATGACGGCGACAGAGGGTTCTACTGCTTTGTCTGTCATGAGGGCGGAGACGTTTTTCGGTTGACCCGTGAGCTGCTCGGAGGAGCCACCTTCGCAGAGGCCGCTAAATGGCTCAATGAGGAGTTTGGACTTCGGCTGGACATCGGGAAGGACCTCGCTCCGGAACGGCTCAGAGAGGCTCAGGAACGCCGTAAAAAGGCACAGGAAGAGCAGGAGTTTCGCCGGTGGAAAGAATGGGCAGCGTACGAGCTGTATCTGACCGCCGGTGACCTTCTGGGCCGGTATGAGGAACAGCGGGACGCGAACACACCGACCGATCCGGATGAGGAATGGAACGACGCATTCTGTGAGGCGCTGACCATGATTCCGGAAACGAAAGCGCTGGCGGATGAAGCGTGGGACCTGCTTACAACACTGAAGAGGTGAAGAGCCATGACTGATACAACGAACCTGAGCCTGACCGAGATGGGCGCTGAACTGGACCGGCTCCAGGAGGAAGAGCAGGAACATAAGCATGCGTTCCGGGTCGCGTTCGACATCCTGAAGGCGGTGTGGCCTCCGAAATGGGACGCTGATTACTACATCAAGGCCTATCAGGACATCGCGATTGCCTACGACGATAACAAGAACAACGCACTCTGTACAGAACTGCTGCTGGCCATTGTCAACTATCTGAATGACGCAGGAAAGAAGAGGGAGGCTTTACAGAATGCCACTTAAAATCGAGTCCATCCCCGGACCGTGCCTTACCGAGAAGCGGGTGACCGGGTTTACCGATGAAGAAGCCAACGAGCTGAACAGCATGGATGTCCGGGAAGCAAAAGCAAAAATCATTGAGATGCTCAACGTCCGGAACGGGAACATTGGGGACTGCTGGGCGTACGGATACGGAATCTACCGGTTTTGGATGTGCGGAGGAACCGCAACATTCATGATCGGGGCATCGTGTGACTAAGAGGGGTATATATGAGATATTTTGATAGTCTCAAGCCAGGTGACCTTGTATTTGTGAATGATATAGAAGGCGCGTTTCGTGTAGTGTGTAGAGATGAGCGGTTTATTATCTGCACACAATCGAATTATTGTCATAATAAATTGAAGACATTTGCATCGTTTATAATCGATCTTAAAATGCGGCGTCGTGGGTCTGATGCTATGGTTGAAACCACATACTATACGCAAGAACAATGTGAAGAACGTCTCAAAGAACTTCAAGATGGACATATCAGTGTATCAAGAAAGTATAGTGTGCCACTACGAAAGAAAGATTTTGAATTAACAAACATTATCACTAGACATAAAACATCTAAACCTAAGCCAAGAGTCATAACGTATAAAGAACTTCAAAACCTTCCAAGCAGCGGAATCTCTTATGTTGAAATTAAAAAAGATACAGATATCGCAATGTGGTATTTACATTTTCCTCCTGGATTTAGAGAAAGTTTCTTATATCCTGAAGATTATGGAACAAAGTGGAGAGTATGGGAAGGAAAACCAACTAAAGCACAACGTGAAGCAGAACCGTGGATGTAATTTGAAAGGATTATAGAACATGAGCAACAGAGAAAAAAGTCTCAAAGGAATGGAATGCTGCAACGAATTTATGCGTGGAAATGAAGACATTTGCAAAGAATGCCCATATCAAGCGTACAAAAACGATGATTGCAGTTGCATTGGTAAACTTCATGATGACATCTTTGCTATATTCAAAGAAATAAGAGAAGAGCGAGCAAACAGAACAAACGCCAATGAAACGGAGGAATAACCACATGAAACTGAGCGTACATGCTTCCGAATTGAGCCGAATGATGAAAGCAATCAGCAAGTGCATTGACAACCGACCGCCGACCAATGGTGCTATCGAGATCAGCACCAAGGACGGCCATCTGATCATCCGTTCCGTCAATACGCAGTTTGCTGTCACGACCGGATGCGATGCGGATATCTATGAAGACGGTGCCGTCGTCGTGGACGGTAAGACCTTCGGTGGTATCATCAGTCGCTGTTCCGGTTTGTGCGATATCAAAGCCGACAATAAATCCTTTACCGTACAGAACTTTGGCCGGACTCGCCTACCGGTTCTGGATAAGGAAATCCCGAAACTGGATCCTGTAACCGGTGAAGAGGTCTCCGTCATGGCCAGCGGCCTGTTCCGCACCTATGACCGGATCGGATACGCCATTTCCCATGACGAAACCCGGATCATCCTGACCGGTGCGCTGCTGGAAAGCTCATCCGGGATCCTGAAGATGGTGTCTCTGGACGGTTTTAAGCTCGCTGTCGAACAGACGGAGTGTACCGGATCCGACATCAGTGCCGTCGTTCCTGGCGGTCTGCTGCGGGTAATCTGTGAGAACGCTTCCGGGGATGCTCTGGTCCGGATCATAACCGACGGAAAGCGGATCATGTTCAAGTCAACCGGCATCGTGGTAGCCGGAGGACTCCTGACCGGTCAGTACGTCGATTACGGAAAGGTTCTGCCCCAGGCATTCAAAACCGAGGTCGTGTTTGATGTCAACAAGATGAAGACTGTCCTGAAGAGCGCAAAGATTGCCACCGTCAAGAACAATCTGGTCCGGTTGAGAATTACCGAAAATCTGCTGACCATCGCGACCCGTTCCGAAGCTGCCGACTTCGATGCGGAAATGGACTGCGAGACCAGCGGTGACAGCGTTGATATTGCCTTTAACGACCAGTACCTGATGGACACGCTGAACGCGATCAACACAGAGTACGCGGTCATGAAACTGAACTCCCCCACCAGCCCTGGGATCATCTGCGGGAAGGATGAAGGCGGAGTGCATCTGTTGCTGCCAGTACGAACCACGGCGTGATGAACGAGTTGTTCGGAAATACCGAACAGTTGATAGTGATATAAATGTCCTTTATAAACGAGACAACCATTGAAGATTATTCAACAGTTCGATGAAGGAGCGTATTGCGAAGATGGGAAAAGTAATACGAATGGATTATATCTGTGATAGATGTGGAAAAGTAATAGAAGGTGAAAACGCCCCTTGGAGTATTGGACGGTTTAGATTTATGCATGTTTTCAAATGGTGGATTCCGGAACCAGTAAGAGGCTATAAACTGCATTATGTATGTCATGAATGTTTTCGATCATTTAAAAAATGGTACGAAGAAATTACACATTAGGAAAGTTATAGGAAAGTTAAAGGAGCGAATAGCATTGAAAAAGATATTGATTGCACTGGTTCTGGTAGTAATGATGTTTATCCTGGCATCTTGCAGACAGGCGGATACTGTACGGGAAAACCTAAAACGTGAAGCTGATGACTTCAATATCCGGCGAAGGATAACAGTCTTAAATACCCGGACAGATACGCCAATGATGCAGATAACCGGCTTGCTGTCAATCGATGTAGACAAAGACGGAGACTTGAACATAACCATTGAACAGGCTCCCGGCGAATATATCCTGAACTATGCACATCTTAGCCAGGATACGACTTACATCGTTGAGCAGATCGAAACCAAAGAGGTCAGCAAATACCAGTACGAGATCAAGTTTTACCCGACACAACTGGCCAGCGGATTCTTTGACATAAAGTTTTCCGACGATTAACCAGAGAAAGGAGCGTATGTGATGAAGATCAGACCGATAGCAAGAATCGAAGAACACAGAGATGAAGATGGTTGGCACGTATGGGATGACATTGATTATTATTGCCCGGCATGCAAGAGACATTTAAGGGGTTACAACGAAGAGAATGGTTGTGCGGATTGTAATATTTTCTTCGATTGGGGAAAGAAGAAACCGAAAATTGTAACAACAAAGTCTATATCATGGGATGAATATTAATAAACGAGCAGAAAGGATGTGACAAGAACTGTGAGCGGCGGAAGTTTGAATTATTTCTTCACCGATCTGGAAAGCCACATCGGAGATTTCGGTGATAAGGAACTTGACCAACTAGTCGAAGATCTGGCCGAATTATTCCATGACAGAGAATGGTTCTTGTCCGGAGATACAAACGAGGGAACCTGGGTAGAGTCGAGAGATGCATTCAAGAAAAAATGGTTCACTGAAATAGGAAGGCAGGAACGGATCGAAACGTACCTTGAAACCATCCGGCACGAGGTGCTTAGCTCGTTCGGAATCTCCGACAGGTATTGCAAAAACTGCAAGCACTGGACAGAGGAATTAGACGAGTATTCCCAGTACGGCAGTTGCGACATAACCGAAGGCTGTCTGATGCACAGAAGCGAGTCGTGCGAAAAGTTTGATCATAAATAATATTAAAGGAGCGTATTGAAAATATGAATAACGAAGAAACATCCATAAACACCACTAATCAGGATCCGGTCATGATCATAAAATCCGCAATTGCATGTTCTAAGTCGTACGGCCTGTACTCATCCGGATTCAGGAACGGATTACGATATGCCATCGCTGTATTAACTAACACAGAGCAACAGTACGAAGAGGTAGAGTAGCAACTGAAAGGAGCGCATTATTCAAATGAACGACAAATGGATGACTAAAGAAAACTTTGAAATTGCTATCTTATGTCACAAAAAAGAACCGCCTGACTGCAAAAACTGTCCATTTAACCATAAAAGCCCAGACCAAGGATTCAAAAAGATTTATTGTGATGGTGTGAAAAATAGTCCGGAAAATAACCGTAATATGATGCGATAAAACGTCAACGGAAAGGAGCGCCTATGGAATCGAAAAACTATATCAAGCAGAAACTGAGCGTAACCGAACTGCTCGCCGGTCTCGCTGAGGAATCATCCGAACTGGCCCAGGCTGCATTGAAGCTTCGGAGATGCTACGACCAGACCAATCCGACACCGGTACCGGAGGAGGAAGCTATCGAACATCTGTACGAGGAAGTCGCTGACGTGCTACTGTACATCAACTGTCTGAGCATCAACATGCAGGACATAGCTGAGAAGATCCATACAAAATCCGAACGTTGGGTTACAAGATTAAAGGAAACGTCCGGAAAATAACCGAACCTGATGAACGGATGGAGGTAGGCTCATGGTCTGGTACTTTCTCGCAGGTTTTATCGCTGGTTTTGTGGCCTGTCTCCAGCTTGGCAGGTACTTAAATGACCGGATTGAGAATCAGGATAGTAAATTAGGCAAGTATTTACATGACCGGATGGAAGACTCTAACGACGACAACTTGTAAAGGAGGTGATGTGTATGGGAGAAGCGGTGCAACTCATCCCAAGTTGGACGATAGAGGACTTCCAATCCGAAACGCCGTATGCCTGGTTGTATGAGCAAAAGGACAACAAGTTTCTGCTGCAGAGAATGCTATCCGTAGCGAAAACACAAGCCCGGACCGTCGGGTACGTTGGCTTTACCGATACGTGGAACGCATACGTCGAGAGCAAGAACCCACGGGCGACAATCCTGGGCCGGAACTCGATTATCTTTCCGAATTCACCGGTATCGTTCTATTGCGGAGAGTATGTGTGCGACGAGAACGGCGTGAAGTACTACGGACGGCTCGGAGAAGAGATTGTGGTCTGCCGTCATCCGGTCGTACCCATCAAGCGGGTAGTGAACATCGACACCAACGAGCAGAAGCTTGAGGTGGCCTTCCAGCGCGGCAGAGGACCGTGGAAAACCGTCGTGATCAGCAAAGAGACCGCGGCGAGCGCACAGCGGATCCTGGCCTTAGCCGGTAAGGGAATCGCCGTAAACAGCGAGAACAGCAAAGAGTTAGTGAAATTCTTTACCGAAATCGAATCGCTGAATTATGACGAATTCGGAGAACAGGCATCCACGTCCCACATGGGATGGCTCCGCAATGACGAGTTTATGCCATACTGTCAGAACGTGCTATACGATGGTGACAGTCCGGAATTCGCCCGGATGGTCGAAGATTTCAAGCCGTACGGATCCGAAGATGTCTGGATGAGTATCGCCAAGGATGTACGGTCCGGACAGAGCATTCCGGCGCGGATCGCATTAGCAGCGAGTTTCGCCGCACCGATGGTTCAGTTAATTGGCGCTCTCCCCTTCTTTGTACATCTCTGGGGAGACACTGGATGCGGGAAAACAGTTGCCCTGATGCTGGCCGCTTCCGTATGGGGCAATCCGACCGTCGGGAGGTACATCAAGACATTCAGCGGGACCAAAGTCAGCCAGGAACTGTACGCGGCGTTTTGCGGTAACATGCCGATTTTGCTGGATGAGTTGCAAGTAATTTCTGACCGGAAAATGTTCGACGATATCATCTACATGTTATGTGAGGGAGCGAGTAAAGGACGCGGACAGAAGGACGGAGGGCTTCAGGTCCAACGCCGGTGGTGTACATGTATCCTGACCACCGGTGAGATGCCGATAGTGCAGGGAAACTCCGGAGGCGGTGCGGCTGTACGTACAATTGAGGTCAATTTCGGGGGTCAGAAGCTGTTCCAAGATGCCAGATACGTAGCAAACACGCTAAAAGAGAACTACGGACACGTCGGAGAGAAGATTATCCGGGCTTTGCAGGACGAAAACAAGCTCAAAGAGCTGAAAGAGATCCAGAAAAAGTACTACGCTGCCTTATCCGGTGACATCCAGGACAAACAGGTACTGTCTGCGTCGATCCTTCTTGCAGCGGATGCACTGGCTGATACGGAGATATTCCATGACGGAAAACACCTGACCGTCGAGGAAGTAAAGCAGTATTTAGTTACACAGGAAGAGGTTGATATCAATAACCGGTGTTACCAATGGATTATGGGTATCATTGCCAGCAATCCGAGACGGTTCGACTCGGAAGATCAGAATAACGGCGAACTGTGGGGAAAGATCGAGGACGGGTACGCTTTCATCATCAAAACTGCGTTTGACAGGATCCTGCGGAGTGAAGGGTACCAGCCGACAGCGTTTTTGCACTGGGCGGTACGGAAAAACAAGATCAAAGTGGAGAATTACGGGTCCGGAAGCGGAAATAACCGCCTTACCGTCCGGAAAACGCTCGGAAACTCCAGAGCGGCGTGTGTAGCGCTGAAAATGCAGTCAGAAACCGATGAAACCGTTGGTGGACAAGGCTTCATCGAGGTTGATGGAGGTGATTTACCATTCTGATAAACGGTTTATCGTGGTACGTTTGGTACGTTCCGGGTTTTGCAACGTACCAGGCTCTAGACCTTGTGCCATAAGGGCTAGAGGGTCGTGGTACGTTTGGTACGTTCAAAACACATATATACATATATAGAGATGTGTATATGTACTAGTCGAATAGTACACCTATATGCGCACTCGCGCGTAAAGATAAAAATAATAACGTACCAGACGTACCAAACGTACCAAATGTAGGAAAATCAATGCTTAGAGGGTCGTAAAACGTGGTACGGTCGAAAAATGAAAACGTACCAAACGTACCAGAACGAGTGAAAACAGGTGCTTTAGATGAATGATGTGCGAATAATGTGTAAAAGGAGAATATTATTAAAATGAATCGTGTAATACCATTTATACAGAAGGACTACAATAACATATTGTATCTTGTTACTGATAAGATTTGTGCATTTACATACGATGAGCGTGATGACAAGACGACCGTATGGTGTGGTGGCGGTTCCAGGGATGACCAATTTTATCTTGAAGGTGATTGTATTTTTACAATTGAAGATGCGATTCATGAATTGTACGGTGAGTCTGTTGAATAGCTCTGAAATATAAGCGCACTTTTACCAAGAAACAGACCAAACCGGTGATGAACCTGGTAAAACCAGCCGGAATTTACCAAGTTAACCGTAAATCAGAACGACATACCATCAAAGAGGGGGTAGATACTTTGACCAGACCATGGTACACAGAAGCGTCGGCACACATGTGGCGATACTTCGTCCGGAGGATCGACCAGACCGAGATAGAATGCGGTGAAGCGAACCGGATGCAGTATGAAGCCTGTAGAAGGGCCTACGAGGCGCTTGACGGTGCCGAACGTGAACTTGTCCGGGAATACTATCAGAACGCGTCAGAAGGCGGTTTTTGTGCGATTAACGGGTACATGCAGGAACATGGCATAAAGATCGGGTACGCGGCGAACGTGATCAGACGGGCGAATTGGTTGGTAGCGGTAGAACGGGGGCTGATAGACCGTCGGGATAGTAGAAACGGGTACGACGGTGATGCATGTACTGGTATCAATAACCGGAATAGGTACGACGGTGGAATGGGTACGAACCGGGTACGGGCTGAACCGGTGGGATGCACTTAACTAGGTGCGGATCGAGAACTATCACAACTGCTGATCCGGATTGGGTACGGGTGACGTGCGGACCGGGTTGGATGCTGCAATCGGGTACGAGTAACGCTTTCCATTCCGGTTGGGTGGTTGTGATGAGGTGCGGGTAGCACAAATAGGTGCGGACGGGTACGAATAGGTACGGGCGATAGATTAAGGTGCCTGAATAGGTACGGACAAGGAGGTTATTACTTATGAGTGAGATGCAAATGGATTTGTTTGCTGAATTAGGCGGCGATAAAATAGGTGCGGATGCCAATAAAAGCGAAATAGGTGCGGACAGCGGATCGGGTACGGAGAAGAAGAAACGCGGTAGACCGAGAAAAGAAACGGGTACGGGTACCGGTAAGATTTCCTCCGACGGTAAAGAGGTACGGGTGACGGTATCAGGTGCGGGTACCGAAACGGGTACGGGCGGGATATCGGGTACGGAGACGGAAGTAGCAAAGAAATACGCTGGACGCGGTGCCAAGTGGACGAAAGAACTAACCGCTGAAGGTGGCGGTGCTATCAGTAAGAAGGATAACTCACGGTTCATTCGTAACGCCCTGGTGTCTTGGTTCCTTCCACCTATCGACATTTCTGATCCTGAACAAGTTAAACAGCGCATCGGAGAATACTTCCAGCACTGTCTGGATAATGATAGAAAACCACAGATCGTCGGTATGTGTAACTGGCTTGGGATAACCAGACCAACACTGCAACAATGGATGAATGGGGAGTATCGGGCTGAAACGCACTATTCCATTATTAAAAAAGCTGTGTCCATGATCGAGGAGATGTGGGCTGATTATATGCAATCCGGAAAGCTTAATCCGGCTACCGGCATATTCCTGGCTAAAAACTGGTATGGTTATAAAGATGTAGCAGATGTTGTGGTTACACCTAGCAATCCCCTACAAGATATGGCCCCTGATGACGCAAAAAAACGTCTGATCGATGCTATACCAGCTGAATCAGACATAGAATAATTATTCATGGTACGAATATATATACATTGGTACGGTAATATTATATATATAAGTATTCGCCGCGCATAGGTTGCTTTTATATATAAAAAATAATATCGAGGAATAATATCAGGGGATGATATACCATCCGGACAAACATACCATCAAAGCATGATATCATGGGCGGCTGTATCCCCTCCCATGGGCGACGGCTTGCAACGTCCCCGCGTGATCACGTCCCCGGATGGATGGTATCAGGCGACTATCTCACGACGGGGAAAAGATACCGCACAATGTCCGACGTTGTTGATTGTTTCCGGACAGATCGAAAACACGAGCAACGACGACGGACAGAAACAGAGGGGACAAGATAGCGCTGTCCATTATCCGGAACGGAAAGAGCGACGGAAACAGATAAGAACGGAAGAAGGAAACAGCCTGATATGTCCGGATATGGTGACATGCTGTTTTAAGGCCTTCCATGGCATCCACAACGCGTTTTGAGGCTATCATGATATATCTGTACCGTTTACGCTTAAAAGCGCTGCATGATACCGTATAGCCATGAAAAAAGCGGGGATTCTGAATCAGTCCCCGCTTCTTTGTGTTTGGTATCGATCAGGCCACAACGAACGGCCTTGTTACCTGCTGCTTGCTATACTGGTCATATATACCAGCTGCTTTTAATGCTTTCGTATCCGCCACTGTTCGAGTGACTTCTTTATATGTCACCCTGTAAGGTCCAACAACTAACAGCGTCTGATCTCTCATGTGTTCCTTTAACTGGTCTGTTAGCTGTTTCACTTTTTCCTCCGCCTCATTTATCAGACGGACAAGTTCTTGACGTTCTTCCAATACTTTCAGCAGCTCATTATTAGACATTTTTCATTCCTCACTTTCCAATATCGTACCTGTTTTTGATATCGTTTAATGTTCTGAAGTAGGAAAAATATGGATTTTCCCGAAAGATTACATCATTCCCTATTGCATATCTGATATATCCGCCTTTTGAATGTTTCGCGAATATACCAACAACAAAACCGTTGCGGCGGAGATAGTAACCGTTTTTAATCACGGTTACATCGTCCCCGTTGCGGTCCCGGACGATGTAGCAATCCGGGACTTTCCCACCAATAAAATCAAGTTTCTGAAGTGTATACATTTTCATCCCTCCGCTTCTATCATCGTTCGATCCGTCAATGTTTATGGAAGCATACGTCCCGGCCTTCTTTTGCCAGCGTCCAGCATGCCCCGCACGTCTGACAGTTCCCGGGACATTCAAATACCTTTTCCGGGATTCTGTCTTCTGTACCGTCTTGCATCCATGCAACGGAATAGAGTTCCGTCAAGTCTTCCGGAATCGGTTTTCCCGGCCACGCGGACAGGACAAGGGAAAAATTGTCCAATTGATCAAAGGGAATGTCCCGGATATTATCAAATTGCTTTGTGAATGCAAGGAATCTCGTTTCCGGATGGTTCTTTGCGATCTGATACCACATTTCCGCGTATTCCTTAGAAAAGAAGTCACCGGAAGCGTGGATTCTGAAGCAATCTGTTCTAATAATCCACATTCATTCATACCGTCCCAATAATATGCCCACGTTCTCAATGCAAGCTCCGCGGCAAAATCATCTAACGTTAATCCGTCGGATTCCCTTAAAACCTTGTCAACGTTGATGATTGCTTTCAACTGTTCGCATTCCTCGAGCGCTCTTTTGACTTCAGAAACACATTCGTTGTAAAGCATCCAATTTCTAAAGAAGAAATCATCGCCGCTTCTGAATGCTTCCAATTCATGATCATCGATCGGGTAACCGTTGACCAAATAACCCTGATTAATGATTGTGTCCATGGCCTTCTGTTCGTCGTATTGCATCGCCTGTCAACCACCTTTCTTAAGTTTACCGGATTATGCAAGCATTATACAATAGTTTACGTATATACGCAAGCCTGTTTTTGCGTAACAATGCATATTTTAATCAAGATTTTGCGTATTTTTAAAGAATTGCATATAAAACAAAGAATTGTATATGCGCTTTTTAGGCCGTTTCGTTCTGTTTCCGGCTGTCTGTGTCCGGAATGCGCGACTATCCCCTGCTTTTGATCTGTCCGGATGAGAATCACCTGCAGCCGGTAAAAAGTGGGTGAAAGTAGGTCAAAGGCTGGTGAGGGTTTGGTAAAGGATTCGATATACGATCAGGGGACCCGATACCCGGGACAGCGGAACCAAACCATACCCGGAGGGGGATCCCAGGCGATCAGCCAGGCGGCGGGGAACCCCTCTCCGCACTCCCAAAACAAAAAAGACCCGAATTTACGAAAACGCCCCTTGACATACACGTAAAACAGTGCTAATGTAAACGTATACGAACTGGATGCGACAGGAACGACCCCAGATCAGCATCGATTCAGGATCGGCGGCAATGCAACAGTAACCCGACCACCGGATCAGCAGATGCGAAAGTTGCGGCCATCATCAGAATGGAGGATAGGCATCAATGAAAAAAGTAGCGGCATACATCAGAGTCTCGACGGAGGGGCAGCTCGGGGACGACAAATACGGTTTGGAAGCTCAGCGCAGCGACATCGTGAAATACTGTGCGGAACACGACATGGAGATCATCGAGTGGTTCAGCGACGAAGGTGTTTCCGGCGCGAAGTTCCGGCCAGGGTTCGACGAGATCGCGTTTGGAGAGGACATGCAGAATCCGCCGTTCGAAGCGGTAGTGGTCGGTAAGTCAGACCGGGTTGCCCGTGATATCTACATCTATTTCACGTACAAGGGTGTCCTGCGTCGGAAGAATATCGACCTGATCTCGGTATCTGAGGACTTCGGAGCTTACGGCATCTACTCCCCGATCCTTGAGGCGTTCACGGCGATGATGGCCCAGATTGAGCGTGATAACATCACCCGTCGGACCAGTGGCGGACGGATGATCAAGGCATCTCACGGTGGGTATAGCGGTGGAAGGCCGCCTATGGGATACAAAGTCGAGAACGGCAAACTGGTTGTGGATGAGGAAGAAGCGAAGGTGGTTCGGTATATCTTCGACCGGAAACGGAAAGGCCTGTCCATGATCTCGACAGTCAACGCACTGAATGACGAAGGATTCAAAACCAGGAACGGAAAGGAGTTTGTGATCAGCACGGTCCAGAGTATCTGGAACAACGAGAAGACTTACTGCGGATGGTACAAGTACGGAAAGGATGGTGACTGGGTCAAGGGAGAACATGAACCGCTGATTGAGGAGTACGAGTATCCGGAAAATCCCGAAAATGCAAAAAAGGCCCATGGTCGGTATGGCCACTGACGAACAAGAAGAAAGGAAGAATTCCCATGAAGAAACTGCTATCAACAATCCTGATCCTGGTATTACTCACCGGTCTGGTCAGCGTCGGTTCAGCGGACATTGGTTCACGAGTCACTGCGGAACTGATGAAACAATCCTGTGAGGACGTAATATCAAAGCTTTATGACGAGTATCTGGAGAAGGGCGACCTCGCGGACGGGTATATTGAAGAACTGTACGTCTACTATAAGATTCACGAGCTGTGCGAAAGAGCTATATCCCTGGAATCTGTAGCTCCGGGTACAACGATTTTCCCTGGAATGGGTGACATGTACCGCGAACTTGAGAGGGCCGTCGATTCGGAATGGGAAAAATATCTGGATGGAAAACAGACTAAAGAGAATATTATTCTGTTTGTTACGATGATGATCGGATTGAAATAAAGGAGAGGTTATCGATGGATGTAAAAGGAATCCGCCAATGCACAGTGATCGCGGAAGACATGACGGTCTATGACGCAATGCAAGTATTGGCTCAGACGTTTGACCGGAAGATTGAACCGAAGATTCACATGGATCCGGACAATACCTGGTGGGACATGTCCGGAACGGCTCCGGAAGGATACGCGGTCTCAATGTGGTATGACGACAACAATAACGGTGTGTTCAAGGTAAAAGCGCTGTAAAATGGAGGGTCGGTTATGGGTTGGATGGTCAGTTCGGTAAAGTTGTTAGGGATCCGGTCGGAGCCTAAACCGCTGGGTGGTTTCCGGTCGGTATACAGTCTGCTGGTGACGTACGCGAACGGACAACGGCGGATCCATGAGTACCGGTATAATGAGATACCGCAGTCGTACCTGAAGATGCTGTGATGGAGGCGATGCGATAATGATGAAAATTCTCATTCTTAATAAAACAGAACAGAAAGAGCTAAGCAGGTTGCTTTATGATGCTGTAAAACAAGGTTGCAGTTATCATATAACAACAATTTTAGAAAAGTTGAGCGTTTCTGAATATGAAAGAGTGTTTGACATAATGAATGCAAGAGAAATAAGTACGAACGTGAACACTAACGAAGATTTCAAGGAAAGAGTATTGAAAAAGATACTTGAATACGAAAAAAATTTTAATCCAGTAGACGATTTTGAAGTCACAGATGCCATTGGTTGGCTTTATGAAGAAATTCTTCAGATGTGTTAATGTGGAAAAAGAATGAGTTGGAGGTATGTCATGGTTAATGTGACACAATGCGATGGTTGTATACATTCAAAGGTATGTGGAAAGAAGAACGTATACAATCTGTTTGCCGAAAAGGTCAACGATGTTTTTATTGCTACAAGCGATAACGGTATTTGGTATGCCAATGATTGCGATGACGTATCAATCAGCGTAGATTGTAAGCATTTTCAGAAGTCACAACCAACCTTTAAGTAGTGCGTCAAAGAATGAGGATATTGATTTATGACAACATGGGGGATTATAGCAATTATAGCGATTTTGGTAATCATTCCTGCGTGGTGGTGTACAGTGCTATGGATTCTGTGCAAAGAAATTGATGATCTTTAGATCGTTAAAAAATGAATTTAAGTGAGGTGCGAAGTAATGAGTTTGTCAAAAGAAGAAAAGATAGAAATCCTTCAGAATGAAATTGAAACGCTGAAGAAAAGACTTGAACGAAAAGAAAAAGAGTTGGAAGAACTAAAAAAAGAAAACACATAAATGATGAATTAACTAAATACTCTTATTATGCGCACAGCTGTAGCGATACCGGCTGTGCTTTTATTTTGGAGGCGACACATGAAGCACAGAAACAAGAAGCCCGAACTGCTGCAGGTTCCTGACGGTCGGATAGATAAAGAGACGGACCGGATCTGTCAGCTTATAGAAGGAAGCGTTTCCAGGCATCCGGACGATCCGCAGGTTTACAGGGACGCCGTGGCGGTTCTGTATGACGAGATCAGCCACGGAAAGCCTGAATACCACGAAGTGAATCGTGAGCTACGGAGCAAGATCACCGCAGCGATTCGCCGGAATGGAGACGCGACGGTCACCGTACTGGAACAGCTCAACGAGGCGTACCGGAAGTCTTTGCTGGTGGACGCAAAGACAGACTTCGATGCCTACATGCTGTACGTGGAAGCGGACCGTGAACCGAACAAACAATTCTACCTACCAAGGAGAAAAACATTACACGCAATAGCAAAAGATCTTCAGTCATTAGCTACCGGTGATCTGGAACTACTGACCATTTCCCTCCCGCCCGGAGTCGGAAAGACCACGCTGGCAATCTTCTTCCTGACCTGGCTGGGCGGCCGGAACCCGAACAGCCCTATTCTTACCTTTTCTCATGATGCCGGTATTGTAAAGGGCATGTATCAGGAGATTCTGCGGATCCTGGATAAGAACGGCGAATACCTCTGGCGGGATGTGTTCCCTGACGTTCCGCTGGTCCGGACGGACGCGAAGGATCTCCGGATCGATCTGGGAGAGTCCAGCCGGTTTGAGACCTTCCAGTTCTCCTCGGTTGGTGCTGGAAACGCCGGTAAACTCCGCGCGGCTCAGCTTCTTTACGCGGATGACTTGGTGGAGAGTATCGAACAGGCGATGAGCAAAGAACGCCTGGATAAGCTCTGGACGCAGTACACGACGGACCTGCAGCAACGGAAAACCGGCGAATGCAAGGAACTGCACATTGCGACCCGCTGGTCGGTTCATGATGTGCTTGGACGGCTGGAGCAGCAGGAACGGGACTATCCGACCGGGAAAGCGAAGTTCATCAGAGTGCCAGCCTTGAATGAGAACGGGGAAAGCAATTTCGACTACCCCGGGATTCACGACAAGTTCACGACAGAACGGTATCTCCGTCAGCGGGACAATATGGATGACGCGAACTGGAAAGCACTGTACATGAATGAACCCATTGAAAGAGAAGGACAGCTCTACAACGCGGATGAGTTGAGGCGGTTCTTCGAACTGCCGACTAGGGAACCGGACGCAACTGTGGCGCTATGTGATACCAAAGCAAAAGGTTCTGATTATGCCTTTATGCCCATCGCCAAATTATATGGAAATGATTGCTATATCATCGACTGTATCTGTGATAACGGTGACCCTGGGGTAGTCGAGGAACGGATTGTTCAGTGCCTAGTAAAGAACAAAGTACAGCAGTGTCAGTTTGAGAGCAATAGCGCCGGATGGCACATCGCGGAAAAAGTCCAGAACCGGATCAAAGAAATGCATGGAATCACAAAAATCACGACTAAAACGACAACCGCGAACAAGGAAACGAAGATCATCGTCAATGCTCCGGCAGTGAAGGAACGGTGTCTTTTCCTGGACCCGTCCAAATACAGGCCCAACTCCGACTACGGAAAGGCCATGAACATGCTGACCACCTATACGATGGTCGGAAAGAACGCTCACGACGACGTTCCGGACGGGATGGCGATGCTGATGCTCTATCTGGATAATCTGACCGCCGGAAAAGTAGAGGTTTTTAAACGATTGTTCTGAAAAAAATGTGTCAGAAGGATATAAAATTTGAAGATTTTGCCGGACTGCACATTTGAAAAGATGTCTTATCTGGTGAGTATACACAAAATATAGTGTTTATACGCCTTGAACCGTTGACATTTTACATTTTATTACCTATATATGGTGGTGTATAGGACTCCGATTGTCCTTGAGATGGCGCTGAATTGTCGCGAGATGATTTAGCGTCGTTTTTTATTCCTGCGGGAAGGAGGGATTCGCGTGACAGAAGCTGAGGCCGTACGGCGTGTAGCAATGATGGATGGCCGACACATGTTTGGTCGGACCAGGATCGTTCTGGATTACAGCGCGATTGATTCTTCCAACCTGCTGGAAGCCTTCGGGAAAGCCCTTGCTATCCACGAGAAGAACGCGGCGGAAGTCGCGTACCTCTGGCGGTACTACAAGGGAGACCAGCCGATTCTGAACCGGGTAAAACTGGTCCGGCCTGAGATTAACAACAAGATCGTCATGAACGTGGCGAACGAGATTGTGTCGTTCAAGGTCGGGTATCAGGTCGGCGAGCCGATTCAGTACATCAGCCGGTCGGATGATGAGTCCGTCATGAAAGGCGTGTTGCTGCTGAATGACTACATGTTCACGGAGGAAAAAGCGGCGCAGGATCAGGAAGTCGTGGAGTGGCAGACGATCTGCGGAACGGCATACCGGATGGTGCTGCCGGACCGGGATTGGGAAGCGGATGAATGTCCGTTTGAGATGTACACACCGGACCCGATGGATACGTTTGTCGCCTACACGACGGATCTGGGGAACCGCCCGATTATGGGCTGTATACGCCAGAAGAAGGCCGGTCAGACGGAATACTCGATTTATACGGAAAACATGTTCTACGTCATCCGGGGCGGCGAGGTTATCAGCGCTGAACCGCATGCGTACGGGATGGTTCCAATATTCGAGTATCCGGCGAACCGCGCCAGACTCGGAGCTTTTGAGATTGTTCTCCCCCTCCTGGATATGCTGAACAATGTGACAAGTAACCGGATGGACGGGGTGGAGCAGGAGATTCAGGCTTTCCTGAAGTTCATCAACTGCGACATCGATCCGGAACAGTTCAAGGCCCTGAAGGAAATGGGCGGTATCAAAGTTAAGAGCGTGGACGGCCAGAAGGCTGACGTGGATGTGGTCAAGACAGACCTGAACCAGAGCCAGACCCAGACGCTGAAGGATGATATCTACCAGTCCATCCTGACGATTTGCGGCGTACCGAACCGGAACGGCGGGTCCAGTACCAGCGATACCGGCAGCGCAGTGATTTACCGTGACGGCTGGGAGACAGCGGAAAGCAGAGCGAAGGACTTTGAACACGTCTTCAAGCGGTCCGAGAAGCAGATGTTGAAGCTTGTTCTCCGGATCTGCAATGAACTGGCGGACACGAACCTGAAACTGTCCAACATCGACATGAAGTTTACCCGCCGGAATTACGAGAACATCCAG
>Ga0310786_10000678_pt1 | contig 54319 bp, 51 predicted proteins | sample AusTroGonzalo_MG_FD_203881 | JGI IMG/M metagenome (GOLD analysis project Ga0310786, IMG submission 203881) | Bovine rumen microbial communities from tropical cattle in Woodstock, Queensland, Australia - Gonzalo_03 (v2) (version 2) | ecosystem: Host-associated > Mammals > Digestive system >...
CAGAGCTGCCTGAGTCACCTTACCTTGTTCGCAGGGAAGAGAAGAAGGCTCAGAGAATACGTCACACAAATAAGAAGTAGGCTGTTATGACAAGTTCATTGAAAGTAATCCTTTGGGGAGAAGAGATAGGCCGTTTGGCATGGGATGATCGCAGACGGCTGGCTTATTTCATGTACAACCCTGAGTGGATCATGCGAGGACTGAATATTTCTCCCTTGGTTGCACCCATCGATGGAGCACGGAGTCTTACGCCAGTTTGGGGCGAGGATGCCAGGATCTACCAGAAACTACCCGCATTCGTTGCGGATTCGTTGCCTGATGCCTGGGGCAATCAGCTCTTCGACCTGTGGCGACAACAGAACCATCTGGCCAATGCCGACATCACGCCTTTGGATAAACTCTCGTTCATTGGCAAACGTGGCATGGGAGCCTTGGAGTTCCAGCCAGAATACGCCCGTGAACAAAAGGCTCAGAAGATTGACATGAAATCGTTGGCTGACTTGGCAGAACGTATCTACACAGAGAGGGAACAGGCTCGTATCATGCCTGATGAAAATATCACCATGCAGTCATTGTTGACTGTCGGCACATCTGCAGGTGGCCGTCAGCCGAAAGCCATCATTGCCATCAACCGGAAGACAGGTGAGATTCGCAGTGGTCAGATATCCGGCTTGAAGAACTATGACTATTGCCTGCTGAAGTTCGGCAATACACAGTACAGTTCGGCTGAACTGGAGATGGCCTACTATGAACTGGCCACGATGGCAGGAATCCGCATGATGCCGTCGGAACTATATACCGTTGACGGTAACAACCATTTCATCACTATGCGTTTCGATCGCGATGGTGAGAGGAAGATTTATACGCAGACGCTGGCTGCCATCAGTCCTGATGCTGACAGCTATGAGCAGCTGATAGCCGTTTGCCGTAAGCTGCATCTGCCTGAATCCGACTGCCAGGAGGTGTTCCGCAGGATGGTATTCAATATTCTGGCCAACAACACCGATGACCATAATAAGAACTTCTCGTTCATCATGGATGAGGATGGCAGTTGGCGACTGTCACCTGCCTATGATATCACCTATATCATTGATAATGGTGGCTTCCTGCCTAACGAGGATCACTGCCTCTACATCAGGGCCAAGCTCCGTGGAATCACTCGTGACGATGCCATCCAGTTTGCCCGTGACAACGGTATTCGAAGACCAGATGCCATCATCCGTGATGTTGTTGCGTCCCTGAAACAGTTCCGTACCATTGCTACGAAATACGGTGTATCTGAACAATGGACGGGTAGGGTTGAGACTACGATTATCGACCACCTGAAAGCATGGGGCGAATGGCAGGAAGATGCTGTAGTGCCAGAACTGACTATCAACGGTCATTTGGTTTCCAATATCCGCATAGAGCAAGCCTATAAAGGCAATTTCCACTTGCTTGCTGAAATCGATGGCAAGGAACGGAAGTTCGTCATCGGCAAGAACAAGGAAGAGTTCTCGCTGATTGAGAAGACTGGTATTGCCAATCTGACTGATGAGCAACTTAGATTAATGACAGAAAAGTATTTTTAGGCGCAAATGTACCGATAGGTGTCTCTATGCGGAAGCCACGCCCCATCCAATAGGCGACACCGTCCTGAAAAGTTACTTTCCCACGCACTAGATTTTCATAATTGATAATCAGTGCTTTAGCCTCAAAAAAGTAGAAAGCTCGAAATACGCTTTCTATACGCTTTCCAAAAGGCCACATTTAACGTATTTAACGTTCTTTTATTGGTGTAGTGGCTTCTTCGGGACTCTATGGGTGCAAAAGTACAAAAAATCGCTCATATTTCACACAATTATCCAATAAAATTTGGAAGTTTGGGATTTTGTGCTTATTTTTGCAGCTGTAAAATGTAATATATTGAAGATAAAGTGGGATATTGATTATAAATATCACTCTGCTGAATATTAAATATTATGCTTATGGCAAACTTCTACGAATATTCTACACCAGAGCTTGTTCGTTTGCTTGGTGAACGCTTCAAGGAGTATCGGATGCGTTGCAATCTCACTCAGAAGGAGGTGGCAGAGCAATCCGGTATCGGACTGACCACTATTCACAAGTTCGAGAATGGTACGGCAGGCAATCTGTCGCTGTCAACATTCATTCTGCTCCTAAAAGTGATTGGTCAGGTGGATGCCCTTGACGATGTGCTGCCAGAATTACCTGAGTCGCCATATCTTGTTCGCAAGGAGGAGAAAAAGGCCCAACGTATCAGACACACCAAAAAGTAAGCTGTTATGACGAAGACATTGAAGGTTATTCTATGGGGTGAGGAGATAGGCCGTCTGGCATGGGATGAACGCAGAAAGCGGTCGTATTTCATCTACAACCCAGAATGGTTGAAGAAAGGACTGAACATCTCTCCTCTGGTTGCCCCTATAGATGGAGCCAGGGGGCTGATGCCAGTTTGGGGCGAGGATGCCAGGATCTACCAAAAACTGCCTGCATTCGTTGCCGACTCATTGCCTGATGCCTGGGGTAATCAGCTCTTTGATTTGTGGCGACTGCAGAACCATCTGTCCAATGCAGACATTACGCCATTGGATAAGCTCTCGTTTATTGGCAAGCGAGGCATGGGTGCATTGGAATATCAGCCTGAGTATGCCCGTGAACGCAAGGCTGAGAAGATAGACATGAAGTCGTTAGCAGATTTGGCAGCGCGTATTTATACGGAGCGTGAACAGGCGCATATTCTCCCTGAGGAATCCATCACCATGCAGTCATTGTTGACTGTCGGTACTTCTGCAGGAGGACGTCAGCCTAAGGCCATCATCGCCATCAACCAGAAGACGGGCGAGATCCGTAGTGGTCAGATATCAGGTCTGAAGAACTATGACTACTATCTGCTGAAATTCGGTAACACACAGTATAGCTCGGCTGAACTGGAAATGACTTACTATGAACTGGCGACGATGGCAGGAATCCAGATGATGCCCTCCAATTTGTATGCCGTTGAAGGCAACAACCACTTTATCACTAAGCGTTTCGATCGTGACGGTGAGAGGAAGATATATACGCAGACATTGGCAGCCATCAACCCAGAGGCAGAAAGTTATGGACAACTGATAGATACCTGTCGTAAACTTCATCTTCCCGAGTCAGACTGTCAGGAGGTGTTCCGAAGGATGGTGTTCAATATTTTGGCCAATAATACTGATGACCACAACAAGAACTTTTCGTTTATCATGAACGAGGATGGCAGTTGGAGATTATCGCCTGCCTACGATATTACTTATATCATAGATAATGGAGGTTTCCTGCCCAACGAAGATCACTGCATGTATATCAGGACAAAGCTTCGGAATATTACTCGTGACGACGCCATACAGTTTGCCCGCGACAATGGCATTCGCCGACCTGATGCCATCATTCGTGATGTGGTTGCGTCACTGAAGCAGTTCAGAACGATTGCTACGAAATACGGTGTGTCTGATGAATGGACGGGTAGGGTAGAGGCAACCATCATCGGTCATCTGAAAGCATGGGGTGAATGGGATGAACCCGAATTGCCTGAGTTCTCAATGAACGGTCATTCGGTTTCCAACATCCGCATGGAACAGGCATACAAAGGAAACTACCATCTGTTGGCCAACATCGACGGTAAGGAACGCAAGTTCGTCATCGGCAAGAACAAAGAGGAATTTGCGCTGATTGAGAAGACAGGTATCTCCAACCTTACTCCAGACCAGCTGCAAGCAATGGTAGAGAAATACTTTTTCTCTTGACCGAATAACGATGAGTAGCCTTGTTATAGCCATATTCCTGTTGAGCATCGGGGCCAGTTTTGTGCAGCGCACTACCGGCTTCGGCTTTGGCATCTTCATCATGACGATGCTGCCGTTCTTCCTGCCTACATACGGCGAGGCCACAACTCTCTCTGGACTTCTGGCCATTACTACCTCGGCTGTCATCGTGTGGCGAATGAGAAGCTATGTCACTTGGAAACGACTTTGGCCGATATTGCTGACGTTTATTGTTGTATCGACAATAGCTATCTTTGCTTTGACCCGCATTGAAGACCACATATTGAGGCGGATCCTGGGTGTGGCTCTCATCCTTATCAGCATTTATTTTGCGCTGTTCAGTCAGAAGATCAAGTTGCCGACAACCAAACGAGTACAGGTTGGTGCAGGAACACTGAGCGGACTGATGGGAGGCTTCTTTGGCATGCAAGGCCCGCCAGCTGTGCTTTATTTCATCCAGAGTGAGCCTTCGAAGGAACATTACATGGCTATGGCGCAGACCTACTTTCTGATTGGCAATGTGATGATGACCTTTGTTCGTGCCTACAACGGCTTCTTTACCACGACCGTCTTGACAGACTACTGTTTCGGACTTGGTGGAGTCGTCATCGGCACAACCCTTGGAGCCTACGTCTTCAAGCGCATTCCCAATCGCATCTTCCGATACATCGTCTATGCCTATATCGCCATAAGTGGTGTGATTATTCTAATGACAAATTGAAATGGCAATACAGGTGACTTACAGGAGAACCAGGAGGCTGTCGATTCCCTCGTTGGAAGGAAGCCAGAAGAGAAATAAGGCAGATATGTAAGAAGGAAGAGGATGAAAACGATGATTGAGATTAGAGAAGCGACAAAGGCGCAAGCATCAGATATTGCCCAGCTGATAATGATGGCTATGACAGATGACTGTTGCCTGCATTTCTGTGGAGTAGGGCATGGCTTGGAGGACTTCCTAAAGATGATGACCTCATTGGTAGAGCGCGAGGATTCGCAGTATAGCTACAGGAATACGTTGGTGGCGATGGCTGATAACAAAGTGGTGGGTATTGCTGTCAGCTATGATGGTGGCAGACTACATGAACTTCGCCAGGCATTTATTAAGGCCGCCAAGGAATACTTCGGCAAGGATCATTCTGGCATGGACGATGAGACACAGGCAGGTGAGCTCTACCTTGATTCGTTAGCCGTTCTACCAGAATATCGTCGCCAAGGCATTGCCCAGTGCCTTTTGCATGCCACGAAGGATAAAGCCGACAAGATGGGACTGCCTTGTGTCGGATTACTGGTAGATAAGGGCAATCCTGCTGGCGAGGCACTGTATGCTTCAGTAGGATTCCAATATGCGAATGACAGCTGGTGGGGTAGTCATCCCATGAAACACTTGGTGTTAAAGTAAAAATGTCCGTGCCATTCTTTCTGATGACTTCATGTTACATTATTTATCCAAAAGTTGGGGCAAAAAAACGGTTTTTCTTCCAAAAGTAAGGGCGAATTATTATCCTGCTATAAACATAATAATATCAAGTTTTCATTCTCACAAGCCTTGCGGAAGTCGTTTATTTGGGAAAGAAACATAATTTTTGTACCTTTGCAGCCAAACAAGAATGTCGAATGAAAGGGAAAGTATTATTTTTAGATATTGATGGTGTACTGAACACAAAATGGTGGTATACTCAGATGGATAGGAATACCCACAAGGATCAGTATGGTTATGCTTTTGATCCCAATGCAGTTGCTAATCTTAAAAAGATTATAGATGAGACTGGTGCTGACATTGTTATTTCTTCTTCATGGAAGAGTTTTGGACTCTCTGAGTTGGAGGAAATGTGGCAGGACAGGGGCTTGCCAGGGAAACTAATTGGTATTACTCCAAATAGTGTAAGTGACGAAATGTTGCTAAATGCCGATCTTGATCACATGGAACTTTTCCATATTAGGGGTATGGAAATCAAGGAATGGCTTGATAAACATGGTAAAAAGGTAAGTCATTATGTTATCATCGATGATATGGACAATTTCCTTCCAGAACAGATATCTCACTTTGTTCAAACAGATCCTGAAGTGGGAATTTCTGAAGATGATGTAGATAAGGCTGTTCGTTTACTAAATAATTAAGTCACATGCCAAAGAAGATATTAGTTGTACCTGATATTCATGGGGAAACTTTTTGGAAGGAGCCTATTCTGAAATATATAGAGCAGGTAGATAGGATTATCTTCTTGGGGGACTATCTTGATCCTTATAGGAATAGATGGAGGGAGTATTCTCCTCAGGGACTCTTTGACAACCTAATGGATATCATCGACATTAAGCGTAATCACATGGACAATGTTGTCTTGTTAAAGGGGAATCATGACCAGCATTACGCGTCTGAGACTTTTCGGGACATCGCTTGTGCCAGTCGCTGTGATACTATTAACTGGAGTCTATACAATGCTGTTTTCGTTAAGAATAAGGAATTGTTCAAGTTGGCACATCTTGAAGATGTCAGAGGTTTGCCATATTTGTTTTCTCATGCAGGTCTGACCTTAAATTGGATAAACAAGGTGAATTCTGGTGTTTGGAAGTTAGCAGACAACAAAATTTCTATCGCAAGTCCTGATATTGTCGAGAGAATAAATGCGTTGGATGAAAGTGAAGAAGGACAAAAGATGCTTTGTGTTGTAGGAAGATTCAGAAATATGATAGGTGCAAAGTCTGGTAGTATTCTTTGGGCTGATATTGAAGAACATGCCATCCCAGACGCGCCAAAAGCTTATGGATTAAATAAGGTGTTCCAAGTCGTTGGTCATTCAAGATTGAACGATGAATATGATAAGGTTGAGTTCGATAATCTTGTGTTGATTGACTCTCAGCAATGCTTTATGATAGATGAGAATATTGAAGAAAAGATAGTAACACTTAGAGATTATGAGAAAAATTTGTAGATATGAATAATTCTTCGTAACTTTGCATCCGAATTGATGAACTCAAAGATTTGAGCATTCGGAAATTTACATCAAGAACGCAGCAATGCGTGCCAACCGAGCTTTAGGAAAGAGCAATCCGATGAGCCACGGTGGCGAGCGAAAGCAGATGTGGGCATACGCCAAAATACTCATATAGCTCAGAGATCGTAGATTTCCTTATGTGTCCAGAAATGGCATATAGGGATTTTTCTTTTCTCATAAAGCAAGTGTTGTTACTTGTCGTTAGACCCACTAATTGAATGAAACTTTATTGTCTAACGATTTAAATAACAACCAAATGGAACAGAAAAAGAAATTGACCTGGGAAGAAAGACATCCCAATGGTGATGTAAGTCATCACACCTTTTTTGAGGGCTTTGAGGATTTACCATCCCTTAGTGAAGTAGAAACCAAAGTGGTTCTTCGTGTTATGAAGTCACATCTTGAAGAAAGAATAGGATGTGCGATAACAGATGAACTTTTCACCTCTATCATCAAAAAGATTCCCTACTTAGCTCCAGCAAGACCTTATGGCATGTATAGTAAACTTCACGGATTCATCTTACCATTAAAGAATATTCTAAATGCACATAATGCTGTTGATGAGCATTGGATGGAAACGGTGAGTATCATTATGAAGTTCTTTAGGATTGGCGGTGGCGGCTATACTACAAGTGAAAGATTATAAAGTTAAATCAACAATCATCATCTATAACATGGAAGATAAAGAAAATTTAGTTGATTGGATAGACAATCAATTTGTGGAATTTGCAAAAAGATTAGGGCTTGAAGTACAAATGATAGATAATCCTAAGAATAACAATCAAGGGAACACCCCAGTTTCTGGGACAATTACCTTTCTGAAAGGCGTTTCAGCGAAGAAAGCTGCAGCTATTATGGCAAGCCGAAGAGGTAAAACGATTCGTGACTATGAGGGATTACTACTTCACATCCCTCATTCCTCAACATCATTTCCTTCTGAATCCACACATTCTTTCACTGATTTGGATGAAGAAGAAAAGCTTCTTATAGATTACTACACTGACGAATTGTTTGTACCACGTGAACAAAAAAGGAATATTTGTTCTGTAGTTTTTCCTTATTGCCGATTATATTGCGATGTTGAAAGACTGGTAAATGATCCTTTGGAAGACAAAGGACTTGGAATTTCATATCGTCGAACAGTGGATAGTGATTACTTGCCATTTGAAGAACGTTCCTTCAGCAGATTAAACGAAGCCTTCAAATATTATGCAGATTTTCATGCTGATGTATCTAAAAGAATAGTTGAGATGACATGTATGAATAAAATCCTATTGATAGACTGCCATAGTTTTTCTGCGCTTCCCAACCTGTTGAATCCTACGCCACCTGATATAGATATATGTATCGGGTATAATGATGACGAGACGCGCCCATATACGAAGACAATCGACAATATTGTCCAGTTTTTCAAATCACTTGGATATAAGGTTGGCATCAATGAACCATTTTCCAACAGTAAGACATTCCCTGTTCCTGTTGAATATCATTCCGTAATGATTGAGGTAAACAAAAGACTCTATATGAATGAACAAACTCTTGATACAATAGATCGTTTCTATAAGTTGAAACACGACATACAATCTCTATATAATTTGCTTTTGTATGGCCAAAAGCCATAAAAAAACATAAAAAAGGCATGATTTGGCACATATTCTAAAGGCGAAGTATTATAAATTGAAATATTTTCATTATATTTGTGGCATAAAAACCTAGAATATGGAAGATATTAATCGCATCAAATTGGTGCTTGTAGAGAAGAAACGTACCAGCAAGTGGTTATCAGAACAGTTAGGGGTTACACCGTCAACTGTTTCAAAATGGTGTACTAATTCGTCACAGCCTGATCTCAGCAACCTTTTGAAGATGGCAGATTTGTTGGAAGTTGATATTAAAGAACTTCTAGTAAGCGAATACAAGAAGAGCTATCTTCTCCCCCAAGAAGGTAAAAAAGAGATTTCACAAGGCTTGTGAAAGCATAACTTATAAGCAAACAGAATATTTGTTGTAAATTTGCGCAAATAATTCACAGATATAAATAAAACTGTTATGAATAACTCCAATATTTTATCCATTCATTCAATGCTTCCAACGATGGCTGAGACTCAGTTGGCCAAAGGAAGAACTTATGTTGGCATTGATTTTGGAACATCGACTACAGTTGTTTCTATAGCCACCAAAGAAGATGGCAAAAACACTATTAAGACGTTACCTATCCAGATGACGCAGGTCTTAGAAGACGGGACCATCTTTCAAAGTGAGAAATTGCCAAGTGTAATAGCCTGGTATAATGGCCGTTTGTTAGTAGGAGAAGGTGCTTCTAATTTGAAATATGCCCTAACAAAGGGTAAGAACATCTGGTTCTCCTTTAAGATGGAAATCGGTGAAGACCTTGGAGCGAAATATTACGATAGTGAGGTTGGAAGCATGGAAGGCATTAACATAAGAAATCCCAAAGACTGTGTAAGGGTATTTTTCATGTATCTAAACATGCTAATAAAACGGTATTGTAAAGACAATGGTTTATCAGAGAATATCGATTATGCGGTTAGTATTCCAGCTTCTTTTGAGGCAAACCAGCGAAAAGAACTAATGGAGGCATTGGAAACCAACGGAATGACAGTAACAAAACAGTCTCTTATTGACGAGCCAAATGCTGCTTTCATTAGTTATGTTCATGACAGTGAAGAGTCGGATAAGCCATTACTGATTAGTCCTCATTACAATTCTAAAGTTCTTGTTTTTGACTTTGGTGGTGGTACATGTGATATCTCGATACTAGAAATAGGAAAGTCTGTCAATGGATTATACTCAAAGAACGTTGCAATTTCAAAGTTCACTAAATTGGGAGGCGATGACGTTGACAGATATTTAACCTATAAATACCTGTTACCTCGGTTCTTTGAGCATAACAACGTGAAAGAAGAAGATTTTAGAACTAAGGAAAGGCAATTTATAGCCACTCAGTTATACAAGGTAGCAGAAAGGCTAAAAATTCTGATAAGTAAGAAAATTGCTACACAGGTGTATAAGCTGGAAATTCCCAAACACCTCAAATCTCGTGATGACAAAGAAGAAATATCTGTGGACATCAACATCGAGACACGTAAGGGCGTTTTGTCACAATCCTCTTTCTATCTTACAAATAAGGAGTTCTGCGAAGCAATGTCTGTCTTTGTAAAAAATTCCAAATTAGCCACCACTATAAGCGGTCAGGAGGACTACAATAACATTTTCATGCCAATTGATAGTGCTATCAGAAAGGCTAATGTTAAGAAATCAGAGATCGATTATATACTTTTGATTGGCGGTAGTGCTCAAAATCCTTTTATCCAGGAGGCAATTAAAGACTATTTTGATGATGCAGAGATTCTTGTCCCCCAGGATCTACAGACACATGTATCAAAAGGAGCTGCCATACATTCGCTATTGATGAACGGTATGAACAAATGCATCATACAGCCTATTACGAGTGAGCCAATTTTCGTTATTACTAAAGACACGACAAACAAGGTTCTTATTCCTGCAGGAACAACAATTCCAAGTGACACAGTTGTCATTGATGACTTGATGCCTACTAAAGAGAAACAGGAAGCTATTGAGCTCCCTATTTGTGTCGGTAGTGAAAATAAAATGCTATTCAACCTTAAAATCACAAGAGATGGTGGATTCCCGACATCCGCCCAAGTTTCTTTAGCTGTAGAAATAACAGCAGATAAGCTACTCTTAGCCAAAGCATCTTGTATGGGGGTAAATTGTATGGTTGAACCCCAAAATCCGTTTGCAAATAAAGAATTAACAACGGAGGAAAGGATTGTGTTGAGAGCTGAAAGGGAAGCTAATATTGAAACAGAGAAAAATGGAGGTGTCCCAACCAAGAATGCTCTTGTAAAATTAAGGAAAGCTTATGAAGATGCTGGAAACGATTTTCGAGCTGCAGAAACGTTAGAGCAGCAAAACGAAATATATCCGAATCCTAGCGATTACAATCTGATTGGTGTTTATTACCACAATTCAGGAAATAGACATAAGGCCGTTGAGTTCTTTGAAAGGGCCATAGAATATAATCCTAACGACTATTGGCCTAATTTCAATATTGGCAACACACTTTTATTCCAAGACCCCAAACGTGCAAGAAAACATCTTGAAAAGGCATACGAATTAAATCCATCAGAACCTTGTGTCAATATTCTTCTTGGAAGGATTGACAAGCAGGAAGGCAAAACAGAAGAGGCAAATGCAAAGTTCCAAGTCGCATTTGACGCCTATGAGAGAAGATGGAAGACCAACTCATTAAACCGTGCTGATTATGGCTGGTTCGCTTCTGTAGCCGAAGAACTTGGCATGCGTGACAAAGCCTTTGAAATAAGATCTGCGAAACCAAAGATTGAGCAGACATCATATTATGATGCTGATAATCTTACTCAAACAAGGACGAAAGCGTTAACACATAATTAAATGAATAAATAACGACTTATTATGGGATGGTTCATTCCTGAAAATATGCTGAATAGTAGTACAAGATATGTTATAGAGGATTTTGACATATCTAAAGGGAATGTATGCATATCAGGCTATTTGAATAGCGGAAAGACTTTGTCATTAATGTACATTTCAAGAAAAATCACGCGATTAACAAAGGGGGCAAGTATTCTAATATTAGCATTTCGGAATATTGACGCGGATAAATTCAGAATCACGTCTCGCGAACTTGGATTAAATCTTAATATCTTAACATATTGGCAATTTCACAAAAATCCAACTTGTTATGATTATATCTTATGTGATGATATTCAACTGATAAGTCAAACTATACTCCTTGAAATTAAGAAAAAGGCAAATCATGTTGTTGTAACAATTAATCCAAACCTTAGATTATTTGAGAATGACCCATTAACAAATACACCATCTTTAACTTTAGAAGTGGTTCGTGAAACTCTGCAGCCCATAGAATATGAATTACTAAACTTTCATAAGTCTTTTGGTGATTCTACTATTGAGCTCGCCAGGCTGTTACTTAATATTGATTGGGCGATGCCTAAAAGAAACATTTCGCGCATGTGTCAAAACGTTCGTATTTGTGAGGCCACATGTAAAGAGGAAGAATTGCAGTATATTTCAAAAAATACTGCTAGATGTTTAAACTGCGGATACTCTGTAGCTATTTTGCTACCAACGAATCGTGATATACTGGTTTTAATTCAAGCACTGATAAAGGGGGACGGGAAAGATCCTTGGATAGAAGTTTTGAACAATTGGGGAAAGATAGACTATAACAACCTAAATAGGTATTTAACGTCTATTGGGCTAAATATACAATGTTTGGGAAGCAATTATGGCCAACTTTCAGACATTAACTCCAAAATCAACATAATGACATATCATTCCTCTATGGGATTTGAGTTCGATGACGTATATCTTCCTTATGTAAATTCTGACCTATTTATAAGCTCAAATAGTGAAATAGACAAAAATGTTTTTATTTTGGCAATGACGAGAGCAACTCATCATCTTTGTATTACCTATAGTGGAACGATGCATCCATATCTTGAGCTAATAAAGGATAGATGTTTAAGAATTGAAATAAATAATGAGAAAGAGAATAATATAATTTTTACACTTTAAATTGTTTATCATATGGCGTGGTTAGTACCGGAAAATATGCTGGATGATCAGCAACGTCAATTTGTCGAAAATGTAGACATTGACAGACAAAATGTTTGGATTAAGGGATTTCCTGGTTCAGGCAAGTCAGTTTTATTAGCATACACAATGAAAAAGATTAAACGTAGAGACCCAAATGCTAAAGTTGCAGTTGTTGTCTTTACGCATTCTCTCATTGCCATGTTTAAAGCCGCTTTTGCAGAAATGGGCATTGCCGCCAATATCATGACATATTATGACTTCATGAGAGGGGGAAGTTCTTATGATTATGTACTAAGTGACGAGATACAAGATATGACGGGGCGTGTCTTAGCTTCTATGAATAGCAGAGCTAAACATGTTATCGTGGCTGGCGATGAAAACCAGTCAATTTACGATAGTGACCCACAGTTCAGAGAGCCAACTGTTACTCCAACGCAAATAACGGCACTCTTAAATTCTCGTGACTTCGAACTTGGAATAATTCATAGACTATCAAGTTCCATCATTGCTGCCGTAGAAAAGTTTCTACCCAATATGAATATCTTCACTGCAAAGAGAGACATGAATAAGCGTACGACTCAAATCAGACTATGTACTGCTACATCAATGAGTGATGAGGTTAAGTATGTTATGCGTGAAGCTAAGAAAGCTGTTGATGTCGGTGATACTGCGGCTATCCTGATTCCTTCTCATGGAAGTATTGTTGGTTTTGTTCAGACAGCATTATCCGTATTGGGTAAACCCCGTTGGAATGAACAACTTAACAATTACGGTAAAGTTAATTATAATGCACTTAATCAATACTTAGCATCACAAAACGTAAAGATGCAATATGTCGGAAACGGCTATGGTTCTTTTACCGAAACAAGTGGAAAGATTTGTTTAATGACATACCACAGTTCAAAAGGCCTTGATTTTGATAATGTTTTTATGCCCGGTCTTAATCAGTCCTTGTATATAAATAGTAGTGAAATACTTAGCCGTACACTTTTTATGGTGGCAATGACGAGGAGTCGAAATAATCTTTATCTTTCCCATAGTGGAACAAGGTCTGCTTATCTTTCCAACTTTGCAGGTGAGTGTAGCAAAATAAATATTCATGATGCTCTGAGTGGACAATCAATAAATACAGGTACAAGTAATATATTTGGGATATAATTATGAATTATTTGATTTTAATAAGAAGAGCCGATTTTATAGATCTATACAAATACGGTTTTTTAAACGTGAATAAAGATAGAATTGTCCCCTTTGAATGCGCAATTCATGAACTTGGGGCCAATTCAGAAATTTTTGACCTGGTTTTTTCCGAAGCAAATTCTTTCGATAGTTCTTTTGCATATCTTATTTTGCATTACGAAAAGGAAGAGAGTTCTAAGAATTTGGCTTCTATTTCGATTGAGGAGATAAAACATATCTTCCCCCTTGATAATGAAGCTAAGAAAGAGTTTGAGTCATCTTTTGATGAACATATTCGAATTGATGAACCAATATGGAGCGATGCTGTCAGTCTCATTCAAAAGCGTCAAATATTTGAAAGTGCCATGCAAGGTGCAAGAAATGTTTTTAATATATTTCGTCTTGATGGTCTACAGCAGTGTAAATCTATTATCGATGATGATTCTGTAGAAGAAATGCTTTCTGACGTCTATGATAATATTCGTCCTAGCGGAGAAAAATCACTTTGGATTTATCTAATGATGTATGAACGTCATTCTTTTTATCCCAAAGACACCCTAGGGTATTACATGGATGTAGTTCATGTAATTTGCAATTATATGGCAAAGTGTGAAGTTGAGGATTACCAAGTAGAAAGTACTGCAATTTATAAAATATTAGACTCTTTAAAAGGTTTCAATCTGAAATCAAATGAGATTAATGACAAATTAAAACAAGACGAAAGAGCGGCAGGTTTCCTTCAAAAGATTCAGGAGTTTGTTCCAGAAGTTGATTTTATCGGTGTTGCTATCAACTATTTGGTTATGAGAGATCGATTCTCAGAAGAATTTACTTATGACCCAAAATTCGTTGAAAGTTGTAAGTACTCTTTTGGACAATCCTTTACACTTGCAGCCTATATGCTTGGCATTGCACTAACTCACGATAACACTTATTCTTGTCTATATGAATCACTTCCTCTTCCGATCTACAAATCACAAGAGGAAATGGAGAGAATAAAACAGCGCAAGCAATATGAGAAAGAAAAGGCTCAGCGAGAAATGCAACGAATAGAAGATGAGCGAGAACGAGAAAGACAAATGAGAAGCGAGTACTCTCGTAATAATGGTAAAAAGAAAAAGAAATCATACAACCCATTTGATCGGTCATCCTATTCATATGGTGGTCGTCAGAGTGGTTATGGATATGGTACTTATAATGATGAGCCCTTTTCATCCTTTCAAAAGCCTGAACAGCTTTCGCATGGGCCTTCCTTTCGTGAAGAAGTGTCTAGTCTTAATCAAGAAACTACTCAGTCTGATACAGAGATAAAGAGAGGCAAAACGGAATCTCCTTCATTATTTGGTTCAGATGTTAATAGCAATCTTATGTCATTTCCTATTAAAATGCAAAAATACACACCATCAGGAAAGCCATCAAAGGCAGGTGGTGCTGTCAAAACAGTAAATAATAAAGAAGAATATTTGAGACTCATTAACTCTAAGGAAGATTGGAGAATAAAAAAGTAATAAAAATAATAAAGACAATGGAATTAACATATCAGCAAAAAATCGCTATGATGCGAATTTTATTGGACATCATACATGCCGATGGCATTATCGATGCAAGAGAAACTTTCTTCTTTGAACAGTTGAAAAAAGAGTTTGGGCTTACTGCAAAAGATCACAAAGTAGTAAAAGCAAAAAATTCTCTTATTGCCCTCTCTCAGGTTAGGTTGCTTACAGAAGAGCAAAAGAAGTATTTTGCTACTCTCATGAGCAAAATGATTATTGTTGATGAGGATATCAACACAAATGAGACAGCTATATATGATGTTGTTGCAGACTTTTGCGGCATAAATGTTTCATTTGAAGATGCTGTTGGTCCCAACGGAGTTGATAATTGTTCAAATTCATAGTAATATGGTTTAACCTTCTAAAGGCTATAAGTTATGGACTACCCTATCATCACTGAATATGTCGAGGCCATTAAAGCTGCAGAAGACAATCTCGAGCAGCTGAAACATCTTCGTCCGGTTTTGGATGAATTAGGGCAGCCAATAATGAGTAGTGGAAACTTTGCTGTGGTGTTCAAAATGAAGGATGAGCAAACAGGGAAGTTCCATGCTTTAAAGTGTTTCCTAAAAGAACAGGAGGGACGTGCTGAAGCTTATTGTTTAATCAGTAAGGAGTTGTCTGATGTCAACAGTAATTATCTCACACCGATCAAATATTTAGAAAAGGAACTATTCGTAGATTCAAAAAACACTGTCGACACAGAGTTCCCAGTTATTTTGATGGACTGGATAGAAGGAATAACTCTTGATAAATACATCCAAAAATATGTATATAGATACTTAAGAGCAGAATCATTGGACGAAGTTTTGGAGTCTCAGGAAAAAGCAATAGAACTTCTTGGGAATGGCTACGAACTAGATTTTCTTGCCTATCAGTTCAGTTGTATGGCAATGTGGCTGGCAGCTCAACCTTTTGCTCATGGCGACTTGAAACCAGACAATATCCTAGTACGCGAGGATGGTTCTTTGGTCTTAGTTGATTATGACGGAATGTATGTACCAGCCATGAAGGGGCAGAAAGCAAGAGAATTAGGAAGTCCAGACTTCCGCCATCCATTAAGGACTATAGACGATTTTGATGAACATATAGACGATTTCCCTCTTTCGTCAATGCTTCTTTCTATTTTAGCCATTTCTTACGAGCCTGCTCTTATGAAGCAATATGGTGGGGAGGGAAGATTGCTGTTTTCTGAGAGAGATTATTGTAATCTGGCTGAAAGTCAAGTCATCGACGCCCTAAAACCACAGTTGGATAATAGTCACATTCTGACATATTTGTCATTATTCTATCTTTGTGCTGCTCACAAGTATATATCTAAAGAATCGTTTTCTCTATATGGTTTACCAGAACCAGAGAAACCATTTTTTATGGTAGATGACTTGTCAACGACTGTTAGCGATGATGATCTGAAAGATTGTTGGGAAGATGAATATCATGTAAAGTATAGCAGAAATTTAAAAAAGCTCCTGAAAGCACCAGAAGATTTAGTAAATTATCAAGTTCGTGAGAGCACAAGAGTAATATGTAACAAGGCATTTTCATATTGTATAGCCCTAAAAGAGGTTAGTATTCCTGATAGCGTAAAGGCCATCGGTGAATGTGCCTTTGAAGGCTGTAAGGTTATGCAGGATGTAACACTACCAAAACATGTCACCAATGTGCCTGATAGGGCTTTTTGTAATTGTTATGCACTTAAGGAAGTTTCAATTTCTAATGATACAATAGAAATCGGGGCAGAATCCTTCCAAAATTGTGCAGCTCTTGAATTTATTAATATTCCACAATCTCTGAAAAAAATTGGAGACAGTGCTTTTTTCGGATGTGAATCACTGAAAGGTTTTACAATTCCAAAGTCAGTTGTTGAGATAGGCGTCAATCCATTTGCAGGTAGTGGAATAACAAAGATAAATTGCCAATCAGAGCAATTTGAAACAGACGAGAATGCACTTTATGGAAAAGGTAAAACGCATCTTATTGCTCTATTAAGTAACATTGAGCACTATAAGGTACCACAAAGCGTATCATCAATAGGAGAACACGCTTTCTACTATTGTTCATCTTTGCGAAGTTTACGTTTATCCGACTCTGTAAATAAGGTTGGGCAAGAGATCTTCTGGGGGTGCATCATGTGGGAATCCGTCATCATTCCTAGAGGGACTCTAGACAAATTCAAACGGTTAATACCTAATTACGCATTTAAGCTAAAAGAAGTTTAGAACATGAATTATCCTTTGTTGTCAGAATATATAGAAGCTATCAAAGCTGCAGAAGAGAACTTTGCTCAGCTGAAACATCTTCGTCCCATATTGGGAGAGGACGGACAGCCTATAATGTCGAGCGGTAATTTTGCTGTGGTCTTTAAGGTGAAAGACGAGCAGACAGGAAAGCTACATGCTGTGAAGTGTTTCTTGAAGGAACAAGAAGGACGAGCAGAGGCTTATCGTTTGATAGCAGAGGAACTGGAATATGTTAGCAGCACGTTTCTCACGCCTATCAAGTATTTTGATAAAGAGCTTTTTGTTGATACTACCAGTTCAGATGAGACGGAGTTTCCTGTGTTGTTGATGGACTGGGTGGAGGGTCAGACATTGGATAAGTACATTCGTGAGCATATAGATAATCAATATGAGTTATCGCTGTTAGCTTATCAATTCAGCCGTTTGGCCATGTGGCTGATGCCTCAGCCCTTTTCCCATGGAGATCTGAAGCCGGATAATATCCTTGTTCGCAAGGATGGTACACTGGCCTTGGTGGATTATGATGGTATGTATGTTCCAGCCATGAAGGGCCAGAAAGCAAGGGAGTTGGGTAGCCCAGATTTTCGCCATCTGTCAAGGACAGAGGATGTATTCGATGAACATATTGATGATTTCTCATTGGTATCAATTCTTCTGTCCATAAAAGCCATTTCCCTCCAACCAGAACTATTGGAACAATATGGAGCCAATGATAGGTTGCTATTCAGCGAAAGGGATTATCGAAATCTTTCTGAAAGTCAAGTCATGGATGCAATAAAGACCATGATGCAAGATACTGAACTGGCCACACTCTATTCATTATTCATACTTTCTTCTGCTCAAAATAATCTCTCCCAAGTGTCATTTAGGCTTCTAAATCTCACAAGGCCTGAAAAGTCAATTAATCTAAAGGAAATTAATAAACGATGTTCCATAGATTGGTTTTGGAAATGTGCATATAAGGTGGATAAATATGGTGCCATATATAGCAAAGATTATAAAACCCTGTTTCATTTACCTTCGTCAGTTGTCGTTTATAACATAAAAGACGGAACAGAAATTATTGCAAATAAGGCTTTCGACCATTTTAGTGTGTCAGCTGATAGTGAGTCTGTAGATATATCTTATGCTCGTCTAGAAAAGGTTTTTTTGCCTTCTTCTGTTAAATATATAACAGAGAAAGCATTTGGTGAAGACGGTCATAATCTAAAAGAAATAGGAATAGCGTCAAATATGAGTTATTACAATTCTTTACTTGGCATCTTTTCTGTCAGAGTTAATAAACGAAAGCCATATGATGAAGTGATTACTCAATCAAAATCTATATATGATGTTGCAGGAGCTGAGTACACTATGGATGGAGAATCTCTACTCTCATTATATAATCTATCTCCAGATATTTCTTGTTACAAGATAAAAGTTGGAGTTAAAAATGTAAATGGAAGAGGTATTTCCGGACGACGACTTCCTGAAATTATTATTCCTCAAGGCGTGGAAAGTATTTCAGGGTTTTCTGGCAACTCATTGAAAAATATTGTTTTTCCCACATCACTTAAGACTATTTGTCAGAGCGCTTTTGAAAATAGTAAGGAATTAGTCTCTATCGATATACCTGAAGGGGTAGAGACAATAGACCAATGGGCTTTTTTGTCATGCCCTAAGCTCGAAAGAGTAACTTTACCATCTTCCTTACTTACAATTAAAAATAGAGCTTTTGCATGTAATAAGGTTTTAAAGGAAATCCATTTTATAGGAGTACCATCTATTGGCAAAGGTGATTTTGACAAATGCCCTTCTTTACAAAAAATTTTTATTCCGAAAGATTCGAGATTACATTTTGAGAAAGTAATGCCTGAATATAGTAATATTCTTGTGGAAGATGATAACGTTCTTTCGATATCTGTTATAGATGAAGAATTAGATAATGCTTGGGTTGATGATTTTGGTGTGAAATATAGTGCAGATAAGAGACGTTTATTAAAAGCCCCCAAAAATTTGGAGTGTTATTCTATTATGGAAGGTACGAAGGTAATATGTAATTATGCTTTTTCGTTGGGTCTACTATCTCTTCTTAATAAACTCAGAAAGGGGGATTGCATAGATAATAGAGGCATTGTTTCTCTCACTATTCCCAATAGCATAACTCACATCGGAAAAGCCGCCTTTCTGTACTGTCCAAATTTGAAAACAATTTATATACCAATAGGTTCAAAATCGAGATTTGAATCTCTCTTACCAGGATATAAGGATAAACTTGTAGAAAAAAACAATAATAATACAATCATCTTTGATAACAGCACAGTTTCTCTTGTTGAAAGGTGTAGGGTGTATAAGGATTCAAATAAATGGATGCTGAAAGTTGATTTCAAAATAGGAAAGAAGATAGAGCATCACCTATCTCTCTTGGCAGGTAATCAAGATATTCAGTTGGATGACCAGTCAATAAAAAAAATCGAAATATTCGGACTTACCTTATCTGATATTTTTTATATTAATCCAAAGGCGATTTCTGTTACGTACGAACCGCCCTCTACATATATAGGCAAAATACTATTTGATGCAGATTATCTAGAAATAAGCGGAATAACTTATGGACTCAATAATAACATTAATCAATGGCAAATAAAAGGTGTCAGATCATTTAATTTAGAAGAAAGATTGGCTGTAAATAGGGCAGAAGTGGTTGCCTCTCAATATGGTAGTAGCGTATGCTTCTTTATGAATGCAGGTGGGCAAACATATATTCCTTTAGACGATAATAGCGAATTGTCGGTTGGTGATGAACTAAATATGAATACGGCAAAGCTAATAACGCTATGTCGTAAAGGGAAAGATGATATCCTAAGAGTTATTGAGTAAAAAAGTTAATAATGAGACTTGTGACTATAGAAGAATATGATGTTTTGAAGCCTATCATCAAACAAGAGATGATAGCTTTGGCAAAGCATGAGAATAAGAACTCATATACTACCCAAATAGCAATAAACAGTTGTTATGTAAGGAATCTGAATAAAGATATGCAACTATATCAGATATTCTCTTTAGGATTCCTTCCAGTTATTGAGCATGATTATTTAGCTGCATTAAAAGATAATTCGGAATGCTTTGGAACAGGTAATGCAAAGAATGTTATACATGCATTATACCTTCAAGCTCAAAAACATAATTGGATTTGGGATGAAGAACGCTATGAAGAGTATCTTTCAAATGAGATATTCTGCTTGTTGCTCTGCAAAAAGAATGGAATTTTTCTGAGAGACCGTTTGTTACGCATAGATCTCTTTCGACAAATCAAGGAGTCTCAAAAGCGTCCTGGCTGTTACGATTTTATAGGTGGTATATTTCATGCACTGCATCATTTTTCTATAGGTGAACAATGTGCATCAATATTTCCAAACCAAAATGTACTGTTATATGATGTTGAACAGCTTATTTGGCCTATAGCAAAAGCCTATTATGAAGGATGTTGGCGAAATGGAAAATATCCGAATACATTTGAAACAGACACTATTTATCTCGAGAAGAATATGACCTTGGAATTCTATAATGAAGAAGATCGTCATGTTTCTTTTGTGAATTCAATAATACCAAAGTCAATAAAACTTTAGATTTTGCAATTTGTCAAAATATGGAAATAGAAGAGTACAGAAAACTGTGGAAAGAAGCAATTCATTTGTGCGAATTAGAGCCAAATGAAGAAGAAGCAACTTCATTTGTAAGACGATATTATAATAGGAATAGCTTCTTCTTTAGTTCTATGGATGACAGAACTTTGCTACTTACTTTTGTGGGGCTTGTCGTTTACGAAAAGAAATTTCATCTGCAATATGGCTCCACATCACCTGCTATTTTCTGCTATAGGTCATTATTGAATAAAGCTAATTTAAAAGAAATGGATAAAAAGTTCATTTTGGATATTGGCGACTGGGCTGCAGACTACTCTGACAATGGTTACGTTCCAATGGGTAATTATCGTGGATATGGACCAAGAAAATATTATAAATTCTTGGAAGAATATCAAACTCGTGTTTCAGAAGAGAAAGCTGCAGCTCAAAAAAGAAAAGAGGAACGTCTCGCAGAAGGCAGAGAAAAAGCTTTAGCAACAAAACGTAAGCACCAAGAAAGAAAAGAAATCATTCAGCAATTAAGGGATAAAACAGTAGATGAGAGTCTTAGCATTATAAAACAAAGTGGAAAATCTGTGTTTTATTACATCGATTTGATAGAAGAATGGTTCCAGAAAAAATCGCTTAGCGAGGAGCAAAAGGAGGACGTTTTTTCATTATTCCCCTGTAAATCCACAAGGCATAATGATAGGCGAAAGAAGAACTTGGAGAAGCTGATATAAGACAAATACAATATGATTATAGTAGAATCGAAACGGAAGAAACCAGCGACGATATTGAAGAAATATCCGAATGCGATACTGGCAGATGTGACCAGTAGTGCCAAGGATGGATTGGTCAAACTTAGTCCATTCTATCCTCATGGCGGAATACCAGTACCGTTCAGCGATGGCTTTACAGCAACCTGCGTAGAAGCCATCTGGCAGGGACTGAAGGTATTCGAAGGATGTGATGTTGACATTCAGATGTTCAAAAATGACACAATGAAAAACATCAAAAGGACTGTCCGTCGCTTTGGAAAGCCATTGGGACATCGCAAAGGGGTGAATGGTACCGAACTATTAGGTTACATTGAGGCCAGAAAGCAGATATACATTCCTGTCTATCGATGGGTGCTGGAGAACAAGGTAGCCAGCATCATTGAAAGACTGAGAGAGGCCAGCAAGACAAAAACCATTGTTTTGTTGGATTATGACACGAACGCAGACGTGGAGAATGCGAAGAAACCATTGTCACACGCATCATTGATAAAGGCATACGCTGAAGGTATTTATCCATACGATGACGTGGACGTACCACATAATAAAGTATCAGAGGATGCCGTTTTACAATTAGATTTGTTTAATCAATAAGGGTTGGGATATGGAGAAAAAGAGTAATTGGCAAGAGTTCGAACAAGTTCTCAAAGAAAACAGAATCACTAAGCTCTATCACTTTACAGACAGAGATAACTTAGAGTCTATCATAAAGCATGGCGGCCTGTATTCATGGGCTGACTGCGAAGAGAGAGGTATCAAAATACCCAAGCCAGGAGGAGGTGACCTGTCGCGCTCATTAGACATGCGTGATGGATTACAGCACTTTGTGAGGCTGGCTTACGTTGAAGACCATCCTATGAAGTTTGAAGCCATGAAAGATGGACGTATCTCAAATCCTGTGGTTTTGGAGGTTGACCTTGAACCGGCTTTGTGGAAGGATACGTTGTATGCAGACCGGAACATGACCAAGAACGGAGCTAATGTTGGTGATACGCTGGATGACCTCAAAGCAGTACACTTTGGTCTGTTTACCAGAATGCAAAGGTACTTCGATATGAGCGACGAAGCCAAAATGTACTATAAAGCCGAGGTCTTGGTGAAGAACTTTATCCCGCTTAAATATATCACAAACATCAGCTACTTTGGTATACCCATTCCTGCTCAACCAAAGGCGTTGCAAGCCAAAATCCCATATACAGCTCAGATTACCCGAAATACGCCAACTGCCTTCATCTTCTTGGTTGACCACTCAGTAAGCATGAAGAAGTTGACCACTCTCTATGGAGAGGAAATGACGATGGCAGAAGCTGCTGCCAGAATTGTGAATAGCCAAATCAATGAATTGGTACTGAGATGTGTCAAGATGGGCGACACCAGGCACTATTATGATATTGCCGTTGTCGGTTATGGTGAAAAGGCGTATAGTGGTTGGCAAGGAGAATTGGAAGGAAGGGACTTCGTTTCTCCTGAAGAACTGAAGAATCATCCATATACTAAGATTGTTACCAGGAAAGAGGTACGTACACGTAATGGTGTTCAAGTAAAAGAAGTCGAGCAAGTTCAATGGGTCAGTGCAAAGCACAACGGTAGTTGGACTCACTATCATGAGGCGTTTGACTATGCAAAGGGGCTTCTGGATGAATGGATGAAGGAACACCACGAGAAAGACTGTTATCCTCCGACCATCATACATATTACAGACGGCGAGTTTAACCATGCGACAAAAGAAGAGGTTATGCAGAAAACTAATGAGCTAAAAGCCATGTTTACAAACGATGGTAACGTGATACTATTCAATATTCACTTCACAGCTGACCTCGATGCCAACTCAGTGGCATGTCCCATCAGCAAGGATGAACTGGGTGGGAATGCCTATGCAGAGGCTCTGTTTGATATGTCAAGTCTGCTACCAGAGCGTTATAACCAAGACATTGCCCGCTGCCTGAACGACACCAGACCTGGCCGCCATGTCGCTATGGGTGTCAATGCAGATGCAACGACACTGATCAAGTTGATGGATATTGGTACACCAACAAATATAAGTCAGAATCAATGAAAGCAAAAAGTGTTTCTATTCCCAAGTTTGGGGAAAAGATATGCGAGGATGCTGCTCTCGCAAGAAGTGGTTTGATAGCCGTTTCTGATGGTGCTGGGGGTGGTGGCGTGTTCGCAGATAAGTGGGCGCAATATCTTGTTGCTCAATTGCCTGATGAACCAATACGGAACTATGTGGAATTTGACTCATGGTTAGATAGTATCTGGGAACAGTTCTACGATGAGTTTGAACAATTGGCAAAGAATCAGGGTGGCTTGCTCCTAAACAAGTTTTATGATGAAGGCTCTTTTGCCACTTTGGTTGCAGTGTGGAAAGTGTCAGAAACGGAATGCAGGTGGATAAGCTATGGTGATAGTGTAGCCTTTTGTTATGAAAGATCAAAAGGGGAATTGCAGCATTCTTTCACGAAATTGGCAGATTTTAATCATCCTCCCTATCTGATTAATTGTAAAGACCCCCTTGATGAGAAAGGATTTAGGTCAGGCTCATTTGTGACTTCTAGAACCTCTGTCGTTTTTTGTGCCAGCGATGCATTGGCGCACATGATTTTAATGTCATATGAGATTGGCCTCCAAAATAAGGGAAGCCACAAATTCGATTCAGAGATAGATGAAGCAATAAATGCCCAGACAAAAAACAGTCAGTATATTAGGCTGGCGAAGAATCTAATTTCTGACTATGATTCAAAGATAAAATACTGTGTTAGGCTCTCTAAGAGTAATGACACATTCCAAAGTGGCATGAACAACCATAGACTGCGACTAAAACTCATTGCTGACGATGACTATTCTTTGGCAGTAATGGAATATAATGAAAAAGCATTTAAGGAATGTATACCACTTATAAACATTGAATAACATGAAAGAGAAGAATAACGTATATACTCCAGACTACATAGATACCCTGCTGACAAATCAGATATTCGTTTTTGGCAGCAATGCACTGGGCTATCATACTGGTGGCGCCTCTGGTACCGCAAGAAAAAAGTTTGGTGCTGTTTGGGGACAACCAGAAGGACTACAGGGACAAAGTTATGCTATTCCAGTAGATTTTGGCAAAGGCGTTAGGAAAGATGCGGAAGTCAAGACTGCTATTGATAGGTTTATTGCTTTCGCCAAGGCACACAATGAACTATTCTTCTTCGTGACTCGTGTAGGATGTGGAATTGCCGGATATCACGACGAAGAGATGGCGCAATTCTTCAAAGATGCGTTGGCATTGAACAATGTATGTCTGCCTAAGAGCTTTGTTGATGCACTCAGCAACGGAAAGATTGAGTATGACCTGGAGCGATTCGTTGAAGCACAGGACATGATATATGACATGGCACTCCGTGAAATAAAGGAGGGGCAGAAACGAGGGCATTGGATCTGGTTTGTTTTCCCACAGATTAAAGGTTTGGGGCATAGTTACAACTCCGAATTCTACGGTCTCAGCGGGGTTAAAGAGGCTAAAGCCTATTTGGAGCACCCCCTGTTAGGAGCCAGATTGAGGGAAATATCCAAAGCCATGCTAGATTGTGGAAATCCGTCTGCAGATGACATTCTCGGATTCCCGGATGTTTTGAAAGTCAGGTCTTGTATGACGTTGTTTGATATGGTATCACCCAATGACATCTTCAAGCAGGTCTTAGATAAATACTATGAGGGCATGCCCTGTGACAAAACTATCTGGCGATTAGGAACACGCGAGGAGAAATCGAAGAATGCCATAAAACTGAGCAAACTGCGTATTGCCAAAGACGGAACCATTCTTCTTGCAGACTACCAGAAAGAGATTAGGATGGAGCCTATCGTTAAGGCTGTATATTTACTGTTTTTGAATCACCCAGAGGGCATCGCTTTCAAGTATCTGCCGGACTACAGGAAAGAACTAACAGACCTGTATCAGAAGATAAAACCCTGGGGATTGACTGAAAGAGCGATTAGAAGTATTGAGGATGTAACGAACCCTCTTCTTAATTCAATAAACGAGAAGTGTTCACGTATCAGGGCTGCATTCTTGCCAGAGGTTGACTCCACATTGTTAGAACAATATATTATAACCGGCAAGAGTGGTGAGGTAAAGAAAATCCTCTTATCCCGTGACTTAGTGGTCTGGGAATAAAATTGGATTTCCACAAGCCTTGTGGGGCAAAATTGTTTGGTTGCAGAGTAAGAAATCTCTAACTTTGCAACCAAACATTATTTTATGCAATTATGACAGATTACGAGTACATTTTCCAACAGGTGAAAAAGGCCCATTATTCAGGATGGGATGATGAAGAGTTAAGAAAATGCGTGGATATGTTGCCAACGCTTAGCAGAGAGGAGCAGTTGGCATTATATCGGAGCAAGTGGATCGAGCATGAGAAGGCTCTTAAAGAAGCCATTTTTAATCAGCTATTCAAAGAGCGAATTGGGGAAAGAGACAGGAAAATAAAAGCGATGTCTGTAGATGAACTGATAGAGAATCTACATGATGAGAACGGATATGGCAAGTTTATCGTACTTGAAATGAAAGATCGCTTCGACTCATTGGAGGATAAAGACAAGGTGAAGATTATCGACACCTTGTCAGTAACTACCAAAGCCAACCAAAGGTGGGCCGAAACAAAAAAGAAGCATATGAATCCTGAAGAATAAACATTAAGGTGTAGAAGCATATATGTAGCATACATTATTCTCCAATAATAGTTAAAGGCTGAACAATTATACCAATATATTTCGTAACTTTGCATAATAAGAATGAAGGATATGGGAAAGATAAAGTTTTATGCAGACGCAACGAAAGTAGGAATGCCCTTTGTATGTGTTAACGAAGGAGGATTCTATAATGCGATATTCATGCTTGATACTGGATCGACGGGGAATATTCTGTTTGGCTATGTATATGAACAGGCTAAGGAACAACTAAAAGAGGCAGAGGGTGATTATACCGTTACAGGAATTGATGGACAGCCCCAGAAAGTGTTGCGAGTTATAGGCAATGTACCTTTCTGTGGAAAGAGTTACGAGATGTCTTTCTTAGTAAGAAACGATGATGACGCAGGAAGATTGCTTTCTGAGGAGATGGGGTTTCCAATTGTCGGTATTATCGGTACTCTCTTTATGGCAGAGCACGATTGGGTATTGGACTTTGGCAAACAGGAAGTCCTGATACCATGATACGGTTGTGAGAAATTTCTTCAGAATTTCATGTTTTCGTCACATGCAAGTGTATTACGATTTTTTTCATCGATGAATTGTAAATTTGAAAAGTAAAAAATGGGAAAGCAAATAAGAAATACCAATAAAAGTGAGGCGTTTAACCTCAGTGATGCTCACATCCACGATGTCTTGACACAAAGTAAAATCACTGGCGAGCCGCTTGTTATCTGTAAAGGAGAGGACGGCGCACTCTATAGTGACAATGGGCAGAGCCTGTGGCGTGTAGTAGATGAAAAAAGGTTTAATGTGCCTAATGGTGTTGCTGTCATTTGTGACAGGGCATTCTATAAATGCTCTCCTCTTAAGCGAGTCACTTTACCTAAGAGTCTGAAAGTAATTGGCAATGCGGTTTTCTGGCAATGTAAGAAACTTCAGTCTATCAAATTGCCCCATCATTTGGAGGCCATTGGTGAGTATGCTTTCAATTACTGTTGGTCAATTGAAACCATGCACATTCCTTCGTCAGTGACGGAGATTGGGCGTAATGCCTTCTCATTCTGTACATCCCTCACCAGCATAAATATTCCAGAAGGTGTAACTGTCATCAAGGAATTTACTTTCTTTTGGTGTGTTTCCTTAACAGATGTATCTATCCCTAAGAGCGTCAGGAAAATTGAGCGGTTTGCTTTCGATGGCTGCAAAGCACTGAAATCCATATATATTCCCAATAGCGTCAGAACCATCGGCGAAGGGGTGTTTAAAACGTGTGAATCTCTGGAACGAATTGAAATACCCAAAGGTACGCTTAAGAAATTCGCCAAACTCCTCCCAGACGATCACGATAAGCTTGTTGAAATTAGCATTGCCAAATAACGGAGATATGCAAAAAACAAATAATACCTCGCTTGAGTACAGACAAAGAATTTGAGAATAGTACAGAACGATTAAATCTTAAAAAAATGAGCTACGTAAATACAAAGATGGGACAAATAGAGATCTTAGAGCCCACAGATTCTCTTCTTAAAGAGATTCAGTCCATTTTGCCATTTGGATTTTTACCTTTTAATGAATCTTTTAATGGGTATAGATTTGGATTCGTCATCAAATGCGATTCTGATGAAATGAAGTGCTTGAAGCAACAACCTGCTGAAGTTGAAGAAAAGGTAGCTCATAAGCTGATTCTTATTCATCAACTTCTTACTATTGATACCTATATTCAAATCAAAGATATAATTGGGGATAGTTTATATTATGCCACACCATACTTAAAAGATAAAGGTGACATCGGATATGAGACAGGCATAGCTCACTTCTTCTATCCCCAAAACATGGAACACAAAATAGAAAATGGTGCTTACGAAAGTCTTTTTGGAGAAGGTGCAACTGATTTGTTCATGACATTTGCAAAAGCATATCAAGAAAACAACAAAGCTAGTAGTCTTAATCTCCAATATCTTGGCCTTGACATTAGAACGAGAGCACAACTTGGTTCTATGATATCAGGATTTATGATTTACAAAGGGAACTTTATATATAACGGAACCCAAATACAGGACGGGGATCCTCGTTTTGAACTTTTGGCAAACAGAGGTGTATTCAAGGTTATCCATACTCCTTCTGCTCCAATGGAAATAAGACGGGATCAGCTTGCTTTTGCCAAAGGAATAGATATAAACTTAAAATAAATTACATCAAAACAAAAGAATTTTAGTTGAGTAAGATATGAATTTCGATTTAGACTCTATAATCAGTAGAATGAGAAAGGCAAGGATGGATGACCATCCTGAAACCCTTTTGAATATCTTCAATGAGGCAAAGGATGAGTTGATAAAGAATCACGATCATCAGAACCTCTGTTTGTTACTCGTATCTTGCCAATACAAGTGGATTTCACCTCAAGATATACTTAAAGCAGCAGAGGAAGCTATTGAAATGGCCAAAGAAGAAGGGAAAAGAGCTATGGTGTCGATTTATCACCTTATAGCAGGGAAATCTGCCAAAGCTCTCTCTTATTGGAACCAAGAAAATACAGAGGAGAATGACCATTTTAAGATGGCTTTAGAAGATCCAGAGTATCTGGCATCTATCTCTATGGATGACATAGACTGGATGGAAAAAGGTGAAGATAGTGTGATTTTCGGGAATGACCTCTTAAGCTTCATCGGCATTGAATCCGATAACTACCAAGTCTTGTATGAGTACTATAAGCAAACAGGTAACAGGGCTGCCTCATGTTATTGTCTCATACAAATGGCTGCTAAGGATGAGGGCAATAATGAAGAAAAATATGAAAAATTCATAAAGATTATCAACGAATACAATGATATCCCTGTGGTATGTGAAGCCGTTAAGTATATCTGTGAAAATGGTTTATTGCCAAAGTCATATGATGATAGCATAACGACTCAGAACGAATACGCAGAAAGGAAATACTCCATGCTAAAAGAATTTGTGGAGAAGTTTCCTGACGATTCACATATCACAGAGTTGGTTTCGCTCATGAAAGAAATGAAGAGACCTCGTTTTGAGACTTCACGTTTTGACGAGACTGCTATTCCTGGCCAGGGATTTTCAATACCTTTGACTCTCAGAAATATAAATAGCCTGACTGTTTCTTTGTATCCTACTGATTTCACTGGATTGAAGGTTGAATATAGCAAATACAGTTCAATGTATCAGAAACTCATTAGAGACCATGCAGCAGGAGAACCAGTATATAGCAGGACTTATGAGTATGAAAATCTGGTGCCTTACAAAACCTTCGAAAACCGGATTGAAGTGGATGGTTTAAGGCCAGGCATCTATATGGTTGAACTGAAGTCAGACCATGGAGAGGCCGAACTGAAGCTATTACATGTAAGTAACATTCTTGCTATTGCAGAAGTATTGCCTGATGACCGAGTAAGAATTAACGTTGTTGATATAACTACAGGTCATCCTATTCCCAATGCGAAAGTAGATGTCAAACGATATGGGAACAGCGTTGAAAAGACTCTACATTGCAATAAGTATGGAGAAGTTATGTACAAGTATAAGCATGACAATGCCCCAAGCTGCATTATTCCATACACCGATGATGACACATTTTGTAAAGCAGAAGACATTTGGCTAAGAGGAGGATACTCGTACAATAGGGAAAAAGAGTTATATTCTATTGAGATTTTTACAGACCGGAAAATATATCGCCCAGGACAGACCATACATGCGGCATTTGTACGCTATAATACAGACACTCGTAAAAGAGTGAAGACGGTCAAAGAAAAACAGAAGATACAATTGTCAGTACGTTATGGGAAGACCATTGAAGAGGCAACTGTCAAGACTGATGACTTTGGGGTGGCTCATTATGACTTTTTGTTACCTGATGATGCCGAGACAGGCGCATATACTATCAGTTACGATGGGGCTATGGAAAGCATTCGAGTGGAGGAATATAAACGTCCGACTTTTGATGTGATCATAAATGACTATTCTGAGACCTACAAAGCAGGCGAAACCATATCTATTGAAGGCTGTGCTTGTAGCTTTGCTGGAATTCCAATTTCCTTTGCCAATATAAAATATCGGGTTAAGCGTGCTGCTGCGTGGTGGTGGCGTTTCCTAAATCCCTATTGGGAGGTGGGTGGCTATTATGGGCGATATGGCGAAAGCGAATACTATACTGGTGAGGCAATGACTGATGAAGATGGACACTTCAAAATTGATGTACCCATGCTACTCGCTGACAATCAGTATCAAGCAGAAAAGCTTGGTCCTGTGTTCATGAATATTGTAGTGGAAGCAGATGTCATCGACTCCACTGGGGAGATGCAGACAGGAAGAAAGGAGTTGCCGCTGAGTAACAAGGAGTACTGTATGAGCATCTCGATGGAGGAAAATATAGAGCGTTCTGTCACCCCATCCTTTACAGTAGTTCTTAAAAATGCAACAGGAAGGAATCTTTCTGAGGACATCTTGTATTGGATAGATGATGCTGTAGAGAAGACAAGATTGGCAGCAAATCAGACTATATCGATACCAGCATTAGAAATAGGTAAGCATGTTGTGCATGTACAATACCGAGACGAGGAAATCTCTCACGAATTTGTACTGTTTGACAAAGATTCAGATAAAATTCCTTGTGAAACTGAATTCTGGGCATATCAGTCAACCAAGGAGTTTCCTGAAAATGGTGGCGATGTCATAATTCAGATAGGATGCAGTGAAACGGATACCTATATATTATATAATGTATTCTCTGGTGATAAGCTTATAGAGAGTGGAGCAGAGTATGCTGGAACTGGAATGCTCAACCGACACTTCTCCTACAGGAAGGAGTATGGTAATGTTGTGCTCATCAGCTATGCATGGGTAAGAAACAAGAAAATGCAGACGCATAACTTCACCATTTCGAAACCCATACCAAGAAAGAAACTGCAACTGTCTTGGGAAACATTTAGAGACAGGGTGACACCTGGTTCGAAAGAGTCATGGGTACTTTCTGTGAAAGATGATGAAGGACGGAACGTAACAGCCAATGTAATCGCCACACTATATGACAAGTCATTAGATAAACTGGCACCGAGCATGTCTGGCAATTATGGTCCTTCATTGACGTGGAATGTACCAGATAGTGAATGGATGTACGACGAAATTGAGACAATTCGGCTCAGCTATATCCAAGACTTCAGTAGAGAATACGCCCCTTACAGGTTCAATAAGTTTAAAATTGAACTTGCAGTTAGAGAGTTTGAAGAAATGATGTTTAGACGACAAATAGAAGAAGAGCGCTCACGAGTTTGCTATAGCTTGGCATCGCCTGTTCAGATGCGATACGCCAGATGTCATGAAGAAGATTCGATAGAGTCTATCATACAACATGCCGACGGGAATTTAGATAAATCAGATATCTTAGATTTTGGAACAGGGGAAGAAAACCACTTGCCTCAATTAAGGTCAGACATGAGTGAGACCGCGTTCTTCATGCCCATGCTCCGCACCGATGATGACGGCAACGTAAAGATTGAGTTTACGCTCCCAGACTCGCTTACAACATGGAAGTTTAAGGCTTTTGCTCATACTACGGAGATGTATTGCTCGTTCTTCGAGGACGAGACTATAGCAAGGAAAACAGTTATGGTGCAGCCAAACCTGCCGAGATTCGTCCGTGTAGGAGATGAAACCACTATCACAACAAAAGTGATCAACACGTCAGAATACATAATCAGTGGGCGAGTAGTACTTGAATTACTGAATGCTGCAGACGAGAAGTTGATCTATTCGGATTCCAAACCGCTGAAACTCGATGGAAACCAGTCGTGCTCCGTATCATTCCAATTTACCCCCGACGAGGAGATTGAGGACTACATCTGTATGGTATATGCAGTTGGCAATAACTTCAGTGATGGCGAACAGCACTCTATCCCCGTTCTGCCGAATAAGACAGAAGTGACTGTTACTCAAATTATCTCACAAGATGGAGAAGGCACAGAAGAAGTCAATACAGAAGTACTTTTACCAGAAGGATGCTCACGCAGACACCTGTCGCTGCAATATACCAATAATCCTATCTGGTTAGCCATAAAAGCCCTTCCTGCAATGACAGACTACGAATCGGACAACTCCATATCCATTGCCGTTTCCCTTTACTGTAATCTTCTGACCGCACATTTACAAGAAAACGTCAAGAAGTATGGAACAATAGAAATGCCAAATGTTGTCACCTTAGAAAGAACGACAAAGCAACTTGTTAATAAGCTTCGTAAACTTCAAGGATATGGTGGCGGATTCAGATGGTATAAAGATATGCCAGAATCACTATATATGACCACAGAAATCCTGATGCATCTGTGCCGTCTGCAAAAGTTTACAGGAGATGACTTTAATAAGATAGGCGAAATTGTCGACAAAGCATTTGAGTTCTGTGATGCAGAAATGATTTCATGGGTGAAAGAGCTTAGAAAACGGGAGAAAAAGGGCGAAAAGGTTTATATGCCCACATTTACCCTACTGCAGCACATGTATAATTGTGCTATCTCCGGCAGAGAACTCTTGAACGAAGCTAAGAATTCATATGAGTATCTGACTCAACTTCTTAAAAAGGACATTCTTGATCAGACTATGCGTGAAAAGGCGATGTCGGCAGTCATCCTTGAATATGCTGGTGATCATGAGAGAGCAATGGTCTATGTAGAGAGCCTTCGCCAATACACAAAACTTGATTTTGAACGAGGGCGTACCTTTGATACTCCTCGCGCCACTTTCTCGTGGTATAGCTATAAAATACCTACGCATGTATCAGGTATGGAAGCACTATATCTGCTCTGTTCTGAAGACAAGACGACGTTAATGGAAATGCAGAAATGGCTATTGAACGAGAAACGCACTCAAAAGTGGGACACACCCATCGACTGTGTCAATGCTGTTCATGCACTTCTTCTTGGTGCAGATGAATATATTTCTGATGATCGTATTTCAAAGTTCTATGCTGACGGAGAAAAGATAACTGTCGACATCAAGGGCAATGAGGGCTATGCCGAATCTGAAATACCTGCAGAGACAAAGAGTCTAACTATAGAGAAAACGTCCAAAGGACTTTCTTGGGGGGCTGTTTTCGCTCAGTTCTTACAGCCTATCTCTGATGTGGTATCAAGTGGTAGTGGGATGACCATCCAACGAGAGATTCTTACTGATAAAGAAAAACTGCATGTTGGTGACAGGATAACGGTAAGGTTGACATACACTTGTGAGCGTAATTTCGATATGGTTACGGTCATCGATTCAAAAGCGGCCTGTATGGAACCTGTTCATCAGCTTTCTTGGAATGACAGCTTCAAAAATGTAGCTCCAAGGGATAAAGAAGTGCGATACTCCTATTATGGTCTAGGACAAGGTACTCATTCCATTGAAACAGAATATTATCTGGATCGTCCAGGTACATATGAAATAGGTGTGGCAACTATTCAATGCACCTATGCTCCAGAGTATAGGGCTGTATGCAAATCTCAAAAAATAACTGTCTTAAAGTAATCAATTATGGCGGAGACAATAGATACAAAGATATGGAATGCAACAAGAATCCTTTATGGATATCTTTACAATTCTGATGAAGATGGTTGTTTGGCGAATATTGACGATTGGCAAAATTCTTCAAATAAGATTTATCGGCAAAGATTCTATGCAGCATTGAGAGCATATGGAAAAAAGCCAGAATGGTTTTATCTAAGAGATGGGGCATGGAGTGATAACAGCGATACTTGCTGTGGACTGCTCAGTCAAAGCCGTTCCAAGGAGAAAATGGATGAGTTCAGGAAAATAGTAAAAGATAATTTAAAACCAGGCAACGCAAGATATGATTTCTTTGCCAAAGTCATAGACGGTCCAGATTATCTCATACACGACATCCAAGTGAAGATCGTTTTTCGTGAATTGATGGGATATAGAAAGAGATTACAAGCAGCTATAGATATATGGGATGAGATGATGGAGTGTAGCCAGTCTATTGGCTCAATATGTGAATTGACACGGGATTTGAACCGTAAATACCTCCTGCCCCTATGCATGATAGTTGACAGAATGATTATTCTTTTAATGGGCGATGATTATGATAAGACATTCACTATAGAAGAACTTTACGAGTATGGCTACCCCAAAATATCTGATGAGGAATTATATAAGATGGAAGTTGAAGAATGGTAATGAGAGATAGTATGAGTACAAAATTGATGTTTACATCCCTCTTGGCGCTAGCTATTGGGGTAATCGGATGCATGCCGAAGAAATATGTATCTCCACATGCGATTTCGGATTGCGATGCCTCCTTCTTCGGTGATAGCACTGCTGTCTTTATGGCGAATACCTTGCAAAATGGGTATAAGATATCCATCATCCATAATAAACAGTTGGACTTGATTCACTTCGAAAGAGGTGATTCCATCAGTCAGTATTGCGCAATTCATAAGCTTCCATTTGACCTTAGATACTACGAAGAGGATTCAATCGGAGTCTTCCTAACAGAGTTGAACATCCCAGTTTTACGATTAGATACATTGGGAGGATCTAAGTATGCTCCTGATATGTTCTTTATGGACATAAACTTTGACGGGGAGGAAGATTTTATTGTTGCACATGAAGGATATAATAGAACTTATTATGCCTGCTTTGATTTAGTGAAGGGCAACAGAAATGGTTCATGTCCAGGGCTACTCGAATCAAGCAACGAACCTCCCTATAACAATATCGTTTCTGGTATTGATGTTCAGCCATCATATACAGTATTCAACCGACAGAAGAAGGAAATATACATATACGAGACTATGGGATGTTGCTCTTATTACGAGACATGGGCTAAGTATTTTGAAGGCGACAATTATGGGAATGAGCCGACAATAAAGGTCGTTAAACAAGAAGAACATGAATGGTGGGCTGATGGAAAAGAGCATATTGCAACTTATAAATTGATTAATGATTCTTTAAAATTGGTTGAAACTAAAGTCATTGAGTAAATCTATAACCCATCTAAGATAGATATGAAACGAATAGTTGATAGAATCAAAGGAACCATATATGGCCAAGCTATTGGTGATGCCCTTGGACTTGGAACTGAAGGTATGACTGATGAGGATATGGCATGGAAATATCCTAATGGAATCAGCCACTATAGCGATATATTCCAGGACAGGCACCGCAAGAGATGGAAAATTGGTGATTGGACAGACGATACAGATATGATGCTTTGTATAGCCAACGCAGTCATCAAAGATAAAGGCGTAAACCTTACAAGTATTGCACAAAATTTCAAGGATTGGGCTGATGGCGAACCTATGGGTATTGGTGAAACCACTTACAAAGTACTTAGCTTTGGCGATTATGTTGAGAAGCCATTTGATGCTTCTAAGATGCTTTGGAACATGAGCCATCAGCAATCAGCGGCTAATGGTGGTGTGATGCGTACATCCATTGTCGGATTATTCCCCAAAGCCGTTGAAGAATGTGCAACCAATATTTGCCGTTTAACACATTATGACCCTAGATGCGTAGGCTCATGTGTGATCGTTTCGCTGTTGATTCACTCACTTGTTTATGATGAAGAGAAATTATCATATCACAAGATGGTTGATATTGCGCAAAAATATGATAGTCGTATTCGAGAGTACATAGATCTCTCGCTGAATACAGACATAAGAGCATTAGAACTTCAGGATTGGGACTCTGTAGGCTATACGCTTAAGACTTTGGCTGCTGGCCTTTGGGCATATTGGAATGCACCTTCTTTCGAAGAAGGATTACTATCCGTAGTCAGAGCAGGTGGCGATGCCGATACGAATGCTGCTGTTGCATGTGCCATACTTGGTGCAAAATATGGTTTTTGTGCTATACCACAAGAATATGTTGATGGACTAATCTACAGAGAACAACTTGAAGAAGTGGTATCAGGAATTATAGAATTGACTAAGTAACATGGGTTCGGAGAAGAAGATAATTGAATGGGAATCTCTTTCCAAATGGGAGATGGGAGTTATGGTTATCATGCTACCAATTTTTGCTGTGGTTGCAGGATTTGAGCATGTTATTGCCAAACTTACAGGAGCAACGTATAATGAGGTGAACATCATAGTCTATTACTTGTTGATACCTTTATCATGGGCAGTTATGGTTGATTATATTACAATGTTGCCGTTTCTAACGCCAATGTACATAATCGCTTGGATTGTTTTTCTATGGAAAGATCCTATTAAGTTCCGGAATCGTTGTGATTGGGCATTCATGAAGTCTGTTGATTTTCTGTTATGGTTCAAAAAGATTGGGTGGAACTATATTGTTAGTTCTGTGATCATCTGTGTGGTTGTCCCTGTCTTGGTATATATTGAATTGGTTTACGCTATTGTCAATCTCGAATAGAAGTATAAAAGTATGAAGAAACTTATATTTTTCGTAGTGATATTGTTGTGTATAGGATGGCTAATAAGCTGTCCTACGAACAAAAAGTCAGCATCATCAAGTTCAGAAGATACAATTGTGAGTGAAGGCGACGAAGTAGATGGAGCTAACTTCCAGACGCAGGCTGATATTAATGAGGCATCTGGAAATGCCAGCATTGAATATAGAGACTCAATAGAAGAAGTCTTTCAGAAACTGATAGTCCTGCGTCCACAATACAAAGATGATCTCAATAAAGAAAAAACTTATTGGGACAAGTATCAAAATGCTGTTCGTGAGGTGGCTGGATATGGTGATCATGGAAGTTCAACTCCCATGTATGTAGCAGATGTTATGAATCAAGGAGTGCAGCTAAGAGAAGAAACACTGCACGACTTATATATTCATGCCCAAGGGGAAACTGTATTCTGGAACGAAACCCAATTTACCCCGGCAATGATTTCTGATGCATATTCTGCATTCATAAAAGCAGTAGGTGAGGATGAATATATGGAACAGAAGTCCGAACTTCAAGCTGCTCTTCGAAAAGAGCAGAAATGTTGGAATGAATGGATGAAATGCAGAGAAAGCATATCTAAGAAGTTATCGAATGAAGATAAAGTTGTTTATGATGTATGTACGAATTTGGTGTATCGCACTAAACTTCTTCAATTAAAAAATCAGAATCAGGGTCTGGGGATGATAAGTGGTGAAGTCGCAAGATGTGTACTTCCTGAACCCAATCAATGCTCTGACAATATGATATTGCAATACCCAGGATTTGATAAGGTCTGGGCCAAACATTGTGAAAATACTGATTGGTATCCATTCGAATAAGACATATGAAAATGGAAAGTATAATTGCAAGAATATTGCTCTGGCCTATGCTCTCTATGAGCGAGAGCATAGAAAAAATACATGCAGAGATGGATAAGACCGCCCCTGATGATCCTTGGTTAGAAGAAGACAAGCGCAGTATTGGAATTGGAGGTGCTTTTTCTGGGTGCATAATGACGCTTCTGTGGCTGGTATTCTTGATGATACTATTTATTGTCGCAGTGGTATTATTGGTAAGTTGGATGTTTTAACATTTGTGCGATGAAGATAATATTCCTCGATTTTGATGGTGTAATGGATACAGCTTATTACGACCATGTACTCGCCAAGGAAGGTAAACCTGGCAATGATAAGTATGGCACAATCTTTGACCCTTATTGTGTACAGAACCTCAAACGTATTATTGACGAGACGGGGGCTAAAATAGTCGTGTCATCATCGTGGAAATATGATATGAGCTATAAGGCTTTTCTAGATATGTGGGAATATAGAGGCTTGCCTGGCTTTGTAACTGACGTGACACCTACGCCAGCAGTAAGAAACAATCGTGGAGACGAGATAGATGCATGGTTAGAGGAATGTCGGACAGAGTGCCAATATGTGATTATAGATGATCTGGATGCATACAATTTCAATGAGCATCAGATACCAAGGCTGCTAGTCGTTAATCCGTTCAATGGGCTTGATGAAGATACGGCAAAAAGAGCAATAGAACTGCTAAATTCTGATTAATAAAGATAGTAAATATGTTAGGAGCAATTATTGGTGATATCGTTGGTTCGATCTATGAGTTTCAAAATACCAAATCCATGGATTTTGATTTGATAACGCCATGGTCAAACTTTACAGATGACTCTGTGATGACATTGGCTGTAGCAAAATGGCTCGTGGAGGACGAGGCACACACCATACATTATTTGATATATTGTATGCAGGAACTTGGAAACAGATATCCAAATGCTGGGTATGGTGGAAATTTCTCTGCCTGGCTTCGTGAGGATGAACCTCAGCCTTATAACAGTTGGGGCAATGGAGCTGGTATGCGTGTGAGTCCAGTAGGACTATATGCCAAGACTCTTGATGAAGCTTTGGCGTTGGCTGCTTTAACAGCGTCAGTTAGTCATAACCATCCAGAGGGCGTGAAGGGTGCTCAGGCTATAGCTGCATGCGTCTTTCTTTGCAAAGAAGGAAAATCAAAGCAAGAAATTAAGGAGTATGTAGAAAAGACATTTGACTATAATCTTAACAGACGGATAGCAGATATCAGACCAACGTATGATTTTGATGTTTCTTGTCAAGGAAGTGTGCCAGAAGCAATCATCGCATTCTTAGAAGGGAACTCGTTTGAAGAGGTGATTCGCCTGGCAATCTCTCTTGGTGGTGATTCGGATACGATTGGTGCCATGGCTGGTGCTATAGCCGCCTGCTGCTATGAGATTCCACAATCTCTAATTGAAAGGTGTAATGCAATCCTTGCTGAAGATTTGAGGGAGATTCAAAATGAATTCGAGAAGGTAATTGAAACAAGAAATATTGGCTAATATGGAAAAAATAGTTGAAGAAATACGCAGATATGTCCATGCGCAATGGACACTTGGTGCATTGCATGGCGTCAGACACTGGGACAGAGTCTATGAAAATGGACAGAAACTATTAACTTCTGATGTTAATGCTCTCGTTGTGGGATTGTTTGCCTACCTTCATGACTCATGTCGTATGGATGATGGTGAGGATCTTTATCATGGCGAGCGGGCTGCCATATGGATAGAGACTTTTAGGAATACATATTTGAAGGATGTTTCTGATGAGGAAATAGAATTGTTGCAAGAGGCATGCCGTCTTCATACAACAGAACCCAAAACCGGCAATCCTACAATTGATGCCTGCTTTGATTCTGACAGGCTTGACCTGTGGCGAGTTGGTATAATACCAGATCCTGCTAGACTTGCAACGGAAAAGGGAAAGGAGATTGCAAGAAACACGGACTATAAGGCGCTGATGGGATTATAAATATAAAAAGATCTCTACAAATGATTATTGAGAAGACAAACATATTCTGCCAATTGCTACATATAGCAAAAATACACTTCAAAAGAGAGAACTGTGGTAAAGTGATCTTTTTGGACTTTGACGGAGTGCTTGCAACAGAAGAATATACAGAGAGTTTGCTTTTATCAGGACAGAAAACAATAGACAAGTTTGGAACGCTTTTTGATCCAAATTGTATTGACTCTTTTAATTGGATTATAAGTCAGACAAATGCTAAGATAGTAATAACTTCTTCATGGAAGAATTATCTATCTCTATTGAGTATAATAAGAATGTGGAGATATCGGAAAATGTTAGGAATGGTAATTGGAGTAACCCCATCTATCTCGATATATCGGGGTGAAGAAATAGACAAATGGTTAAGTAAACATATTGGAATAACCAATTATGTTATTTTAGATGACATGGATTGTAGGCAGTTCAGAAAGGAACATCATTCCCATTTAGTAACTACAAATCATTTCTCGGGGTTAGATTCATCATCAGCGCAAGAAGCTATAAGATTATTGATATGAAGAATGTATTAAATGGAGTCATCGTTATGATGGCAATTGTATTGGTATTAGGCATGTCCTGGGGAAAACTCTTCAAACGAGGATACACCCAGGATGAGTATGGTGTGGAGTTGGCAAAACGTGACTCCACGATTGAGCAACTGCAGGATTCTATCAGAGTTATGCGAACCAAACTTGAAGTATATGAGCAAGCTGTTAAGTGGTTTAGAAATGCTGATGAGGGTGAACTGCAAAGGGGTATTGAGCAGATACGCAGTGTTCCGAAAGATGTGCCATTGCCATAAAATTGTCAAACGACATTCTATTTTAGACAGATAATTGTAAGTATGACTAAAGAAGATAGACTTTATATAATAACAAAAGTGTCTGGTTTGCCAAATCCTTCAATAATTGAGTTGGCAAATACGATTGACTCATTTATTCTTGACGAATTACAATATGCTGGACTGAAAGCAAGTTTCTGTGATGTTAGTAAAGAATTCTCCAAGGTTCTTGCTGCATATGATTTCGATGGATATTCTCCCTCTCTGAGAATAAAAAACTACATTAAGCACTATTCTGCAAATCCTCAGATAGCATCAATGCAGCATTATGAGATTAATGATTCTGTTTCATATATAGGAGAGTACTATGACGGTGAGCCTACTTGTAAGTACAGAAAGCCTGGGCGTTATGAAATTCAGCCAATAACACCAATAATTAGTAGCTTAAAGAGTGATATGGGGTCAGCTTGTTATCATGAGCATAAAGATTTGAAAGAGGACAAAGAATAACATAGTATAATTTAAGATGAAAAAATTGTATCTCGATATAGACGGAGTTCTGCTTACTACAAAGAATACAAGAGTTGCAGATGGTGCGGTAGAGTTCATAGATTTAGCTCTATCCAATTTTGAATGCTACTGGTTGACGACGCATTGTAAAGATGGTAATTGCAATCAGGTTCTAAAATTGTTGGCTCAATATTTCCCTAATGATATAATTGAAAGACTAAAAAGGGTAAAACCAACAAAATGGGATACATTAAAAACAGAAGGAATTGATCTTGGCTCAGATTTTTATTGGGTTGATGACTTTGTTTTTGAAGCAGAGAAGCTGGTTCTGAAGAAAAACTTTCGTCTTGAGAACTTAATCTTGGTAGATCAAAATAATAAAGATGATTTAGTCTTAAAGATAAAGTACATGATAAACCAAGGGTTGAATGGTATGTTACCTTGGAATTATCATATGAAAAAAGCAATTTATTCAATGTCTTTCAAAGAAAGACTAATGTTCCATTTTGGATTTTTAGACATAAATTGCAGTTTCAAGAATTACGAAAACATGAGTAAAGAAGAACTATTGGAAGCGATTAGGAACTTGAAAAAACCATGGTGGAACTGGTTGTTTTTCTTCGGAATTCATTAAAATATTAGAGTTAAAGCATGAAAAGGTTTACTAAATATATAATCTGTACAATAATAGTTTTGTTCATCTTGTGTATAACATCAATGCTGATTTGTAACCAAATCGTGGTGAACAATGCTGAGGGGAAGGTATTCTCTGACATCGACAGCATTAAATATAATAAGGTGGGGCTGTTGTTGGGGACGACTCCACAGGCTCGAATAACAAAGGTGAAGAACTATTTCTTTATCTATCGCATCGATGCTGCAGAAGAATTGTATAAGGCAGGGAAGATAGAGCAGATTTTAATCAGTGGCGATGAGAACAGCCTAGATGGTGTCAATGAGACTGAATGTATGAGGGATTCGTTGGTGGCGAGAGGTATTTCTGCAAATGCTATCACTCTGGATGGTAAGGGGTACAGGACAATATGTTCAGTTGTTAATGCCAATAAGGTGTATGGTTTGAAGAGTTTTACGATTATCTCGCAGGAGTTCCACAATGAACGCGCTTTGTATCAAGCAGAACATCTTGGGCTAGATGTGGAGAACGTACAGGCTTTTAATGCCAAGATGCCAAAATCAAGAAGAGCGTTTCTTACTACTATACGGGAGTATTTTGCCAGGGTGAAGATGTTCATTGATTTGTGTTTTACAGATAGCGAAGAAATCGCTCAACAAAACGCAAGGGAATATAAAAAATGGAAATCAGTATCTTGTCCCTCCCGAATACCTAAAGCGTTTGCAGATAGTTTGAAGAAACTAAGATATAAAGCTGATAGCTTCATCGTTTCCTATCGTCAGCTAGCGAATGGTTATAGGGTGAAAACTGTTGCCAAGTTAGCGGTATCTGATGTTGACATTATCTCCGCAGATTTAATTTTTACGAAAGGTGCACAATCTTTTAGGCTCCATACTCAATGTTTTGGCGATACATCTTTTTGTAAAGGAAGAATAGACTATAAGTTTGAAAATCCTAAGTTGTTCAGAAAATATAAGAACAAGACGATAGAAGCAAATTACTATTTGCATAGAGTGAAGGGTTGCCAAATGCCGATGTATACGCCCTTCTTCTTTATGGACTTAGATTTTGACGGTATTGATGAATTAGTTATAGTTCACAATTCCATGGCTGTTAGGTATCATGATGGTTATGATGTTTATCGCATAGTAGATGGAGTGCCTTTTCTCATTAATTATCCACCATATAACAATGATAAAGAAGAATGGGGATTCGGAATGACCGACTATCCTGAGTTTGACTTTAAGAAAAGGACAATATCATGCCCTTATCCTGAGGGACCTGGAGGTTTAGGTTATGAAGGAAGAATTATTTATGGTGTTAGCAAGAAACAGAAAGATACAATTGTGGTTAAGGGAAACAAACATTATTTCCATCATATAGAATTAATAAAAGATGTAAAATATGAAAACGATTAAACGAATAGTAATTGGGTGTTTATTGGTCGTTGGCATTGTCTTCGGCTATAATATGTGGATGGAATATTGTTTAGATGATAGCAACCCCAACAACTATTCAACCATTGGTGATATTTCCACACCAGAAGGATTTGTGCGTATAGATAGCGATGATCCTGGATATGGGAAATACCTTAGGTCTTTGCCTTTAAAACCCAAAGGTGCTGTATTGAAATACTATTGGGAAGGTGTGGCAGATTTTCAAGAATTGAATTATGCCGTAGTTGACTTACCTCTTTTGTCGAATGCTGAGCAGTGTGCTGATGTGTGTATGAGATTGAGAGCAGAATACTTGTATCAGGCTGGTCGTATGGCTGATATTCACTTCCTCGATGTGCAGGGGAACGTTTTAACTTATAGCGGAGAAGAGTCAAGAGAGTCTTTTGAGAAGTATCTTCGGAAAGTGTTTGATAGGGCTAATACCTATTCCTTGTATAAAGAGATGGCGACAAGGTCTATAGAAAATATACAGCCTGGAGATGTGTTTGTCTATCCAGCACCTGATAGCAATAGTTACGGACATGCTGTAATGGTGGCGGATGTAGCAGAAAATCCAAACACGCATAGAAAGGCTGTAATATTGGTGGAAGGTATCATCCCTGCTCGAAGTATTCATGTCATGCAGAATTTGGATGATACGTCTAATTCTCCCTGGTTCATTATTGATGAGGAATCAGATTACCAATCATACACGATTTTCCAGTTTAATAATTCGAATCTTAAATATTTTCCATCGAAATAATATCCATAGTTATGATGAAAAGAAGAGTTAAAAGTATAATAGCCATGTTAGCGATGGTTTTGGGTAGCTATGCTACAACGGTTGAAACAAATAATAATCTTAATGTGTACTATCCTGATTATACAAAGATAGATTTGGTATGTGGGCAGATGCCGAAGGCTGAAGGTAAGAATGTGGAGTTTTGTTGTGAGGCGGCTTTTACTGGAGAGTTGCTGAACGAGTTCAGTCATTCTAACATTGCAGATAATCATATCTGTAATGGTGTAATGAAGAAGGGCTATCGCTGCAAGACAAATACAGGTGGCTTTGTGTGGGGCAAAGGTAAATGGAAGTTCATGCGCAAGGCGGAATTCCCAAAGGATGCCAATGGATGGAACATGGGCTTCTGCCAACTATTGATCGTATATAATGCTGGGGCCCGTCCTATTGGCTCTAAAATGAGGAAGAACAGGACTGTCTATCGTGCCTTGTGCGAAAAGAATGGGAAACTGTGTATCATTGAATCCAAGAAAGTCGTGACATACGAAGACTTTGTGAAATATCTAGTTGAATTCAAAGTAAAGCATGCGCTTTATCTGGATATGGGTAGTGGTTGGAACTATGCTTGGTATCGTGATAAAGAGGGTAAGATGAAAGAACGGTTCCCTGAAAGTAAGAGATCGCCCTCTTACAGATATCGAACGAACTGGATTACATTTTATAAGCAAAAAGAATTGATGCCGAGAAAACTAAGCTGCAAGTAGATTATCTCGGCATTTTTATCCACAAAAGCTTAACGATGTAATCCTTTCTTCCGATTTCTGGCCACCTGCTGGGATGCATAAAGCAGACAACGGCGGGCAAAAGAGTCCTCATCTTCACCTGGCTTACGGCCATCCCATCGCAAGTCAGAAGAATCTCCGCCACCACCTCCTGAAGAGTAATTCGGATCATTAATGATGTTATTGGCAAGTGCAAGAACAGCACTACGAAGATTTGGCGTACTAAACTGATCAAGGAGCGTGTAAAGTTGAGAATTCAATTCTTGATTCTCTGCAGACAAGTGCTGGTTGTCGGCACGAAGATGGTGTAGCTCACTATAGTCATAAATGACGTTTTTTTGAGCCTCTTCTATCTGTCGGTTGGCTTCAGTTTGGTATGTGGCAGCCATCTTTTGAACAGTATCTTTGAAGGCCTCTTTAATCATTTCGTTCTGCTTTGCAACCCAACTGTCAGCCCCAAATGTAGGCGGTTTTGATGTGATTTTTGGTATGGTGTATGACCCTCCAACGCTTTGTATAGGCTTTCTGATGGTGTATGCTTTCTTCACGTCAGCAGACATTGAATCCAGTTCTTCTTGCTTATGGAATAGCTCTTTTTCTACAGAAATCAGTTTCTGATTCTTGTCGTTGATTTTCTGTTTTACTTCTTCCAAATCTCTTTCAATGGCAGCTTTTCTTTCCTCAATCTGCTTGGCATTACCTTTTTTCATCATCAACTCCCACTTAAGATTATCGCTTTCTCGATTCAAGTTAGCCCTTTCTTTTTCTAAATTGGAGATCATGGTCTGAAGCCCTTTGATGGCTTTCTCTTTCTCCTTGATTTCCTTGTTAAGTTTCCGAATATATTCTGTTTTGTTCAGATGTTTAACATCACGACCACGCACACTGTCACCTCTCTCCAAGCCATATTTCTTGCCGACTTCTTCATAAAGAGAGGTGTGCATATCCCTAAGGATCTTACCATATTCGTAGATGTTTTTGCCAAATTTTGCAGACCACATGACGCATGGATGCTTGTCTTTTCCACGTTCTCCAACAGGGACAATCAGGGCATGGATGTGGGGCGAACTCTCGTCCAAATGAACTTGGAAACCAATGATGTTTTCTTGCCCATATCGTTTAGCACACCATGAATAAACGTCCAATGCCCAGTGCTCGATTTCTTCACAACGCTGAAGGTGGCTGTTGTCTGCCTCTTTGTCCAAGTTAACTTCTTGGCTGCCAAAAGCCATCTCCAATGTCCTGTCATGGTCTCCGCCAAAGATGAATTTTGCACAGCAATTCGGTTGGATTTTGCTGTCTTTTTTGAATGGGTGCCACCCCAATTTTGTTAGCCTTTTCTCTAATCTTTTGTCGAGATTTTGCTTATGATAACCTAGTGGATGCACCTTCCTGTCTTCACCGATTTCGAAGTTTAAATGTGATTGGTTGGAACCAGGTTTTTCGTATCTATTTTCTGGTCATCCCAACGTCTTTCATTCTCATTTGCCTCTGCTGAACCAAACGATTTTCCTGGCTCAACATGCATGGCTTGTTTCTGTTCTATATCCATTTTAATTCTATTGTTTTTGTTTGTGAGCTTGCTCTTTTTTACACACTTGGGACTGGCTCCCAAGGGGCTTTCGACCTATAGGGTGAAAAGTCCTTATTGTGTTATGGACTTTTTTAGAGTCCTATGTAGAGCAAGCTCTTTCTATTCGACTATTTCAAGTTGAAATTTATCAATGAGCAGTTGTACTGCAGGATTGTTTCTGATCATCTGTTGGAGTATCATCTGTGCCGTTTCTTCCATCAACAAAAAGTCTGCAATATCCAAACCTGCATTACGCTGCTTTTCGGTCGCACATTTTTCGAGAACATCACTAACACAGATGCTCTTGCAAATCGGCTTAAGCAACTCTGCTTTGTTGTGCCACTCATTCGAAGCACCGAGATCAGGCATTAGAATAACGTCTCTATTCCTCAGAACTTGCATCGCATCAGAGTTGAAACAACCGTTCATGCCACCCGTTGCCAGCCAAAGAAAATCTGGCATGAAATGTGAGGCTATGATTACAGTCTTCTCACTCTCAACCAACATGATCTTTTTTTCAGTATGTTCAGACAGCAGATGTTCACCAAAGAGGCACTGCTTCAGATGATAGTCTTCTGTCTTCAACACGGCATGAACCCAAGTGACATAACTTTGTGGTTCCTTGATGCGATGACCATTTTGAGGATTGTAGTTCATAATCTTTCCAGTTCGGACATGCCCGGTAGAATCAATCTGCCAGAAGATGGTCGAGCCTCCCCATTTCTTTGAGGTTCCCACCTTATAAAGTTTAAAGAGCCTGTCCGTCTCTTTCTGCCCAAAGGTTCCACATAAGAAACGATGGAGTGGGTTGATATCATAGTGTGCCAATGTCTGCTCCATTATCTCTGATGGGATAAATGAAGGTTGAACAGGTGGTGCAACGGCTTTCTTGATGTGGTTATCTGGATTGGAACTGTCGTCGGACTCAGGCTTTAAGTCAGGGTGGTCGTGAAAATACTCTTTCGGAGTATAGTGATATCCACAACGGTTGACATGATCACATTTGCCGACAGAATCTGGGAAGATAATCTTGCCTTTTTCGTCGATGTACTTCACGAAACATTTCTTCATTCCGCATTCAGGACAGGACAGCTTGTTGCCCTGCTTATATTTTTGGAGATGGAATCTATATTCACTCATAGCTATCCAATTATTTGTTGGTTGCACTTTGCACTTTTTGCACTATCGTCTGAAGAGCCGCATATACTCTGTTGGTCAGTACTTTTGTCGGAAAGTGCAAAAGTGCAAAGTGCATTCGTATTTGCAGGTTCTTTTTTCTCATATACGCCATGTCTTACCTTGATGATAACAGGATGCTGTAAACTACACAAGTTATCAAGTGCATAGTAGACGGAACGTCTAGACATACCCATCCGCTTACCAATCTCCAATGCTTCTTTTGAAGTGAATTGGTGATTGAGGTATGCCAGCCAGTCGTCAGTACCAGTTTCCAGATTTCCAGAAACGATAATGTCTTGAATACGCTGGTAGGTGTTTTCGTAATAGTCAATCAGGCGGATAGCACTCTTTACGGAATCAAGATCAATACATTGCATGTTTCCTTCACCTGCAGCCCATTTCATGATTTGGAAAACCAAAGCCAGTCGGGCAGCATTTCCATCGAGTTTCATTTGTCTACTGTCCATCATCAAATCGTCTTGTATGCTGTTAGCTTCATCAACGAAACGGTTATGCCAATCAAAGAAATATTTCTCAGCCTCGTCATTCATTCTTAGAACGTTTGGCTTAATGCTGTGGTCTGTATTATCGATAGGGCAAGGGAGATCCATTATTCTATTGACAATATTTGCCCACATGGATTGAATGTCAGGACGTGTCTCTTCATGATTGCTCCTGACCCATTTTGAAATCATCCTGTTTTCAGGATAAACGAACAAGAACCTATCAAGCAAACCATTTCCTTTGTAGGACTTGCAGAACACTTCAGATAGTAAGTCGGTCTGTATAGAGCCAATCAGATTGATACACGGATTGTTGATAAGGATAGGAATGGATTCTGATTTTCTTATCGTCTTCAGAGTTTGACCACTATATGCAGATAATAAGTCCTCGATGAGGTTGTTCTTATTGCTATATCGTTTAACCGAATTGAACAATGCAAGAATCTCATCGGCAACAATGACAATTCCACGAGGATTGTTGTAATGAACCCTCATCATGGCTTCTGGAGTCAAATCAGAAACAACAGTCGTGATAAGATTTGGCTCGTCAATCATTTCCGAATAGCAATCTTCCCCTTTGCAATTCCTTCTCTCTGCCAGATCTTTTCTGTAGGCATCATATTCCTCTTTGTACTTCTGATAGTTCACCCTGTCGCGTTCACGAATTGGCTTATAAAGGAAGTTGAGTGGGGGCGTCTTGCCAAGTCCTGGCCTCCCAATAAGCATCATGTAGATTGACGGACTAATCTCCCAGCTTCCTTTTACGAGGATATGACAAGCATTTCCTATAGCAGTTGCTATAACTGAAAGGATGATTGCTACAACATATTCGATGTTGAAGTTCTCATAATGAGCTAACAAGAAAATAATGTTCTGAATCTGTTGAGGGAACACTTCCAACGGCAGACTCGTTTTGGAAACATGATCCGCTTCTGCGCGGACCATGTTTGTAATCTTTAATAACATCTCACTCATAACTTGAAGATTTTAGGTTTACGTTTTTGTGAATCCATGATAGAGGCATTAAACTCTTCTGCGCTCATCGCTGCATCAGAATTAGAACGTCCTCCCTCAAGCCAGTGAATAAGCTCATCCTTGAAAAGAATATACTTCTTTCCTCTTCGGATGCCAGGAATATTGCCATGTTCTAAGTTGTAGTACATGGTAGACTTCTTCATCCTGAGAAATTCGCAGGCTTCATCAATGGTCATTGGAATATGTCCATTTCCATCACCATGATTCCTTTTACTACCTAATTCATCTTTAAGCCCATTGAGAGCCTTTTCAAGTCCTTCAACCTTGTCGAGAACTTGCGACATTACCTTTGGCAAGTCGTTGAAACTTATTTCTTCCATGTTCGAAAAAATTTAATAAACGCTTGCAAAGGAACTGAATGGCAGGTCGATTATCAATATAATCTTAGAAAAATCATAGAAGTCTTGAACTAATTATTATTATGCAACTTTCTCTTCAATTTGGTTATCATCTTTATTGATGAGGTCATTTAAATCAATTTTGCATGACCCTTGTTTCTTAAGGTTATTCTTAACTGTAAGAAGTGTTACCGTTTGAAGGTTTTGTGGGAAACATGCTTTAATGAAAATAGCTCTGCTTTTTCCATTCCATCCGAAACACTGACCAATATTCCACGCTAAGTGAAATAGGTCAATCGACGCCAATTGTTTGTCAGGAATATTGCTATGTTGGTGAATGGTTTCTATTTCAGAGATGAAATCGTTATATTCGTTGATGTCTATATCTTGATTTGCGCTATACCGCCCTGCATCTTCTTTAAACTTTTCATTGAGTTCATTTTGTATATTATGCCATTTTTGAACATTAGTCATAAGCGTATTCACGTCTTTGTACTCCATGTATTTAGCCAAAGTACTTCTAACATAGTTACCACATATTTCTAATCGATTTCGGTATAATTGAGCGTAACTCATTTTTAGGTCGTTAAGGGCTTTTTCATATAGATTATATCCAGGCTCTTCATCAGCAGGCAATACTCCAGAATAATTGTTGTCCGTAGTGCGTTGAGCCATAACTGTATTTGCAACTTTAGGCATTTTCGGTTCTTGGCTTACCTGAACATGCTCTTTGTCTTTAGGCTTTTCTGTTTTTTCTAGCTCTTGTTTTGTAGGAATATCAATCACAGCTTCTACATCCTCCATTGTTTTTTTAGGAGCAATCGGTTTGTCAACGATTTCGTGCTCTTTTTCCTTTCTTTCTATGTCACTATCTTTTTGTGGGTTGATACATTCATTCATTAAAGTTGAGCTTGCCTCATTCAAAGGTGTTGATAAAGGAATATCAACAGCAAGTGGTCCCAGCATAAATTTCTTAAAATCAAGTTTGCAGACTACGAATAGGATATAAAATACGAGTACGATTTCTGTGATGTACTTAATCATATCCCAAATAATAGGAATATACACGGCCATTTGATTTCGCCAAATGGCATAATCACCACTGTCGTATACCGTGTGTAGATGAATGAAGGTGCCTATTGCCACCCATTTTAATACATTTCTTAAATTTTTAAACATTTTGTTATCCTGTTTTTGTTTTCGGGCGACAAAAATAATAAGTTTCTTAGAAACTAAAAGGAAATATTAGAAAAACTTCAGAATTTAACATTTCAAAGCCCGACAATATGTTAAATATTTAGGATTGTTCATGTTTTTTCCTAATCTTCCATATTGTCGGGCTACTTTTTATTCGAAGTCAATCAATTTAATTGTAACATTGGAATCTTTTATGTCCTCTGATTGTTTATCCGTAGACACTACAGGATTATCAGCCTTTTCAAATATCTTTTCAGAGATCAATTCTGCAGCGGCTTTCAACTGTGGATCTGCATGTTTAGCATAAATCTGAGTTGTTGAGATGCTTTGATGAGCAAGGATATGTTGTACAGTCTGAATATTAACTCCCAGTTCTACCATTCTAGAAGCTACGGTGTGACGAAGTCCATGGAATGTGACATGTTTGGTTATTCCAGCTTGTTTTAACCACTTCTTCATGGGATAATTGGTCATGTAGGGTTTAAATCCTTTGAATACAAGGCCTTTCCCTCTTGGCCCAATAAACTCCATTAGTTTGTCAGAGATAAAGATAAATCCCTCACTTCCAGTCTTCTGAGTAGCCATATCAAGATATTGAGAATCATCAGACGTTGCACAGATTTTCTCCCATTCAAGTCGCAGGATATCGCTGCGACGCAATCCAGTAAGACAATCGAAGATGACCGCTTTCTTCAATACCTCTATTTCGCATGGCGTTTCTATCAACTTTTGGATTTCATCAAGTGACAGTGTCTCCTTGTCTGTTGGAACCGTCTTAATCTTTTCGAGGTAATCATTGGGATTCTCTTTGATGAACTTGTTTCTATAGGCAATATTCAAGAATGCACGGAATGTTGCCCAATAGCCTGCTGCAGAATTCTGCTTGAGAGGGTGTCCAGTCCCTAAACTTTTGGCATTCATCAGATAGTCTCGGAATCTGTTGCAAAGGTCATAATCAACTTCCTCAAAGGTGCATTTGCCGCCAACAAACTTCTCAAAATGAGCATAGACAAAATCCCATTTCTCGTTTTTGTTTCTTGCAATAGTCTTGAAGTATGCCAAAAAATCGCCTTTCATCTTTGTCTTGTCAAAGAAGTCATAGCGTTCGTTCACGATTGATTCAAAGCGTCGGCATCGTATAGCCTCGGCTTTCTCAGTCATCAACTTGTTGTACTCCTTCTCTCTATTATTACGCGGGTTCTCATAGATGTAGATTCCAATCGTCTCATGACGGATAGTCTTCATAGAGAGATGGTCGCGGAAACCTGGATAGTAGTCCAAGTAAAAAGACAACATACCATTCTTCATCGTGCGTGTGCGAAGTGCAACTGTTTTGCAAATTTGTTTCATAATTATTACTTTTATAATGTTAATATTAAGTGATTTAAAACGCTGCAAAATTCTTGAATTGCAGTCCGATTATCCTGATAATCGCTCGATAATCTGCGAATAATCGTGAATATCTATGATTTTTGTTCATTTTCACCTATAGTATTACTTATCACCTTGTCTACCTCAGATTTTAGGAAAAGAGTGAATTGACCATCACGAACTTTGGGAATCCGATATTTTCGGGCAATATTATAGACTGCCTCACGTTCGACATTGTATTTTGACATGATTTGCTCTACCATATAGTATTCCTCGGCGTATTGTAGTCCAGGATTTCTTGCAAAGTCTACGTGTAACTTTGAATAGTAAGTTATACCATATTCCTTTTTGGTTGGGATATTATGTCGATGGGTGAAGCTGCGACGGGCCACTGGTGTCATTTTATATTTCTGCTCAATATCGTCAGTAGTGTACCATTCTGTTATGGTATCAACAGACGTATACTTGCTAAAGATTTCATCTACTGCCTTTTCGTCATAAAATAGGAAACCTGCCTTTTGAACTCTAGGAATCCGCTTGGCTCGTGTCAAGTAGTGAACCCACTTCTTACTTTGTTTATATCGTTCGGCAATTTCTTCGGCATTGATATATCCTTGGGGTTTGCCTAGATTCTTGGTGTCCTCTTCAGCTGTGTCATCAAGGTAGGGAATGACTTCTATATTCTCGGAAGTTGAGCTTGCTTTTCTTTGTTCCATTTCCTCCCGTAAGTCTCGTGCATCTTCAATCTTGGAATTGATTTCAGCAATGGTTAGAATTCCTTTCATGCGCTCAGATATGATTTTATCAAAGTCCTTACGGTTAATCATAGTCAATGAACCGCGTTTGAATCGGTCAATATGGTAGGTATGGAGATAATAGCTTACTTGGTCTTTGCTGAAGCCATATTTCTCCATCACTTCTTTATATGTATAGTATAACGGATCGATGGCTTCACCGCTTCCTTTCAGGCTGTCCACATGTGCTTTGGAGTAGAAAACCTCTCGATGCCTTGTCTCTCTTGGAATCTTGTTCCGTGCGGCAAATGATATGACAGCAGAATATGACATGTTGTATTTATCCATTATCTGCTGGATGGTATAATAGTCTTCCTTATTGAAGTCCTCAATAAGTTGGGCAAAATACCTGTCAACAGCAGTCTTGGAGAAAGACACGTTACGTCCTTCATAAATCTTTGGGATGTCGAAGTGTTCGATGTGGCGCATAGCCACCTTGCGAGTCACTTTATATTTCTCACAAATTTCTTTCATGGTATAAGCCTCGGCCTCTATGATATGTCTACGATTGTTGCGTTTAACATATGCAGGGGCATTGTCGAACCATGCTTCAAGGTCGCTCCTCCGGATGATAGTTCTCGCTGGGGTCCTTAGAACTTTGAAAAGTCCTTGCGCCATATATCTATAAATAGTAGGTAGACTTACTCCTAGTAAACATGCTGCTTCTTGGGGTGAAAGGAATGGCTTTTGGCCAATACTTCCAACAATGGGCAACTTTGATTGTCGCTCTTCTTCGACTTGTTCTTTGATTTGCTGTTTCTTTTTTGCCTTGTATGCCTTGTCAATACAGCTTGAAGAACAATAGAGAGTCGTCATTTTGTGCGCAATAAAGTACTTACCGCACCACTGGCATCGCTTCTTTAAATCCATAATTGTCTGTCACTATAATGATTATACTCTGCGGGAAAACCGCCTATTTCTTATCACTCTTTCTCGCAATTTCTCACTGTGTATCACGTTGTCCCATCAATAGCGTTTTGGACTTTATCATCGTGTATCAAGTTTGTCCCAAATATTGCTTTGCAGACAGGTGTTAGAACATCAGTTTTACACCTACGGTAGAAATGCGGTACAAAAATAGGTCGAAAAACTGGGATAAACAAAAAAGGGACTTGAAGTGTTAAAATGACGAAAGTCCCTCAAAATGAGAGACTTTCTAATAGTTGTTCTGAATTGTTCAGAGTTGTTTTAGTCATTCTACTTTCCCACGCAGAAATTCTTAAAGATATTTCCTAAGACTTCGTTGGGGGTAATCTCGCCGCCGGTAATCTCAGCGAGGGTGTCGAGCGTGAGCCGTAGGTCTTCGGAAAGGAGGTCGCCGCTGATGTTTTGTGCCATACCGTCAAGCACGCGCTGAAGGTGGTCGTGGGCACGGGTCAGGGCGTCGTAATGACGGGCGTTGGTAACGATGATATCGCTTTGTTGTAGGGTGGGGATGTCGGCTGCCGTGTAGATGGCCTGCTCTAAGTCGGGTAGATGGGTGCCATGTTTGGCCGAAATCTCGATTAAAGGAATTTTAACTATTGTAAACGGCGCGTTTTCTGCTTTATCAATTTTGTTTCTAACGATGATAAGTTTCTTATTTTCAGAAAGTAAGCGCATTTTACTTAATTCTTCTTGCGCAGGCTCTGCATCGACCATCCATATCACGATACGAGCCTTGTCGATAGCTGCGAAAGTGCGCTCAATACCTA
>Ga0310786_10000679_pt1 | contig 54282 bp, 57 predicted proteins | sample AusTroGonzalo_MG_FD_203881 | JGI IMG/M metagenome (GOLD analysis project Ga0310786, IMG submission 203881) | Bovine rumen microbial communities from tropical cattle in Woodstock, Queensland, Australia - Gonzalo_03 (v2) (version 2) | ecosystem: Host-associated > Mammals > Digestive system >...
ACTTCAAGCACGGCAGCTACTCGGTTCGCCCCGTCCTCGCTTAAGTCTCACCATTTAAGCTTTTTAAATTTTAATTTTTCCACGGGTGGGCGTAAGCCCACCCATAAAGCTAAAAGCAATGATAGAGCTTAAACAATTCAACGAGCTAATAGAGAAAGCGCACAAGAACGCCATTGACCACGGTTTCTACGAGTGGGTTGTATTCTGTGAGCGTGAGGTTAGGCAGCGTCAAATGCTTATAGTCAGTGAGATAGCGGAAGCTATGGAAGTCGACCGAAAGAAACGCTGGCTCACGAAAGAAACCACCAAAGAGCTTAAAGAGATAAAGGACGGCAACGAGAGTTGCAATAACTTTACAGAATACTACAACCTATTCATTAAAGGGTCTGTGGAGGAGGAGCTTGCTGACATCTGCATACGCTGCTTTGACACGCTCGGCTTTATGAGTGCTGAACTTGACTTTATGGACGAGGCATTTGGCCATGTTAAGTACAGAGGCCTAAAGAGCGAAATGACTACGGATAACCTTTGGGAACTTTGCTTTTTCCTTACGCAACTTATAATGCAGCAAAGCATTACTAAAGTACAAGTGTATCTGCTTGTGTATTACTGCTTCGGCTGGTGTGACGAGCATAACATTGATTTGCTTTCGCATATTGAGGCAAAGATGATGTATAACGCTAAAAGACCCTATAAACATGGCAAAAGTTATTGAACCTAAAATCGGTGAGCTGTTCCAGCTTGGAGGCATGACGCTAATGGCCTATGCAGTTGATTACCGTGAGGGCTGTGGCGAGTGCGTACTACGCTGTGGCGAGGACTTGTGCAAACAGGTTGCTTGCACAAGAGCCAGAACGGACGGCCAGTCAATTCGATTAAAGTTGATTAGAAAATGAGTACCTTGACCTTAAACGCTATCTGCTCTGTACACCGTGACGAGCTTAACGACCCAGACGGCATTGTGCTTAATGCTGGTGGGCTTAAGCTCTATATTGATATGGTGGACTGCAATAACGGCAAGCATATAGCCTATGAGGATTCAAAGAAGCTTGCCAAGCCTACGCTTAAACAGGCTTTGCTGGTGTTAGCCTATATTGACGAAGTGAACAAGAAGCTGTCGGAGATTGGTGGCAAGCCTATTAATGGCAGCTTCTTTACAAGTCACGAGAATGGCGAGTACGTACAGGTGTTCGGCTATCAAGACAATATAAGCTACACATACGTAGTAAACAAATTCAGTACGGCTTTACCGTGCAATTACAAAGTAAGACAAATAAAGCAACTATAATTATGGCAAAAGGACTTAAACGACTTATCGGCATAGCCGCTATGATGGCGGCTGCTGGTTTAGGCAATCCAGAATCGCCGTTGCCAGCACCAGCTATTCGCCCACCTCTTAAGCGCAGCAAGGGCGAATCACCTAAATGTAAAAGCTGTATTTCCTACGGCACAAGAGTGGGTTGCAGAACACCTATGAAGATGGCTTGTGATAGCTACAAGCGTAGAAACAAACGCAAGAAATGAGCAATCCAGCAGAAGCCGATTTCCGCATCATGCGCTACAACGGGCAGTACATGGTGGAGTGCCTTGACAAGCCTGTAGGCCACTGGTATGTTGTGGCCTCAAAGCTCGGTAGCGGCATAGAGGGATTGCGTAACGCTACAAAATATTGTATTGAACATTTTAAAATTAGCTAACATGAAAATTAAGCACATAACATTTACAGGAATTGACGAAAGAACTAATATTGCAAAGCTTAAGTTAATACAAGACACATACCCTTTAGCAGAATTTGGTGTATTGGTTTCAAGCAACTGGGCTAACAATGGCAATAGGTACATGAATCCAGCTAAACTGGAAAAGCTAAAAGACAGAGGATTGAATTTGTCGTGTCATGCTTGTGGAGCTGTTGCGAGACACGCTTTGAATAACGACTGGGAACCTCTATACAACTTAACAAACGGATTACTTCCTATTTTTAACCGCATACAGCTTAATGTAAGTTGTTACAAGCCTACGCCTAAATCAAGAGGTATTGTTCCACCAGACTTTATACAGGAGGTAATTATACAGCAAAGAGACCAAGACCATACTGCTATTTATGATGCAATAGAAAACAAAGAAAAGTTTTCGATGTTGCTTGACGCTTCTGGAGGCCACGGGATAGACACGCACATAGTTGTTATGGGCGACAGCAAAGTAAAAGTCGGTTATGCAGGTGGAATAAGCCCACAAAACGTACACCTAAAGCTATGCCAGATATATGAAAGTAGATGCAACGGAGATTTCTGGATTGACATGGAAAGTGGCGTTAGGTTCAATGGCTGGTTTGATACAGATAAAGTAGTATTTGTACTTGAAGCTTGTAAGCTAATAATAAATAGATATGAAAGACCAATTCACTAAAGACTGGATTATCCAGAACGCTATTGAGATACTTAAGAACTACGAGGCTGGTGTGCTAACGATAAGAGGTTTGCACTACCAGCTCGTCAGTCGTGGAATGACAAACGACATTCAGCACTACAAAAGGGTGGTGAACGCCACAGGCGATGCACGCTGGAAAGGATTGATTAGCTTCAACGCTTTCAGCGACAGAGACCGCTATCTGGCTAATGAGACGGACGCAGAGCCATCCGTGCTTGAAGATAAGATTGACGAAGCCAAAATGCAAGTTAGGCTGTGGGCGACAAACTACTACCTCAACCGCTGGGAGAACCAGCCCTACTATCCAGAGGTGTTCATTGAGAAAAAGGCTCTGGAGGGCGTTTTTCTACGCCCCTGCCAGCGTCACGGCATTGCGCTGGGTGCTTGCAAGGGCTACCCGTCCCTTACGTTCCTGCATGACGCTACGCAGCGTTTCAAGGAAGCGGAGGAGCGTGGCCAGCAGCCCATCATCATCTACTTTGGCGACTACGACCCGTCTGGCGAGGACATACCCCGTGCGCTGGAGGAGAACATACGTGCTTTGGGTTGTGAGACAATCCAGTTGCGTAGGGTATGCTTGAACGAGTGGCAGGTGCTTGACTGGAACTTGCCGCCAGCACCGACCAAAGTCACTGACAGCCGCTCGGCTAACTGGGACGGCCTCGGTCAAGTAGAGCTTGACGCTGTTAAGCCAGAGATTCTGATAAGCATACTGGAGGAAGCCGTAAGAAGCCTGTTTGACGAGGAGCTTTACGATGAGCTTCTTAAGCGACAGGCAAACGAGCGTGAGCTGTTCAGAGCTGAACTGAAACGCTATGTGTCAGAAGAACTTTAACTTAAAACTTATACCGATGAAAAAGCTTAGAATTAGAGAGAGCAAAGTTGAAGCCTTTATGAAAAAGAAAGGCTATAAGGACATGTACGACATGAAAGACAGGCTTATTGCGGCTGGCTATGAGCCAGAGATTGTACCAGACGGCACTTTGCGTGAGAAGCTTGCTATAGTCTGGTGGTGGATGCGCAAGGTGTTGTCCTTTGTGGTGTCTGCCATCTATCTGCCTATCTACTGGCTGGCCAGACTGCTGTTCGGCTTGGTCAGTATTGTACGTGGCATTGTGCTGTTCTTGATGCTTGAACCAGCCAGAGCCGCACGTTGCTTTAGATTCCCTTTCAACCATCTTAAGCAGTAACGCTATGAGCGAGCTTACAAGGGAGGAAATAGAACGCATAAAGCAACAGGAGGCCGAAGAAGCTCCAAGCACGGCAAAGTCAGACCGTGCTTGGAACTTCAACGACAGCTTTACAGCCATTAAGCTTAAGTATGAAAGCTCGGAGGAGTTTCTGCAAGCCACGGCTGACAGGGCAAACCTATATGCCAACGACTATATAGAGCGGAAGCGTGACGCTATGCACTTCATAGCCACGCAGGATTTGTTCGACTTTGACGAGCCTGTCAATGAGTATGTAATTGACTTGGTTAAGGAGATTGCCCTCGTGAATCGCAGGAAAGCTAAAGCCCTGTCTGCCAAAAAGATTACCGACCTTGTGTACCCTATAGCCAGACAGCTTATACCCAACGACATCTTCGCAGCGTACAGGAACAACCCAGACGCTTTCAAGCGCATGGAGGGCTTTCACCTGCAAGACAGCTACGTTGGGCTGTCTGGTGACACAAAGGAGTATAACGCTTGGATTGAGCTTGACATGCCAAACCTTGTCAGCCCAAACGACATTCACGATGGACTTAAACGCTATTGCGAGGAAAACTACCATTTTGAACGCCGCTTGAAAATGGCCATACGCAACGCCCATAGAGCCGCTGGGCGTTATAGAAAAACCTATTTTGATGTTACGGTAAAGTGTGTGGCCTTGCGCAGAATGACTTACGGAAACTTTGCCAACGAGTACCCCGTCACGTTCCACAACATCTGCAAGTACATACAGGACTATGGCTTGGAGGACATGGTACGCTCGGAAAACGAAACAAACATACGCCATGAGTAGCTACAAGACAGAGATTGAGGTGCTGACGAGCTACAAGTCCTCGCAGCCCAAATACAGATACCGCAGGGGTGTTCTGGGCGTTGTCTTTGTACACCAGAACAACTCTGACTTGGCCGCTGGCCTAACGATGTTGGGCTATAAGGTAATTAGGGCTACGGCAAAGGACGTGATAGGTCAAGCCGTGTCGGTCGCAAAGAACCATGCGGACATCGGCATATCGGCGTACATCATTGATAGCTATACGCTTGACGGTGGTGTTATGCAAGCCCCTTTCAGCGCAATAGGCTATGTTCGTGTGTACGACAAGGCCACGCCTGTCATTGCTTTGAGCTATGACACCAACGTGGATTCGGTCAAGGCCGCTTTTCGCTACGGGGCTACATGTTACTTGACACGCCCACAGCCTCTTGACTTGGTGGCTGCTGTACTGGAGGGCGTTATAGCCAATAACGAGGTGCTTGATTCGGCACAAGCCAAACTGGAAGCCATGTCGCAGAACAGGAGCAGAAAGCTCGTTAAGTTAAGCGATAGCCTTTTCCTTGATTACGCCAACCAGCGTCTCGCTTTCCTTGACTTGGATGGTGTGTTCACGTTCAGCAATAAAATAGCAAGCCATATCTGCAACGTGATACATTGCCTCGCCATGAATATGGGCAGGAGGCTGTCTGGAACTGCAATAGCACGCCTTATGGGTGAGCTTGACGACAAAGAGACAGACCAAGCCCTAAAGAAAAAAGCCGCTGACAGGGTGAACCAAGCCCTCGGCTCTGTACGCAGGTTGATACGTGAGAACGACCGCTACAAGACCATACAGGTCAGCAACGACAAGCGGCACGGCATTATGATTACAGCCACAAAGCCAACCATAGAAGCCATAGAAAACTGGAGGCAGCAGAAAGAGGAGCAGGAGCTAAAGGACAGCAGCAAAGTACGTGCTGGCTTTTCATTGGTGGAGCTTATGGAGCAAAACAACACTGACAAATCAAAAGAGAACGAATTGGAAGATATGCTATGACGATGAAGCAGGAAATAAGACAGATTAACGATAAGCTTGACACGCTTTCGCACAAGTTTGACAGCTTGATAGACTTGTTGACAATTCAGTTCAAAGCGGAGCTTCTTGCGACTAATGACCTACACGCTCTTGAAGTTGCTGAATTGCTTAAGCAGACATACGCCTTGAAGCAGGAGGCTCGTATGCTTGAAGTTGACAAGTACATTAAAGAGAACAAGAACGCATAACGCCACTAATTGCTTTTGCATGGTGGAGTATAGGCTAAAAGCCATCTTATTGGTTGCTTTTAATCGGTGGGGCTACTTCCTTTTACATGGTGGAGTAGCCCCTTTTAGCTACATAGCCAGAACGCTCCTGCCCGTGGGTCATGCCTCTGGCCACAGCTGTGCCGTGATGATGGCCTCCCAGACGGTCGAAAATGGCCATTTGCCAGAATTGCCCTGTTTCGTGGCCTCTGGCGCACTTTGGCCTCTGGATGATATATTATATCACTTCCCCAAAGAAACGCTGTCACAGGCCATTTGTGGAAGCCGTTTTCTGGCCGCTCCAGCTTGCTCGAAGCTATTTTGGCGTAACAGGCCAAACAAAAAGCCCACAAGCCTGTTGTGGCCTGTGGGCTGGTAGGTGGTACGCTGGTCTGGCTGTGTGGAGCTATCCAGCTATGGCGTAATACAGGAGCATAAGCCTATTTAATAACGCCTGTGTGGTCTCGTCTGTCGGCTTGCGCTTGAATCGCCAAAAGTGCTTTGTCTCGCTTGCGCTGTTTAGTATCGTGCAGATGTCAAGTGCCTCCGCTATCTTTTGGCTGTCAGCACCCTCCAGACTTGCGGCCAAAGGGTACGCTGGCTTGTGGCTGTAGCGTGGATAGCTTTCAAAGTCCTTGTCAGTCACTCCGTTGCTCTCCAGCGTCTTGACTATAGTGCGTAGCTGGTCAAATCTTTTGTTGAGCGTAGCTTGGCACTCGTCTATTGTCTGTCTTGTCTCGGATATTTTTCTCATTAGAACTGGTTTGCTTTGTTGCTTGTTGCTGTCTGGCTAAAATAAGAGCCTGTAGGCTCTATGGCTTACAGGCTCTCTGGTGATACGCTTACTCGGCGTTTTCCTGCTCACCGTTACCGCTGTTGGCTTGGTTGAGTTTCTTTGCGGTCTCGCAAATCTCCTCAATGATGGCCACGAGGTTTTCGGTCTCTTCAATCTTGCCAGCCTCCACGAGTTGCTTGTAGGCTTTGACGAAGCCAGCACCGAACATGGCAACTTGACCCTCTGGCGTTGACTTCTTGCCGTTTGCTCTCTGCTCCAGCAACTCAAAGTACTTGGTGCGGATGGTCTCGGTCTCGCCGTCAGCCTCCAGAACGCTAAAATTAGCGTTGTCAATCTTGGTGTGGCACTTCTGGCCGTCAATCTGGTGGATGGTGAGGTAGATTTGCTTGGTGCGCTTGTCAATCTGGATGCCACGCACACGACCCTCAATCTCGTTGATGGTGCAGGGGAAGCCAATCAACTCACGGTGCTTGGCGATAACCTCCTCGGTGATGTCCTCACGCTCTTTCTTGGCTCTGGTGCGGACTTTGACCTCGGCCAGTTCGTCAAAGATACGCAGCAACTTGCTACCGTACTTCTTGGTGATACGCTTGTTGGTTTCAGCGTCACGCAGGGCGACAAGCACGTTGCCCTTGTTGTCGATAACGCCACCGACCACCACGGCAGGATGGAACTCGTAGTCCTCGGCAGGGACATACTCGGCCTTGTGGTTGACGAGTTGCTTCACCTCGGCCAGTTTGGCCTCTCTCTGCTCTCTGGCTGCTTTGGCCTCTGGGGTCTCGGTCTGGGCTGTCTGCTCCGCTACAGGGGCTACAGGCTCTTTGGTTTCGACTTCTTGTTTGGCAGCCTGCTCTTTGGCTTCTGCCTTTGCCACTTGGGACTTTTTGCTGGTTTGCTTTGCCATAATTGTAATAATTTAATGGTTAGTGAATTAGTGAATAGGTTTGTTTGTATTGTGCCGCAAAAATACGGCTTTTATTTTAATCTGCAATAGTTTGATGTAATTTTTACTCGTTCTAAATAAGGCTGGTCAGTCTTTGGTCTGTTTTGCTGGTCTGGGTGCTTTGTAATAGGCCGTCACCTTGTAGCCAGCACGGGTGAAGCCCTCTATTAAGGTCATGGCCTCTTTGTGCCACGTGTTGAGCCTTACGCTGGCTATACACGTTTTGCCGTTCTTGTTCTTGAATATGTCTGTATAGCCTTTGGCCAGTCCCAAACAGCGGTTCATGTGCGCTTTGTCGCAAAAGAACGATTGCAGCTGCCAATGCCTCGGAAACTCCTGTACTATTACGGCCAGAGCGTTGCCCTCGGATATAATCCAGTTTTCGCCGTCCTTTGTCTTGATGTACCCTATTGGGTGTGTTGCGTTAAATGTAAGTGCCATATTCTGTATTGCTTTTAATTGGTTTGTACTTTTACTTGGTCAATAACCGTGCCAAACTTGTTTTCTGCCAACTTGTCAGCTACTTTGTCATGCTTTTGTCAGTATGGCAGCTGACAAGTTGGCAGCTTTTGTGTCAGTGTCGGCCTGTAATGCACTTGACTACTATAAGGCTGTAGCCAATGCCCTCCAACTCCTCAAACAATTCTTTGTACTCCTCTGGCGTTGCAAGTCTGGTTTGCTTGCGTAGCCAATCCACGTTTGCCGCTCCGTGCTGGCCTATATGCTGGTAGCTGGCCAAATCCCCGTAGGCGTTCCAGTGCTGTTCTGGAAACACTGCTATAATGCTGCTATCCTCTAATAGCTTGCGGAAAACTACTTTTGTCTTTGTCATGGTGTATTATGTTTTAATTGGTTTGCTTACCCACGGCCTAACTGGGAGCGTTAAGCCGTGACGCTTGCAGCCTAAAAGCCTGTTTTGAGCCGCTGCAACGGCTGTTTTACGCTGTCGCCTTTACTTTGGCCTCCTCGTCCACAAATCTCGCTCCGAAGCACCAATACACGTTTGTCTTGGGTGTCTCTATCTGCTCCAACCTTGCAGTGTCGTAGTGGCCTCTCTTGGCCTCTGCTGGTGTCAGCACCTCGCCACCTATATAGATGCCTAAAAACTGGCGTTTGTCGTTATAGCGTTTGCGCTGGTCGTCTTGCTGCTTTACTCTGTAATACTTCATTGCTTTAGTCTGTTTTAGTTGGTTTGTGTCGTTTACTCTGGTTTGGCTTAATCAAACATCATGCCAGAATTGCAGTGGCGATGCACAAAATTAGGCTTGGGACTATACAACAGGCGGCTATTAGCAAGTCAATTTTAATCTGCTTTTGCTCCTCTGGGCTTAATTGCTTATACTCTTGTCTTGTCATGGCTATTTGCTTGTTTGTGGCCAACAGGCTAATAGCTATTAGCCTGTTGGCTCTGGTTTACTTTTATTTGGTTAAGCCGCTCAAATATACTTTTTCCATCTCACCACGCAAGTAATAACTCGTATTGTTCATTTTGTCGGCTATCTCGTTTAATTGGCGATAGAGTTCTGCCGTCTGGTCAAACTCCTTAATAGCTTGCTCCAGTTCGTTTGTGGTGGCGGCGTTTACGCTTGGACACTCCAGCGTATCGGCTTTAATTCTGCCGTTTGTCCAGTCGCTAATTTCCACGTTTAAATAATAGCTTTCATATTCTGTATAGCTATAGCGGTCGGCTTGGTTGCGCAACTCTATTTCTATATAATAGTTGCGGTTGCCGCAATTCTGTTTGCGCTCTATTCTGGTGCGAATTAAGCCGCTTTTGGCCTGTTCTGCTATCTTGCTAATAACTTTGTCAAATCTGGCGTTATAGGCCTTGCCGTTCCAGTCTTTAATCGCTTCGACTACCCTGGCGGCTATCTGCTCGTTTTCCTTGCGTCTGGCTATCTTGCCCCGTAATTTGGTTATTATTTCACCCTTGCGGCTGGTAAAGTGTTCAGCGTTGCGCTCGTTAAATCTGTAGTTTGTCATGGTCTTATAGTTTTTAATCGGTTTGCTTTAATTTGGTGGGCTGTCTGGCTGTGTGCCGCTTGCCCTGTTTGCTTTAATTTAGTTTATAAGGGCGCAAGCCTTAAAGCGTTGCGCCCTGTCTGGCTGTTAGGCTGTCCGCAACTCGTTTATTTCGGTGGCGTTGCTTATAGCGTCCAGAATCGCCGTGTATTGCATTTTTACGGCTGTAGTTTGGGCGCAAGCCCTTAAATAATTGCCTATTGCCTTGCGGCTTGATACCTCAATATTAAGCCCAAAAAGGGACAAAATAAAGGTTTTGCGGCTGGCTTGTTTTCTGGCGGCTTGCTCGTTTGCTTGCGCCGTTTTAATTGCTTCGTTTGCCCTTGCTTGCAGGGCGCTAATTTTCTGTTGCTTGTTCATAACTCTATTATTTAGTTGGTGTGTCTTGCTTACCTTAAGCCCGTCATGCTGGCGGGCTTAAACGCTTGCAGCCTAAAAGCCTGTTTTGAGCCGCTGCAACGGCTTTATTGGTACATGGGCAACTGCTCGTAATTATAGCGGCTGCAAATCTCGTTTGCTTTAGCTTCAGAGCCGCCAAAAATGTCACAGGACAAAAGCGGCTCCAATCTGTGAATTGTTCATAATGCTAATAATTTTTAGGTTGTTAATATGTTTTAGTTAATTGTCCGGTGTAAAGGGCGCAAGCCTTAAAGCGTTGCGCCCTGTCTGGCTGTTAGGCGTTGAGCAATACAAAAGCACAGCGCAAGCCGTAAGCCTGTGCAATCATTGACAAAACGCCGTAGTCGTTACCAAAATAGTTTAATTCTACAATCATAGTAATATAAGAATCAAAACCGCAAGCGGCGGCGGTGCTGTCTTGCTGTTCGTACTTTGCCAGAAAACGAGCGGCGGCTGTTTGCGCTGTCTGGCTGGTGTGCTGTGTGCTTGTCTGTCTCATAGCTTCATTATTTTATATGTTCGTTTGCTACTTAATCAAATAGCGTGCCAAACTAAAGAAAATTAAAGTAACTTTTTCGCTACTTTTTCGGGGTGGGTGGGCGGCTGGGTGCAAAAGTCGCTGTAAGTCAAGCGGTTACGGGGCGGCGGTCTGGCAAATAGACTTGCGGACTGACATTTTGTCAGGCTGCATGACAATTTGTCAGTTTGCCAAATGGCTGACAAGCTGGCACTATTGTCTAATAGCCTACTACACTAATAAGATTATTATTTGCTCAGTGCCTTATTGACCTAATAGGCTAATAATCAACTATTTAGCTATTAGGTGTCAATAGCTTTTCTACACTTTTGAGCCTGCAAAACTTGTCTGGCTGGCTGTCAGTTTGGCAGTCTGGCACCCTTACGCCTTACACAAGTGTGGCATTTTGCTCTACTGACAAAATGGCAGTTCCAGACTGACAGGGTGGCAGTCACGCCCCTGCCAAAATGGCAGTCACCCCCTATAGCCTGCGTCTGGGTGACAGGCTTTCGTATATTTCCTGTAGAGCATTTTTCAATCCATGCGCCGCTGCAAGCTCCACAGCCTACCACGCTATAAGACCACCCCTCAGTTAAGGCCACCTGCCTTTATCAAACCTAAAATATAAAATTGGCTCAAAAATTTTTAGCCGCTCGCCCGTTTAGGCCATTAGCTTACCACGCTAATTTTCTTTCAATTACTCTGCTAAGGCTAATCAAACTATTAGCCTACCACGCTAAAACGCCGATACTTACTATCAAGAACAGACATGGTAAGCTATTAGCCTACAACGCTAAATAAAATCGCCATTTGCTCATTTAAGCTTTTGCACGCTCATAGCCTAACTGCCTCATAATCAATAAATTAAGCCCCATTTTATCCCATTTGAAAAATTGCCTTTGTAACTCATTGATTTACAGGGCGTTGACCCAAAATCAAGATGCGCATTTTTTCTCTGGGTCACGGGCTTGATAATCAGCAAGTTACAAAGGCAAAATGGGAAATGGGATTAACGGCTGATAATCAGCAAATTACGCATTTTCTGGTCACGCTCTGGTCAGCCTAACTAATTGAACTTCAATATGTTGACCCAAATTCTCGTTTTTTCGCCTTAATAACTTTTGGATTGACATTAGCCCTATTATAAGACGGTGGCCGACATATTATATACGTATATACGCACGCACGTGTGCGCACGCACGCAGCCGCACGCATATAAAAGTTTTGGAAAACGCCAAAATCCACTATTTTGGGTCACGGCCTTGTAAATCAGCACTTTAGCTTGACCCAAAATAAAGCCCTCAAAAATCCATTTTGGGTCACGGCCTTGTAAATCAGCACTTTAGCTTGACCCAAAATAAAGCCCCAAAATTCATTTTGGGTCACGGCCTTGTAAATCAAGCACTTAGCTTTTCTGGCAGATTTTTTTCTGTTAGAATCCTTGCCAATTTGCAAAAATGCCGTATATTTGCACCGCCTATCCATCAAACGACCAACCATGAAAAAGTCCGACACCATCCTAACCGACCTACCGACCAATCTGGCCGACACAAGAGAGTTGCCGACCGTGGACGAGCTTCAAGCCATATTGGGTTGCGACCCAGAGGCGGCTGACGCTTACTTAAGCCCAGTGCAGCTGGAGGCCGACAGGGAGGCCGCAGTTTACAAGGCAGGGTTGAGGAGTGCCAGCAAGCGTGTTGCGAGCCGCCTTAAGAGCGAGCGCAAGAGGCTTGACGAGCAGGTGCGCATGATGGCGGCGACAGACCCACGCAGCCGTGAGGCCAACCCGTACCTGTACGCTCCGCAGAACGCAGCGTTGCAGAGGGAGCGGGCGGACGCAGAGGCCAACGTACAGGCTCTTGAACAGGCGCAGGACGCATTACGGCTGTCAACATCTTCACTAATCCGAAGCGAAATGGAAAACCAGCAACTATCGCAGCGAGCGGCCACGCTTGCGCAGGAGGACTTAAGGCCAGAGGTCGCAAGGCTGCTTGCAAGCCTCAACATCAACCTCGACCTGTCCTTGAATGGCCGACAGACGGCCAACCTAATGTCCGCACTCTTGACTTGCAATGAGAATCAGATACAGGCGGTTATCAACAATCCTAAAGTGCCTATAGCCGTAAAGCTAATGGCGAAGCGTCTGCAAGACGACTTAAAGGCTGGCAGCACGACAGCCCTTGAAAGCCTCTGGGACAGGATATTCGGCAAAGGCATACTTGACATAAACGGTCAAGCCGCTGAATACAAGCGGTCAACTATGGCGAAAGCCTCCTCCAATACGCCAGCGAGCCAAACGGTCGTACAGATAGGCACTCGTTCCGACATGCCACGCTCAAACGGCAGGCAGATTAAAGGCGAGGAGGCTAATCGCCTGTTGCATGACGCCGCCCTGCCAGAACAGCCGCTGTCAAGGGAGGCTTACGTGCTTATACGTGAGCATTTCGCCCCATACGACCCATCCAGCTCACAGCCGTCAAGCTCACAAAGCCACTATGAGCCGCAGACGGTGGAGGAAGCCGAGTACGTTGAGGAGCAGGAGGCAGATTCAGAGTTGGAGGACTTGCTATGAGCATATACACGAGCAACAACGGGCGAGCGGCTACCGCCCAAACACAAGCCGCCAAATCCAATCCGAATGAGCCAGACATGACGCAGGCTCTTAAGCTTGACATGCTGTCAAGTCTTGAGCTTTACACTCAAATCATGTTCCAAGCTCAGTATCGCAAGTCATTTGTGGTGTCGAAGCATCACAAGCTCATATTTGAGGCACTTCAAGATGTGGTGGACGGCAAATGCTCACGCCTTATGATAAACATGCCGCCACGTTACAGCAAGACGGAGATTGTGGTCAAGATGTTCATTTCTTGGTGCTTCGCCTTGAACGCCAAATGTAAGTTCCTACACCTGTCTTACTCCGACACGCTTGTGAACGACAACTCTGCCACCGTGCGTAACGCCATGCTGGAGCCTCTGTACAAGAAGCTGTTTCCCAATTCGCAGCCAGAGAGCGAGAAAGGCAGCACAAAGAGGTGGAAAACCAAGGCTGGCGGTGAGCTTTATGCCGTTTCGACACAAGGGCAGGTGACAGGCTTCGGTGCTGGCGACTTTGATGTGCTTGACAGCGATGTGGACGATAGCTTTGAAATGTTCTCTGACGGCTTCGCTGACGCTTTACGTGCCATTGACGCAGCTACCAACATCTTTCAAGGCGCAATCATCATAGACGACCCTCTTAAGCCAGACGATGCGGATTCCGACATAGTTAGGGAGCGTATCAACCAGCGTTTTGAGGCTACCATACGTAGCCGTGTCAACAGCCGTAACACCCCAATCATAATCATCATGCAGCGGCTTCACGAGCATGACTTGTGCGGCTATCTAAGGGAGCTTGAACCAGAGGAGTGGCGTGTGCTGTCCCTGCCAGCCATTGAGGTTGACGAGTACGGCAACGACAGCGCACTATGGCCAGCGAAGCATACGCTACAGGAGCTTATAGCATTGCGCAACAAAGACCCTCACGTGTTCGACACCCAGTACATGCAGAACCCAACGCCAAAGGAGGGTCTGATGTACGGCTCTGGATTCCGTGCTTACAAGCGTGAGGAGCTTCCTACAGGACAGCGAGCCAGCAAGCGGTGGTGCTACATAGACACTGCCGACACTGGCAGCGACCACCTGTGCGCCATATTCTTCATTGACACGCCAGAGGTGTGCTATGTTACTGATGTGCTGTTCACCAAAGAGCCGATGGAGTACACGGAGCGTGTCATACCACGCATGATAGTAAAGAACGGGACGGTTGACTGCACGATAGAGGGCAACAACGGAGGCCGTGGGTTCGCCAGAAAGGTCAAGTCAGTGTTGCGTGGCGAGCTTAAGTGCTTCCGCTGTGTGGTAAAGTACTTCACGCAGAAGCTAAACAAGCTGACACGTATATTCAGCAACAGCGCAGGTGCTATGTCAGACATAGCTTTCCCAGAGGGGTGGGAGCGAATGTGGCCAGAGTTCCACACAGCCATAACAACATACCGCAAGGAAGCCAAGAGAGGGCAGCATGATGATGCCCCAGATGCCTTGACGGGCGTGTTTGAGCTGCACTCACGCAAGCTGCAACAAAGAGGCGTTAAGCTGGTGAACGGCTAAATTGCTTTTAGCCGTTCTCCCAGCCGACCCTTTCCGCACCCAGCGCAGACATGACCCTAAAATTTGTCAGCTGACCCCAAAAATCCTCGCTCTGGGAGCGTTTCGGCCTCAAAACGACCCGTAACACCACTTCGACCGACAAACGCTCTGTGCCTGTAAAATAAGGGCTTTTCGGGCATAGCGAAAAATTTTTGCAATTTTTTGTTGCATTTGTCAAAAATGTTGTATATTTGCCCCGTGAAGCGGTGTTCGCATAGCAGGTAGGGCTACCGCTCACAAGTAACTGATTATTAACAATTTAAAACATCTAAATCATGGGACTTAATTGTGGTTGCCCTGTAGGTACTAAGCTTACCTCACCTGTTGACCAAGCTTGCAAGTCGAGCTTCGGCCAGATTCAAAAGATTCTGTTTCAGCGTAGGCTCAATGCTGGTGCGCTGAACACCATTTCCGCTGCCAACATCATCACCGCTGCTGGCTGGTCTGCACTCACTGCCGCTAACGATAGCACAAAGGTTGTTGTTTCGCCAGAAGTGAGCAATCCAGAGACCGAGCCAGGTGCCGCTCGCACTTTCGGCGGCGACAACCAAACAGCTGGCGGTATTCAGATTATCGTTGGCCGTGAAGCCACTTCTTTCACAGCTGCTTTCTACGAGCTTGACCAGAGCGTCATTGCCACTCTGAAGAAGTTGCAGTGCGAAGATTTGGCCGTGTACTTCATTGACGAGTACGGCAACATCGGCTGTGCCACTGACGATAATGGCACTACCTATCACGGTATTCCGATTCGCTCGTTGTTCATTGGCGACAAGGACTTTGGCGGTCTGACAGACCCCGACAGCAATGCCATGAGCTTTAACATGCTGCCCAACTGGTCTGACAACTTCGTGATTGTCAAGCAGTCCACCATGAACGGCTTTAACCCGTTAACCGACATCAACAACCCTGCTGGTGCATAACCCAGCGGGGTAATTCCCTTGCGGCTGGCCTGTTTCCTCACTCATAACTCTACGAAAGGTTTGGTAACGGGGTGTCATGCCAAGCAGCTAATTCAGCAACTTTCATATTGCAGGTCAGCCGCTTCTTTTTAAGCAAATTGAAAACGAGCAGAAAAATATCAAGCTATGCGAATCTTAGACATCAAAAGAGTATTGGAGCTTTCGAGGGCAAGACTTAGCAACCCTACCATTGCTAAGGCTATGAGCCTGCAAAGGCGGTTGCGCTTTCACTCGGAGGGCAATCCTTTTGTCTTTGGCGTATATGCTGACGAGGCTGTCACCGAATATCTTACTTGGGTTGAGCAGTTGCTTCCGTTGGATAAGTACAACGTGTTTTGCCACTTGTTCCGTACCCCTGTCAAGTCAACGGCCTTGACAGCCAAAATCTATCGTGAGCTTGCTCTGTTCTTTAGCAGCCGCAATGCGAGCGAGACCTACCAGTTTGGCAGCAGCACCTACATGGCCGACTGGCTGGATTACAAGAAGCGTGTCCTGCACGAGCCAGATATATGGCAAACCGTTGGCTGGGAGAACTACCGTCTCTCGCCTAACAGCGTTCTCATAGTCGATTTACCCGAAAAGCAAAGTACGCAGCTCCCAGAGCCTTATTTCTATTGGCTGCCTATTGATGCGGTAATAGACTATGAGACCGTTGACGGTACGCAGATGGCTTGGATTGCTTTCAAGCAGGACAACGGCATTGTGGCTGTCATTGACAGCGAGTGCTATCGCCTTTATGACATGACAGGCACAGAGCCGAAAATGGTCGGTGAGCCACGCTATCACAAGCTTGGCTACTGCCCTGCAAGGTTCTTCCTTAAGAACTCATGCACAAAGCGTGAGCCTTGCCTTAAGACTAACGCTTTAGTGCCAGTGCTTGCTGATTTGGACTGGTACGTGTTCTTTAGCGTGTCGAAGCGTCACCTTGACACTTACGCAGCTTACCCCATTTATTCGGCCTACCGTGCTGATTGCGACTTTGAGAACAATGAGACGGGCGAGTATTGCGATGGCGGCTTCTTGCGTGATAGCGAGGGCAACTATAAGATGCTTGCTGACGGCACTATTGAGGTTTGTCCCAAGTGCGGAAAGCGTAGGCTTGCTGGTGCTGGCTCGTTCATTGAGATTCCAGTGCCTAACCAGATGGAGGGCGTTGCTGACTTGCGTGAGCCAGTTGCTATTACGCAGGTTGACACCAAGGGTCTTGACTATAATGTTAAGGAGTGCGACCGACTGGAGGCCAGCATATTTGACGATGTGGTAGGCTCAAACATTGACGAGGACGTGCAAAGCAAGGAGGCCATCAACGAGACGCAGGTGGCCAGCAACTTCAAGAGCAGGAGTGCCGTGCTTACTATAATTAAGAAAGAGTTTGAGGAAGCCAACAGGTTCGTCAACGATACCATCTGTAAGCTACGTTACGATGGTGCTTTCATTTCGTCCTCATTGAGCTATGGTACGGAGTTTTACTTGCAGACGAGCCAAGAGCTTCGTGACAAGTACAGCAAGGCCAGAGCAGCTGGGGCAAGCCAAAGCGAGCTGACTGCCATAGCAGAGCAGATTTTTGAAGTGGAGCATGGTAATAACCAAGACACGTTGCGTAGGGTGAAGATGCTTCGACAGGTAGAGCCTTACCAGCACATGTCAATGCAGGACATCATTCAGCTTAACAGCAGTGGGCTACTTGATTTGAGAGAGGTTGAGCTTAAGCTTAACTTTGACAAGTATATTGATAGGTTTGAGCGTAAAAACGGCAACATATTGACCTTTAAGGCTGATATGCCTATGGCGAAACGCATTGAGCTTATCTTAACTGAACTTACTAACTATGTGGAGGAAGCCATTAAAGACAGACCAGTCAGCCAGCCGACAACTCCACCCAAAAAAGACAAAGACAATGGCCAACAAGGAAACAATGATTGAGCTTGAAATGACTTCAAGCGATGGTAAGGTTGAACGCAAGGAGGTTGCAGTCGAACATGCCACCAACTTGCTTCGCTTAAGCAAGGAAAGAGGTTGGAACTGGCGTTTGCCAGCTGACAGCCAGTATGCTTTTGACGAAAAGACGAACACCATCTACCGCAAGAAAAACTTGCGCAAGCCGTCAAAGAAAGACTAACGCTAACTTTAAATACAGAAACTATGACAAAGAAGCTTGAATTAGGAAGCAAGAAACCTGCCGAGGGAGAGAACGACCCCAACTTGCAGGAGCTTTTGGAGGGTCAGCAGCCTAATGCTGGCAGCACTCCCACAGAGGGCGAGCAGCCCACTGACAAGAAGCCTACAGAGGGCGAACAGAAACCCAACAAGCCAGCAGAGCCAAAGGCCAAGACTGGAAACGTGACTTTCTACACACGTGTAGGAGACCCGTTTGATTCCAAGACTGGCAAAGAGCGTCCATGTGAGAAGCATGTGGTCACTCGTGCGTGGTGGCTTGCGAACAAAGACAGCCTTAACAGGCTTGGTTACAATGTCGTAAAGGTGGAGGGCGAATAAAATGTTGACAGTTGACACCTTAAAAGCTAACCAAGTGTTAGCAGGGCTTTCAGCGGAGCAGCTTGCCGCCATTGCCGACATGTCTAAGAATGACGAGGAAGTTGTTATCGGAAAGCGTATTGGCGAGCTTCATGGAAGCTACGACAACGACATTCTTACCGTAACGGCTATCAAGAAAAACGAGGGCGAGAAGTCATACGACTACTTGAAGCGTGTGCTTAATGGCTACAAGTCCAAAGTGGCCGAGCGTGACAGCCTTAAGACCCAGCTTGACGAGCAGAAGCAAAAGGTCGCTGACTTGCAGAAGCAGGTTGATGGTGGCAATGCTGAAATCTCCAAGCAGCTTAAGGACGAAAAAGACCTTACAGCCAGACTGCAACAGCAGATTGCTGAAAAGGACACCGCCCTTACAGAAGCTAAAAAGGACTACGATGCTAAGCTGCTTGGCTTCCGCATTGATTCGGCCTTTGACGCTGCCTTTGGCGGTCTCACTTTCAAGACTGATGTGAGCGAGGCCGTCCAGAAAGCCATGAAGCAAGCCGCAAGAACAGAGGTGCTGGCCAAAGGCTCTTTGAGCTATGACGAGACCCGTGGCGAGCTTGTGCTTCGTGACGCTAACGGCGAGATTGTTCGTAATCAAGCCAACAACATGAATCCTTACACGCTCGCAGAGCTTGTGAGAGAGACTTCTATCAAGGATGTGCTTGCGCAGGGTAAGTCTGGTGGTGGCACAAAGCTGCCCACTGGTGGCGGTGGAGGTTCTACCGACAACTTGCTTGACTTGACCTCTGCAAAGACACAGGCTGACGCTGACGAGGCCATTTCGTCTCATTTAAAGGCTAAAGGCTTCTCCATTGATTCAGCGGAGTATTGGGAGCAGTACAAAACTATCCGAGAGGAGAACAATGTGGCTGCTTTGCCTATGAGCTAAAACAAACCGACTGACTTGCAAGGGTAACAAGTCGCTATTATTAACCTAACTTAAATTTAAATCATCATGTCTTTAGTATTAACGAGAACACAGAACATGAGAGCCAACGCCAACTTCGACAAGTACGAAAGGCGTGGTAGCCGTTATGGTGCGCTTGACCTTTTCAGAGAGCAGTCAAACGAGGCTGGCGGCATTTTGAGCGATGAGCTTAAGGAAAAGGCTCGTCTGTCTATTGGCTCCGTGCTTGAAACTTCCGTCATTGACTATGACGGCGACATTCACATTGGCCACACCCGTGACGTGCTTATCCAAGACAGCGAGAACACTTCTCGTATGTTGCAGATTAGCTTCGTGACCTATGCGTGGGGATTCACCATCACGCCAGCCATGTACATGAACAACGAAATCAAGATGCAGAAAGACTGGGAAGCTAAAATGACCAAGTATCTCTACAAGGTTGCTTCCCTGCTTGACAAGGACGCTCTTTCTGCCCTTGAACTCAACAAGTCACAGGTGGTCAAGAACAAGTTGCTCTACACCTTTGACCCGTCTAACGAGGAAGCTCCTAACGCTGTCTTGGCTACGTTCCCGCAGCGTGAGGACTTGATGGGCGACTTGAACGCTATTATGGCTGCTAACGACTTCTTCGGTAGCTACGCTATCGTGGGTGACGCTGGCACTCAAAGCTTGCTCACCAAGCTGAAGCAGAACGACCTCTACAACGCTGTCAACAAGCGTAACGAGTATGCCGACAAGGTTATCCACATTTCCAACAACTTCGTGGCTGACAACAACGTGTACACAAAGGGCTACATCGTCAATCGTGGCTCTGTTGGTATGCTGTTGCGCTACGAGCGTGATTGCCTCCTCCGTACTCGCTCACGTGACGGCCACGAGTGGGACATTGTGCAAATGCCTATCATCGAGCTTCCTGTCGGTACGTACTTCTACGATTCCGTTGGCGACTACAGCGCAATCGCTGGCAGTGCAACAGCCGACATGACCAGAACTCGCAAGGAGCATTACGGCTTCGCTTTTGATGTGGCTTTCGTCACAGCTTACAACAGCGATGCCGAGCATCTTGCTTCTCCGATTCTGGCTTATGCGGTTGACAAGACCAAGGATGCCATCTACGCCAAGAATGTCTTGTCGTACACTCCAGAGGAGTAAACGGTTTCTGTATTGTTACCGTGTGGGTGCTGTGAAGCTGGCACAGGTGCTAATCTGGTGAATGTTAGCACGGCAGGTTCGATTCCTGCCCACCTACCTAAAAGATTAAAAGCTAAATAAGATGATACAAGTTAAGAATATAGTAGATGCCTTATATGGCTTAATCGGCTGGAGAGCTGACTTCTCCAACGAGGTTAAAATTGACAGCGGCTTGACGGAGAGCGAATCTGGCTTGTATTATCAAGACGCTCATCCCTTGCTCACGCTTAAAAATTTGGCCTCTATAGCCCCAGATTTCGCCAACATGGACTGGCCAGAGTGGGACGAGGAAAAAGCCTACCAGACGGGCGATTTGGCGGCAATTTACGGGGAGGAGAAAAAGGGGTTCGACCTTTACCGCTGCATTGCGGACAATACGGGTCAAGACCCAACCGATGAAAATAGCCAATACTGGGCTGTAGCTAATCCGTTTTCAGCTTGGTTGGAGGAAAAGACAAGGGCGAGTATAGCTAATGCTGTAACTCACTTTGTTTTTACTAACATGCCAAATGGAGGTACAAAGAGCATACTTGAACACAGGCTTCTCTTTAACACGGTGGGTCGTATAGGCGACAGAATTGCCAACGGTGGCAATTTGGTCGGCTTGGAGGTACACCCCATTCACGCCTATGATGTTTGCGTTGACATTCATAAGATTGGCTTGCAGGCAATCAACAAGGATAACATGCAAGCCACTGGAAGCGTTGACTTGATTGTTAAGAGTAGTAATGATATGCTTGGCGAGCTTTCACGTGAGGCGATTATCGCAGGAGGCTATCAGACAAAGTACAAGGAGCTTAACAAGCAGGTGGCTAATACGCAAGGTGGCCAGACGCTTTATGCCATGTATTTCCAGAACGCTCTTGAAGCTAATGGCCTTGAAGCAGTAAACAGGACTATTGACTGGAGCAAAGCACCTTGCCCAGCTTGCAACATAATTGAGCATCAAGCTTTCTTGGCTTGGAGCAAGTACATTGAGGTGTGGCCTTTCTACGTGGCCAGCCAGAATATTGACATGCTTGACGGTAACAAGTTCACTTTCGACCAGCATAGCATGTTCTATGTAAACAATACCAATTTCGGCTTGAATTTGGAGCTTTCTGTGTATTGCGACTACACAGACTTTATCATACGTAACAAGAGTGAGTTTATACCGCTTCTGTTGAAGCAGATTGCGGTTGACATGCTAAAGGAGGCTGCATACAACGCCAACGTGAGAGCTAACAGAAATAGCGTAAACATTTCACGTATTGAGGTTATGCAAGCTCTGGAGGGAAACCAAGACACGCAAGGATTGTTCAAGGAATTAGAGAACATGTATAAGGGTCTTACTATCAGCATGAGAGGTCTTGATAAAGTCTGCCGTCCGTGCTGTAATAACGGCCTACGATACACAACCACTTAAGCCAAATGACAAGCAGACGAACATTTCAAGGCTCAATGCGCAACTTGCAGTACAAGCTCCGTAAGTTCAAGGACATACTGGGGGATTGTATTATTGAGTGTGTGCAGCAGGACGAAAGACTGCTGGTACACTATGTTCAGCAAGAGCAGCTTTACGAGCATGGTTTAAGTGGTAAGTCTGGCGGTCTCTGGGGTCGTGGCGTTGAGATTTGGGACTATGCCCCTTATGCGCCACGCACTATAAAGAACAAGAAGCGTGATGGCCAGCCCTATGACCGTGTTACGCTTAGAAAGACTGGTGCTTTTTATCGTAGCATGTTTGTTGATGTTGATGAGGACGGCTTTTCGATTGAAGCAAGCGACAGCAAGACCGACAAGCTTCTCAAAAAGTACGGTCGTGAGGTATTGCGACTTTCCGACTATAACTGGAAGCAGTATATGATGTTTTTGCGTAACTATAGGCTACAGCCTATGCTGAAAGCCAAAATGTTGGAGGGACTTAAATAATGGATAGACAACCAGAAAGATACAAGCAGAATCCAGTGTTGCTTGACAGGGTGCTGGACGATATGAGACAGGAGCTTAAGAACAGGCTTCCGTGGCTCAACTACGCTTTTGGTCGTGTGTACAAGCTAATGCGCTATGCTAACAATGGCGGCAAGTACACAGAGCCAGCTTTTTACGTAGGTAATGGCGAGTATGTGTCTATGTTGCCAAACGACAACTGGGGCAATTTCTGTTGGTTTGACATCTACGACCCACAAAGCATTGATACAACGCAGCGCAATAACCCACGGCTAAAGTTTAGGGGTGCAATCGTATTCTGGTACAACCAGCATACTATTTTCCAAGACGATGATTTCCTGTATAACGAGGAGATTAAGAAGCAGGTTGTTGAAGCTTTGTCACAATCTGGTCTGCTAAAGCAGAACGGACATGTGCAGATATTTGACATCTACGAGCGTCTGGAAAATCTGTATAAAGGCTACTCGCTTGAAAAGGTGTACAACACCTACCTTTATTCTGGTGAGGATATTGAGTACATTGACAAGCAGTACTTCATGCACCCCTACGGTGGCTTGCGCATTGAGATTGAATTGACATTAAATAGTTCAGATTGCTAAAATTATGACAGACACTAAACAAATTAAGGACAAGGCTATTCCTGTAATGCACAGGAAAACGGCTGCTGGCTTGATAGAGTACTGCATAGCCCAGCTCGGTAAGCCTTATTGGTATGGTACTTTCGGTCAAGTAAGCACAAAGTCGCTTTACGAGTACAACAAGGGTAGATTCCCTAACATGTACAAGGCAAAGGACTTCATGGAGCAGCTTGGCGTTAAGGTACACGATTGTGTTGGCCTAATCAAAGGCTACATGTGGAGCAAAGATGCAAGTGACGAGCATCCAGCTTATGCAACAAATGGCTTCAAAGACTTAAGCGCAGACATGCTGCTTCGCCATTGCACAAAGAAAGGCACTATTTCGTCTATTCCAGATGTAGCTGGCGTTCTTGTGTTTACGAAAGGTCATGTGGGCGTTTACATCGGTGACGGCTTTGTTATTGAGGCCAGAGGCCACGCTTATGGAGTGGTCAAGACCGAATTGAAAAAGCGTAGATGGACGCATTGGGCTTTCCTAAACGAAATCTACTACGAGGATATTGACTAACAGGGTAGGTGTTCCGCAGCCACCTGTGACATAATTAAGCGGAGTGTGTTTAATATATTAAACTTTTATTATTATGGACATCAACGAGAATCTCGTGAGACAGAATGGCAGTCAAGCTGCCGCTGTCTTGGCTGACTACCAAGCCAGTCAGACCGAACAGGCCATGTCGCAAATGCTGGGCTATGATGTTTTCAGCAAGACTAAGGCTTATGTCATTGGCGACATCGTTATCTACGATGGTAAGCTCTACAAGTTCAAAGCCAACAAGTCTGCTGGCGAATGGGATGCTACCAAAGTTGACGAAACGTCAATTTGCGCTATCTTGGCCACCAAAGTCAATGCCTAAAGTGCCGTGTTCCTTATTAACTAATCAGTAGTAAGTGTACTATGGGACTTAATTGTGGTTGTAATGGGGCTTTACCTACTCTGCCTACCGTGCTTTGTACAGCTGGGTTCGGGCAGATTCAGCGTATTGTGTTCCAAAGACGGTTTGACGATAATGGCGAAGTCAACAAGATTACGCCAGAGCAAATGTCGCAAGCTGCAACTTGGATTAGCCTATCAGTAGCAGAGGACAGCACGAAAATAGTTCTGTCTCCATTTATCGGCAATCCAGAATTAGGTTCTGGTGCTAAACGAGCCTTTGGGGGTGACAATAGCACAGTAAATGGTATCGAGCTGAATATGGGCAGGGAAGCTGCTCAATTTTCGGCTGTTCTGTATGAGGAAAGCCAAGACCTCATTAGCTGCTTGAAAGAGTACATGTGTGAGACGCTTGGTGTGTATCTGGTTGACGAGTACGGCAATATAGCTGCAACGACCTACGGGGATGATTTTGCGGCTATTCCAATCACCAATCTTTTTATCGGTGACAAGGACTTTGGAGGACTTACCGAGCCAGATTCAAATTCTATTAACTTTAGCTTGAAGCCTAACTGGTCTGATAAGCTTGTTATGCTTCGTGCGGAAGATTTGGGCTACAATCTATTGTACGATTTAGACAGAGAATTTTCACGTGACTTCAACGGGGACTTTAACTCTGATTTTGCAATTTTCTAATTAACTTAATAACAAGATGAACAACTTTGATTCGTTAAAAGAAGCTATCAATACCTTTATCAAAACTAATGGTGTTGGTGGTATCACTGGTGCGATTCTTAACTCCGTGCTTATCCAGATGGTTGACGAGCTTGGTAATTTTGCCAACTCGCTTGTCGGCTTGGGATTTTCCGAGTTTAGCACCAGCACAACGTATCATGCAGGTGACATCACGGTTTATAATGGTCAGCTTTATAAGTTTGACGCAGATAAGTCGGCTGGTGCTTGGGATGGTAGCAAAGCTACTTCCACCACCTTTGACGCTTTGTTGGCAGACGGTAGCATTGATGTTACCGCAACCGACATCACGGCAAAGAGCAACACACCTCTCGAAGTCACCTACAAGATTACTGCTCAAACGACTGGTGGCGACAATGACCTTAAGTCTGGTGCTGGCATGGTGCTTGACATTAAGGGTAACTTGGATGCCAGTCTTAACCCGTTCATTGCTGACAGCTTGGTTTCAACCAACATGAACTTGGTTGACCCAGACGCTACTCTTACCATTGACGGTAAGAAAGCTTACTACTTCCCTGTGGTGGCTGGCAGCTGGGGTGCTTACGGCACTACGCAGGAGAACAACGGCTATGTCGTTGTTGGCGGAAGCGTGAACGAGGTGTACTTCAAGGCGACAAAGCCTACGGCTGGTTCGTATGGTTCTGCTTGCGGAAAGACTACCTACGGTGGTCGTAACTACTACACTCCGTCAGCTATAGGTTGGCTTACTATCGTGTGTAACGATAACGTAGTTCCTGCCTGTCACATTGCTTGGTCAAACTACAATGATGATGTGGCTGGTACGTTTGGCAACACGGTTAAGTCAATCAACACTGATGTTCAGTGGATTCACACTTGGGGCATGGCCGCTTTGCACGGTGGTGGCCGCAGTGTGTATGATGAGATTGATGCGGCTAACCACATGCGTTATCGCAGAGTTGACCGTAGCCTGCTTCCGAGCTTGACTTGGACTATGACCACGATTGATGGCGAAACGCCTCTCTACGTGTTTGCTGCCACCGTTTCTGGCATGGCAGTGAACGGGTTGTGGAACAGCCTGTTCAACAATCTGGAGGTTGACGGCAATACCCTTATCTACCAAAGCACCACCATTAGTTCCGTGGCTGACTTGCAGACAGCAATGAGCGGCTATCAGTTCTATTTTGAGCTGGCCACCGTTGCAAGCTCCGCTTGCTCAACCACCACGGCTAATACAGTGAATGACTTTGGTTTGACCTACTTCATGTACAACGGTGAACTGGTTACGGTTCCTGCTTACTTGACAGAGGGTTTGTATCAAGGCGGCAAAGACCAGCTGTTCAATGCCGTGACTTATCAGAAGATTTTAGCCCAAGTTTGTGCTACTGCTCTGTGCAACCTTGACGAGCGTGTGTCGTCAATGGAGGGCAAGGTGTCAAATGGCTTTGACTATCTGAAAGTCACCAATCTGAATGTAACTCGTAAATTGACCCAACCAGCTTAATAGGAGGATTGAACTATGAGTATTAACATCAACAAGTACAACAATTACGAGGCTTATGCCGTTGACACCAACCGTCCTGCTGACGAAAGTTGTGTGTCTATGGTTAGCAACGGTCTTGTGTTTGAGGGAAAGAACACCATCTTGACTGAAAAGCAGCTTGGCAAGAAACAAGTTTGCCTCATCGTCAAAGACTTGGTGGATAATTCCATCAAGTACGTTCCCGTCCACAGCTTCGACCCCAACAGCTTTGACACCGCACGCTATCAGTTGAAAGACTGGTTGCGCTACGGTGAGTGTATGGGTAAGCAGCTTAAGGTCTATAAGAAAAACAACGGCTCTGTGACTTGGGCTGCTCCCAACCGTTACAAGCTGACTTGCGACACTTCGGCCTCTGGCGGCTTCCACTGGGCTATCACTATCAACGGCTCTGCAAAGGCTGGCGATGTTGCTTGGGATGCTTCTTCTACCCTTGACAGCATTGTTAGCCAAATCAACGCTGTTGTGGCTAACATGGCTTCTCACGAAAGCGGAGAGGACTTCATTCGTATTACGGTAAACTCTTACAGCAATAGCACTTTGACTTTGACCGACAACACAGGCGGCACTCTTGTGGACTTGTCTTTGTATGTCAAGATTGATGGCGTTGCGCAGGAGGAAACCCACCGTACATTCCAAGCCCAAAGCGTTGCTACTTTGTTCCCGTCACTTGGCTATTTGGCTGCTAACACGGCGCAGTATGGTAAGAATGGCTTGAACATGAGCTATTACGCTGGTGGCAACCCGTCCAGATACAAAGCTTACTATCGCACATTGGCTGCTGCTAATGTGTGGGTAGCTGAAGCTTCTGGTCGTATGAACGAGGCTACGTTTAACCAGTGTGCGGACGGCACTATCGGCGGTGCTGATGGTATCGCTCTGTACAACAAGTACAACGGTAGCTGGAATGCTTATATGGAAGCTGGCATGGTTCAGATTGACGATACCCACACTGGTGGTATCGAATATCAGAGCTATGACAATGGTGCTGACCAAAATGCCAAACTCGTGTCTGTTACCACTATGGACTTTGACGGTAGCTATGTGCCTGCCTATACAGCCGCAGCTGCTGCTGACGCAATTAGCGATGCAGACCTCGGTGGTAAGGCTCACATGCCAACTACTCACGAAATGGCTCTTATGCTGGAGGAGGAAACCTATGCGGCTATCCGCAAGGGTCAAGGCTTCTTGACTGGTGTAGAGCTGTTGTCGAATACTGGCTACTATTGGTTAGTTGCTGAGTACTCTGGCAACACTGCGTGGTTCTACACTGGCGGCACTGGCAGATTGAAGTACGACTACAAGGACAACAGCAACTCGGTTCGCCCCGTCCTCGCTTAAGTCTCACCATTTAAGCTTTTTAAATTTTAATTTTTACACGGGTGGGCTACGCCCACCCTACTACCTAAAAATCATCAAGTATGCCAGCAAAAGGCCATAGTAACCGTTTCAAGACAGCTTTAGATACGGAAGTTGCCCAAAAGGTTATAGCTTTTGAGCGTAGCCTCTACGAGTATGTAGATACGACTATTCCCAAGAAGCGTAAATATACCCTTGTAGCCGCATGTGAAGCGAGGGCGATGATGGCAAGAGAGCTTATTGTTGAGGGCATGGACTATGACATAGCGTTATACGCCCGCTCAAAGCATGAGCTTCTGACCGTAGCTCGTGCTAAACTCCGTAATCTTTCAGTTGACTTACAGCATCTGAACGACCTCGGCGACATTAGCAACACGGCGAAGGCTCGTTTTGACATGCAGCTTGATGATATTCAGACGCACCTCGCTAAATTACTTAATTCGCTTTCTAACCGTATAGACATAGCGAGTTTGAGCTAAGAATGTACGCAAACTTAGGAGTATTTGTTAGTTAAAAGGATACCTAACTGGTCAAATGATTAGTCAATACAACATAGGTAAGCTTGGGTTAGTTGCTGAGTACAATGGCAACAATGCGTGGTTATACAATGGCAACAATGGCAGATTGAATAACAACAACAAGAACAACAGCAACTCGGTTCGCCCCGTCCTCGAATTTGACTTGACAGAGAAACGTAATATTGAGGGGTACGTTATTCCGCTGAACAAGTGGTACGACATTTACCGTACATGTAAAAAGAGGAAGTCAAGTAAGCCATCTCACTTGGCTTTCCTCTTTGACTTTTCATGCAGTATAACGGCAATTTGCTTCGATGTGGGAGAAATGGAGTACGTGCCACGAATGGCTACCTGCTTCATTATCACTTTGCCTCGTTTAAGGGAGGTTATTGCAGCCGACTTTGGCGACAGGCTTGTGCAGACTTTCTACGTTGGCGTGATAATGCCGATACTTGAAGCCAAATACTTGCATCCAGATTCCTTTGCCTGTAGAAAGGGCAAGGGAGGCTTACATGCTGTGCAGCAGCTTCAAGAGTACGTGTATGAGGAGAGCAACGGCTATACGACTGATTTGTGGCTCGCCAAAGTTGACATCAAGGGCTTCTTTATGGCCATTGACACAGACTTGGCGGCTCGTATGCTCTACAAGCTTATTGAGGAGAACGTGGAGGACTTTGAGCTTCGCAACGTGCTTCTCTACTTGACGAGGATAATCTACCAGTCAATGCCGCAGCTTCATTGTATTGTCAAGTCGCCAGAGTTCATGTTCGACCCTCTGCCAGAGCATAAGAAGATGCGTGGTAAGGTGACGAGCATTGGAGTGGCTATTGGCAACGTGACAAGTCAGATGGTGGCAATGCTCCTAATCAACTTCTACCTGCTGCTGTTACAGGCTCTTGGGTATAAGTTCGTGCATTACACAGACGATACTTGCGCTTTGGTAAAGGACAAGGAAAAATGGTCGAGAGACCTTAAGATAATTGCTCCGTATCTAAAGTACGAGCTTCATCTGGAGCTTCACCAAGACAAGCGTTATCTACAGCACTACAGCAAGGGCGTTCTTTTCCTTGGCTTCAAGCTTCGGTTCAACAGGACGCTTCCAAGCGATAGGATTGTTCATAACCTTGACTGGAAAATAACGTGTGCTATTAACAAGGCAGAGAACATTGATGGCTACATGCTTAAAGAAGCTGAACACTTCATGCAGGTGCTTAACTCATATAACGGCTTGCTTATGTGGTGTAATTCCTACAGACTACGAGCCGCTTTAATTGAGCGTGTCAAACAAAGTTGTTGGAGCAAGATGTTTGACTTTCACGATGATTTTCATGTTACGTTAAAGCCGTGCCAAACTAAATTGGCGTATTATAAGAGGTTAAATAAAGAACGCAAGAAAAAGCAAGAATCATGGCTGATGTAGTTAAAAGTGCCACCGTTAAAAACGTGGCTTTTTGGGTATGCCTGTTTTTCTCCATCGGGCTTATTATTGCTGGCTTCTTTACGCCTCCTATGGGTGATATTGATGGGTCGGTATTAACCGCTGTGGGAGAGCTGTTCGGATTTGCTACTTTATATGTGGTGTATCATGCCATTGAAAAAGGCATTGACATCAAGCTACAGCACGGTAACACTTCTGTAACGGCTGGCGACTTAAATGACAGGCCAGAAAACAAAGCTCACGAAGATGTTGAATAAGTACAAGAACATACTGAATATTGCGATTGTCGTTTGCATCGTAGCATTTTTAATCGGTGTGGCTTGGCTCGCAAAGAGCTTCAAGCAAGCAAGAGAAGATGTTGCGAGGCTACAAGGCAATCAAGTTGTGCTGCTGTCGGAGATTGACAGATACAAAGTGGCAGATAGCTTAAGTGCTGTTCAAACAACGGCACTTAGACTTACGCTTAACGAGTATATGTCGCTCTATAGTAGCGAGTGTGAACAGGTCAGACAGCTCAAGTCTGACATAAAAGGCTTGCAGAGTGTTGTCAACACGCAAACGGAGACTATCAACGAGCTTAAAGCAGCAGTTAAGCCAGTAGTCGTAGTACATGACACCATCATGGCTGTCATTGATACGCTACAATGCTTTAACTACTCGGACAAGTGGATTGATGTTGATGGCTGCATTGAAGATGATTCTGTTAGCTTAAGCGTGACCAGCAGGGACGAGCTTCTTGCTGTGGAAAGCTTACAGCGTAAACGGTTTCTTGGTATTCCTTTGCCTATAAGTTGGTTTGGGTATAGAAGCCGTACCGTTGACGTGGTAAGCTGTAATCCGAATACCGTTATTAAGAACGTAACCTATAAAACTATTGAACAATGAGTGCAATAACTAAAGATGAACTTAAGCAGGCTGTGCGTGAAGTCATCCTCGTGCAAGGCAATCAGTCCGCCCCAGCTTTGGTGGAATTGTTTGACAAGTTTATTGAGTACATTGACGCAAAGTGGATTGCCGATGTGAACATCAAGACGCTTGGAGGACAGAGCCTCATAGGTGAGGGCGACCTGCCTACGGATTTCGGTGGCGCAGACTGGGGTGGTGGTGGGTCATAACCATTCGCTCCATAACTGCTTGAATCCCAATTAGATAAAAAATTTTTGCAATTTTTGTGTCTGGTTGGGATTTTTATTGTATATTTGCGGCGTAACAATACACCGTACATTATGGAAAACGAAGTTGTAAAATTGGTAGTAGAGACGGGCTGTGAGGCCATTTCACCGATGGTTGACAGCCTCGCCCAATCGTCACAGGAAATGCTGTCAGCGACCAGAATTTCGGCCTCATTTGCCATGTTTGCCTTTTTGCTGGTGGCCATCGTGTCCTGTGCCTCTTTCTTTGTCCTGTTCATAACCAAGATTGGCTTGCGTGAGCGTATCATAGCTACAGCACCGAAGCTTGTCAGTGAGCTTTTCGCCTGTGACTTCTGCCTGTCTTGGTGGACTGGCTTGTTCCTTTCAGTAGTTGCCGCTGCTGTAATGTCTAACTGGCTCGTGCTTGCTATCGCTGTGATGGCTGCACCGATAACGAGAAGATTTGTGGCATGAATACTTGTTCTGTCGGCGGTCATAAGGTAGAGCTGTATTCAAGCATTGACGAAATGCCGATGGCCAACTACCATAAGTTCAACAAGTACCTCATGTTTGAAAGTGGTCTTGCCCCAAACGCCAATGGGGTTATAGGCCACTTGTCACGCATGAGTGAGTTGCTTTCAGCGGAGGAGTATGACAAGCTACGGCTTGAAATACAGAACACCTATCAAGCTGTAAGCTTCATAATGGAGGAAATGTCACCTATTAGCATGGCATTTGCTTGTATGGTGCATAAGATAGACGGTGAGCTTGTAACCGACTTGTCAGACGAGGCTATGAAGCTATTGTCGTACAGGCTTAACCGTGAACGTGCAAAGGTTCTCCGCTCAAATGTGGAGGAGCTTAAAAAAAAACTGACTTTGAACTCGAAGCCTACTTTCCTAAGTCGTTTCAAAAGAGTGCGAAAGAGAAAACAGCTTTGACGCTAACTCGTAAGCGACTTGACTTTTTAATCGGCCTGTTACGCAAGGGTAAGCCATACGTTGAAAGCGAGGACACTAACAGGTGGAAGCTAATCAAGATGTATAAGCCGATAAACCTGCTTGGTAAGGAATCAGAGGAAATAGAGTATGATAAGCAGTATGAAAGGGTAAAGCTGATTATAGCGCAGAAAACTAACTTGGATATAAAGTCGCTTACGGTGTTCCAGTACTACACTTACCTTGAAGCTGTCAAGGAGCAGTCGGACGAGGAGCAGAAAGCGGCCAAACGTATAAAAAAGCACTGATATGGCAGACGATAGCAACAAACTTAGCATTAAAGACTTCATAGAGGATGATGGTACGCTTGACGGTCTTATCCGTCAGCTTGGCGACATCATTGAGCTTGTTGACATGCTGGAAAAAATGCTGAAAAAGGATGATGTGGCAAAGTGGACTAAAGGCTTACAGCAGGGTTCACTTGACTACAAGATAGCCTTACAAGCAGCAACCAGTCTGGCTGAAAAGCTTATTGCTACGTCAACGAAGCTTACCGAGGTAAGAATGGCCGAGACGAAAGAACTGGCTCGTCTTGAACAGCTTATCAAGGATGAGAACAGAGAGCGTCAGCGTGAGGCCGAGATAAACTCAAAGGCCGCTGGCAGTTACGCCAGAATGAAGCTTGAATTGAAGCAGCTTATTGACCAATATAAAGAAGCTGGAACGGTTGAGGGTAAGGTCAAGATAGCTGGAGAAATGAGCAGGCTGTCAAGCAACATTATGTTGGCTGACCGCCAGCTTAAGCTTATGCTGAACGACTATTCCAAGCTTACAGGCGCACAGAAACAGGTCTTGGCCGAAACCGAGAGGCAAATAGCCGCCAACAACGCAGCTACAAAGGCAGTGCGTGACAGGGCGGCTGCCGAGGCGAAGCTAAAGACCAAAGCTTCGCAGTCTGCTGATTCGTCAGCCGAGGAGCGAGTGAACGCAGCTTTGCAAAAGCGTATAGCCATTGAGACAGAGTTGAATAAGTTAAGTGACGCAGAGGCTAACAAGTCAATGTCCTCTGCTGACATAATCCAGAAGCGTATTGCCCTTAAGCAGCAGTTGGCTGCTATTGATGGCGAAGTGAAGCAGCTTGAAGCCGAGTTGACTATGGAGCAGAAAGTTGTGGCGGCACAGGAGAAGCTTAACAACTTGCGTATGGCCGCTACGACAACTACTGAATCTGGCCGTAGCCAGCTGGAGGAGGTCAAATATGAGGAGCAGCTTGCGTCTGCTATACAGAAAACGGCTGCTGCACGGGCAGAGGCGGCGGCAATGGGTACGCAGGAGTATCAAGAAATGATACAAGCCCAACAGGAGCTTAAGAGGTCGCAGTTAGAAGTCGAAGCTGGCTTGAAGCTGGAGGAGATTACGGTTGAATCTGTTGACGGCACGTACAAACAGCTTGAAGCCCGTTACAAGCTTGTTGAGCAGGCTATGCAGAATCTTGACACATCAACGGAAGAGGGTAAGCAAGCATTTAACGATTACGCAAACGTACTTAATAAGATAGGTGATTCGCTTGACGGAATGGAGCGTAAGATGGGCGTAACGAGCAGCCGTATGTCAAGCCGACAGAGAGAATGGAACGGGTTGACCAACTCTGTCTATCAAATCACTCGTGAATTGCCTAACTTGGCTGTCCGAGCCGATACGTTCTTCTTGGCTATATCAAATAACATTCCTATTTTTGTTGACGAGTTTAAGAGGGCTACAAAGGAGTTAGGCTCGTTCAAAAAAGCTTTGACAGAGACGGGTAAGGCTTTTGCAAAGTCTATCCCATTGGCCTTGATTTTGTATGCTCTGGCCAACTGGTCAAAGTTACAGAGACTTGCTGACAACTGGTTTAACACGCTCCAAGATGGTAGCCTCAAAATGAGTGCTGCCTATCGTAGAATACGTGAGGAGGTAGTAAAGGTAAATGATGATGCAGGAAAGCATATAGCTACTTTGGCTGGTCTTGCGTCTCAATGGAAACGGCTGTCAACGGATAATGAGCGACTTGCTTTCTTGGAGGAATACCATGACGAGATTTTAGCTACTGGTTATGCGGTTAATGACCTCGTGGACGCTGAACGCCTGTTTTCAAACATAACTGGCTTGGTTGTTGACGCATATATGGCCAGAGGAAAGGCGGCTGCTGCAATGAGACTTGCTACGGAGCAGTATAATGAGGCAATACAGGAGCAGATTAAGGCTGATGAAAAAGCGTCACAGATTGCTGGAAAGAGGGTTACCCGTTCCTCGCTTGCACGAGGGTTCTTTGACTACTTTGGTGGCGAACAAGCTGGCCTTAAAGTGACACAAAGTGGTACGGTATATGTTCCAAGAGAGGTATATGAGCATTTAGCGAGAGAGTTTTATTATTCTGCTACTGCTCAATATCCAGACGCTAAGTTTAGCAAGAACTTAGGCTTCAACGCTGGAGAGGGAGGTGCTGCTCTGTATGCTGAAATGGAACGTAATTTAAGGAGCGATATACAAGAGTTTCAAGTTCCAGATGAGCTTCTGTACGCTATGGCTCTTGAAATACTTACCAACGGTGAAGCTACTTTCGGCTATCAAACCTATACTGCTTTGTACGATGATATAGGCCAGTATATGAAAAAGGCAAACAGATACATGACGCAAGGTAATCAGTTTGCTACACTGGGCTATGAGAGCCTTGCTGAAGCGAAAGAGTACGATAAGGCTATAAACGTACCTACAGCCGATGCAGAAAAGCTAACCACGAGGGTTCTGTCTATTGTTGGTAGCGTAACAAAGACCATGAATGATGCTATTCTTGGTGGTATGCAGGAGAGCTTTGCGAAGCAGCGTAAGCAAGCAGAGGCGAGCTACGAGGAGTTGCTTGACACGCTTGTCAAGAAGCGTGAGGAAATTGAACGCCTGTTACGCAATACAAACTTAAGCGCAGACGATAGGGAGCGTTTGGAGGGTGCTTTGAGCAATGTCCTACAGACTTGGAATTACGCCTACGACCAATATAGGCACAAAATGTCTGACATTGCAGCGGAGGAGCGTATTGATGTCCTTAATACGGCCAAAGCTAACATTGACAACAGGCTTGCTGCTGTAAAGGAGGGCGACAGAGAGGAGCTTGAATTGCGCAAGAAGTCCATTGAAAAGCAAATGCAGATTGAGATAGCCGAAAATGCAAGGCTTGAAGCTCAACTGCAAAAGAGCGTAGCTGCCATTAGAGCGAAGTACAGGCTTGAAATGGAGAGGGCAGAGCGTGAGTATTTTATTAAGTTAAGCAACTGGCGTAAGCAAGACTTGGAGAACGAGCAAGCTTACGTTAATCAGTATTCAGAGCTTTACGCTCATAACCAAGCTGACTTGGAGCGTATAGCCATGCAGATTGAGCTTGCTGAAAATGCAGAGCTTATTGAGCAGGGTCTTATCAGCCGTGAAGCTATTATTGAGAAGCATAGCAAGAAAATACAGAAGATATATGACGACCACAGAGCTACCATACTCCAAAGCGAAAAGTCGTTCTGGGGCATGATGCAGGAGTTTGTCACGGATGGTTCATACGAGCAACTTGCGGCACAGCTTCACGAATATGACATTCAGCTTGAAGCCGAAAAGCTCCAATACAAGGAGCTTATTGAGGTTATGCCAGAGTACGGGGAAATGCTTGACCAGCTTTATGCGAAGCGTAAGCGTTTGCTGCAAGGCCAGTTTAACCTTACCCAGTTTGAGAAGCAGCAGGACATGCAGAGCTTGATTTTTGGCATGAATCCGCAGATTGGCGAAAGGGAGCAGACAAAGTTCGACTTACAGCAGGAGTGGGCGAGATACAACTTGCAGCTTGAATTGTTTGACAACGGGCAGCTTGATTTGACCAATGACGAGCTGGACGAGATTTACTTGAATCTTACCAGAATCGGTAAGGAAATGCAGCGTGTCAGTGGCGTTCAAGGAACTATATCGGCCATAGCCGACCACGGCCTTACTGGCTTGATTCAGTTGCCTAAAAAGAATCCTCTGACTGGTAAGACCGAAAAGGATAAAGACGGAAATACCATATTTACTGACTTGTCCTCTGACCAGTATGACGCTTTAGATACAGCACTTGATAGCATTAAGAGCAACCTTAATGAAGTCATGCAAGCTTATGTTGATGTTGCGCAAGCGGCCTATGACGCAGCACAGGCGCAAGTTGATGCTGCACGTACCGTATATGAGACGGAGCTTGAAGCAAGAGCAAACGGCTATGCCAATGATGTTGAGGGAGCGAAGCGTGAGTTGGCTTTGGAGAAGCAGAAAGCTAAACAGAAGGAAGCCATATTGAAGCAAGCTCAAAAGGCGCAGGAGCATATCAACACCTTGCAGCAGATTAGCTCGCTGATTACTGGCTCGGCACAAATCCTTGAAACCTTTGGCGCATACCCTGTCGTGGCTGGTGTGCTTCTCGCTGCAATGTGGGGCATGTTCGCTATGGCAAAGATTAAGGCGGCACAGGTGGCCAACCAGTCCTCTACCTACGGCGAGGGCGGCTTTGAGCTTGCTGTAGGCGGCTCACACGCCTCTGGCCATGACATCAAGACTGGCATACAGACACAGAGCGGTCGTAATATGGTCATTGAGGGTGGCGAGGGCGTTGGCGTGTTCAGCAGAAAGGCTGTCAGCAAGTACGGGAATGCCATACCTAAGTTGGTTGACGCTATCAACGATGGCAGCTTAAGCGACCTCGGCTATAGCCCGTCTGATGTGCTTAACGGAATGGCCTACGAGGACTTGGGGGCTGTGCGTGGTAGCCAGTACGCTAAAGAGATTCTTTCCTTGCAGCCATTGACCAACCGTGTTGACCTTACTACGGTGGAGGGTCTGCTTTCTATCATTATTAGCAAGCAAGTGGGTCAGCCTGTAGTACTGCCAGACGGCTCTATATTTGAGCGCAAGGGTAACAAGACAACCATTACAAGGAGGAACTGAAATGTATAGACCAGACCACGAATATCAATGCCTGTTGGGTATATTTGAGCCGCTTTCTACAAGGTTCACGCCACGATACATATACGATGATGAGTTTGACAGGGTTAGTCAGACGGCTGCTGACGGAGTAGGCTGCACAAACATATTCAACTTTACGAGTGACAATTCTCCAAAGGCTCTGTTGATAGCCAGACCATTTAGGCACAATAGGAATGGCGGTTACGCTTGGGTCGAGCATAGGGTAGGAAATTCTTACGTGGTTGAGGCCGTAAACCTCTATTCCTCTGGGGCGGAAACGCCAAGACTTGTTTGGCTACCAGATAATGTAAGGCGTGTGGTTTTCAACATTGAGGTTGAGGACATGGGCTATGACATAAGCTGGTATGATTCAGCCTCACAGATAACGGATGAGTGCGATAAAGACTTCATAAACAGCTTGGGCTTGTACTTCATGTATGACGCTAAACCGTATTATAGCAAGTTCCAATTAGTGAAAGAGGCTGATTCCAGCGCAAGCACAGGTCGATTCTTGCGTGATAAGGTCACGACCGATTTAACATTTAGGGGCGCAGATTTTGACAAGCTTGTTGCCGATAGCGTCAGCGAGTACGCCATTTGCGCAGTTGCTTTCTACGAAAGGTTTGAGGACGAGCCTACGCAAGACTATATGGCGGCTTGCATGTACTTTAACAGGGCAGAAGCAGAGATAAGCTTCTCGGAGTGCTATGTCAAGCCGAAGCTTAATACTCTTGACAATTATAGCTGGCTGCTTGACAAGTATTCTGTGGAAAAGAACATGGTAAGTATCGGAGCGGCTACAAAGCGCATGAAGATACCGATTCCGCCTATTATTCAGCTTTATACGATAGGAGCTAATTCAGTAACTAACATCTGCAATGATACGTGTTGGGAACAAGAAGTAACCGACCCAGATATTAGCGTTAATGACCTGCTCAAATGCGGATTCAGATACGCTAACACAAATAATGTGGCTTCTCAAATGCCGCATTTTGCCACGCAGCAAAATGAATCGCTTTGGTTTGTTATATGGGAGCGTAGAACTTTTGCAACGGACAGATATTTGTTCTACATAGCTGACCCACAGACAAGGGAGTACGTTTATTTTTGTAAGAGCAACTATGACCCAGACCCGACAGATGAGTTTCCGTATGATGAGTTGCGCTTTAGATATAGCAACGGTGCGGTGGAGTTCTACAACCCTAATACGGGTAGAGTGCTGCATAGCACCGTATATAGCGGTAACTGGTTTCCGCATAATAATGAATATCTTGATGAGGACTTTGGCGAGTTTGGTGGAATTAGCTGGAGCGGTGTAACTTCGGAGGTGTCTAATTCAACCAACCTGCAATACACGCATGTTAGCAGACAGCCTGTTTGGGTGCGTGTGCTGATGTATAGCGCAGATGCACCAGACAGATACGCTATAGGCGATTTCGCTACTCCGTCACCGTGGTACAACAAGATAGTTGCTGCAAGCCCAGTAAGTTCTATGTCAAACTACACGGGGATTGACAGCTGGTTTAGGTTCCAAGAAAGTAACGACCACACAAAAAAGCCGACAGAGTATGGCTTATACCAGCCAGATTTGTATTACACCAACGAGAATCTGTCTAACTATAGCTATTTGTCTGGGTTGAGGCCACTGCCTATACTTAAGTCGTGGTGGGGAGAATACTCGTTCTGGTGCGACTTGAAAGGTGACACCGTTTCAGCGCAGTTGGCTACATGGACTACGTATGTAGAGGTTAGAGACTGCTTCCCTCTTGACGAGGTTATAAGAAAGCTGCTTAACGCTTATGGCGTTTCGTTTGAGTTCACAGGCACTTGGAAAAACAGCCACCTTTTGTATGGCGATACGAATACGATACAAGTTGGAGGTAGGCCAAACTATCTTAAGAACAGATACACGTACCTTGTGCCAGCCACAAACATAACTCGTGGCAAATACACGCAAGCAGCTCAAAAGGCTATGATAAGCTTAAAGGACTTGCTGGATGAGATTTGCAATGCCTGTAACGCTGGCTGGCACATTGACAAAGACGGCTTGCATATTGAGGGAAATGAGTGGTACGATGCTGGTCATACGTATAACGGTTTTGACTACTACGACCCAACATTTAACTTTGAGGATATAGCTGACGAGTTTAACGACACTAATATCCTGTACGGTCAGATTGGCTCAACGGCTAACACAGACAAACTTTGGCATACATTAAGCTTGAACGCTGGAGACCAAGCGACAAAGCACTTCAAGACAAACGAAATGCAAGCCAAAGCTCCATTTTGCAAAGCAGATGATTCCATAACGCCAAAGCTGGAGTTTGACTTGCTACAAGCCGTAGCCACGGAGGGCGTATCGAGTGATTCGATACTTTGCATAGGCACAGATTCAACGTACTATTGGTCGTATCATAGTGGGGGAACGATATATGTGGTTACGGCTGAAAAAGTTGACATTTTTGCCACTACAATATATGAAGCTAAAGTAGGCTCTGTTTCTACTGGTGTGGCAGCTCGCATTATGAACAAGTCATTCTCGTGGCCGTATCTAAAAGGCAGATACTTGTTTGGATTGCCAGCAGACAAATCACTTGTTTATTTTGGCTGGATGCAATCGTCTGAATACTTTAATACCATGCTGAAAGCTTACGTGAAGCCGCATCGTGGCATTAAGATTCGTATGCCTATAGTCTCGGAGCTTTACACAAGAAGCTGGAGCTTGGTAAAGACTACGCTTGGGTACGGTGTAATTAGCCGTATTGACACTGACATGATAGACCGTGTGGCAGATGTAACCGTTGATATACTTGAATACTAAAACATAAAGACATGATAACGCCTGTAAACAATAACTTTTCTCCATTGCCGTTCTACGAATCAAGTAACGTGCCTATGGACACTGAATACTTGCAGCAAAACAAGCCGTATGCCTATGGCGTTCCGTTTGACCTGCCTATAGCGGAGGGCTGGGTAATGCCGTTCCAGTTCAAGGTTGATTTCGTAGTGGCTTCGATAGCCAACACGAGTAGGGTTGTGCCAGTGGCGAATCCAGCCAATGCGCAGAGCTTCGCTACGCTTCCAGTGGTCGTGACCGAAACTGGCGATACGGCTTCAACCATCATTTACTCTGGTGGCCAGTTTGCCAATCTGCCAGTTGGCCGCTGCTATGTGAAGCTTGACTTGGTTGACGGAAGCAATGTCACGCACACTTACGTTAGCGATATATTCAGCAATTTGAGCGAAACCCAGTCGAATGTAAAGAAAGTGCCTAAAGGCTATGTGCGTATAGCTTATGGCAATGACCATGTGCTTAAGTACAATGGCGGTCAAATCTACTTTGCCGACTATAAGCTTGAATATGATGTGCTTGTTGACGCTACAATCTGCAAGCCACGATACAGCTTTGAGGAAAAGGCCAGCAGCCGTCTCGGTTACGACTATATAGAGAGCCAGATTAGCAAAAAGACTTACGGCTTTACATTTGTTGCGCCAGAGTACCTGTGCGATGCTTTGCGATTGCTACCTATGTGCAATGTACGCACAATATCCGATTCGCTAAACGTGTATGACAAGATAGACAGCATTTCCGTTGAAGTGGAGTGGCTTGAACAGGGTGATTTGGCGCAAGTCACAATCATGTTCAACAACGACACGGTGATAGCTAACTTGGCCGAATACGTGTCTGTTGCCCCAAGACGCTTGAACACTACTTTGCCTCTGCCACCTACGCCTGAGATTACACGACCGATTGTTACGCTTAACGACATTACGGACATTCAGCAGACGCAAGCCTCGTTCAACGCAGAGGTAGTTAGCGATGGCGGCGGTACGCTTACCGAAAGAGGATTGTGCTGGAGCGCAACAAGCTCAACGCCAACCATATCGGATTCTCATTTGGCAAGCACACCAGCGGAGGTAGGTACGTTTGATTTGACGATAACTGGATTGACCGCAAAGACTTATTACGTTAGAGCATACGCCACCAACGAAATGGGTACGGCGTATAGCGATACGGTTACTATTAACATGCTGCCTAACGACCAGCTGCCAATAGTTATGACTTATGCAGCGCAGAATGTTTCAGATACAAGCGCAGAGGTATCTGGTAGCGTAATATCAGAGGGTACGCAGCCAGTTCAGCAGAGGGGTATTGTGTTTAGCAGCACAAACCAGCAGCCGCAGATTGGCGACAACGATGTAAGCGTTGTAGTGTATGCTGGCGGTGGAAGCGGTGCTTTTAGCTGGATTCAGCGGCTTCAACAACTTACGGCTGGAACGACATATTACTATCGTGCCTTTGCCATAAGCGCAGTAGGTACGGCCTACGGTGACGGAATGGACTTTACCACCAAAGGCGTTCTTTGCGACCCACCTACCATCGTAACGGACGAAACCGCACGAAACATTACGGCCAGCGGTGCTACGCTTGGCGGCACTCTTGTTTCCTCTGGTGGCGGCACGGTAACGGAGAGGGGTATAGTGCTTGGAACTACAAGCACACCGACTACAAGCGACACAAAGATAGTGGCCAACGGAACAGGATTGGGTACATACTACCTTGATGCCACTGGCCTTGTAGCCAATACCCATTACTACTACAGAGCCTATGCGATAAACGAGGCTGGTACGGCTTATGGCAATGCTGGTGACTTTACTACGCTTAACAATGCCGCTGTCCCGTCAGTTGAGTTTGACCAGTACGACTTGTACACCAACAGGATTAGGCTTGACGCTCACGTAACCAACGACAACGGGGCTGCTGTAACGGAAATGGGCTTTGTGTATAGCACGAGCCAGTCGAATCCTACGCTTAATAACGCTTCCCATATTGTAGCTGGTCAAGTGTCTGGCTACTCATTTGGCGATGATATAACTGGATTGTCTCCAAATACACTTTACTATTGCAGGGCTTATGCCAAAAATTCAGTAGGCACTGGGTATAGTAACGTACTTGCGCTTACTACGCTACAGCAGCAAGCCTCTGTACCGACCGTAACCGTTGAGCAGGTAAATCCTACGGCTGCTGTGCGTGATGTTACATTTGACGGTAACGTGACAAGCGATGGCGGTGCGGTTGTAACGCAGCGTGGCATTTGCTGGAGCGATACAAACTCAGCCCCTACGGTCAACGACAATAACGCACCAGCGGCTACTGGCGGTACTGGTGCTTTCCAAGTTACCGTTGCAACAGCTACTTTCAAGCAGGGGCTTAAGTATTTCTATAGAGCCTATGCGATAAACTCTGCTGGCGTGGGCTACAGCACGGTCATGGCCTTTGACATTCCTGTTGTGGTGTCGCCCGACCCACCTGTTGAGGAAGAGGAGCGGTGAGCCGTCAATCGTGGCTGCTGACAGCCTTTCTGCCTCCCAGTTGACCCGTAACACGGCCAGAGGGGAAGTGCTGCCAGAGGCCACGAAACGGCCTCCTATTATATAAGGTGTGCATATTATTTAGACGCAATCTAAATGTCGTTTGTAACTCGCTGTATTTCAGCTTGTTTAAAAATATTTTTTATTAGACTAAAAATTTTTCTTGCGGTGAATGAAAAAGTCCGTATATTTGCACCCAGAAACAACAACGAATAAACGACATGATTACCTTACGTGACATCATTGATGATTACCAACTTGACAAGAAAGAAGTAGCTAAACGCTTCTTTCCAGACGCAAAGTACCCAGACCTTGCGCTCGCTCGCATTATGGACTACTCAAAGGAGTTAAGCTTATCACAAGTATGTGTACTTGCGGATATGGCTAACTGCCAGTCAGCTGATTTAGTAAACACACTTTTAACTAATCTTTAACAATATGGAAATCAACATTAAAGTAACCGTTGAGTTACCAGAATGGGCAGAAGCCCTTGTGAAATCACTTGCTAACAATGTTAGCATGAACGTAGGCCAGCAAGAAGCTAAACCAGCCGCTCCTGCTGCTCCTAACACCCCAGCTACAAAGCCAGCCGCTCCTGCTGCTCCAGCTAAACCTGCTGAAAAGCCAGCAGAGCAAGAGCCGACCAAGCCAGCCGCCAAACCGAAGCTTGGATTGGGTAAGACAAAGCCAGCCGCTCCTGCTGCTCCAGCTAAACCTGCTGAAAAGCCAGCTGAGGAGGAAGCTCCTGTTGAGGAAGCCGAACACACTCTTGACGAGCTTCGTGGATTGCTTAAGAGCAAGTTTGAGGGCAACCGTGAAACCATCAAGGCCAAACTTACGGAGCTTGGTGCTGCAAGCCTGTCAACACTTGACGCTTCCAACTATGACGCTATGTACGACTTCTTAATTGAACTTTAACAATGACTAAAGTCAATCATAGCAGTAGGTCTCATGCGCTGTTAGCACCCTCTGGGTCAAGCAGGTGGCTGAATTGCACTCCGTCCGCTCGCTTGGAGGAGCAATATGGGGAGCGTAAGGCCAGCCCGTATGCCGAGGAGGGTACTATGGCGCATGAGCTATGCGAGGTTATGTTACGCTATGAGCTTGCGAAGCTTGGAGCGATTGACTATAACCTTGACAACTACGAGGACGATTATGAAGCCATTGCAGCCAAAGCCATTGACAAAGGCTATTATGGTGAGGAAATGGTGGAATCGGCTCGTGAGTACGTTGACACTTGCGTAAGCTTGTATGAGGAGCTTAAGGCCAGCAACAGCTACGTAGATGTGTTCATTGAAATGAAAACTGACTTAAGAGAGTATATTCCAGAAGCCTTTGGCAGCATTGACTTCTGTACTGCCTCTGACGGTCATTTGTATGTGGTTGACTTCAAGTATGGCAAAGGTATCAGCGTAGCTGCTGAAATGAATAGCCAGATGATGATTTATGCTTTAGGCGCACTGCAACGCTGTGGCTTGGAGTATGACATTGACGAGGTTAGCCTAATTATCGTTCAGCCCAGAATCAAGAATTTAGACCGCTACGATATGACGGTGGCCGACCTCTTGAACTGGGCTGATACCGTATTGATACCAAAGGCGAAGATGGCTTTTGACGGTGACGGCGAGTTGCAAGCAGGTGGCTGGTGTCAGTTCTGCTTGGTAAAGTCTCGCTGCAAGGCTCTTTACGAGGAGCAGCTTAAGCTTGCCGCCTACGACTTCAAAGAGGCTATGCTCCTCACAGATGATGAGCTTGCTGAAATTGTGATTCGCTCAAAAGACTTTATTGAGTGGATTAACGCTATCCAAGACTACGTTTACAAGAAAGCCACAGAGGAGGGTGTCAAGTATAACGGCTTGAAGCTTGTTGAGGGACGCCAAACAAGACGCTGGAATGTTGACGAGGAAACGGCCATGACCGAAATTAAGAGCCGCTTTAGCCTTGACGATAACGATGTGTACGAAATGAAAGCCAAGAGCTTGACAGCTATTGAAAAGCTTGTTGGCAAAAAGAACTTTGAGGCAAAGACTGGCGACCTCATTGTTAAAAAGTCAAGCGGCTTGTCGCTTGTCCCAGCCAGCGACCCAAGGCCAGAGGCTAATCCCTCTGCCGTTGATGATTTTAACGACTTAAACTAAAAACATTAAAACTATGGCACAAGTAAATCAATCACCTACTAAAGTTATCACTGGAATGGTACGTTTCAGCTACGTTCATGTCTTTGAGCCTACCGCTATTGACGAGAACAGCGAAGCAAAGTACAGCGTTTCAATCCTCATTGACAAGGACGATAAGCAGACGCTTTCTGCTATCCAAGTCGCTATCGAAGAAGCCAAAAAGCTTGGTAAGACTAAGCTGGTTGACAGCAAGGGTAACATTGCCCGTAACCTTAAGACCCCGTTGCGTGACGGTGATGTCGAGCGTCCAGAGGACGAGGCTTACGCTGGCTGCATGTTCCTTACCGCAAGTAGCTTTAAGAAGCCAGGCGTTGTAGGCAAACCTGCAACTATTGAGCTTGGAGAGGACGAGTTCTATTCTGGCTGCTATGGCCGTGCAAGCCTCACGTTCTACGCTTTCAACAAAGCTGGCAGCAAGGGTATCGCCTGTGGCCTTAACAACGTGCAAAAGCTGGAAGATGGCGACAGACTTGATGGCGGTGTTTCAGCAGCAGCCGACTTTGGCGATGATGACGATAATGACCTCATGTAATCGTACAGCTTGCAGTTGAAAGCGCAAGCATGGTAGGGCGGTCAAGATGCTTGACTTGCGAACAGGGATTTGACGCTCCCTGCCGCCCACAGGTCTCTAAAGACTTTCCATTAGAACTTTTGCAGTTAGCTTATAGCTGTGAAGCTAAATCGCTGGCGAATGGAGTGGCCAGATAGCACAAACATACGGAAGTGCGCTTGGTGCAACTAAGCATATCTCGTGATTAAGCCAAGAGACTACAGGTTCGATTCCTGTCTGGCCACCTACTTATACAGGCATTATGAACGATTTACTTTTTATAGACATTGAGACTTATAGCTCCGAGGATATAGCCAACGGTCACTATAAGTACATTGAATCACCAGATTTTGAGATACTTTTAATTGGCTATGCGCTGAATGATGGAGAAGTTAAACAGGTTGACATGCTGCTTGACGGTGACGAGCAGAACGAGAGCAACAGGCAGGAGTTCTTTGACTTGTTAGGCGACCCGACCGTAATAAAAGTGGCGCACAACGCTACGTTTGAGCGTAACTGCTTCAAGCGTATTGGCTGGGACATAAAGCCACAGGAGTGGATATGCACCATGACTATGGCGGCTTACAACGGTCTGCCTCTTGCGTTGAAAGAGGTATCAAAGGTGCTTGACTTGCAGGACAAAAAGCTTGACACAGGCACTCTGCTCATTAAATATTTTAGTTGCCCTGTGAAGCCTACCAAGATTAACGGTGGCCGCACTCGCAACTATCCGCACCACAATCCAGAGAAATGGGCGCAGTACAAGGAGTACAACCTGTACGATGTGCTTTCGGAGCGTGAGATATACCACAGGCTTGAACACAACATGCCGTCAGAGATTGAGCATGAGTACTATTGCGTTGACCAAGCCATCAACGACCGAGGCATACAGGTTGACATGGAGCTTGTCAACGGGGCTATAGCCGTGTCGGAGGAAAGCACAAACGACTTGACCGAAAAGCTTAAGGCTCTTACTGGTTTGAGCAATCCAAATTCAGCAATCCAGATGAAGCAATGGCTGGCCAGTAGAAGCATTAAGCTTGACAGCCTTGCGAAAAAGGCGCAAGCGGAAGTGCAGGACGCTACAGCCAACGACCCAGTGGCTCGTGAGGCTACGGAGCTTAAAGCCAGACTGGGTAAGACCTCTATTAAGAAGTATGAGGCTTTCAAGGGCTGTGCAATGGCAGACAATCGTGTAAGAGGCACGTTCCAGTTCTACGGTGCTAACCGCACTGGCCGCTGGGCTGGCCGCTTGGTGCAGTTGCAGAATCTATCCAAGAACCACATGGATAACTTGGATATGGCCAGAGCCTATGTCAAGATGGGCGACTTTGCGGCTGTTGGCATGGCGTATGGAGATGCGCAAGATGTTCTTTCGCAGCTTGTCAGAACAGCCATTATAGCCAGAGACGGCCACACGCTGATAGCAGCCGACTATTCGGCTATTGAAGCCAGAGTTATCTCGTGGCTGTCTATGGAGCAGTGGCGGCTTGATGTGTTCCACGGTGACGGCAAGATTTATGAGGCTACAGGAAGCCGTATGTTTGGCGTACCGAAAGAGGCCATCAAAAAAGGTAGCGAATTGAGGGACAAGGCCAAGATTTCAGAGCTGGCACTTGGATATGGTGGTAGCCTTGGTGCGCTAAAGAACATGGGCGGCGAGAAAATGGGATTGAGCGACCCAGAAATGATGTCTCTGGTTAAGAAGTGGAGAGCCGCCAACCCCAAGATAGTTGAAGTCTGGGACGATATGGAAAACGCAGCCATGACCGCTATAGTGACACGCAAACCTACAACTGCAACGCCACAGGAGCTTACATTCCGCTTTAACCCAAGCGACAAGTGCCTGTATATGAAGCTTCCAAGCGGTCGTGAGCTGTGTTACCAGAACGCCAGAATGGGTATCAACGACAAAGGCAAGGAGGGCTTGCTTTATGACGGTGTAAACCAAGTAACACGCCAATGGGGAGCAACAAGCACCTTTGGCGGTAAGCTAACGGAGAACGCTGTTCAAGCTATGGCTCGTGATTTGCTGGCCGACCTTATGTACCGCTTGACAAAGCAGGGCTACCAGATTGTTGCGCATATACATGACGAGGTTATTATTGAAGTGCCAGAGCTTAATGCCGACAAGACACTTGAAAACATTATTAGCCAAATGCGCATAGCACCAGACTGGTGCAAAGGTTTATTGCCGCTTAACGCTGACGGTTATGTTACACCCTATTACAAAAAGGACTAACCATGAAAGATGTTATGCTAAATATAGCTGTTGGCGCAAGTGTCAACAGCGCAGTCTGGACAAATAAGAAAATAAAGTGGAGCGAGCTTGTTGACAAGCTTAGTAAGCCAGTCGTTACAACAGAGACTTTGGAGGAGTATGCAAAGATGCAGAAAGCCGACAAGCAGAAAGCCAAAGATGTAGGCGGCTTTGTTGGCGGTAAGCTCACAGGCAAACGCAGAAGCATAACCAGCGTGGAAAGCAGACAGATTATAGCTCTTGACGCTGATAACGCATACACAGACTTGTGGTGGGACTTCATTATGCTATATGATTGTGCCGCCTGTATGCACTCCACGCACTCCAGTACACCAAGCTCGCCACGCTACAGGCTTTTTATTCCGCTTGACAGGCCAGTAAGCGCAGAGGAGTACGAGGCCATTGGCCGCAAGATAGCCAACGACTTGGGAATGGACTTGTTCGACCACACCACCTTTGAGGCTAACCGCCTAATGTTCTGGCCGAGCATATCAAGCAACGCAGAATACACCTTTGAGCATAGTGATGGCGAAGTGCTGTCGGCTGACGAGGTGCTGGCCACTTACGATGATTGGACTGACATAACCGAGTGGCCTACGCATAGCGGAGTGAACATAAAGGAGGCAGCGGAGAAGCAGCAAGACCCAGCGTTAAAGGACAACATTGTTGGCTTGTTCTGTAGGACTTACGGCATACATTCAGCAATCGAGACATTCTTAAGCAACATATATGAGCCTACGGTTGACGAAAACCGCTTTACTTACAAGGCTGGCTCTACAGCCGCTGGTGCGGTGGTCTATGACGATACTTTTATTTATAGCCATCATGGTACTGACCCTGCTGGCGGCAGATTGTGTAACGCCTTTGACTTGGTGCGCATCCACAAGTTCGGCAACAAGGACAACGACAAGGATAACGCCAAAGAGGAGAACAAACGCACATCGTACAGAGCGATGGAGCAGTTTGTGTCGGAACTGCCAGAGATACGGCAAAAGTTGGCCGCAGAGAGCCTTTCAGCGGCGCAACGGGATTTCGGTCAGTTTGACGGTGAAAGTGCGCCAGAGGCAGAATTTGAGGCCATCAACCCGTCCGACCTTGAATGGGCGAAAAAGCTTACCATGTCAAGCGGTAAGTACGAAAGCACATCAGCTAACATAGCACTCATTTTAGCCAACGACCCAAACCTCAAAAACGCATTTGGCTTAAACACTTTCGACAACAGACGCTACATTATGCGCAGCTTGATTTGGCGCAAGGTTGACAGCGAGAGCGGCTATGACTGCTTGCGTGATGTTGACTATGCTGGCGTTAGAAACTACATTGAGCTTGTGTACGGCATATCGTCACCAGCAAAGGTTGATGACGCTCTTTCGCTGGAGTTTGAAAAAAACAAGTTCAACCCAGTTAAGGACTACCTGTCAAGCTTGGTCTGGGACGGCCAGCACAGAATTGACACGCTGCTCATAGACTATTTCGGAGTGGCTGACACGAAGTATAGTCGTGATGTCATTCGCAAGACGCTTTGCGCTGCTGTGGCCAGAGTGTTCCACGAGGGCATTAAGTTTGACAACATGCTTATCTTAGTCGGCAAGCAAGGTACATACAAGTCAACTTTCATTAAGAAGCTCGCTAAAAACTGGTTCAGCGATACGTTCATGGGCTTTCAAGGAAAAGAAGCCTATGAGCAGCTACAAGGAGCATGGCTTATTGAAATCGCTGAATTGGCGGCTTTCAAGAAAGCGGAGGTCGAAAGCATTAAGCAATTCCTGTCGAAGTGCGAGGATAGCTTTAGGCCAGCATACGGCAGGGTGGTTGAAACCTATAAGCGTAAGTGCGTATTTATCGGCACTGATAACAACATGGACTTTCTTAAGGACGTTACTGGTAACAGACGCTTCTGGCCTGTAGATGTTTGCGAGTACAGGCGTAAGAAGCTTGTAACCGATATGACTGACGAGGAGATTGACCAAATCTGGGCAGAAGCCACTTACATTTATAAGACAGAGCCTTTATACCTTGACGCAGAGGCCGACAAATACGCCAAAGAGAGCCAGAAGTTCCACACAGAGCTTGACGATAGGGCTGGTATTGTTGAGCAATACCTTGACAGGCCATTACCGCTTAATTGGTACGAGCTTTCGTTGCCAGAGCATATCGTATATCTATCATCGGACGATTTGGCTGATAAGAGCTTTGTGCGTGACAGGACTTGCGCCCTTGAAATATATTGCGAGTGCTTTGGTGGTGAGATAAAGAACTTTAGCCTTAAGGAGAAAAAGGCCATCGAAAGCATACTTGAATTGAGCGGACACTGGCATAAGGTTGACGGAAACAAGGCCAACTTTGGTAAGTTATACGGCAGACAGCGTTATTATTTAAGAATTACCAACGGACTGGAGGAGCTGCTATGATGGAGCGAGACATAGAACATGCCTTTAAGGTGGCGGTGGAGGCCAAAGGTGGCCTGTGCCTTAAACTTGGCATGATATATCAGAACGGTATGCCAGACAGACTTGTGCTAATGCCTAATGGGGTATGCGCCTTTGTGGAGCTTAAACAGAAAGGCAAGAAGCCGAGGGCAATCCAGAGGTGGCAGCACGAGAGGCTTCGTAAGTTAGGCTACAAGGTGTTTGTGCTTGACCGCACAAGCGATATAGAAAGCGTGATTAACCAAATATTTGACGGCAATGTTACAGGAGAGCCAACTGCACAACTACCAGAGAGCGTGTGTTGAGCATATAGTTCAACACCCGTATTGCGGCCTGTTCCTTGACATGGGCTTGGGTAAGACCATATCAACGCTTACCGCCATAGCCTCGTTGAAGTACGACTATTGCGAGATTAGCCGTGTGCTGGTCGTAGCTCCAAAGCGTGTAGCAGAGACCGTTTGGGCAGAGGAGGCCGCAAAGTGGGAACATACCAGCTTCCTAAAGGTGTCAAAGGTGGTAGGCTCGCAGAAAGAGCGGCTGGCCGCATTATCGGTCATGGCCGATATTTATGTGGTGTCAAGGGACAATATAGCTTGGTTGGTCGAATACTTTAACAACAAGCTTCCATTTGACATGCTGGTGCTTGACGAGCTATCGTCATTCAAGAACCATACTTCGCAAAGGTTTAAGTCACTTCGCATACCACGGCTGACGCTAAAGAGAGTTGTTGGCTTGACTGGTACGCCAGCACCAAACGGCTATATGGATTTGTGGTCGCAAATGTGGTTGATTGACAGAGGCGAGAGGCTTGGTAAGACTATAACGGCCTACAGGAAAGCGTACTTCAAGCCAGATGTGACTAACGGGCATATAGTCTATAAGTATGGAATGGTATCTGGCTCTGACGCTATAATAAAAGACAAGATAAGCGACATCTGCATATCAATGAAAGCCAAAGACTACTTGGAGCTGCCAGAGAGCCTAATTGTAGATGTGCCTGTAAAGCTTTCGCATGAATTGTATGTGAACTACAAGACTTTTGAGCGTGAGCAAGTGCTTAAGATAATAGAGGGTGGCGAGGCTTCTCCAGAGGAGATAGGTGCTACAAGCGCAGCCGCCCTCACCAATAAGCTGCTGCAATACGCAAGCGGCTTTGTGTATGACGCTGACAAAGAGCCTCACTTCATACACGACATAAAGCTTGACGCATTGGAGGAGTTGGTGGAACAGGCCAATGGCCAATCCGTTCTTATAGCCTACAACTTCGTGGAGGACTACAACAGAATAATGAATCGGCTTAAAGCCTACAATCCTGTAGTGCTTGAAAGCGAAAAGAACATAGCGGACTGGAACGCTGGTAAGATACAAGTTGCTCTTGCGCATCCAGCGTCCGCTGGTCATGGCCTAAACCTACAGGACGGAGGCCATATCATCATCTGGTACGACCTTACTTGGAGCTTGGAGCTTTACCAGCAGTATAACGCAAGGCTTCACAGGCAAGGCCAGACCAAGCCAGTCACAATCTACCGAATAATTACAGCCAATACGCACGAGGTACGTGTTGCGGAGGCTTTGAGCTATAAGAACGCCACGCAAGACAAACTTACGGAGGGCATTAAAGCTAAGATTAGAGAGTATTACGATTTAACTTATTCACCATTAAATTCATTGTTATGATTAACTCAATTTATCGTCAAGTGCTTAATACGCTTGTAAAGAGCAAGACAGGCGTAGCGCAAGACTTTGCAATCATGGTCGAGAAAGACCAGTCGTTCCCAATCATCCAGACTTACCCAGTTGACTTTAACAAGTGTGTTGTTGACTTGCTTCACATGCTTGACAAATCAAGCTACGTAGAGGGCGAGTGCGACATAGCTTCGGTGTTGAATGGCGTTTACGGAATTGACCAAATCTACAACGCTATTGTGGGTATCATGGTGGAAAATCCGTCTTTCGTCAACATTGTTGGCTTTTCAGTCCAGAAACCTGCTGCTTCAAGGCTTATAGGCGTTAGGCTGTATGTAGCCGAGAACAAGACAGACGAGCTTTACCCAGTAAACGAGGTGATGATGAAAGCCTCTTTGACTTACGCTGACGCAATAGAGGAGCTTCCGAGCGACCTTGTTATGCTTCGGCTTGCGCAGATGTTTCTCGTAAGAGAGCTTAACATGCGAGAGGGCAGGGACGCTTACAGGCTTGGTGGCTTGTTCGTAGCTTATGACATGCTGGGTCTGGACGATAAGGAACTTGGCCAGAAAATAGCAGACCACGGGCTTATGGTAAGCGAATGTTCAATCCAGTTCGCCAACAACGACTTAAAGGCTGGCAGCTTGCGTAGCGAGAGCGAGGATAAGTTCTTGCGGACAACCTTACAGCCAGAGGACATCAAGCTAATAGGCTATGAGCCTGTTGACAGGGAGGAATATCTGGAATGATTCTAAATTACAGCTGAATGTGTCTGGCTGTCAAGGACTTAAAAACTTTTTTTCATAAAACCAAAAAATTTTTTCGCCATGTATGGGAAAATGCCTATCTTTGCAGCCAGAGACATTCACCAAACCGATTAAAGCAATGAACAGCAACCTACCAATTCTTTACAAGAGGGACGCTTCTGGCGGCATACGGTCATGGCAGGTGGTAGTTGAGGGTGACACCTATTATACCATCTACGGGCTGTTAGACGGCCAGAAAACGACCTCTGCGCCCGTCAAGGCGACACCCAAGAACGTGGGACGCTCCAATGAGGTGCTGGCAGAGCAGCAAGCCGTCTTGGAGGCGGCTGCTATGTGGCGCAAGGCAAAGGAGCAGAACGGCTATTGGGAGAGCATAGAGGACATTGACAAGAAGCTCTATGAAGCTCCAATGTTAGCCAACACCTATGATGGCAACTACAAAAAGGCTATGCAGTTTGAGCAGCCAAAGCTTGACGGCATACGCTGTAACATGAGCAGGCTTGACGATTCAGAGATTGAGCCTTTAAGCCGTAAGGGTAAGCCATTCCACACCGTACAGCACATTACAGACGAGCTTACCAAAGTATTGCCATACGGCATACATATTGACGGTGAGCTTTACAACCATGATTTGTACGATGATTTCAACCAGATTGTATCTTTGGTCAAGAAGCAAAAGCCCACAGCGGAGGACTTGGAGAAAGCAAGGTCTTTAGTCCAGTACCACGTGTATGATTTGTGGGTTGACGGTGAGCCAGACATGCCGTTTGAAAAACGCATGGAGCTTGCTCAAATGCTGTTTGATGGCATGGACACCGTTAAGCTTGTTGAGACAATCAGCGTGTCAGACCATGACACTATCCGCAAAGGCTTTGAGCATTTCACCTCACTTGGCTATGAGGGAGCAATCATTAGAAGCAATGACGCTTATAGCCACAAACGCTGTAACAACCTGCTTAAGTACAAAGAGTTCAAGCATGACGAGTTCAAAGTGCTTGACATTTGTGAGGGCAAGGTTGGAGGTCAAGCCGAATATGCTGTTATCCAGTTGCATGACGGACAGATTTGTAAGGCTACTATAGCTGCTACGGACAGCGAGTGTCGCAGGATGCTTGATGACGCATATACGCTTATAGGCTCTATGGCTACGGTAAAGTTCTTTGGCTATACGCCAGCTGGTAAGTTACGTTTTCCTGTACTTCAAAGCTTTAGAGATTATGAATAAGGAAATGCTATTCAGACTGCCTAATGACTTGAATTGCACGTTGAGGATTGACCAGTGCCGTGAAGCTATCAACGACTTGCTAACTGGCTTTGGTATGATGTGCAACGCAAGGGCAATCCAAGCGGAGCTTATAGCTCGCAAAGGCACTAACGAGACTTACGCCAAAGTAACCGTATATGATATTAGTTTAGCTCCAGACGCTGACGAGTGGGAGATATTTAGCGAAGAGTACCATAAAGCTATGGAGTTTGCGCTTATACTATGCTTGCAAGGCTATGTTATGAATCACGAGATTCCGATTAACAAAGCTTTGCAAGATGAGCTTGAAGCTATGCCTATAGACACCTTTATTAAACAAATGACTAAAACCGATTAAAGCAATGGAAAAAGAAAATCAAAACACATTTGGCATTACAGCAGCCGATGTAATCAACTCTGACGAGTGGAAGCAGACTGCTGAAAGCGTGCTATGCCCTATCCGCAAGAGCATTGACAACGCCCAGAAAAACCTAAAGGCTGGTGAGCGTTTGCGTAGGACAGAAGCCATTAAGCTCAATGAGTTCGGGCTTCTTGAATTGCAGCCGTTCACTGACGCTTACGCCTGTATCGTAGCACACACAGAAATTCCTTTGCCGTCCAGCTTGCGTAAAGCCATTAAGGAGCAGGGAGACAACATCTTTCTGGTTGCGTACAACAAGATTGTAGCCACAATGAAAACACACGGAAAGGACGAGCGCAAGCAAGACCATGACCCGTATATTGAGGAGTGAGCTATGCCAGTAATAGAAACAGATGGCGGCTATATGTATGTTAGGCCATGTATAGCTGGCGAGCAAGAGCAAGGTATGGTATGGCTTCCGTCACCATACACTGCAATTAGCAAGTGGCTAAATGACCCAAACTATAGAAAGTACAGACAACAAGAACTTAATTCACTTAAACATCATAACAATATGGAAACAATTATCCAAGAATCACTTATCGAAGATTCAATGATTAAAGAAGCTTTCGACTACGCACGTAAAGTCGAACAAGTTGACAGATTTACCGTGGCGCAAGCCTTTCTGGAGGGTCGCAAAAGAAGCTTTATGGTGGCCGTTGATTTGGCTAACGAGGAAAACAGCAAGAAAGCAAATAGCGAGTACCTGTCTGTTGAGAAAGACGAGGACGGCAAAGTAACTGGCGTTAGGGTCACGGGGCTTGGCGAAAGTTTCGTTGTTGCACTTAAGGATTGCGACAAAGAAATGGATTGGTATGAGGCTTGCAAGAACAATGCTCCAAGCAAGAAACAAGCCTTAATTATGAACGCTGTTGCTAAAGAATTGAGCGACTTGCTTGAAGCTAATGGCGGTGAGCGTATTGATGATGGCAAATGGCGTTGGACTAAGGATGAGTACAATGGCAACGATGCGTGGTTTTACTCTTGCAGCTATGGCAGGTTGATTGTCAACAGCAAGCACACCAGCTACTCGGTTCGCCCCGTCCTCGCTTAAGTCTCACCATTTAAGCTTTTTAAATTTTAATTTTTCCACGGGTGGGCGTAAGCCCACCCATAAAGCTAAAAGCAATGATAGAGCTTAAACAATTC
>Ga0310786_10000680_pt1 | contig 54278 bp, 53 predicted proteins | sample AusTroGonzalo_MG_FD_203881 | JGI IMG/M metagenome (GOLD analysis project Ga0310786, IMG submission 203881) | Bovine rumen microbial communities from tropical cattle in Woodstock, Queensland, Australia - Gonzalo_03 (v2) (version 2) | ecosystem: Host-associated > Mammals > Digestive system >...
TGCAGCGGCATTGAAATGATCGCTCCCTCCGGGAAATTCTGTATTGCTATTCCAAGAGCCAGCGCCATCGCACCACCCGCCGTGATCTCTGCAGAGTCGGAAAGAAGTCCTGCGTAAACCACTCCGACAGCCATCCCTTCCGGGATATTATGCAGAGTTACCGCAAGTACCATCATAGTCGTTTTTGTAAGTCTGCTTTCAAGTCCCTCTGCTTTTTCTGCATTCATGTGTAGATGAGGTATAACACTGTCAAGCAGCAGAAGAAACAGGATTCCGAGCCAGAATCCGACTGCCGCCGGCAGAAATGAAAGCTTTCCCATACTCTCCGACATATCCATTGCAGGAATGATAAGACTCCATATCGAAGCGGCTGTCATCACACCAGCGGCAAAGCCTGTCAGTACACGCTGTACACCTCTGCTCATGGCTCGCTTCATAAAGAATACGCAGCTGGAACCAGCCGCCGTACCAAGAAAAGGCAGCAGAAGCCCGCTGATAATTTCCTTTTGCATGATGTACCGCCTTTCTGCTATTTCTTACCACCTGAACGTTGCCCAGCGGTCATTCATTTTTGGCAGCAGGAAAGCAAAAAGCTTTGCTCGTATGCTGTATTTTTTCATTTCTTCGTTAAAGCTGTGTTCCTCCACGAACTCTATTCCGTCTGTCAGGTCTGCGATCTCCTGTCCCGAATCAGTGCCGGACATGAAATGTGCTTTAGTATTTTTTACGGTATCATGGTGCTTTTCGCTCTTCTGCATTGCCTTGCAGTTCTGCTCCGCAATAAGTATGCCGCCGTTGGGAAAGTTGCTTTTCAGCACCTCCAGAAACGTGCGTATCTGATCAAGCGTCAGATACATAAACAGTCCCTCAGCAATGAAAACAGGCTTTGATTTTCTGCCTGCAAGTGCTTCCTTTACCTGTCCGCACCAGTCCGCTTCAAGGGCATTTCCAGCAATCATTGTAACGCGCTCCTGCTGTGGGAAGGCTTTTCTTCGTGCTGCAATTGAATCAGGAAGATCAAGATCGAACCACAGTATTTTACCGTTGTCCACTCTTTCAAATCTGTTATCAAAGCCTGCTCCCACATTAACGATAACTGTATCGGGAGCATTCTGAATAATTCCCTTTAGCTGACGGTCAAGCATTATTGTTCGAGCAACAACGCCTTCATGGGACATGAATTTGTCGTAAGGCTTTGTATCGATTTTCAGAGATTTGATTATCTCAACAGCCTTGTTGTCTTTGATACGGGCATTTTTTCTCAGTGTCTCATTTGCCTTGACTGCAAGCGGAATAAGTGCAGTAGTCTGTACATCGCCTAATCTTAATTCCATAGTAATTACTCCTTTTTATTTATTCAATGCTTTAATATGCATTTTGTTAGTAGAAACTAATCTAAATTCAAAAAAATAGTCCTTATTTTTTTATTCTCTTGTGAAATAATAATTATCAGACTAATTCTGAGCTGATCAACTGCCTTTTTAAATATTAACACTCACTACGAATAAGTTAGCATATAATAACATTATAATAGAATTATATCACTAACCGATTTGATTGTCAATATGTATGATAAGGTCTTTCAAAATAATATTACAGCAGGTGCCTATCCGGAACATTTCGGGACAGGCTTTTTATAAGCGGTGCTGGAATGTAAAATAATAGAAGAGATTAACTATCTTGATACTGATTATAAACATTACACAAAACGCAAATCAGACCTTGACAATCGCCTTTATAAAATGTATGATAAGATAGAAGGCTTAGAAAAAGACCTTATCAATACGCAAGCAAAAAAAACAATATATTGAAGCAGAGAAAATAACATCGGATAATATTTTTCAGATACTGCTGCATTATTAACAAATATATTGTGTCATGAATGAAATGATACAGAAATGTTTTTAGAAAGGACAAAACCTGATATGAAAGCACGTTTTCATCTGCCCGATTTTGCAGGGCATTTCAAATTCAATGTTGTCTTTGCGGAACTTCTCGACAAGCATCCCGAGTATTTCCGCGATGGCGTGGAAATAGCATCAGTTTACGGCGTATTTCCGCCGTCTCTCTGGAACGGTGGACGTACACAGGGCGGCATATGTGATAAAAGCTTTATTAAAGCCGTAATAAATACCTTCAATAACAGAGATATACCGCTCCGCTTCACCTTTACAAATCCTATGCTTGAAAAAAAGCATCTTAATGACGATTTCTGCAACATGGTAATGCATCTTGCGGATAACGGACTGAACGAGGTCATTGTAATGTCACCGCTTCTGGAGGAATATATACGAAAGGAATATCCAAGCTATAAGATAACCAGCTCCACCTGCAAGCGTATAACCGATGCAGAAAAACTTTGCAGCGAGGTGGAAAAGGATTATCATATAGTAGTTATCGACTATGACCTGAACCATGACTTTGAAGCTCTGGAAAAGATACCCGATAAGAAAAAATGTGAACTGCTTGTCAACGCCTGCTGTAATCCTAACTGCCCCATGCGCTCCGAGCATTACAGAGCAATTGGTCTGCAGCAGATCGCCTATTCCAATCATGTTAGAAAGTATCCTAATGTCCCGTTTGATACGAAAAAGCTTGTAGCAGAACACCCTGAGATACAGAAGTTTGCGGAATGTCCCTGCTCACAGCGTTCGCTTTTCGATGTTGTCAAGCTTAAAAACCATATCTCTCCCGATGAGATATGGAACAAGTACATTCCTATGGGGTTCGAGCAGTTCAAGATAGAGGGTCGTACCTTTGAAACACTTAATCTGCTGGAGCACTATATGTACTACATGATAAAGCCCGAATGTAAGGATCAGGCACGTTTTCAGTTTTTGAACTGGCTTGAAGCCAATGACGTTATAAAGATACTGGAATAAACGTTTATCATACATATGAGCAATAATAAATGAAAAGGCACGTTTCCTATCATATTAAAAGAAGTTGTCCCGAGTTTTCTGATTGGTATAATGATGAATAGACTGCTATTCCCAGCGTCTTGAATTCAGAGAATATATAACAGCCCTAAAAAGCATCAAGGAGTGATAGTATGACAGAAATAAAGCTTATCCCTCTCGAAGAGTCTGACAGAGAGCAATTTATAAAAGATAATCAGGCAGCCTTTAATTATGGTGCTCTTGAAGAATTCGGATTCCGCGACGATCACTTTGAGGAGGACGACGAGATAATCTCACGCAGTACTATAGAAAAGTCTATTGATGCAGGTTCTGCTTACCGCATAGTTCAGGACGGTAAAAAAGTGGGCGGTGTTGTCATAAAGACAGAATACGATCACGGAGACCTTGATCTGCTTTTTGTTTCTCCCTCTTTACACAGCAAGGGCATAGGCTATGCAGCATGGTGCGAGATCGAAGATATGCACCCCGAAGTAATTGTCTGGGAAACCATTACTCCTTATTTTGAGAAACGAAATATCCATTTCTATGTAAATCGCTGCGGTTTTCACATTGTTGAATATTTCAGCGAGCATCACTGCTGCCCGAATGAAAAGGACGGAGAAATGTTTGATATGTTCCGCTTTGAAAAAAGACTTCCCTTATCATCCGAGGCTGTACAGGAGCAGATTAAGCGCATCACATACTATGAGGATATCATGCAGAATATCCTGAGGGTCAACGAGGAGTCACCTGAGCTCCGTAATATGTTGAGCAAACTGAGGGATTATTATGTAAGTGACGCATGGAAAAGAGATTATTCCACAGATGAAGCAGGACTTCTCCCACAAGATCTGAAACGCGGTGTACTCTCCGAGGACGGTATATACGATCTGCTTGAGAAATATGATATGTAAAGCGTGTTCCGAAGAGAGCTCTCCGTCTGACTATTCTGGAAAAGACTATTGACAAAAAGCGTTATAGAAATGGACTTTGAAAAGAATATAGTGAAAAATATAGGCTGAGGAACTGCTCACGAGAATGATCCTCAGCACTTGAAAAAAACGCTGTGATATGTTATAATTAAAAAAGAAGTTTTAAATGATCTTTTTATATAAATAAAGAAAAGAGGAATACTTATGTCCAAAAATCATATGGAAAAGATAAAATGTCCTAAGTGCAATAACGAATCGCAGATGATGGTCTGGGAAACTATGGACACCCAAACAGACCCTCAGGTAAAGTCTATGATAAGAAACGGCGAAGCTTTTGCATGGCACTGCCCGCACTGTGACAACAAGTCGCTTATCTTCTACCCCACCCTCTATCATCAGGTAAGCGATAAATATCTGCTCTGCTATGTTCCGGGCAATCCTGCATCTGCTGTAGAGTTTATGAAACATATCAATGAGGATAATGAAAGCGGCTACGATTTTGATGACAGCTATACAAAACGAGTTGTATCCGATATCAATCAGCTCCGTGAAAAGCTCCTCATCCTCGATGAAGGTCTTGATGACCGTATTCTTGAGATATTGAAGGTATTTGCAATCGCAGAATTACAGAAGAGCTTCCCCGACCTCAGTGTTATGGAAATATATTTCAATAAGGAAGAGGACGGTTCATACAACTTTGCAGTAAAATTCGATAACAATGAGTGGGGCAGAACAGATATCTCCAAGCAGTCCTACGATCAGGTTGCTGAGTCCTTTAAGGTACCTCTTGCTGTTAATGATGAATTCATTATTGATACTGAATGGGCTATATCAGTTGTAGAAAAAGAAATATAAGCACTGCGCCTCATTGTTTTAATTGCACATTTTTTTGTGTATATACATTACATTTTTGTGAAAGCTCTTGATTTTATTTAAAAGTTATGTTATAATAATTATAACATCTATTCAATAAGAGGGTGTGAAATATGATCAGAGATGTTATACAGATGAGTTACCTTATCATTGTTGCAAATATAACGCTCTTTTTGTTCCTGTTATTCAATTCGACAGTCAGCACGAAAATAAAATACTGCTTTATGGCTGGCACAGCCATCTCATTGGTAATGCTGATATGCAATATAATCTCATATACCTATCAGGGAACAGGAACCAATATAACGCTTCTAAAAATAACCAGTGCAGTGAGCTATTCAATCAGCGGACCTATCGTCATGCCTTTTATATTCATATCAGGCGTTATCGGTAAGAGGATCAAGCTCACACTTGAGATACTTGCTACTATAAACTGCATTGTATGCATAATAAGTATTTTCAACGGCTGCGTTTTCAGCTTTGATGAAATGGGTAATCTCACTTTGAAAATCTTTGCCGCTGTACCATTCATTTTCAGTTTCATGTATCTTTGCGTGCTGCTTTCCGCATCGTTTATAAAATTCAGACTCGGTCTGAAGCTGGAAAGTATTTTCCTTACTGTTCTCGGTATTGCTATCTTTTCGGCAGCATACCTCAATACATTCCTACATTTCAGATATCTTATCAGCGGAATGGCTGTGTTGAGCTGTGTATTCTATTATCTTTTCTTCACTACACAAACACTTACCCGTGATGCAATGACTAACGCGCTCAACAGACATTGCTTCTATAAAGATGTGATGACAATGAAAAAGCACCAGATGTTCGTTATATCTATGGATCTTAACGGACTTAAACAGATAAATGACAATCTCGGGCACGATGAAGGTGATAAAGCCATCCTTGCCGTATCAGAAAGTACTTTTGAGATAATACCGTCAAGGTGCAGGTTTTACAGAATGGGCGGAGATGAGTTTGAGATACTTTTTCCCTCTTCCTCGCGTTATGATACCGAGATAATGATGCAGAAGATAAAAGAAGCTGTCCACAGCAAGGGATACAGTATCGCTATGGGCTGCGGAGAATACAAAAAGGGCATGGATCTTGATGAGCTCATTAAAGAGATAGATGCCATGATGTATGAGGACAAGGCAAGAATGAAAGCCCTTCAAGGGTTATAATACAAAAAACGTGTTTCAGAAAAAACTGAAACACGTTTTTACTGCGTTTTTCCGCAATATACGCCTGACTGGGATCGAACCAGCGCACATGGCGTCGGAGGCCAATGCTCTATCCACTGAGCTACAGGCGCACAAATAGTTAATGCACTTTTATTATTATATCAAAAACTCTTGAAATTTGCAAGCATTTATGCTATAATTATAAAAAATAAATTAGGAGGGAACGTTTTGGGGGACTATATTTATCTTATAGTTGCACAAACAGGTACACGACCCGCACGGTTCTTCAAATTTTTTACTAAAAAGCCTTACAATCACGTTTCTCTGTCAGGTGATGTAGACCTTAACGAAATGTACAGCTTCTGCCGTACATATCGCCCATTCCCGCTTCCTGCCACATTCAATAAGGAAATAGTTGGACAGGGTACACTGGGAAAGTATCAGAATATCCCTTGCGAAATATACCGCATAAAGGTCTCTCACGCTCAGAAGGAAGCCTTCAACATATTGATCAACCACTTTGAAGAGCACAGAAAGGTGTATTCCTATAATCTGCTCGGACTTTTGGCTGTTTACTTCAATATAGAATGGAAACGTGAAAGAAGCTTCGTCTGTTCACAGTTTGTTGCATATACAATGGATAAGATAGGCATTCCGCTTGAAAAAGCCTTTTGTCTGTATAAGCCCGATGATTTCAGGAGTTTTCCCGGAGCTGATCTTATATATTCGGGTGAACTCAACACATTCTATGAGACTATGCAGTCAAAGCTTTATACATAAAGAAATAATATATGCCGCTGCTTTTATTTCATCAGGTGAAGCAAGATATGCCGCACAGTAATTCTTGCTTTCGGGAGCTATCCCGGAAAGGCTGAATTCACCGTAATGGTCAAGCAGCTCTAACGAGGCTTTATCTCCGCTTATGGCCACGCCAACAGGAATCATCTTTTCCTCGCTCATCTGATTATGAGAATTTGCATATGAATTAATAAACATCCACGAACCGCCGCTCAGAAGCAGGTACAGAAATACTGCCGTGAGGGTGGTCTTTTTTTTGCTTTTTCGCATATTTATCACCTTTTCATAGAGTTCAGGAGCTGTCCCAGCGAATGTCCGAAGAGTTGCCCGGCATATTGGGACTGCTGAAGAGTATTTCCGTGTGAGCCTACTTCTATAAGCAAGCTTCCGTTTGTGAGATCCTGATTATAATGCCTGTAATCAAAGAGTATGGGACGGGTCAAGCCTTCATAGTCAGACTCAAGCTTTTGCTGCAAGGTGCAGGCAAAATGAAAATTCTCCATATAATTCGGCATACCGAGTGTACCGTCATCACAGCCTGATATTATCATTATCTGTGATGCCTCCCTGCCGTCTATCTCCACAAATGGCTGATAGGCAACTCCCTCGGCTGAAATAGCATCTCTGTGTATATCAAGGACTACCTTTATACTGGGATACTGTTCAAGTATAGGCAGGATAGTTTCGCGGCTGCGCCCGTATGAGCCGTTATATGAGGGATAGTCATGTACAGCCTTTGCGTGTATCACACCTATCCCCTGCGCTTCAAGCTCAGCCTGAATAGCATCACCTACCATTACTACATTTTTGGTATTATCTGTCGTTCTGTAATTGAATGAGCTATCATAGTGTTCACGGACAAATGGTTCAAAGCTCTCTGTTGTATGAGTATGATAGATCAGCACAAGAGGCTCGTCTGTATCATTTACGGTAAAATTAGGCAGGAAGCTGCTCTCTTTTATAAGTCTTTCATTTGGTATATCAGTTTTATTATTGACCTGTCCGCCATTCTCAAGATCAAAAAATGAATTCCCGCTGTATCTGTTATAGGTTAGCCGAACTATATCTCCGTCAGTATCCCACGATGTAGGATAAGGCTTTTCGCCTGCATTATCTGCTTTCATATCAAGCGGATCCGGGAGTCTCAGAAGCTCTGTATCATTTTCATTTTCGTCCTCAATGCCATAACCCTGAGAGAGTATCATTCTTCCCGATAGCATTTCATCCTCTCTCTTTATTTTGTTTATACTTTCAGAGTTTATCTCGATATGCCTTGCAGCCAAGCTGCCGCTCGTATCAATACTATAAATCTCTTTTTCACCAATGGCAGCCCTTAGCCTTGATACTCCGCTTACTCCCGAAGCTATGGCAGCTGGAAGTATAACAGCTGCGATGCACTTGATAATTCCTTTGATTTTTCTGCGCTTACGGCGTGTCATATACTCACCTCACAAGTAATTCCTCTGAAATAAGTATATTCTCCAAGACTCAGGTATATGATATCCGTTGAGGCTTATCCATCGTCATTTTTCAATTTTTTCCGTCATAATATATTGAGAGGTGATAACGATGTACAAATGTATCGGACTCAGACGAAGCCTGCGAAATACTCTTATTATGCTCCTTGCATCAGCAGTATGCTTTACGATCCTTTTTCCTCTGCGCTCCGCTATTTTATCAGCTGCCGAGGCTTACACAGAAAAGCCCGTTCCCCTGCCTGTAATAATGTATCACAGCGTATGCGAAAAAACTCCCGCGGACTATATAGTATCCCCGTCACAGCTTGAAAACGACCTTTTATGGCTGAAAAACAACGGCTTTACAAGCATAAGCACACAGCAGCTGATAGATTATACTCAAAACATAGGCGAGCTTCCGCAAAAGCCTGTGCTTATAACCTTTGATGACGGCTTTTACAATAATCTCTCACTCGCTCTTCCTCTGCTGGAGAAATACGATATGTGCGCCGTTGTATCTATTGTTGGCAGATACACCGATGTTTATGCACCTGCCGATCCTCACGCAGACGCATATTCATATCTCACATGGGAGGATATCTCACTGCTTATAGCTTCAGGGCGCATAGAAATAGGCAGCCATACCTATGATATGCACTCCCGCAGCAGCCGCAGACAAGGCTGCGCCATATGTGCAGATGAAGCTCCAGAGGATTACGCTTTTACACTGAGCGCAGATATAGGACTTCTGAATACCGAGCTGCACGAAAACTGCGGCATATCGCCTGTAGTGTTTGCTTATCCATTTGGTGCACTCTGCCGTGAAAGCCTGCCCGTACTGCGTGATAATGGCATAAAAATATCCCTTACCTGCCGTGAAGGCATGAACTATATAACACGTTCCCCCGATTGCCTGTACGGTATATTCAGAAATAACCGCAGCGGTCTTGTATCCACCGAGGAATATATGTATGAGCTTACAAAAGAACTCCCCGAATTATAATAATTCGGGGAGTTTTCTTAAACCGCCGTAAACAGGCTGTTATTTACAAAGAACGCACCTTTTTTTCGTTCAACTTCATATGTTACGCCTGACTCATTTTGACTTTTCTTCTGTCTCTTAATGAAATCATCAAAGAATTCATCAAAGCTGTCATAACCCATTCTATCCCAGTATTTATCATACTTAGGCTCTCTGTACTTCTCAAATCTTTCGGGAATAGTACCGTCTTTTTCGTATTCTTCTATGATCTGCGTGCTGTTTTCTGCGAAATACACGAAGTCAGGAGCTATCTTATATACGATATATCCGTAGTAAACGAAGAAAATACCTGATATTACGGATATTATAAGACCAGCTATCGCAAAGCCTTTACCTCTTCTCTTACCTATAAGCGTTACAAGTGAAAAGATAAGACAAAGCGGTAATGTTATAACGCTGAGACAGGTGCAGCATAAGATAAGGTTTACAAGAGAGATAACAAACGAAGCTACAGCAAAGCCGCTGCCCTTTTGCTCAGGCATACCGTCATTGTTATTATACATATTCTGCTGATAGCCGTTATAATTGCCTGTGAAAGGGTTATTGCCGTTATATCCGTTATTGTATGGATTACCGTTATTATATCCGTTATTCGGATTATTATAAGGAGAAGCGTTATTGTAGTCGCTGTTCTGATTATAATAGCCGTTATTCTGGTTATTATACGGCTCACCATTACTATAACCGTTATTTGTACCATTGTCAAATGGATTTCCGTTATTTCCGTTATCAGAATTATTGTTATTGTAGTTATTCATATCGTCCATTTTTTTATTCTCCTTTTATAGGCTTGTCTGCCAGTTCCAGTTGCGTACCTCAAGCTCATCAAGATTATATGGTGTCTTTTGGTAAACGCAGTAATTGAGCCAGTTTGAAAACATAAGATTAGCTGTACATCTCCATGAAAAAACAGGGACATTGTCAGGATTGTCACCGGGGAAATAATTATACGGTATCTGTATATCAATACCCTTTGAAACATCTCTCCTGTACTCATTGGCTATGGTATCCCTGTCATACTCGGAATGTCCCGTGATAAAATACTGTCTGCCGTTTTTATTGGCAACGATATGCACTCCTGCTATATCCGAAACAGTAAGTATCTCCAGCTGCGGGATACGCTCGATATCCTCTCTGCGGACTTCTGTATTTCTCGAATGAGGAACATAGAATATATCATCAAATCCTCTGAGGAGCTGACAATTGCTCACCTCAGCCCTGTGCGGAAATATACCGAACATTTTATGATCAAGAGTATACTTGGGTATTCCATAATGATAATAAAGTCCTGCTTGAGCAGCCCAGCATATATAGAGTGTGGAAAAAACATGGGTCTTTGACCATTCCATTATGCTGCATATCTCGTCCCAGTAGTCAACCTGCTCATAATCCAGAAGCTCTACAGGAGCTCCCGTGATTATCATACCGTCATAGCGGTCATCACGTATCTCATCAAAGGTCTTGTAAAAAGACTCAAGATGATGCCTTGATGTATTTTTTGAAACATGAGATGCCATCTGAAGCAGATCAATATCCACCTGAAGAGGTGTATTACTGAGAAGCCTCAGCAGCTGACACTCGGTCTCGATCTTTTTGGGCATTATATTCAGTATGACCACCTTTAGCGGTCTTATATCCTGATGCTCTGCCCTTTCCTTAGACATTATGAAGATATTTTCTTCTCCAAGCGTTTTGAATGCCGGAAGCTCTGAAGATATCCTGATTGGCAATCCAAATCGCTCCTTTCATATTTATTTATTCTTTCTTGCTTTTGCAGTGCTCACAGCCGTTCATAAAACTTTCAAGATCTGTACACTGCCTGCTGTCTCCGACCACAAATCGGAGCTTTTTCAGCACCTCGAATTTACTGCTGTCAGGAAGCTCGAAAAGCATATGATTTATCCCTTTAAGCACGCTTTTCAGCATTACCGAACGCACAAGCCCGTCGCAGAGCATCATATCTCCGCCGTCATCGTAGTCATAGACCACAGTCCTGTCAGTACCGTAGGAATAGGCTATAAATCCGATAACACCGCCCTTGTCAAGAGCCTCTGTGATATGGAGTTCAGCACTTCCTGATGCTTTTTTCAGCTCATCATATCCCACAGTATCAAATCTTTCCTGTATCTCCAGCATTTTACTTCTCCTTGCCGATAGCGTTTCTTATAGCACGCAGCTCATCGGGAGTAAGCTCTCTGAATGCACCCGGCTTCAGCATACCAAGCTTCAAAGGACCTATGCTGATACGGCGAAGTCTTGCCACTTCAAGTCCCACAGCCTCGCACATCTTACGTATCTGGCGGTTCCTGCCCTCTTTTATAGTCATAAGCAGAACTACTCTGCCCTCCTCCTTTGTCTTTACAACAACGGAAGCAGGAAGAGTCTTTTTACCGTCTATCTCAACGCCCTCGGAAAGTCTCACAAGCTGTTCATCGGTGATATCAGGACGAACGGTAACACGGTAGGTCTTTGAGATATGGCGGCTCGGGTGCATGATACTGTTTGCAAATTCACCGTCATTGGTAAAGAGAAGAAGTCCCTCTGAGTTGCGGTCAAGACGCCCTACGGGGTAAACACGATCCTCCACATCTTCAAGCAGATCCATTACACAGCGTCTGTCAAGCTCATCGGAAACGGTAGTAACATATCCACGTGGCTTATTCATCATAAGGTACGTGAAACTACGCTTCCTTGGCATATAGATACGCTCACCGTCTACGGTGATGATATCCTTGAAGCCGCACTTGTCACCAAGCTTTACGGGGTGACCGTTCAGCTTGACTCTGCCCTGTGTTATAAGCTCCTCAGCTTTTCTGCGGGAGCACACGCCGCAATCGGCTATCATTTTCTGTATTCTTATTTTTTCCACTTTTTATCCTATCCTTATCGGGAGAATATCCTCCCGAAAAATTCTTTGGTTTTGGTCAGTATTCCCTTTTTTTCAGGGATTTTTTCTGCTTCATGTATACTTTCGGCAGCATACAGCCGAGCTGTTTCCACCTCTCGTCCCATAAAGCTTATCCTGAGTCTTGCAGCCTCCTCGCCATAGCTTATGGGAGCATATACAAATGGTGCTGAAAGCAGGGTAAAATGTATGTCCTTCTCGTTTCCTGCCAGTGTACATACCCTTACGGAGCTTTCCTTTGGCATAAGATGAAGTCTTTCGGATTCTCCGCCGACTATATCAACAGACATATCCGCAGGAAGAGGCACATCAAGCACACGAACCGTATCAAAGCCGTAATCATACATAGCGATATGATCGTTCCAGTCATTGCGGTCATTGAGAGTAACGCAGATAAGATCTTTACCGTCCCTTTCACAGGCAGAAACCAGACATCTGCCTGCTTCATCGGTAAATCCCGTCTTTACGCCGTAAACTCCGTCATACATTCCAAGCAGCTTGTTTGTGTTCTTCAGCCATCTTACATATGGCGGATTGCCGAATTCAAGCTTGATGCTGTCCTGAGAGCATATACTGCGGAACATTTCGTTCCTTAGAGCTTCACGTGCAAGCATTGCCATATCATATGCCGACGATCCGTGTCCTTCGCCATCAAGTCCCGAGGGCGTGACAAAATAAGTCCTTGAAAGCCCCAGCTTTCGGGCGCGTTCGTTCATCATCTCGGCAAATCTCTCTATACTCCCTGCTATCCTGACAGCAGCCGCATTTGCAGCATCATTGCCCGATGGAAGCAGCATACCGCAGCAAAGAGCATATTTCGTGACGATATCATCCTCCTGCAAACCCATTGATGAGCCCTCGACCTTTATAGCATTGCTGTCAACAACAAATTTGTCGTAAAGCCCGCCGCTTTCCAGACACAGGAGAACGGTCATTATCTTTGTTGTGCTTGCCATAGGCAGCTTTTCATTGCAGTTCTTCGCGTACACTACCTCTCCCGTATCGGCTGAGATAAGTACCGCAGCCTTTGCTGATATCTCGGGCTGTGAAACTGCACATACACTGTCACAGTGTATGCATAAAACCGTTATGACAAACGCCGCAAATACGGCTATAATCCTTTTCATAGGCACACCTCCGCATAATATTTATACTAAAAGGCTATGCCATGATACGGAAGAATATTCTCAGTTCAATGAAACAGATTCATCTGTGATGCCTTCTGCTTTTACCTCACTGCCACCGTTTTTCTTCTTATTGATAAAGCCACTTACCTTTTCAATTACCATAGGTACCTTCTCGATAGCATTGCTGATCGGATCGTTAGCACCTTCCATATTAACCATTTTTGCCGAACCATCGGGAGAGATAACAAGAAATCCCTCAGGCTTTATGGAAACGCCTGCACCTGCGCCGCCGCCGAACAGATCCTTATCGTATTTTGACGGCAGATCAGAACCGCCCGAAGCAAAACCGTAGCTCACCTTTGAAACAGGGATAATGGTAGTGCCGTCGGGAAGCTTGATAGGTTCGCCGATTATAGCGTTCACATCAGCCATTTCCTTTATTTTTTCGATAGAAATACCTAAAAGATCACTAACGGGTGTTTTGTTTGCGCTCATATTTTATACCTCACTTCTGCCTTGCGGCGGATTTTTTGATTTTACGTTTTCTGAGTTTTTCAGGTAAAAATGTTCTGAAAAAATATGTTAACAGGAACCAGACTCCTGCAATAACCATTGTTCCGAGCCTTACGGAAAGCTTGCCTGCTGCGTCCCAGCGTCCCTTGGACACTCCGAAGGCAGGTCTTACATCTATGGTTTTCAGCCTTACCGTAATAAGCTCGCTGAAAAACGCGATGCCATTGTAGATAAGTGCCGAATATTTTCCGTATTTAAGTGCGCAGTCACAGGCGTCCTCGTCTGCTATCTCAAAGTCGATATAAAGATCACGGAGCTTAAATCCCTTGAATATTTTCAGCATGGGACGCTGCGCACTTTCCCATATGCCTACGATGAATTCTATCTTGTCACTTAAAGACTTCTTTTCCTCTTCCTCTGACTCCTTATCATCTTCTTCATCAGCAAAGAGATCATCTTCATCATCTTCTTTTTTATGCTTATGCCTTTTTTTCTTATCTTTTTTGCCGCCTTCGCTGCTTTCAGTCAGTTCATCCTCGATATCGGCGGCAATACCTTCATTTATGCTGTCCGACGGAGCTTCCTCCGCATTGGAAATATTTTCCGCGGCTTGGCTTTCAGCCTCCGGATCGTTTACGGGTATCTCGTCAAGCTCCTTCTCCCACTCGTACTTTTCCCGTTCTTTTTTCTTTTTAGGCTTTTTATCCTTTACAGGCTTTGGCTTTTTCGGTTTCTCAGGCTTATCCTTTTTCTTTGCCTTGCGCTTTTTCCACCAGCCTAAAAGTCCTCCGCCCTCGGAATTCATTATATCGAATATCCAAAGCTTCACCTTATATGTGAACTTTCCGTCTATATAGCTGAATTCTCCTCCTGCGGGAGTTATAAGAACTATGAGTATGATGCCAAAAACGGCAAGAAGTATATACAGCAGAATTTTTAGTACGATCATTCCTGCCGCTCCTTTCGTCAGTTTTCAGTATTTTGCTGTGACTCAGCTGTTTCTCTTGCGATGAATTCGTCCTCTGTCTCCAGTACAAGATCACTCTGCCCGGGTAAAGGCGGAAGATCGGCAGTGGAGCTGAGACCGAAGCTTCTCAGGAATACTGAGGTAGTCCTGTAGACTATAGGCTTTCCCGGAACGTCCAGTCGTCCTGCCTCCTCTACAAGTCCCTTTTCAACAAGGTTGTTGATAACAGAGGAGCTGTCTATACCGCGGACATTTTCCACGAAGCCCTTTGAAACAGGCTGGTTGTATGCGATTATTGTAAGTGCCTCCATAGCGGCATTTGAAAGCGGTGCAGATCTTTTTGTCTCAAGGGCGGCACGCACCTGCTCGGAAAACTCCTCACGGGTACACATCTGATAGCTGCTGTCGAATTTCTTTATGCAGATACCGCTGCCGTAATCCTCATACCTCTCGTTGAGAAGTCTTATCATGGACGGGAGTGTACCTGCGTCAACGCCGCTTGCCTCGGAAAGACGATATATTTCTATAGGTTCGCCGCTTGCGAACAGGATAGCTTCTATTGCTCCGAGCTTTTCCTTGATCTCCAAGTTTTTCTCACTCCGTTCTGTTTTTCTTTGAAGAATATTTTCATATTATCATCACTTATAGTAATTCGTCCGTGTCTTGTTAGCTCAAGGACTGCAAGGAAGGTGGCAACTCTTGCCGAGCGGTCGGTAACTCCCGAATAGAGGCTGTCCATGTATACCTCACCCGAGTCATAAAGCTGTCTCAGGATATGCACTACCTTAGTCATTACCGAAACGATACGACGCTTTACCACGGAGTTTATCTTGTTCTCAACATGGAGCTTGGCGTGCTCGGACTTTATATTTTTCAGTGATATGGCACTGTATGCTATCGCAAGTCTCTCGGGCTCATGCACAAGAGTATAGGTCATGTCCGCCTTTATCTTCATAGGACTGCGGACGAAGATATCCCCGCCTACAAATGACTCGGCAAGATTCTTTGCGGCTATCTTGCACAGGGAATACTCAATAAGAGCCCCCTCCAGCTCACGCTTCATCTGTTCAGCCTCCTCAGGCTGAGGAAGAAGTGATGCTGTCTTTATGTATATGAGCCTTGCAGCCATTTCAAGGAATTCACCTGCAAGCTCTAAATTCTGCTCATGTGCCTGATCTATATAGATAAGATACTGCTCAAGCAGCTTTGATATCTCTATATCACATATATTCAGCTTATGCTTTGCGATAAGGCTCAGCAGCAGATCAAGAGGACCTTCAAATACCTCAAGCTTGAATGAAATACTTTCCATATTATCAATCCGTTAAATAAAAAAAGTTATTACCGAATACTATCTTTATGACTCTCCATGTTATCTCAGATATATCAACATGGAAGAAGATGAGATGACGGAGCGGTATTCTCCACAAGTCAACAAAAATGCCGATAATGGATATCTCGCCCTCGGTTATGATATCAAGTACGAATATTCCCAGCAAAATCATGCGTGACCAGTACATTATCTTCTGATAGTGACTGAAATACCAGCGTCTGAACTTCGGCCACGAGAACTGATAGAATATCTGAAAGCCGTCAAGAGGCGGAAGCGGAAAAAGTGCTATGACACCAAAGCATAATCCCGAAAAGCCTGCTGCTCTCAGTATTCTGAAAAGACTCGCAAGCAGTATGGACGATGGTGAAAGTCCATACAATGCTGCCGAAAGGTTATACGTAACAAGATACATAAAGAAATACGTAAGCGGAGCTGCAAGGGAAATAATTATTATATCAATCTTCATGTGCTTCATATTAGAAACATCATAGTTCATTTCCTTTGACCAGCCCATGCCGGTAACAAGGGTTATGAGCATTCCCTGCTTATCCATATGATCGCGGAAATCAAGGCTAAGCCGCCCGTTTCTCTCAGGAGTATCATCTCCGAGGAGCTTGGCCGTACCTGCCTTTACAAAAGCCGCAACAGGCATTATAGCGACTATCAGCAATGCTCTGCCGAGAAGTACGAGTAAAAGTCTGTAAATAACGCTCATTTTCAAAACCTTTCAATTACTGTATATAAAAATAAGATGATTATTTCATTATCAAAGGCTGTATCCAGTCAACTGACCACCATATAAGGTTCTCGACCCTGTCAATAACTATCAGAAGCGGTTCGCTCACCTCGGGGATATTTGCTGCGAGAAGAAGAAGAACGAAAAAAGCTGTGCTTATCTGACGCTGGTGCTCATATATCCAGCGATCAGCATTTACAGGCAAAAATGCTCTTACAAGATTAAAGCCGTCCAGAGGCGGCAGAGGTATCAGATTGAACATGGCAAGTGCTACGTTTATATGCACAAAATATGCAAGCAACAGCAAAATTGCGCTCATTAGGTTATGCTCTCCCTTCATGCCCTCGGTAAAGCTTTCAATCGTAGCAAGCTGTCCTGTCTCTGTAGAAAACAGCACCATAAAGATGGCTGCGCCGAAAAAAGCAGCAATAAGATTTGAGAGCGGACCTGCCGCGGATACAAGTGCATATCCTGCACGGCGGTTTTTGAGATTGGAAACATTCACAGGTACAGGCTTTGCCCAGCCGAAACCGAGTAAAAGCATCAGTATAAGACCTGTTGCATCAAGATGTACAAACGGATTAAGAGATATCCTCCCCTTCTTTTCTGCCGTATCATCTCCGAGCCATTTGGCCATAAGACCGTGAGCAGATTCGTGTATAGGTATTATGAGAAGAAAGACCAATATCCTTACGGCATATATGATAAGCTTCTCACCTGTTATTCCACCAGTGAACATATTTATCCTTTCTTTTGCAGAGCGTAATAAGCTCCGCCAATAGTTATACAATATATATTATACAACATAGCGGCATATATTTCAAGTAAAAAAAGAGATTTTACAGGTACGAAAAAATTTTTTTGTTTTTTTTTCAAAAAACACTTGCTTTTTTTCTCATTATGTGATAGAATAATCATGTTGTATTTTTACAGGTTAGTTAAGGAGGTGCAACCTAATGGCAAAATGTGATATCTGCGGAAAGGGCGTTACCTTTGGTATCAAGGTCTCACACTCACACAGACGTTCAAACAGAACATGGAAGCCTAACGTAAAGCGTGTTAAGGCTATCGTCAAGGGTACTCCTTGTCATATCTACGCTTGCTCAAGATGCTTACGTTCTGGTAAGGTCGAGAGAGCTTGATCATGAAGAAGTAAATAAAGAGCGTTCCATAATGGGACGCTCTTTTTTCATTGTCCCAAACGTTTATCTGAAAAATGCTTTCTATAACAGAGCTGAAAAATGATGAAATTCAATGGAAAAGCATTGATTATCAAAAAAATATTTTTTTCACTTCCGAATTTTCGCAATATATATTGCCCGTTTTTGTGTGATATTACAATTGTACAGCAGAACACAATCATCATATTTTTACCTGATGTTACATATATCTATGCGCAATTGTCAAATATGCAATATGAGAAGCATATAACGGTATATGCATTTCATCATTTATCCAAAATTTGGAGAAATGGCTATTATTTTCAGACATCTTGTGATATAATATATCAAGTGTCATATCAGGCACAAACAATATATAGGTTTACATGGGGGGTAAACATTTTTAATGGACATAAAACCAATACGTAATGATTTTTTCAGTTACATATTGGCTAATGTTATCAGCTCTATCGGAGTATCAATATACATCCTTATTGATACTTTTTTTATTTCCAAGGGGATGGGGTCAGAAGGACTTGCCGCATTAAATCTCGCTCTTCCTGTCTTTAACTTTCTGAACGGTTTCGGACTTATGCTCGGTATGGGCGGCGGAAGCAAATTCTCTATGCTGTATTGCAAAACTGAACGTATCGAAACAGACAGGATATTTACAAATACGTTTATATCCATGCTGGCGGTCAGCGCGGTATTTGAGATTATCGGCATCTTCTTTTCCAAGCAATTAACACTTTTACTCGGAGCAGACACAATTATTTTCAGACTTTCACACGATTATTTAAAAACTATATTACTATTCTCTCCTGCCTTCCTGATGAATAATATCATGGCTTGTTTCATGCGCAACGACTGCGCACCAAGACTTGCTATGCTGGGAATGCTGAGTGGTAGCCTTGCCAATATAATACTCGATTATGTTTTCATCTTTAAGCTCGGAATGGGCATGAGAGGCGCAGCACTTGCAACCTGCATATCGCCTTTCGTAAGTATGGGCATAATGAGTATCCACATCATCACAGGCTGGAACGCTTTCAGTCTGAGGCTGATGCGTCCCTCGCTGAGCATTATCAAAGAGATAATCTCCCTGGGACTTCATTCTTTCTTCACAGAGATATCAGGCGGCTTCGTGCTTATGATATTCAATTTCGTGATACATCGCCTTATGGGTAATACAGGTATTGCCGCATACGGTGTCATAGCAAATATCGGTATAGTCTTTACTGCTGTATTCGTAGGTGTATCCAGCGGTGTTCAGCCGCTTATGTGCAGATATCACGGCAGAAATGATGAAAAAGCCATAAGCTATATCCTTTGCCTGTCAATAAGGACAGCTCTTGTCCTGGCGGCTGCATCGTATGTGCTGATATATACACAGACTTCACCTATAGTAAGCCTTTTCAACAGCAGCGGTGACAGCAAAATGCAAGCTATAGCAGAAAACGGACTCAGGATCTATTTCATGTTCATGCCGTTCATGGGCATCAATACTGTTATGTCGGTGTTCTTCATGTCCGCTGAAAAGCCTCGCAGTGCACAGCTAATATCACTTATGCGAGGTACGTTTATTGTCATACCTGCGGTACTTATTGCTTATTTACTGCAAAGTATAGACCTTGTATGGCTTGCCGTACCTATATCAGAGCTGCTTACAGCTATCGTTTCAACAGGTATTTTCCACCTGAGGAAAAGAAAAAAACGCATAGAAAAGCTGTGGCTCGCATACAATAAGATATAAAAAATCCCGACAGAGGTCAAAACGACTCCTTTCGGGATTTTTTTCAATTACGAATTAAAGTATCTGCTCCGGTTCGCCTACAGGCGGCATTATGTAAGCAGTTGCGTCCTCAAGGTGGAAAATCTTCATCTTGAAACCTGTCTGTTCGTTGTATATCTGCTTCAGGAGCGGACTTGTGGCATACATTGCCTCTGTGTACTTAGGATCGTCATCAAATACTATCCTTCCTGTATAGCGAAGCCATACACCGTCAGGCTTGCAGGCAACTATCTCACAGAGAGGGTTTGCGAGCATCTGTCTGTAAACTGCCTTGAAGTCACCTACTGCGAACATTACCTTACCGTCCATTTCGATGTGTGAACCGAAAGGTCTGAGCTTTGGCTGTGCTCCGTCAGTTGTTGCAATGAAGAACATTCCTGCTTCCGTTAAAAAATCATAAAGCTTGCTCATGTTAAATAAACCTCCTTATATTACCGCCCTGCGGCGTTTATATCAGTCCTCAAACAGCGGTGTTGAAAAGTATCTTTCTGCTGTATCGGGAAGTATAGTTACTACTGTCTTTCCCTCTCCAAGCTTTTCGGCAAGCTTCAAAGCTGCCGCAACATTTGTACCGCTTGATATACCGCACATTATTCCTTCCTTTGCGGCTAAGTCCTTTGCTGTCTGTATAGCTTCTTCGTCGGTAACAATATATATATCATCGTATATTTTCTGATTAAGTATATCGGGGATTATACCGTCACCTATGCCCATTTGCAGATGGGTTCCGATATTTCCTCCTGCAAGTATAGCTGCGTTCTCAGGTTCAACCGCCCATATCACCATATCGGGATACTGTGCTTTCAGAGCTTCGCCGATACCCGTTATAGTACCGCCTGTGCCAATTCCCGAGCAGAAGCCGTCTATTTTCACTGCGGTCTGCTCCAGTATCTCCAAAGCTGTGTGATACTTATGTGCTCCGATATTATTAACATTACAGAACTGCTGAGGTACGAAAACATTCTCATCCTCCTCAGCCATTTTCAGTGCAGTATCAAGACAGGTCTGTATACACTTGCCGATATCTCCGTCATCATGGATAAGGATCACCTCTGCACCATAATGGTTGACCAGCTTTCTGCGCTCCTCACTTACTGAGTCGGGCATGATTATAATGGTCTTGTAACCCTTTACTGCACCTACGAGAGCAAGACCTATACCCTGATTTCCACTTGTAGGCTCAACGATGATAGTACCCTCGTGTATCTTTCCTTCCCTTTCGGCATGACGTATCATATTGTATGCTGTACGTGTCTTGATAGAGCCGCCTACATTGAGGCCCTCGAACTTTACCAGAACATCTGCACTTCCCTTTTTATTCATTCGGTTGAGCTTTATCATCGGAGTATGTCCGATGGCTTCCAGAACGTTGTTAAATATCATTACATGATCTCCCTTATTTTATAATTATTTCAACATTATAATTATACTATAATCCCGAATAAAACGCAAGGATTTTTTTGCTATTATAAAACGTTTTTCTGCGTGACAAAAAGGGACGACCATTGGTCGTCCCTTAGAGCTTTTTACTTTTCAGCTTCTGTCTTTTCCATATTCCATAGTTCACTGTAAGACTTGAAATTGTCAGGGAACCAGAAAACGGAAGTATTTTTATATGTATTCTCTGCGTCAATGAGCACCTGCCATTTGACTATTTTGTATGTCAGAGCCGTGTACATACGTGTACCGCCATCCTTGTAGATCCCCGTAGGTATCGGGACGAACAGCACCATAAGAACACAGATAACAAGCGTGAAAACAATGATCCTTGTTTTTTTCTTCATAGAAACATCTCCTCTGTCACACGGACTCATTCTCTGTGAATGTTCACTGTTCTCTGTTCAGCCGTATCTTATTCCTCAGCAGCTGCAAACTGGCTCTCGTGACGGGTAAAGAAGTCCGTTCTCGGAGGCAGGAACTTCAGCTTGTGATCGTTTCCGGTGAAGTATGTAAGAGGTTCAAGGATAGTATCCCATGACCAGATACGCTCATCGACTTCAAGATACTCGCGGAGCTTCTCGGTTCCGAAAGGTGCCATAGGGTGCAGGAGTATACCTGTAATACGTATCATATAGAACAGGTTTGCAAGAGCCTGCTTGAGTGTTTCCTTGTCGGGGTATTCACCTGTAAGTGCCTTTGCCATGTACTTGCTTCCGTTGCGGATATAACTGTCAAGCACATAAGTACACTGGTGGAAAGCGAATTTTGACATATGTCTCTCATAATCAAGCACAGCCTTCTTTGCATCAGCAAGGAACTTCTCCTCGGGAGCATTATTCGGCATAACTCCGTCAAGCTCCTTCTGACAAGTATAGAAAGCAGTACGTATCATACGGTTGTATACATTCGAGAGGAGCAGTCCGTCCTTTACAACAGGATCTGCATCTTCAGGCTTAGCATCAGGATTATAAGGCTTAGGCATAAAGCTTACGGAACGCTGTCCCAGACCAAGTCCAAGCCAGTGCATACGGAGCTGTTCGGGAGTATAATGGTTAAGCAGATCGTCAGCCATAGGCGGCTTGACTGCACCCGAGCTCGAAGCCTTCTTGTCAAGGAAAAGGATATGATGATTAGCCACGATAACAGGGAGCTGCAACTCTCCATCAGCAGGTGTTGCTGTCTTTGTAGCACTCTCCTGCTGTGCCATCCACATTGCAGGCTCGGCAATACCATAGAAATAGATATTGTCCTGTCCGATGAACTGATATACAGTTGAGTCCTTGCTGCACCAGTAATCACGCCATTCTTCCTTGTCGTGACCGATAGACTCCAAATAGGTCTCGGTAAAGGATATAGGAGCCCAGAGAGACTCAGGCCATACCCATACTGTAAGTCCCTCAACGCCGTCCATAACAGGTGCAGGTACGCCCCACTCGATATTGCCTGTAAGACGGAATGGAACGAGAGTCTTGCCTGTTCTGTAGCGTATGCCGTTCTCGGTAAGTATACGGCAGGCTTCATCACAGTCTGAAAGCTTTGTGAACTCAATGGTGAATGAAGGCTTCTTAGGCTCTTCGAGGTAGTTATGCTCAGGCATAGAGTCCTTGATGCCCATGTACTTTTCCTCGAATTCACGCTTTATGTATATAACAGGGTTCTTTAAGAACTCGTCAATAGTCTTCCATACTACTGGACGGATATCCTTGCGCTTTTTAAGCTCCTCCACCCAGTCCTTCATAAGCTGTTCATAGTCGCGGAGCTTGAAGTACCAGTTAGTAACAGGCTTCATCGTAGGTGTCTCACCTGTGAGAGTGCTTACAGGATTTATAAGGTTCTCAGGCATATACTGATGGCCCATGTCACACTCGTCAGCGTAGCCCTTTTCGGAGGTACAGCCGTCTACAGGACATTTACCTATGACCTGTCTGCCGTTGAGAAACACTCCTGCCTTCTCATCAAAAAACTGCATTGTAGTTATCTGATTGAGCTGACCCTTTTTGTGGAGAGAGCTGATAAAACGGTCTGTTACAGAAGCGTGTATCTCCTTTGAACGTCCAAGACCCGAAGCCGCAAAAAGATTCGGAGCGATACCGTAAGCAGCAAGTGTTTCCTTCTGCTTGTTGTGGTTTCTCTGCACGAAGTCCTCCAGCGACCCTTCAAACTCGCCGTTCTTCACCTTTACTCGCCATCCCTCTGCGATAGGAGAACCATAGCAGTCTGTACCGCTGACGAATATTACATTATCCTTACCTATACGGTCTCTCAGAAAACGGGCATAGGTATCCGCAAATACAAGCATACCGCCAACATGACCGAAGTGAAGCTCTTTATTGCCGTATGGCATACCGCCTGTTACTACCGCTCTTTTAGGGAACACAGGACGGGGTATTTCAAAATTCTTTTTTTCTTTATTATCTGACATTTTTATTTTCCTCTTTATTCATTAATATTTCGGGTGGGACGTCGAGGACGCCGTCCCCTACAAAACATAATTGTTTAACGCGGAAATGTAGGGAGTCACCCACACCAGCCCGTTATAATTCAAAATACAAACACAGTGCGATGTGGGCATCGCCCCCTACATATGGTCATTTATAGTTTATCCGTCAGTCGCTGACGCGCAATGCGCATCCTTACAGGTTAACGGCTAATGGCTTATCAGGCGAATGCCTGAAGACGCTTGCGTGTTATCTCCTCACCGAGAACATGGCTGACTTCCCAGATATCCGGAGCATTTGCGTGTCCTGTAAGTGCAATACGAAGCATATTTGTGATATGCACTATACTTCCCTTGAACTGCTCGGGATTTTTCTTGTAATCCTTAGGCTTTACCGCAAAGCCCATTTCCTCAGTGATAGCCTTGACCTTGTCGAACCATACTGCTGAATCGTCATTATGGTCATAGGACGCAAGATACTTGCCGAAGAACTCCTTGACAGTAGCTTCATCGCACTCCTCCGGCATAGCGTCTGTTACCTTGAAGGTCTCGTCATAGTAGAAGCTCATAAAGTCGCAAGCCTGCTTCCATGTCTCGATATCTCTTCTTGGCTTTGCACCGCCTCTGCCTACATTGAGAGCAGCAAGTGTCCTCTCAGGATACTTATTTATAAGTGCAGCAAAATCGCTGTTGTACTCATTGCACCACTCCAGCCAGCCGTCATATACCTGCTGTGCAGGCATACGGCAGATAACATTCTTTGATATATCGCGGAGCTTATCAAGGTCAACAAGTGCGCCTGATACAGACATTTTTTCCAGTGTATACGGGAAATCGTGATAATCAGCCTCAGGATCAGCGATACGCCATTCCTCATAGTTTGAATTGAGAAGAGTAAGAAGGAATTCCCATATAGCGTCCCTGCTTATACCCTCCTGCTGATAATATGACAGAGCAAGCTCGGGGTCTTTTCTCTTGGAGAGCTTGCGCTTGCCGCCTGTTTCCTCGTCTATCTTCATAAGAGTTGCTGTGTGACAGTAAATAGGCTGCTTCCAGCCAAGAGTATTGAACAGCTCAACGTGCATAGGAAGTGATGATATCCACTCCTCGCCGCGGATAACGTGTGTAGAGCGCATAAAGTGATCGTCCACTACGTGTGCGAAGTGATATGTCGGGATACCGTCACTCTTGAGGAGAACAAAGTCCATATTATTGCGAGGCATTTCAAGTTTTCCGCGGATAGCGTCCTCAACAGCGATAGTTTCATTTGTCTCCTGACCTCTGAAACGGAGGACCCACTCCTTGCCTGCCTCGATATTAGCCTTTACCTCATCAAGAGTAAGCTCGCGGCACTTTGCATATTTACCGTAAACACCCGGATTTTCTTTATTTGCAGTCTGCTGCTCGCGGACTGCCTCTATCTCCTCCGCTGTCATAAAGCATGGATAAGCAAGACCTCTTTCGGTAAGAAGCTTTGCAAATACATGATAGATGTCCTTACGCTGTCTCTGACGATAAGGGCCGTAGCTGCCGTTGTCGCCATCAGCTGTAGCACCCTCATCGAAATGTACACCGAAGTAGTCCATAGCGTTTATAACAGTCTCGACTGCACCCTCGACCTCGCGCTTATTATCTGTATCCTCTATTCTAAGGTAGAAAACGCCTTGTGACTGATGAGCGATACGCTCGCCGATAATAGCGTTATAGAGGTTTCCGAGATGAACGAAGCCTGTAGGGCTTGGGCCTATACGTGTAACATTTGCTCCTGCGGGAAGCTGTCGCTCGGGGAAACGAGCCTCAATATCCTCAGGAGTATCCTTTACATCGGGGAAAAGGTAGTCTGCAAGTGCTTTATAATCCATAGTATCAATCCTTTGTAAAATTTCCGTCTGCCCGCTGACAGACACATTTAATATATTATATCATATTTCCCTTATAAAGTCAAACGAAAAATTGAGCAGGAGGAGTTGTTTGAACAGAATATCCCCTGATATGATCTCCCGCCCATCGAATTGATTCTCAGTGCTTAGCTCTAATGCATTGGCATAAAATACAAAAAAGACATTATTTCCTGAAATAACAAGCTTATGACAAAAAATCCAGATAAAACAACAGCACCTCATATGAGGTGCTGTTTCATTTTATTCCGCTGCAAGCAGCTGTTTATACGTTTCAATATACAGATCTGCCGATGATGACCAGCTGTGATCACATTCCATAGCACGTATCATCAATTCTTCCCAGACCTGTTTATCATCATAGTCACGGCAGGCGCGTTTAACAGCGTCAAGCATATCATTCGCGTTGTATGTCTTGAACGTAAATCCGTTCCCGTTCTCACCGCCGTTATCACGTACAGAGTCTCTCAGACCGCCTGTTTCACGGACTATCGGGATAGTACCGTATCTCATGGCGATCATCTGTGCAAGACCGCACGGCTCGCTCTGTGACGGCATGAGGAACATATCAGTTCCCGCATATATCTTGTGTGAGAGTTCGGGGATAAATCCCACTGTCACCGATACCTTATCGGGATATCTTGCAGCCATTTCGAGGAAAAAGTCCTCGTATATCTTCTCGCCGCTGCCAAGCACCGCGAACTTCACGCCGCTGCGCACTATTTCCTCAAACACACATCTTATCAGATCAATGCCCTTATGCTTTACGAAACGTGTGACTATACCTATAACAGGCTCGTCTCCCGGAGCAAGTCCAAGCTCTGCAAGGAGAGCCTCCTTGCATTTGATCTTTCCGTCAAGCTTTTTAGAAGAGTAATTTTCAGCTATCATCTTATCCTTTTCAGGATCGTACAGCTTTGTATCAATACCGTTCATTATACCCCGCAGTTTATACTGCTTGGTAACGAGTATCCTGTCGAGACCGTGAGCATACCACGGGTCAAGTATCTCCCACGCATAGCTGGGACTGACTGTAGTTATCATGTCGCTTGTCTCGATAGCCCCCTTCATCATATTGACAGAGCCGTCATACTCGATAAGCCCTGCGTTATACATAGGTATTCCCATGAGCTCGCTGAGGACTTCCTTTCCGTATTTGCCCTGATACTCTATATTGTGTATGGTATAAACAGTCTTGATACCATCATATCCCTGCTGATACTTGTAATAAACGTTGTAATATACAGGTATCAGCGCAGTCTGCCAGTCGTTGCAGTTGATGATATCGGGAGTAAAATCAATGTACTTCAGCATTTCAAGCACAGCCCTGTCAAAGAAAACAAATCTCTCACAGTCGTCATAAAAGCCGTAAAGTCCATCTCTTGAGAAATAATACTCATTATCAATGAAATAGTAGGTTATACCGTCCTTTAAAGCCATAAATATACCGCAGTACTGCTTACGCCATGAAACATCTACGGTCATATTTGTAAGGAATACCATTTTTTTGCGGAATTCCTGAGGTACCGATCTGTACAGAGGGATGACCACTCTGCAATCATGCCTTTTGGATTTTATCGCCTTTGGAAGTGAGCCTACTACATCTGCAAGTCCGCCCGAAGCTGCAAAGGGTACAGCTTCACTGGCAGCAAATAGTATTTTCATATTTTATCACCGCCGTCAGATCTTACCGCCTTTTCCTATATATAGCGGATATGTCTCGGAGCCTGTAAGCACCTTTTCATTGCTTATCTCAACGTTTTTATCGGTTATTACCGATGCGATGCTGCAATTTTCTCCAACCTTTGTTCCCTGAAGAAGCACGCAGTCCTTGACCACTGTATCCTTTCCGACCTTAACGCCTCTGAAAAGTATGGAATTTATGACCGTACCCTCAATAACGCAGCCGTCTGCAATGAGTGAATCCTTTATATTTGACTCCAGACCGTATTTAACAGGTCCGTTATCGCCTATCTTTGTAAGCACAGGCATATTCTTCGGGAATAGTGCGTCCTTCTTTGCAGGATCAAGGAGAAGTCTGTTAGCCGCATAATATTCCTGGATACTGTCTATCCTTGTGAAGAAGCCTTCATGCTTATAGCCCATTATCTTGAATTCGTCCTTCTTGCGCTGGAGTATCTCACGGGTGAAGCTGTACTGATTGCGGCTTGCCGCATCGGATACTATCTTCTTCAAGAAGTCCTTTGTGACTATGCACATTTCCAGCCAGATATTACACTCACCTGTTATCTGCGGATCAACAAGAACGTCCTTGAGCCTGTTTTCATTATCGAATTCAAGCACAGTCGTGCAGTTGTCCTTTTCGCAGTTGTATAGTCCCCTGCTGTACACAAGAGTGATATCAGCCTCTGTTTCCATATGCTGCTTGAGCACAGGATTGAAGTTGAGGGTAGTAACTACATCACAGCTTGCCATGATGACATATTTAGCATTGGAATGTTCAACATATCCCCAGATATTATTCAGAGCATCCAGTCTGCCGTTGTAGATACCGCCTGTCTGGCTGTACGGCGGCAGAAGGTGAAGTCCGCCCTTTTTACGGGAAAGATCCCAGTCACGTCCTGAGCCGAGATGATCGAGAAGTGAGCCGTAATTTGACTTTGTGATAACACCCACCTCTGAAACGCCCGAGTGAACGAAATTTGAAAGCGGAAAATCTATCAGACGATAACGTCCGCCAAATGGTATAGAACCCATAGTTCTTCTCTTAGTCAGCTCACTGACATAAGAATCATGCATACTTGCAAAGATAAGTCCCAAAACATTATAATTAACACTCATAGTAACATTCCTCCGTCAGATATTTTCGCCGATGATCTGCTTTGGCTCAACGACCTTTTCAGCCGAAACAGTAACGTTATTTCCGACAACGGCAATGCCCCATTTATCCTTGTCCTCAACATTTTCGGGACTTGTTCCGATATGAGCACGATTTTCGATAACGCTGTCGCTTCCGATTATTGCATACTCAACAACAGCACCCGATTTGATAACAGTACCCGGCATAACGATACTATAGTTTACAGATGCGCCTGCCTCTATAGTAACACCCGAGAAAAGGATAGAGAAATCAACGGTTCCGTCGATAGTGCTTCCCTCTGATATCATTGAATTTTCTATGCAGGCATTGTCGCCAACATACTGCGGAGGCATATTGCTGTTACGTGAATATATTTTCCAGTTGGGGTCGTAAAGATCAAGTGGAACACTTGGACTGAGAAGATCCATGTTAGCCTCCCAGAGCGAATCAAGAGTTCCTACGTCTTTCCAGTAGCCCTCGAACTCATAAGCGAATAGTCTCTGCTTATCGCGGAGCATAGAGGTTATGATATCCTTTCCGAAGTCTTTTGACCAGGGCTCGCCCTTCTCACGCTTTGCATTGGCCTCGTTTTCATTTTCTATCAGGTATTTGCGGAGCTTCTCCCATGTGAATACATATATGCCCATTGAAGCAAGTGTGGACTTTGGTACCTTTGGCTTTTCAACGAAATCGGTGACCTGCTTCTTTTCATCGCATATCATTATACCGAAGCGTGAAGCCTCAGCCTTAGGAACATCAATTACGGAGATAGTACAATCCGCATCATTTTCAACGTGGAAATCCACCATTTTTGAATAATCCATTTTGTAAATGTGGTCGCCGCCTAAGACAACAACATACTCAGGGTCATAACGCTCGATAAAGCGCATATTCTGGTAGATAGCATTAGCAGTACCCTCATACCATGAAGCACCAGCCTGAGTCTCGTAAGGCGGGAGAACATGTACGCCTCCGTTCATCTTATCAAGGTCCCATGGCTGACCGCTTCCTATATATTCATTCAGCACGAGAGGCTGATACTGTGTCAGCACACCTACGGTATCAATACCCGAATTGGTGCAGTTTGAGAGAGGGAAATCAATTAAACGGTATTTTCCGCCGTATGGCACTGCAGGTTTTGCAACATTTTTGGTCAGTGCATATAGTCTGCTGCCCTGACCGCCTGCAAGGAGCATTGCAACGACTCTTTTTTTAGTATACATATTATTCCTCCTGGATCTTTTAAACATAATGGAATTTATTCTGCCTTGGCAGAAGTTTTTTTCTTTGCCGAGGTCTTTTTCTTTTCTGTCTTGTCAGCCGCCTTTGCTGTCTTTACAGAAGTAGCTTTGGTTGCGGAAGCAGTGCGCTTCCTTACGGGAGCTTTTTTAGGCTCTGCCGTTACAGCCTTTGGCTCTCTCTTTTTCACAGGTGAGAATTTCAGATATATCACCGAGAGAGGAGCGAGGGTCATGGAGATGCTGTTATCGTGTCCGTGCATAGGCACACTGTCCGACTTGAATGAACTTTCGGTAATACCGGAGCCGCCGAACTCCACAGCATCTGTGTTGAATATCAGCTTGTATTTTCCCTTCTGCGGAACGCCTATCCTGTAATCACGGCGTTCAACAGGAACGAAATTGCATACAGCTATTATCTCATCGCCGTTGTCGTCAATACGTCTGAAGGAGATGATGCTCTGCTTGTAATCGTCATTGGATATCCAGCTGAAACCATTCCATGAGTCGTCATTCTGCCAGAGCGGAGGATTTTCCACATAGAATTTATTAAGCTTTTCCGAGAACTTCATCAGATCCCTGTGCGAATCATAGTCCATCAGATGCCAGTCAAGCTGTGACTTGTAATCCCATTCCTTCATCTGACCGAACTCCTGTCCCATAAATAACAGTTTCTTGCCGGGATGAGCGATCATATAAGCGAGGAAAGCACGGTACGAAGCGAATTTCTGCTCATACTCCCCGGGCATTTTATTTATCATCGAGCATTTTCCGTGCACTACCTCATCATGTGAGATAGGCAGGATATAATTCTCCGAGAATGCGTAGAAGAATGAGAACGTAAGCTTATCGTGATTGAATGCACGGTAGATCGGATCAAGTGACATATAGCTGAGCATATCGTTCATCCAGCCCATATTCCACTTGAAGTTGAAGCCGAGTCCCCCTATATCGGTAGGCTTGGTTACCAGCGGCCATGCCGTTGACTCTTCGGCTATCATAAGTGCATCGGGATGCTTCAGAAATACAGCTTCATTGAGATGCTTGAGGAATTCCACAGCTTCAAGGTTCTCGTTGCCGCCGTATATATTTGCTGCCCACTCGCCCTCGCGTCTGTCATAATCAAGGTACAGCATAGATGCTACGGCATCAACTCTGAGACCGTCAACATGGAATTCGTCAAACCAATAGTTTGCGCTTGAAATAAGGAATGAGCATACCTCAGCCTTGCCGTAGTCAAAAACTCTCGTTCCCCACGCCTTATGCTCCTTCTTGCGGTCATCGGTATATTCGTAGCAGCAGCTGCCGTCGAACTCATAAAGACCTGCCTCGTCCTTGGGGAAATGTGCAGGCACCCAGTCAAGGATAACGCCTATCCCTGCGGCATGGAACATATCTATCATCTTTCTCATGTCATCGGGAGTACCGTAGCGCGAAGTCGGCGCAAAGTAACCTGTTACCTGATATCCCCACGAACCGTCGTAGGGGTACTCGGTAAGGGGCATGAACTCCACATGAGTGTATGACATTTTCTTGAGATACGGGATTATTTCCTTTGCGAATGTCACATAATCAAGAAACTTCTCCTCGCCGTAGTTCTTCCACGAACTGAGATGTACCTCATAGACATTCATCGGGCTTTTGTAAATGCTCACATTGCTCTTATTTTCAAACCACTTGTCGTCTTCCCATTTGTAGTCGCTCTCGTAAATCTTTGAAGCTGTTCCGGGGCGTGTCTCAAAATGAGGCGCATACGGATCAGCCTTCATAAGTATCCTTCCGTCCTGAGTCTCAATACTGAACTTATAGGCATCAAACTGTTTAAGTTCTTTGATCTCAGCCTCCCAGATACCCTCTGAAATAAGCGACATCGGATTTTGTGTCCTGTCCCAGTCATTAAAATCACCGACAACAGAAACGCTTACAGCATTAGGAGCCCAAACTCTGAAACTAAAGACCTTGCTTTTTCCCTTTTTCGTAGAATGAACGCCAAAAAATTTATATGCTTCGTAGTTTTTTCCCTGATAAAAAAGGTACAGAGGAAAATTGTTATTTTTATTAACAGACATAATTCAGCCTCCTTTGCTATAATACATTTTATCAGAATCAGCAGAATTATTCAAGCTTTTTTGAAAAACGCACATAAATTTTATAGGTTATGCTAATATTGCCGCATCTAATTAGTGCAATTTGACATATTTGTTTTAAACTTTTCTCCTACCCTCTTGTGAAAATGCACAGCTATCGGGCTGCTTTTGTCTATGCTGTATGACATTTGAGTTAATATTTTGTTAACAAAATCTGTTACTCCCTGACTCTGAATGCTATAACAGTAACATCATCCGAATGGATCGTCTGATTGAAAACATCGGCTTTTGTGCAAATCTCATCAACGATATGTTTGAGATCATCACCGCCCATGAGCAGCTCCTTTATGAATGGGTAGGCATTTTCCGAAATACCATCGGAAAACATTATCACTATATCCCCTTCCTCAAATTCACACTCTCTTGCAAACAGTTCCGAATGTTCATAAATTCCGATAGGGAATGTGGGAGCGTTTATTTTCAGTACATTACCGCCGTGACGGATAAGAGTTGCCGCAGCCCCTGATTTTATCACTGTAAGGCTGCAGGAATCAAGATCAACACACAGTCCGTCAAGTGTTGCAAAGCACTCATCCCTCGATTTTGTGACCATGAATGAATTTATAAGTCTCACAGCCGAAGCCACAGTTACTCCGCTGCTCACGAGTCTGCGGAAAAGACCTGCGACCATACGTGATTCCACAGCCGCATCCTTACCTGTTCCCATGCCATCGGACAACACAACATAGCCCATTCCCGCGCCGTCTGTAAACACAGTATAAGTATCACCGTTTGCAGCGGAATTATCAGCGCAGACTGATGAAGCATACACCTCCATGCTGTAACGAGGTCGTTCATAGACTCTTATGCGCAGCTCCTTTCCCGAGCGGATAAGCTCGGTGCATGACATCTGCAAATGCAGTTCATCAGCAATAAGATCACATATCCTTGTACCGTTTTCGGGAGCATTTTCCACTGAAAAATACACCTCCGCGATCAGCCTGTTCCTGTTGTTGTAATAGGCTATGACCGATGAGGGCACAAATCCGAATTTTTCGAGTTTAAGTCCTATACTACGGCTGACAGTTTCCGAGCAGCGTATATCCAGTCTGTCTCCTGTCGATTTTATGATGTCCTCGGTTATGAGCATCTGCTCATGAAGCAGCTCACGGCTTTCCGAAAAGCGCATTTCCATGAGCTTTGCAGCTGCCCTTTCTCTTGCACTTTTCACAAAAACTTCCTTTATATCATCCTTGCGAATACATTCCGCAAGCTCCTGCGGAAAGCTTTCCTGCGCAAATTCTCCCATTTCCGCAAGCCTTGAAAAACCGCGGTATGTATTGCCCCTATCCGACTTCCAGCAGAATGGTCTGCGATAACAAAGAGAGCAAACCTCAGCTGAATTAGCTTCGATCTCTTTTTCGCTATCTAAGCTTTTGATAAGCATTTTTGATACTCTTTCCGACTCTCTTCTCAGTTCCCCCACTGTCTCGGAAAGAAAACTCATTCTTGTATTTATCATGTCCGTAAATGAGCTGTCCTCATTGCCGAGCTTTATCCATTTATCTGAAAATACCGAAGCAGCAGGAATAAAAACACCTGTGCCGCATATAATATCTATCATACCTTCAGCACCGCCTGAGGAAAGCTCCGTAAGTACAGTAAAAACAAAGCATATCCCCGCAAAGAAGGCAGCCGCCATAAAGGGCTTTTGTCTGCGCATATATCCTGTAAGGAATCCTGCGGCAGGCAGAAGAACTATCCCTATGCCTGCTTCCGATGAGGATAGAAAAGCTCCGCAGACCGTAAGTGCGCCGCAGATAACTCCCCCCGACTGTCCATAGAAATATGCACCCATGATCGTCACAGCCGCGCCGAAAACTACTCCCACATTCACAATAGGACTATCTGCACCGCACAGTGATGATACTGCAACTATGTACACTACAGCACATGAGAAGCCGCCCCTGCCCGAAAGATCTATTATCCTTTTCTGATTTATATCCTTTACAGCTCTTGCAGCCGAATATGCGGCAAAGCCTGCAAGTCCACCGTAAAAGACATAAAACAGCAGCTTCTGCGGCAGTTCTCCTATCACAGCCGAAACAGCCGCCCCCGATACGATAACACTGACCCCCGTATTTATACCGCAAAGCTTCTCATCGTTTTTCGGTTCAAGAAACATCTTGAATATAACTATCAGGGCTATAGACGAAAGCTTTACTATATTTCTTCCAACGCTGTCACTTATTATGCTTCGCACCATACTTCCCGTGAACACAGCCGCAGAGTACGGCAGATCAACAGCTCCCGCCAATGAAATATCAGCAAAAGAAGCTACTCCTCCTACCCTTGCTCCCGACAGCATAAAGCCTGCAAGTCCGCATACAGCAAAGGAAAAAGCAAATGAAAAATGCTGCCATTCCCTTATTTTTTTTATATTTATCATCGCACATCACCTCGCAAAATATACGAATAATTATACCACTGTCTCTGCGCGTGATATGTCGGAATACGCTGTCATTTCAGGCTATTGTTCCGCGAACCCTGCCGCAAAAGAAAAAAGCTGTGCAAAGCACAGCCGAATGAATATATTCTTTGTTCAACATACACAATAACAAGCAAAAAAGATTGTGCAAAAATAAAGGAACAAAAAATATTTTTTTGATAATCAATGGTTTTTCATTGAATTTCATTCTTTTTCAGCCCCCTTATAGAAGCACTTTTTTATTCTCTTCCCGCCGCCATGTACAAAAGTGCATTGCATATAGCCGCAGCCACATTGCTACCGCCTTTTCTTCCTCTTGCAACGATGCATGGGATACCGCTTTCGATTATAAGCTCCTTTGACTGCACAACATTCACAAAGCCAACGGGAACTCCTATGACAAGCCGCGGCACAAATGTACCTGCATCTATATGCTCACGAAGCCTTATAAGTGCAGTCGGTGCATTTCCCACGGCATATATAACTGGTTTTCCGAGTGCGGCAGCCTTGTCCACAGATGCAACCGCACGGGTAGTCCCCTTTGCTGAAGCAATCTCTGCAACATCGCTGTCAGCCATGAAACATTCAACGGTACAGCCAAGCTTTCCGAGGGCTTTTTTGTTCACTCCCGATCTTGCCATATTGGTATCCGTAACTATTACAGCTCCCTCGTTAAGTGCCGCAAGAGCATTCTGTACAGCACCCTCAGAAAAATACATATTGTCGTAGTAATCAAAATCAGCAGTAGTATGTATCGCCCTCATAACTATGGGACGTATATCATCTGGAAGCTTTCTTTCCCCAAGCTCCGCTTCAATGAGTTCAAAGCTTCTTCGTTCAATATCCTGCGGAAGAACATATTCGAGCTCCATTATATCCCCTCCTTGATTATCCTGTAAAGAAGTTCCGTGTCGATACTTTTTCGCACTCCTTCGGCAAGCATATCGAACTGAGCCTGCTTATAGGTCTCTCTGTTCACGATACCGCCGCGATAGGTGATGCCCTTATGCTCAAACAGTCTTTTTACAAGTCTTTCCGACACATACTGACTATCGAAGATACCATGTATGTAACAGCCGTAAACACTTCCCTCATAAGCACCGCCGCAGTCTAAAAGCTCAGGGCTTTCACTCTCTGTAGTACCCATATGTATCTCATAGCCGCTGAATTCCGCACCGCTGAGACATTCTAAGAATCCGCCTACTTTACAGAAGCTGCCCTGTGTCTGAGTCTGCACCTTTTCCGCACCGAATTCAGTCCTGCATTTCAGCAGTCCCATACCGCGTATACTTCCGCCGCCCTCAATTCCGAGAGGATCCGATATACTTTCCCCAAGCATCTGAAAACCGCCGCATATTCCGAACACGGGTATCCCTTTTGCAGCACATCTCTTTACAGCAGCCTCCATACCGCTCTCACGCAGCCATTTCATATCGGCTATGGTACTTTTAGTACCTGGGATTATTATCATATCGGGAGCTTCAAGCTCCTCGTATTTTGCGACATATCTTACGCTTACACCGTCATACTGAGCAAACACATCGAAGTCGGTGAAATTGGATATCCTCGGCAGTCTGATAACAGCGATATCAATGATCCCCTTGCCACCTCTGCCGTCAAGCTTACGCGAAAGACTGTCCTCGTCCTCAATGTCACAGTTAAGATACGGCACAACACCGAGAACAGGCTTGCCGCCCCGTTCTTCGAGTATATCTCTTCCGCTGTCAAAAAGCGATATATCGCCCCTGAACTTGTTCACCACAAGTCCCTTGACCATATTGAGCTCATGCTTTTCAAGGAGGCCGAGAGTACCGAGAAGCTGTGCAAAAATACCGCCCCTGTCTATATCTCCAACTAAAAGCACAGGTGCCTTTGCAAGCTCTGCCATGCCCATATTTACGATATCATCGGATTTCAGATTAAGCTCCACAGGACTTCCCGCACCCTCAATAACAATAATATCATGCATAGCTGAAAGAGCGTTATATGAATCCATTATCTGCGGTACAAGCTCCTTTTTTCGCCTGAAGTATTCGGAAGCAGTCATATTTCCCACAGCTTTTCCGTTTACGATGACCTGTGAACCCACATCGGTCGTAGGCTTTAAAAGCACCGGGTTTATGAGCACCGAGGGCTCAATGCCTGCGGCTTCTGCCTGCATCGCCTGTGCCCTTCCTATCTCATATCCGTCGGCGGTTATGTAGGAATTAAGAGCCATATTCTGTGATTTGAAGGGTGCGCAGGAATAGCCGTCCTGCCTGAAGATACGACAGAGTGCAGCCGCAAAAAAGCTCTTTCCCGCATTTGACATAGTTCCCTGTATCATTATAGCCTTAGCCATTAAGACACCTCCTCAGTGCTGAAACAAATACCTCATTCTCTTCATGTTTTTTTACAGCGATACGGTAAAAGCTGCCGTCAAGTCCGCTGTAATCGCCGCAGCAGCGTACAAGTATTCCTTCTCTCAGCAGGGCTTCTCCGAGCCTTTCATCTGCTCTTAAAAGGATAAAATCCGCATCTGACGGATATGATTTTACTCCTAAAGTGTTCAGCTCATTTTGCAGATATTCCCTTTCATTTCTTACTATCTCAGTAGCTTTACAGACATACTCCTCTTCATCAAGTGCAGCAATACCTGCTGCCTGCGCAGGAGACGAAACGCTCCAGTACTGCCCTGTACCTGTTATTTTCTCAGCCGTGTTCTTATCACCGCAAACTGCGCAGCCAAGTCTTAATCCCGCCATTGCATACAGCTTTGTAAAAGAACGTATCACGATAGTTTTTTCGTTCAGAAAAGGCAAAGCTGACAGCTCTTTTTCCCTTCCGGTAAAACCTATAAAGCTCTCATCGCAGAACAAAAATGTATCAGCTCTTTCACATTCACGTGATATTTTTCCGAGTACATCGGACGCAATGATCTTTCCTGTAGGATTATTGGGAGTACAAAGAAAAACAATATCATGGCCGCAGATATGAGGCAGTATTTCTTCTGTTAATTCAAAGCTGTTCATCTCTGAAAGTATGTAGTCATCGACCTCACAGCCCACTTCGGAAAGTGCCTTTTTATACTCACTGAAAGCAGGTGATACAATAAGCGCTCTCTTGGGTCTAAGTGCCGATACAGTGCGGTATATAAGGTCGTCCGCACCGTTTCCGCAGACTATTTTATCCACAGGAACACAGTACTTCTCCCCCAATTTTTTCCGCAGTCCAATGCAAAACGGGTCGGGATATCTGTCCGAAGCAATAACTGCATCAACAGCCGCTTGTCGTACGCCTTCTGGCATACCGAGTGGAGAAATATTAGCGGAAAAATCATAGATTATTTCGAGCGCAAGATCGTTTCCGCCGTGTTTTCCGTTCAGCATAAAACTCCTCCCACGATAATGCATCTTACGCAAAGTGCTACCGCAAAAACCAGTGCAGAGCTTGCATACATGAGCCTGTTTGCACGGCGTATATCTTCATTCTCAACAGGACGCTTCGGGTCGCCAATAAACTCCTTTTTATGGAGTTCTCCAAAGTAATAGGCATCGCCTGCGAGACGAACTCCCAGAGCCCCAGCACAGGCAGACTCAGTCTGCGCAGAATTAGGGCTTGCGTGCTTGCGTCCGTCGCGTATCCATATACGATAAGCCTCCCTGCCGCTGAGCCCTATAAACGGTGCGGTCAGCACCATAGCAAGAGCCGTGAGCCTTGACGGGAAATAATTCAGAGCATCATCAAGTTTTGCCGCAAAACGTCCTATATCTGCATATTTCTCGTTTTTGTAGCCTATCATAGAATCCATAGTATTTACGGATTTATAAAACGCTCCCAGTACAGCACCTCCGAGCGACATATACATGACAGGTGCGGTAACTCCGTCGGAGGTATTCTCAGCAACAGTCTCTACAGCCGCCTTGATTATGCCCTCTTTGTCGAGAACTGCCGTATCACGTCCCACTATCATTGATACCGCCTTTCGCGCACCTTCTATATCACCTTTTTCGGCAGCGTGATATACCTTCATGCTCTCATCTCGCAGACATCTTGCCGCAACAAGATAATAGCACATTATGCCCTCCCCGGCAGCACCCAGCCAAGGTGAAACCGAATACAAAACACTGAGTATGATAAGCGGCACGGAAACCGAAGCAATTATAACTGTAAGTGCAAGAAATACTCCGCCCTTTCGCAGGTCAGAGTTCCACTTCCTGCGCACAAAGGCTTCAAGCCGTGATATAAGCTTACCGATAAGTCTTATAGGGTGAGGCAGACTGTATGGATCGCCGAGTATGCTATCCAGCACAGCCGCAATAACAAGAGGCAAAGCCGCGATAATGTAATTCATATCTTCTCCGTTACCGTGATATTTTTTCCGTCAAATTCCGTGATATAGCCGTGACCGTTGGCGATATGCCAGTCGTAATAGCTCCTGTGTGGAACTGCAAAATGCTCCAGTATCGCCATTATAGTTCCGCCGTGAACTACAAAAGTAACTTTATCGCAGTCGGCAGACTTTTCTATACACTCCAGAAAACCGTCTATACAGCGTTTTTTGAAATCCGCAGGAGCTTCTCCGTTTGGAAAAGCAGTTTCTCCGCCGCTGTCTATCCAGCGTTGATATCGGCTGTCCATTGAGAGCTCTATGTAGTTTTTTCCCTCAAAATCACCAAAATCACATTCTCTCAGAGCATCACAGATGCTCATTTCCACGTTGGGGAATATAAGCTCCGCAGTCTGTATGCAGCGTTTCATCGGGCTGCAAAAAAGCCTTCCGCACTGCGGATAATCTATCTTCATAAGCTCGGCAATTCCGGAAAAAGCAAGTGGCTCGTCGGTGCTGCCGATGTATCTGAGCTCGTTATTTCCTGCTGTTTTGCCGTGGCGAATAAGATCTATCCTCACTTGCCTTCTCCTTTCAAAAACTGCGCAATACCGCAGATAACACGCACAACCTCATCGCTTTCAACAGCGATGATACAGCCGCAGCGTCCCACGTTTTCGCGGTATACTCTTTCTCTTCTGTCCATAGGAACTATTCCGCAGCCTATCTCGTCCATGATAATGATGCAGCTGCTGTTTTCTCGGCAAAGCCGCTCCGTAAACTCTACGGGATCTGTTCCCTTATCCATAAGCCGCGAAATAAACATATGGTAATCCCTGATACATTTTGCTGTGAGGACTTCTTCAAAATCACAAGCTGAACCGCTGATAATATCCTCAGCACTTATACCGAAAAGGCTGCAAGCTGCTTCTGCTTTTCCCTGATAAGCTCCTCCTGTTATAAGCTTCATGCTCATACCACCTCCGTAAGCCTTGATACTACCGCAGCTGTCAGTGCTATAACAAGCTCGCACATCTGCAAGAACCAACCTGCAAGGTCGCCTGTAATGCCGCCGAATTCCTTATACGCAATGTAATGATAATACATAACGGTCAGAATTGCCGCAGCCGCTGCAAATACACCTGTCTGAAAGCTCACAAACATCATTGCTGCGCATGAAAATGCCGCTACAACAACAAGAACGGAGATCGTTATTTTCCTATGGGCAGGCAGGGTAAAACTTTGCAGCGTTCCCTCTTTTTTGGCAGCCTTGAAGGTAACGGCAGTAAGTCCGCTCAGAGTTCGTGAAAGTACATATCCGCAGCCTATGATAACAGCTCCCGCAAAAGAATTAAGCTCTGATAAAGCAGCAGTACAGACGATAAGATATACCCCAAGCTTTATGGCAGCAAACGCGCCGATATGAGAGTCCTTTAGTATCTCAAGCTTTCTTGCTCTGTCGCCCCACGAAGCTCTTGCATCACAGGTATCGCAGAAGCCATCAAGGTGTATACCTCCTGTAACGAGAATATTTATCAGAACAACAACTGCTCCGAACATAAAATCCCCGAAGCCGAGCTTATCACAGATGAGCTGCCATAAAACAATAAGCAAGCCTATGACAACACCTATTGCAGGAAAAAAACAAAGAGAATAACGCCTGTTTTTTTCGTTCCATTCAATTTTCGGCATAGGTATTCGGGAGTACATCTGAAATGCCGAAATTAATGACTTTATCAAATTACCGCCCCTTTCCGCGGTACGGGTATACCGTAGACACATTCAATAACATTATCCGCAAACTCTGATATCCTACGGTTTATCTCACTGAGCTGACTGATATAGAGCTTGGTTTCGGGAGAATATTCAATACCGTCACCGCCCACCTCATTAGTCACTATAATAAGCTCTGAGACTTTACCTGCCAGTGTCTTTATATCCGAAACTATCTTATCCGCAGGGTTGAAAATATCATTCCCGACAAACATCTCATTTGCAAGGAGATTTCCCATACATTCTACAAGTACAGCATTTTTTTCCGGCACATCAGCATTACAGATATCACGCTGACATTCGATAGTAATATAGCCCTTTCCCTCGCGCATCTGCCTGTGACGGGCAATTATCTCCCGAGCATCTGCACCAACGGGAGACATGGTCGCAATATAGTATTTCCCACCGTCGAAAAGGCTGAAAAGCTTTTCAGCATACCGCGATTTACCGCACTTTGAGCCACCTGTGACAAGAGTTATCATTTTAGTTCAGTATACCTTTCTATCCCCGAATCTTCAAATTTATGGGAATTATAATAAAGAGCCGCCGTGCCGTCAAGAAGGGGCAGAAGGAGAATTCCGCCCGTACCCTCACCGAGTCTGAGACCGCCGTCGATCACAGCCTTCAGACCAAGCTTTTCAAGAAGCCCTCTACCGGCTGGCTCGGCAGAAACGTGAGAGGCAAGCATATAATCCACACAGCTTTCCGAATACATAGAGGCAAGAACTGCCGAAACAGCAGAAATAACGCCGTCTATAACAACAGTAACTCCATATACAGCACCGCCGAGGAAAAGTCCTGTCATGCCGGCAATCTCGTAGCTCCCAAGCTTGGAGACAAGATCCGTAGGATCATCTGAATACGGTGAATTCACAGCAATTGCACGCTTTACAACTTCAACCTTATGAGCCAGCATATCGCTTGATAGACCTGCACCGCGCCCTGTGACAATTTCAGGAGGCAGTTCAAGCAATACCGAAGACAAAGCAGCTGTGGGAGTTGTATTGCCAATGCCCATTTCTCCGGTAACTATGAGCTTTACACCCTTTTCGGCAAGGTCTTTGACAATGTCCATTCCCGCCTCTAAAGCCCTGCAAGCGTTCTCACGTGACATTGCAGGTCCCAATGCGATATTATCTGAACCGTAAGCGATTTTTTTATTGCGCAACGTTTCGCAGTTCACATCATCTGCTATTCCGATATCCACAGCAATGACCTGCGCACCATAAAGCTCCGCAAGAGCATTGATATTCGATCTTCCGCAGGCTATAGCCTCTGCACATATTCTCGTAACCGTCTGATCGGTCTGTGTTACACCTTCGGTGACGACACCGTTATCTGCACACATAACTACTACTGCTCTCGAAGAAATATCAGGGAATTCCGTCCTCTGAACTACCGCAATTTTACTCCATAAATCTTCAAGTGCACCAAAGCTTCGCAAAGGTTTGGCAACACCGTCCCAGTGCTCCTGCACTAAATAAATATAATTTTTATCAGTTGGAACTATATTATCTATCCTTTTCATGTTTCTCTCCAAATTCTGCACAGGCAGCAGCGAAACGTTCTGCTATTCTTATATCAGCATAGAAATAAAGATGTGGAAAACCTGCATACAGCGTATTATCAGCATGAACACACTCCCAGTTTCTTCCGTCCGACTTGCTTGCCGTGAAATCACAGCCACAGTTTGTACTGTCCCAATAATGAAATTCATGTGCAGCAATTTTATCCGATTTATCACATATCAAGCAATTTTTCAGCGCATCCAGAGTTACATATCCGAACCTTTGCAGCTTCTGAGTTGCAAAAACATTTCCCTTTATAGCTCCGACCATATCAAAGCACCTATCATCGGCAAGAACCATTTTCTCATGAAGATACATAAAGCCACCGCACTCTGCAATAGTCGGAATACCACTTTTTATAGCAGTCTTTATAATGTTAATCATTTCTTGATTTTGTGACAGCTGCTCAGCATAAAGCTCGGGATAACCGCCGCTAAGAAGAAGTCCGCAGCAGTTAGCGGGCAGTTTCTTATCTCTGAGCGGAGAGAAATATTCGATTTTGCATCCGAGCTTTTCAAGCAGAGCAATATTATCCGAATAAATAAAGCAAAATGCTTCGTCCTTAGCTACAGCAATAATTGGTGCATTTCTATGTTTGGCAATATGCAGTTTCGGCTCGGCAAACTGTGGATATGGCACATCAGTTGCCATTATTATTTCGTCCAGCAATATATTTTTTTCTGCAAGCTGCCGCAACTCCGATAATTTTTCTTTTATCCCCCGCACCTCATCAGCAGTTACAAGTCCCAGCCTCCTGCTTTCAAAAGTGAAACTGTTTGTCGGCATATAGCCATAAAAAGAAGTTTTAAGTTCTTCACATATGGCCTTGATACGTGGAACGAGCCTTTCGGGAAGCCTATCAAAAATAAAGCCCTTTATCATGTTGGGCTGTTTATATTCAAGGAACCCCTTCATTACTGCGCCTATTGACTCGCTCGCTCCCTTGCAGTCGATAACAACTACCACAGGTGTCTCCGTTATCATGGAAACAGAATGAGCAGATCCCCTTCCGTCAACTCCGTCATAAAAACCCATAACACCTTCAACTACAGAAATATCGGCGTTTTTGCTGTTTTCGTACATTAGATATTTCAGCGTTTCATCATCACAGAACAAACTGTCGAGGTTGTATGAAGGGACTTCTATGGCCTTACGGTGAAACATTGGGTCAATATAGTCGGGACCGCACTTGAATGCAGCCACATTCATATTCCGGGCCTTTAACGCCGCAAGAATCGCACAAGTCACTGTTGTTTTACCGCAGCCGCTGTGAGTTCCTGCTATCATTATTCTTTTCATGTAAGTTTCCTTTTTATTATAAATATCGGATTTTCAGCAGACATCATTGTATGTCCGCCGATTTTTCGAGTTCTTGTAACAGCTAATTGAGTTATCTCGGGGATAAGCTCATACTTATCAAAAATCCTGATACACTCAGAAAGTGTTTCAAGAGATACCGCGGTTATAGTCAGTCGTATATTGCGATTTTTTCCAAGAGCGGCCTCAATTATCGACTCCATTTCACCGCCAGAGCCGCCTATAAATACACAGTCGGGTGAAGGAAGTTCATTCACCTTTTCAGCGGCCTCCCCTTCAAGCACAGTTATGTTGTCACAGCCGAATTTTCGGCAATTATCAATTGTAAGTCCTAACGCCTCGGGGTTCTTGTCAACAGCATAAACAGTTCCGTTTTCGCACCGCACAGCCATTTCAACAGATACAGAACCCGTACCGCAGCCGATATCCCAGCAAATGTCATTTTTGCCTATTTCAAGTCCTGCAACTACGTTAGCACGTATCTCTTTCTTTGTCATCGGCACCTTGCCTCTGATAAAGCTTTCGTCCTCTATCCCGCTCGGGAAACTCCTCTCAAAGTCGGGATTTTCCGCAAAAAGTACACTTAAACCAGTAGCATTATAGGTTGTCAGTTCACGTGCCTTTCCGAAAGTTATCCTCTCATTTTCATAGCCAAGATTTTCACCAATATATACCGATATATCGCCTTTTCCGTATTCACATAGTTTTTGACAGATATCTGATGAAGTAGTATCTCCACCAAGCAGAAAGAAGTTTTTTTCATAAGCGCATACGCTCCTGACAACATTTCCGCTTTTTCCGTGAAGGCTAACAAAATTGCAGTCCGACCATTCTTTTTTCAGCTTTGATAAAAAATAAACAGGTGAAGATATGCCGCTGATAAACTCAGTTTCCGCATCATACAAAAGCTCGGAAAGCTTCTTTGCACCGCTGTAAAAACCGCAGTCTCCCGACATAATTACAGCCGTATTTTCATAACTGTTTTCCTTGATATACCGTACTATTTCTGCACTTCTGTACTCCTCGAAAACTGGCTTTCCCATATGCCTGAATGGATCGATCATACGTTTTGCACCGATGAGAACGTCCGCTTTTTCAACGGCTTCAACTGCCTCTGCGGTCATGGTCTTATTACTGCCCATTCCGATACCTATTATATATACCTTCACCTGCTCACCTCATTCTGTAATGATTTTCTTTATTTCTTCAAGAGAATAGCCTGCTTCAAGCGGTCTTTCGAGCACTATGAGCTCAGTTCCGCAAAGCTTGGCAGCCTCGATTTTTTCAGGAAATCCGCCAGCTGCTCCGCTCTCCTTTGTCACAAGTATCTCAGCTCCGCTCAGCTTTATATGTTCAATATTCCGCGCAGTGCTGAATGGACCTTTTTCGGCTATAACCCGTTCCTTCCTGATGCCAAGCTCCTCGCATTGTCTTATTATATCCTCATTCGGTAAAACTCTTACCCAGAGCCTTTCGGCATAGTTTTTAACGGATGTGAGTTTGGGTATCTCCTTGCTTCCGAGAGTACTCAATATCTTTTTATCCGTGCTGTTGAGAATATCTGTAAGCTGCTCCATATTTCTTACTTTTATGCAGTCCGTTATCACTGAGGAGGTGCGCAAAAGCCTGTGATACGTTGTCTGCGTCTCTACGCAGGCTGCCTTTATGTTCGCCGTCACCTCAGTGGCATAGGGGTGAGTCGCATCGACTACACACTTGCATTTAAGCTCCGAAATAAGCCTTACCATACCGCCACTGTCAAGTCTTCCTGATATTACGCGCAGATATTTGCTGACAGGAAGAAGCTCCGCACCGTAATCCGTAGCAACGCAAACCGCTGATCTTACGTGCTTTTCGCAGCAAAACTCTGCAAGCTCTCTTCCTTCGGTAGTACCGCCGAAAATAAGCAGCTCACACATTGCGATACCCTCTCGGAGTGACCATTTTTCCGCCTATTACCTTGGTTTCGGAATTTCCGACAAACACGGTCGTGAACATATCCACCTGTTTATCCCGAAGCTCACCGAGAGTGAGCACACGGCTTTCCTGCCCATCTCTGCCGATATTCCGCACATAACCGCATACCGTAGCTTTCGGGCGGTATTCAAGGATAATATCACAGGCATTTCTAAGGTAGTCGGCACGTTTCTTTGATGAGGGATTGTAAAGTGCTATTACAAAATCACCTTCGGCTGCACATTTCAGTCTTTTTACTATTTTTTCCATAGGAGTGAGAAGGTCTGAAAGGCTTATTATAGCCATATCATGAGTCACCGGCGAACCGAGGACAGCTCCGCCGCTGAGTGCTGCCGTAACGCCTGCAACTACCTCGATCTCGACCTCTGGATAGTTCTCGGAAAGCTCTATCGCAAGCCCTGCCATGCCGTAAAGCTGGCTGTCGCCGCTGCAAACAAGTGAGACTATTTCCCCGTTTGAAGCCTTGTCAAGGGCAAGCTCCACTCTGTCCTTTTCCTGTCTCATTCCTGTGGACAGACAGCTCTTTTCCGGATAAAACTTCTTTATTTGTTCAATGTAGACCGTATATCCTACTATAAGCGTACTACTCAGTATCGCCTGCTCTGCTTCAAAAGTAAGACCGTTCCGGCTTCCGCAGCCTATCCCAACTACATAGAGCTTCATAGCACTTTCCTCTCAAAATCAAGATATATTGGCTTTTCAGCAGCCGCTACAGTTACTCCGTCAACGGCAGTTTTATGTATAATAAGCTTTCCGCCGCTGCCAAGAACTGCACTTCTCTCGCAGACATTATCCGCACCTGTGGTTTCAAGTACAAAATCAGAGCCTTCAAAATCGCCCTTGACTTTCATAAGCTCCTCAGCATTAAATGTCCTCATTGGAATAGAATATTTCCCGCAGAAGCCGCAAAGTCCTTCCTCATTCTTTTTGATATCTATTGTGCATATCTCAGATATCATTCCGACATTAAAACGATATCGTTCAAGCGTTTCTGAAACAGCTTTCTCGATCACTTCCTCGGGAGTACCCTTTTTGCAGCCGATACCAAGCACTATATTTTTCGGGACAAGTCTGAGTGTTATTTCAAAAGGCTTAGCATTCATATCATGTCCCACGTAAATTCCTGTTCGGCATATTCCAAAGGCTGTAAGCTCATCCGGAAGGCTGCTGTGCGGATAGTCCGAGGAAAAGCCTATTTTCTCATCATCAATAACTGCCGCAGCTATCTCCTTAGCAGCTTTAAGGTCGGTAATTATCAGATCATTTGCCACAGCAAAGCTGTCGGGAGAGAACTTTCCGCCCACATCTGTGGCAGTTGTGATTACAGGGATACCTCCCACATATCCGGCTATCATCTCCGCAAGACAGTTTGCTCCTCCAATATGTCCGGAAAGGACGGGGATAGCGAATTTTCCATGATCGTCCATTACTATTACGGCAGGGTCATCGGCTTTTGTGCCGAGGTACGGAGCTACAGCCCTTACTGCTATACCACAGGCACATATAAAAATAAAAGCGTCGGAACGCTGAAAAAGTCTTCCAACCATACTGCCCATATTCCAGAATACTGCCGAATCATCATCTGTATGCTTATGGAAGCAATATCTGCTGACGAAGTGCTCACCTCTCAGCATTTCAGCAACACGCTGAGAAAGCTGTCTGCCGTTTTCTGTCACGGAAAATATTGATATATTCATGTCTTGTCAGCCTTTCTGAATTCAGTTTCAAAGTCCTTGTCATAGAGCTTTGAAAGCTGATGATAGTCACCGAGGAAGTCCCCCACGGTTATAAGCGCAGTTTTGGTGATGCCGTTTCGTCTTGCAGACTCCGCAAGCTGTCCCACAGTACAGCGCACCACCTTCTCATCTTCCCATGTTGCCTTGTACACTATTGCCGCAGGAGTTTCACTGCTGTAGCCGCCTGCAATAAGCCGCTCAGAAAGCTCCGCAAGCATACCTGTGCTGAGAAATATTACCATAGAAGCTTTGTGGGCTGCAAGGCTCTCTATGCTCTCCTTTTCGGGGACTGGAGTCATGCCGGCCATTCGGGTAAGTATCACGGTCTGTGATACATCGGGAAGTGTATATTCGGCATTTAAAGCTGCAGCTGCTCCGCAAAAAGAGCTCACACCCGGAGTAACATTGTAACGTATACCAAGCTCATCGAGCCTGTCCATTTGCTCGCGTATAGCTCCATAGATCGAAGGGTCTCCGGTATGCAGTCTGACTGTGTTCTTTCCCTCGGACTCTGCCCTTTTCATCACCTCGATTATCTCGTCAAGGTGCATGAGAGCACTGTTATAAATCTCGCAGTCCTCACGGGCATAGTTCAGCAACTCGGGATTTACCAGTGAGCCTGCGTATATTATCACATCTGCCTGACTGAGAAGCTTCTGTCCTCGCAGTGTTATAAGGTCAGGCGCACCGCAGCCTGCTCCGACGAAATCAACCATTTTCTTCCTCCGATATCGCTTTTATAAGTTCGTCCGCAAATGCGGTCCTTACGTTTATTTCACGCTTATACGAAAAAGCAACCGCCCCTATCTTTATCTCGTCCTTTACTCTGCCGCGGAGATAATAGTCCATGCGGCTACTGAGTATTTCAAGAGTCTTATCAAGATATCCCGCATCTGAAAGGATATCCATTGCCGCATCTGCTGTTACACATTCGGGCAGCTTTTTCAGGGTTTCCGTATCTGCTCCTGCAAGAAGTCCGCAGGTAACGAGCACTTCCATTCTTCCGTCAGCCCATGAGGAATGAGTATTCATTATACCTGCTCCAAGCTTTACAAGCTTGCCGATATGTCCGACTATGAGTATAGAGCTGAAACCAAGCTCTATACCGATATCTATAGCTTCTCCGATGAAATTGCTGCACGTTACGCTTCGTTCCAGTGAAAACGGCATTTCTTCCTGCACGAAGCCTTCACTGTAATTGCCGATAGTCAGCAGCATATTTCTCTGCCCCTCTGCACGGCGCATTTTTGCCTCTGTGCGGATAGTCTCAATAAGTGCGGTATTGCTCATAGGCTCAACGATACCGCTTGTACCGATTATGGATATACCGCCATCTATGCCCATTCGCGGATTATAGGTCTTTTTAGCAAGCTCTGCACCCTCGGGAACTGATACAGTTATCTCAAATCCGCCCGAATAGCCATACTTTTCAGCTATTTCCATGACTGACGATGTTATCATTTTTCGGGGAACGGAATTTATAGCAGCTTCGCCCACAGGCTGGTCAAGCCCTGCCTTTGTAACTACGCCTATACCCACGCCGCCAAGTATTTTTACGCCCTTATCTGCAAGTGAAACAGATGCATAGACCCTTATCCCGTTGGTAACATCGGGATCGTCACCGCTGTCCTTTTCCACTGCACAGGACACAATATTCTCATTTATTACAGGATCTATTATATCCGGACGGATAACTATGCCCTTAGGCGTAAGTATCTCCGCTGATGTCAATTCTCTGCCTGTAAGCAGCATTTCCGCAGCCGCCTTTGCTGCCGCTGCCGCACATGAGCCAGTGGTATATCCGCATCTCATCTTCTGTGAGCCCTTGTAAATATACTCCTCAAGCTTCATGGCGTTTCTCCTTGTCATATACTATAAATACCGTAAAATAGCTAAGTTCGTTATTTATACCGTCAATGCTGTGATATATCCTCTCATCGGGCAGTCCACAGTTTTCTACTATGGCAGTAAACTTTGAAAGTCCCTTTCTGCTGAGTATCTCTGCGAGCTCCTTATATCGGCTGCCTGTTTTCATTATCACCTTTGTGCCGCGGATATCGAGCTGTGATTCAAAGTCATCGCAGCCGAACGGGATAATATGAAAGGGCTCATTTCCGAGACACAGAGGCAATTTCAGCTCTGCCGCTGCTGCGCTGAAGCTGGTAACACCTGCACATATCTCGGTCTCAAATCCCATTTTTTCAACACGTGCTACAATGTAGCTGAAGGTTGAATAGACGGAAATATCACCAAGAACAGGTACTACCACATTGCTTTTTACTAGCTCCTTGCAAAGAAACTGCGCTATCCTGTCGTAATTTTCATTGAGGAGCTTTTTATCCCTTGTCATAGGGAAATCAAGGTATATTATCCGCTTGCCTGTAAGATCTGCTGCCTGCTGAGCTATGGACAGTGCAAGGGTGTTTTCACCTTTTGTACGCGGAACTGCAATTATATCGCAGCTTTCAAGTATCTTCACTGCCTTCAAAGTAATGAGCTGAGGATCACCTGCTCCAACGCTGACTCCATAAAGCTTACCCATGTCAACCCTTCATAAGCCTTGCGGACAGGTCTATGAGCTGCTCCATATCAAGCTGCTCGATACGGGCGGTTTCGGGAAGCCCCATAGCTTTAAGTGCAATATACACTTTTTCCTTAGGTATGCCCATTATAGATGCAAGGGAATTCGCCAGAGTCTTTCTGCGCTGCTCAAAGCCTGCTTTTACTACCTTAAAGAAGAATTTCTCGCTTTCCTCGTCAAGGCGGTGCTCACCGTTAAGGTCAATACGTATGACAGCAGAGTCCACATTGGGCGCAGGCATAAAGCTGCCTCGCGATACATCAAAGAGCTTCTTTACTTCGCCGTAATAGTTTACACCTACTGTTATAGCTCCTGCATCACGGCTGCCCACCTTTGCGCAAAGACGCTGTGCGGCTTCCTTCTGCACCATGACTGTTATTGACTCGATAGGAAGCCTGTTTTCAAGAAGCATCATTATTATGGGCGAGGTGATATAGTACGGAAGATTTGCACATACCGCAACCCTGAGCCCGTCAAACTCTTCCTTTATGAGCTTATGTAGGTCACATTTCATAACGTCCTCATTGATTATCTTCACGTTGCCGAAGTCCGCAAGAGTTTCCTCAAGTATTGGAAGAAGCCTTGTGTCTATCTCAACTGCCGTCACCTTGTCTGCACGTTTTGCAAGCTCCGCTGTAAGCACTCCTATACCCGTTCCTATCTCAAGTACGCCGAAGCCTTCGCAGGCATTACCGTTTTCTGCTATTTTAGGGCAGATATCGGGATTTACGATAAAGTTCTGTCCAAGTCCCTTCGAGAAGCTGAACCCATGACGGGACAGTATCTCCTTAACTGTGCCTATGTTAGTTAAATTCATTCAGTATGCTCCTTAAACCTTGTGCCTTTCCTTTTCGGAAAACTCCTTCTGCTTTGCGTCATTGAGCTTTTCCATGCTGTTTACCAGATAGTCGGCTGAACGGTATGCTCTCTGAAAATCCATATCCTTGAAATGGACCTTCAGGTCTACAAATTCACCGTCTATGATGATATCCAGCTGTCCTATCTGTCTGCCGACATATTTCTGTCCTGCATACTTTATGTACTCGTCTATCTCGCGTCTGTCCATTTCTCCGCCGATAACATTGATCTTCATAACTAAGCCTCCGTTTCAGTTTTATTATAGTTTATTCAGGTCTTCCCTTCAGATCGCCGGTGGCTAACGGCTAACAGCTTCTATTACTGCCTCTGCACATTTCATGCCGTCAACTGCCGCAGATACTATTCCGCCTGCATAGCCTGCTCCCTCTCCGCAGGGAAAAAGTCCCTTCAGTGATACGGATTGCAGATCATCCCCCCTGTTTATCCTTACAGGTGAGCTGCTCCTGCTCTCAATACCAGTGAGAAGCGTATCCGCATCATCAAAGCCCTTAATCTTTCTGCCCATTTCCTTTATTCCAAGCCTAAGTGTCTCACATATATAGTCGGGAAGATACTCCTCGGGAGCTGCAAAATTTATATCTGGACGGTAGGAGGGCTTTACCCTGCCGAGCCTTTCGCTGACTCTTCCTTCCATGAAATCACCAAGCACCGCCGCGGGAGCATTGTAATTGCCGCCGCCTGCTATGAAAGCCTTTTCTTCAAGCTCACGCTGAAAATACATTCCTGCAAGAGGATGATCGCTGCCGAACTCCTCAGGTCCAACATTAACAAGGAGAGCACTGTTTGAGTTTTCAGCATCACGTACAAAACAGCTCATTCCATTTACGGCGAGCCTGCCTTCCTCAGATGAAGCGGCCACAACATGACCTCCGGGACACATACAAAATGTATACAATGAGCGTCCGTTGGGAAGATGTACAGCAAGCTTGTAATCAGCAGCTTTCAGAGCAGGGTGTCCCGCAAAATCTCCGTACAACGCCTTGTCGATATCCCTGCGGAGATGCTCCGCACGGACTCCCACAGAAAACACCTTCTGTGAAAGGTTTATATTCTCATTGTAAAGCAGTTCAAAAACGTCTCTTGCACTGTGACCTGTAGCAAGGATAAGGCTTTTGGTATCAAGCCTATGCTCCTGCCCGTCCTGTATATATACTGCCGCGGAAAGAATGCCATTTCGTGCTTCAAATCCGCAGAATTTCGCATTAAATCTCACTTCGCCGCCAAGAGAAATAACTCTTTCGCGTAATGCCTTTACAGCTCCGCGGAGCTTATCCGTGCCGATATGAGGCTTTGCAAGATAAAGTATCTCCTCAGGCGCACCGAACTCAACAAGCCTTTCAAGTATCCAGCCGATACGTCTGTCTTTTATTCCTGTTGTGAGCTTTCCGTCGGAAAAGGTACCTGCTCCGCCCTCACCAAACTGCACATTGCACTCGGGATCAAGCTTCCCGCCGCTCTGAAACTCATCTACAGCTCTGCATCGGCTGTCCACATCACCGCCTCTTTCAAGGACTATTGGTTTTGCTCCTGCCATTGAAAGGACAAGTGCCGCGAACATTCCCGCAGGTCCGAAACCAACTATGACAGGTCGATAGCTGACATTTTCAAGCCTTGGTATCCTATACTCTGTCCTTTCGACCTTTGAGGCGTTTTTCAGAACTTTCAGAAGTTTTTCCTCACCCTTTGCCTCTATATCAAGAGAAATGAGAAAATGAACGTCCGACTTTTTTCTTGCGTCAACTGATTTTTTAGCAAGCTTTACGCTTATTATCCTGTCACGGCTTATATGCAGCTTTTTTTCACATATGCTTATAAGGTCGCTGAGATCGGTATCAAGTGAAACTCTTATACCGCCTGCTCTTATCATAATACTGCTCCTCTCAGGGACTCTGCGCAGTTCCTGCCTGCAAATATTCCCGATGACCATGCCCACTGTAAATTATAGCCGCCGCAGTCACCGTCTATATCAAGTATCTCACCGCAAATGAAGATGCCCCTTGCGCTTCTGAGCTGTAATCTGTCGTCAACACATTCGCCGCTTATGCCGCCTGATGTTACCTGTGCGTCCTTCCAAGGTGCGCTGCCCGTAATATCAAAATCCATGTTCTTTATGAGCTGTGCGATCTTTCTCAGATCAGCTTCTGTAAGTGAAGCTATCTTGTCCGTCAGAGGCTTGCCAAGTGCTCTTTTTGTTATGTATTCAGCAAGATTACGCTGGAAAAGTCCTGTAAGCAGCTCTCCTGTGGTGTACCTTCCGCGCTGATAGTGTATGATGCGAAGGTAGCCCATTAGCTGTTCGTTTTCCATATCAGCCGCAAGATCAAGTCTGAGAGTAAGCTTGCCCTCATATTTTGAGAAAAGGTGAGCCATATTGAAAACACATATTCCAGAAAGAGAATTCTCGGTAAACTGTATCTCACCTATCTCATCCTTTAAGAAGCGTCCTGCGGTATATGCTGTTACTCTGCCCTTGGCACGAACGCCTTTAAGTCCCTTGAGAAGCTCCGGACGCACTCTCAGAGGTGCTACAGCAGGGCATATCTTTGTGGTATGACAGCCTCTGCTGCGGAGAAGCCTTATAACACTGCCGTCTGTTCCGAACTGTGGTGCAGCATAGCCTCCTGCTGCAACTATTATGCGTCTGCACGGATACTTCTCACCTGAAGCCGTGCATATCCTGAAGCATTTGTCCGTACTCTCTATAAAATTCGCCTCAAAGCCGCATCTTTCGATGACGCCCAGCTCCTCTGCCCTCATCCTAAGTGCATTGAGGACAGTTGCGGCATTATTGCTGCGGGGATATATCCTGCCCTTGGAGTCAGCTGTACAAAGAACACCAAGACTTCCGAAAAATTCCTTCGCTGAGGGTGTTGTCTGCATTATCCTCCTTGCGTTCCTTACGCTGCCGTGGAAATGCTCCTCACCGAGATCGGTGTTGCTGAGATTACAGCGTCCGTTGCCTGTTGCAAGCAGCTTTTTGCCTACTCTGTCAAGCTTTTCAAGTATGACTACTCTTGCCTTCGGCATTACTGTCTTGGCTTCTATTGCAGCTGCAAGTCCTGAAGCTCCTCCACCGATCACTGCTATATCTGTGATTATTTCCCTGCTCATACCTTTCACCTCTTTGGTTCAACGTCTAATATGACTACTTCGGGGCGATTAAAAAATCTCACAGGTGCCGGATATACTCCCACACCCGAGGTTATGAACATTTTCCCCCCGTCATAATCAAAAAAGCCTTTGTCATATATTTCAAGCTCCTTGTCCGAGAGCTTTGGAAGCCAAGTTTTTGTCTCTGTATGGTAAAGCGGTCCTAAGAACGGAAGCTGCACCATTTCGCCGTGAGTATCTGCACATATTGTAAGATCTGCTCCGAAAGCCGCGAATTTCTCGTAATTCGGTATATGAGCAAGCAGGATATTGAAGCATTCCTCGTCCTTAGTAAATTCGTTTCTCAGGTCAAATGTGGGGCTGTAATAAACATTGTCTATTCCCATAAGATACACACGATTTCCATTTATTTCGATGTATTCGCTTTCATATTCAAGCACATTCGCCCCCGCTGCTTCAAGTCTGTCTATATACTCTCTGTCGGTGTCATGCTCGCCTGTGACAACATAGACGGGATATCCTGCCTCTATGAAATTCCTTGCAAGATCTACAGGCTTACTCATAAGCTCGCTGTCACTTTCACTTGTATACATATCCCCGAGAAAAAACACCGCATCAGGTTTCTCTTTGTCTATAGCTTCAAATATTGTCTTGTTCTTTATGCCGAGCTTTGTGGCATGAAGATCGCTTATAACGGCAAAACGCATTTTACTGCTCACCTTTGCCGATTTCATGCTGACATTATTGGTGTATAATGTATAATTATTGAACCACCATATCACCAGCAGTATCAGTATCCACAGTATCCCAGATGATTTCTTCTTTTTCTCTTCCTTTTTAGGTGCTCCGTTTTGCTTTGTCTCGCTGTTCTTTATATTGCTCATTAAACCTTATCCTTTATG
>Ga0310786_10000681_pt1 | contig 54245 bp, 57 predicted proteins | sample AusTroGonzalo_MG_FD_203881 | JGI IMG/M metagenome (GOLD analysis project Ga0310786, IMG submission 203881) | Bovine rumen microbial communities from tropical cattle in Woodstock, Queensland, Australia - Gonzalo_03 (v2) (version 2) | ecosystem: Host-associated > Mammals > Digestive system >...
ATCTATAGATAAGCCTGAGGTGATAAAGCATATCAACAGTGGCAAGATATACAACATGTATGGCTTTGAGGCTGATATCACCGGTCCAGGTTTGTATATCATTGATGGTAAAACAGTTTACGTAACAGAATAATCAGAAATTTTTATTAACCGGTCTTTTGACCATAAAACTTATGAATTTAAAATGAGAAAGATTGCTTCTTTATTCGGATTGACTCTGATGATGGGTTCAATGTTTATTCTTGCCGGATGCGGTGCATCAGGTGGAGCTAAAAAGCAGAAAGGTATTGTGTTGCAGGAAGGTGACCGTGCTGTTGTGACCAATGCCAATGGCTATACCACCATTGAATTCCCTGCTGAACTGTCAGGTGATGATGTAGCTCTGTATGATACTGATTTCCTGGGCTATATGCTTAAGTCAAACGCTCCTATCTCAACAAGTGGCAGTGAGTATGATACCTATCGTATCTATTACTATCTGCACAATTCAAAGGAGTGGCTGTATCAGGGTATTTATGAGAACCCCTATGAGATTACCGTATCCAAGATCAAGAGCATAAAGATTGCTAACTACAGGATGCGCCTGAGAGAGTTCTATCAGCAGATGCCTCTGCTCAGCAACTCAAGGGAGAAGAAGAACGATTCCGGTTTCCAGAATGAGATTCAGTTCGGTGAGAACTACTACCTCTTCATCGACATCACACTCCGCGACTGATTCCAGTTGCACCAAGTAAAACAAAACCCTGACAGCGAAGCCCGTCAGGGTTTTGTTTTACCCGGCCTGGAAGGCCGGCAAGCGGAGTGAAACGGAGCGCGTTTCCAGAAGGAAACTAAAAAAAGGTTGTTTCTAGTACGCATATAGGCTTCCATCCCGAGACTTTAAGCAGTAGGCGCTTAAAGTCAAAACATCCGAGCCGGCGAAGCCGCGAGAACCCGCCGGATGGAATACTCAATTCTCAACTAACATAAACGATAGTATTCCCGATGCACAAAGCATCTCATTAACCGTAGCCTCCGCCTGCACTGATATAAACATGCCCCGTGTGCTCGTTATCCTGGAGCGTACCACAACAGTATCGCCCGGCCGGACGCTGTGCTTGAATCGGACCTTATCCATGCCTGCGTAGAGGGCAAGCCTGCCTACAAGCTTCTCATAGAAAAGCAGTACACTGCCCTGAGCCATGATCTCACACAGGATCACTCCCGGCACAATAGGATTGCCGGGAAAGTGACCTCGTGTATAGTAGGGATCATCGGGAACGGTGTAGCGGGAAATGACACCGTCTTCAACCTGTTCGGAACTGTCTATGAGGAGCATCGGGTCCCTGTGAGGCATCCATTTCTGGAGCTCCTCCCTGTTCATCTTAACCATTGTAACGACGCAGGGCTACTGCAGCATTATGTCCGCCGAATCCGAGTGAGCTTGACAATGCAACCTCAGCTTGGACCTTACGGGCTGTGTTAGGTATATAATCCAGATCGCAGTCGGGATCAGCTTCCTTATAGCCGATGGTGGGAGGCAGGATGCCGCTCTCTAAGGCTATGGCCGATGCAATAAGCTCTACAGCACCTGTGGCGCCCAGCATATGACCGTGCATGGACTTGGTGGAACTGATCATAGCCTTGCGCGCATCCTCCTCGCCAAGAGCCATCTTGATAGCCTTGGTCTCACACAGGTCGTTCATGTGGGTACCTGTACCGTGAGCGTTGATGTAGAGCTGCTCACCAGCCTTGTATCCGGCCTCGTCAAGGGCCTGGCTGAGTGATGCGGCTGTGGTGGTGCCGTCAGGACGTGGAGCGGTGTAGTGGTAGGCATCGCAGGTGTTGCCGTAACCGCAAACCTCGGCTATTATGTGTGCACCGCGCTTTACGGCGTGCTCATACTCCTCAAGGATCAGGATTCCGGCACCCTCGGCCATTACAAAGCCGCCGCGACGCTTATCAAACGGCAGGCAGGCCTCAAGCGGATCCTCGGCAGTGGTGAGAGCCTTCATGTTGGCAAAACCGCCTATGGCCAGCGGGTTTACGGCAGCCTCAGTACCGCCGGAGATAATGGCATCGGCCAAACCGTATTTTATGGCGCGGAAAGCCTCACCTACAGCGTGTGTGCTGGTGGCGCAGGCCGATACTACCGGGAGGCAGGGACCCTGTGCGTTGAACTTGATTGCTATGTTACCTGCTCCCAGGTTGCCTATCATCATGGGGATGAACAGAGGTGATACGCGTCTGGCACCCTCGTTGGCCATAACCAATGTCTGGTCAATGAAAGTCTGCATACCACCTATGCCTGAGCCTACATAACATCCCAGACGTCCCGGCTCAATGTTCTCACCGGCCTTGAGACCGCTCTGCTCCATTGCCTGGATGGCGGCGCATATGCCAAACTGGCTGAAACGGTCACTGCGGCGTACACTGCCTGCGTCCATACCCATCTCTGTGGGTTTGAAATCCTTTACCTGACCGGCTACGTGAACAGTCAGTTCACCGTATTTGTCCAGACCCTCAATCCTGGATATGCCCAGACGACCGTTTTCCAGACTCTCCTTAAACTCGCTTATGTTCTTACCGATGGATGTGATTACACCCATTCCTGTAATTACAACTCTTTTTTCTGTCATTTTTATTATGTTTTTGAGCACTGCAAAGGTACCCCTTATTTATCATTTGTACATGAAACGACGGATGCTACCTTTGGGCGTCTTCACAAAAGGTTCAAATTTGAGTTCAAAACCATCTACATGTGAGTAGGCCGGTATCTCCTGATTGAGCTTTGTGATATTGCCGGCCATTACAGCGTTCAGAGCCTCGTTGTCCATGCCGCTGGCTGCCACCTGGTCCACATTGGGTACGATAAGTGCCGTGAGATGTCCCTTACGGTCCACGATGATGGACTCCTGTACGTAAGGCAGGGCGTTCAGCACCACCTCAATCTCCTCGGGGAATATGTTCTGACCGTTGGCTGAGAGCAGCATGTTCTTGCATCGGCCCGCCAGGAACACTGTGTTGTCCTTGTCGATGGTACCCATATCACCGGTGTGGAACCAGCCGTCCTTGTCTATGACCTCGGCGGTAGCCTCGGGGTTCTTGTAGTAACCGGTAAACACGCAGTCACCTTTTATAATAACCTCACCGGGTATGTGCTCTGGATCATCGGAATCTATGCGGCACTCAATGCCCTCGGGTACAATCTCACCTACCGATTTCATCTTGTACTTGCCCTTTTCGCCGATAGAGATGGTGGGGCAGGCCTCGGTCATGCCGTAACCGGTCACGAACGGTATCTGCAGCTTCTGGGCCATCAGGTCCTCCAGGTCAAAGGCCATGGCGGCACCGCCTGTTACCAGCAGCTCTATGTTATCGCCGAATCCGGACATGAATATGGTGCGAAGAGCCCTGCAGTAATCCTGGTTGTTGCGGTGGTCGGCCAGCTTCTGCTTGCCCGACTTGCTGCTTACAAACTCGCCGATGGTGTTCTCAAGCATCTTGACCAGTATCAGAGGTACAGCAAAGAACACGTTGGGTTTGACCTCGTTCAGAGCGGGTTTGAGGTATGCGGGGATAGGGGGCATACCAAGGATGGTCAGATGCATACCTAAGCAAAGAGGCTCGATGGCATCGTACATCATTCCGAAAATATGTGCAAAGGGCAGCACGCTCAGGTAGGTCTGGCCCTCACGGTAGGGGAAGTGGCGCGGGATGAGGAATACGTTCACGCTGAAGTTGCGGACTGTGAGCATCACGCCCTTGGGGTTACCTGTTGAGCCCGATGTGTAGTTGAGGCCGCATAGCTCATCGGCGGGACGGTCCTCATAGCCTTTGAAGTCTTCGGCCTTAAGACCGTCCGGATGAGCCTCTTTCATTATGCTTTCACGGCTGTTGTATATCTGGGCAAAATTGCCGCGGCTGGCCAGGAGCTCTCCGGTGTGGACGTCGATGGCACCCATGATATTGGGCATCTGGTTGAAGTCCATCTTGTCCATGAGGCGCTTCTCTGTGTAGAGCAGCACGCTGTCGGAGTGGTTCACCAGGTTCATTGTATCGGTGGGGGTATATCCGTCAAACAGCTGGACTCCTACGTAGCCGCCGGTCATGATCCCCATGAAGGTCTTGATCCAGCCGGCGCAGCTCTTGGCGTTTAGGGCAATCTTGTCACCCTTGTTTATTCCGGCGGCCTTCCAGAGCAGCTGGTCGGCTTCAATTTGGGCGGCTAGCTGGCCGTAGGTGGCGGTTGGGTGTTTGTAGTCGGTGAGTGCGGCATCGTTCCAGTGCTTGCGGACGGTGTTCTCAAACTTTTTGATAAATGAAATGTCGTACATAATTTTTGAAAAGGTTTTTGTTAAACTTTGGGCCTTAGCTGGGCAACCCAGCCCCGGGCTTTCGGTTACAAAAGTAATCCTTTGGGGGTGGTATGTAGTTTTAAAACTATTATATGTGGCTAAATGTGGGGTGGATGTGGCGAATTTTACCATCCGGCGGAGAGGCTCGCACCTTTGGCGCTCGGAGATTTTTGACTTTCTTGGCCCTGAAGGGCCTTGAAAGTCGTTGGATGGAAACCTATCTGCGTATTAGAAACAACCTTTTTTTAGTTTCCTTCTGGAAACGCGCTCCTTTCAGTCGCTTGCCGGCCTTCCAGGCCGGGTAAAACGAAACCCTGACAACGCTTTGCTGTCAGGGTTCCGTTTTACTTAACTGCAACTGGAAACCGTCTTGGGGTAGTGCAGTTGGAATCCTTTTTTACTTATTTAGAGCATCTGCACTTGCCATATATTTTGCGAGGTCTTCCTCGGAGACGTGGAAGTCCTGGAGCTCGCCGCTCAGGTACTGGTCGTAGGCTGACATATCTACGAAGCCGTGACCGGAGAGGTTGAAGAGGATGGTCTTCTGCTCGCCGGTTTCTTTGCACTTGAGGGCTTCGCGGACGGTGGCTGCAATAGCGTGGCAGCTCTCGGGAGCGGGGATGATGCCTTCAGTCTGGGCAAAGAGGACGCCGGCCTTGAATGACTCGTTCTGCTCGATGTCAACTGCCTCCATGTAGCCGTCCTTCATAAGCTGGCTCAGGACTACGCCTGCGCCGTGGTAACGGAGACCACCGGCGTGGATGGTGGCGGGCTTGAAGGTGTGGCCCAGGGTGTACATCGGGAGTAACGGGGTCATACCGCTCTCATCGCCAAAGTCATACTCGAACTTACCGCGGGTGAGCTTGGGGCATGATGCGGGCTCAGCTGCGATGAATCGGGTGTTCTTCTCGCCAGCAATCTTATGACGCATGAAGGGGAGAGCCAGTCCGCAGAAGTTTGAACCGCCACCAAAGCAGGCGATAACGATATCGGGATACTCGCCTGTCATAGCCATCTGCTTCTCAGCCTCAAGGCCGATGACAGTCTGGTGCAGGCATACATGGTTGAGCACTGAACCAAGGGCGTACTTGCAGTTGGGAGTAGAAACAGCCAGCTCGATAGCCTCGGAGATTGCGCAACCCAGTGAACCCTGATCGTTGGGGTTAGCAGTAAGGATATCCTTGCCGGCGCGGGTTGACATAGAAGGTGAAGGAGTGATGGCAGCACCGAAGGTCTGCATGATTGAACGGCGGTAAGGCTTCTGGTTGTAGCTGGCCTTTACCATATATACTGCGCAGTCGATGCCGAACTTCTTGGTGGCGTAACTCAAAGCACCGCCCCACTGGCCGGCACCGGTCTCGGTGGTAAGGTTGGTAACGCCCTGCTTCTTGGCGTAATAAGCCTGAGCAAGGGCAGAGTTCAGCTTGTGTGAACCGGCGGGTGATACGCTCTCATTCTTGAAGTAGATGTGAGCGGGTGTACCCAGGGCCTCCTCAAGTTCGTATGCACGAACCAGCGGGGTGCAACGGTATGAAGCGTACTGCTGACGGATCTCATCGGGTATCTCAATCCATTCATCTTTCTGGTTGAGTTCCTGATTTGCGCACTCCTCTACAAAGATGGGGTAGAGGTCCTCTGGCTTGAGGGGCTGACGTGTTCCGGGATGCAGGAACGGCAGCGGTTTGTTTGGCATTACGGCCTGGATGTTGAACCATGCTGTTGGAATTTCGCTCTCGGGGAGCAGGTACTTTTTTTGTTTCATATTATGAGGTTTTTTAGATGTGCAATTGGGGACAGTCCCCTTTTGCACTTGGTTAATTTTCATCTATCGCTTTCTTTTTCAGGTGCAAAAGGGGACAGTCCCCAATTGCACATTTTTGAAAATGATACAAAAGGGGTCTGACCCCAATTGTACTATTTTGCATTTTAAAAGGCCCCGTCGCAGTTGCGGCAGGGCCTTAATATGTTGTCTCATTTTACATAACGGCGATGACCTCCTACGACTTAGTTGAGTTGTAAGCTGCGCCACCACCAGAAAAATGAGTTGATCTTCTTCATTGTTTGTTGTTATCGGATGCAAATATACAGTCTCATTTTCAAAGTGCAACACTTTTGGGGCAAAAAATTATCAATGTGTAAAAAAAACAGTGATTAAACCATTTGGGCTGCAATGTATCAAAAGGTATATGAAATCATATTCCGTACGGTATGCATTGCTCCTGACGCTCGCCATTGCAGTGAGCGCATCGGCCCACGCTCAGTTTGATGAGCCGGTCATGTATGAGCAGCCCATTATAATAAATGATGACGCTCCCCACTATGAGTACCGCCTGGAGACCAGTTCAGGCTGGGATATAGGTAAGCCGGGAGTAGGGTACGGCTCCGCTCTATTTGAATCCAATCCTACGGGTGCCAGCGTATTTGTGGATGACATATACCAGGGCAAGACTCCGCTTCTTATAGATAATGTGCCGGATGGTACATACGATGTCCGTTTTGAATACAACGGCTATCTGAACTATTATACCACGGTGAATGTGGCAGCCCGCCTGCAGTCACACGTTACGGCAGGCCTGCAGGTGCGTGACAAGCAGTACTTTGATAAGAAGGAGATATACACAACCGTGGTCCTTGAAAGCAGCAAGGTAAATGCAGGCCGATGGGGTGTAGGTAACTCCTGGGGTATATATCTGCGTAACTTCAATATAGAGCAATCTACGCTGGTGCATATAGGCGTAAAGAATACGGTGGCATTTGAGGGTGCACTGGGCTACGGGTTCATCTTTGGCCATTTCAACCGATACCGCCTTACTCCGCAGATAGGTTACTCAGGCGTGTGGTTTGATGACGTAGGCACAGCTGAGAGCCACTGGGACGGTTACCTGCGCGGAGCACTGAACTTCAAGGCCGGATTCACAGAGCAGTATGCATTCTCATTCACCTTGTTATATGACAAAACCGGCCCTGGATTCAGAGCCGGCGTGCTGTTCTTTGTGAACTAACCCAAAAGTATATCAGAGATTCCCGATGTTCTGGTCTATCCAGGTCCAGCGCTTGTTGAACGCGGTCTTAAGGGCCTGTATAGCCTTGTCAAACGTCAACTGCCAGTCACCGTTTTCCCTGCTGGGATATCCCCATAGCTGTTGGTTGTAGGATTCTGATACGCGTATCTTCTCTGCAACCTCATCCACGTAATCCTCAAAACCTTCTTTCCACACCTCTTTCAGCGTATTCCAACGCTCTACAAGCAATGCCTTGAACTCCGGATTTCTCTTTAAGTCAGAGAAATAATAAGTGCCACCCTTGTTTGTCATCTTCATAATCTCCCATTGGTAGAGACGCTGGTTCTCAGTGCTGTTCCATGTGGTGTTACCGTATTCAAAATCACCGTAAAGAGTAAAGGTGTGATAGTCATAATCCCACATGGGGCCAAAACACATCACTCCGGCAGAGTCCTTATAAAGATATGTGCTCTTGGGGCCATTCTTGGGCCAGTTATTATAGGCGTCATGATTCATGGTCATCTCCTGAATCAGGGCAAAATCAACAGCTGTATAGGGATCCAGATACTGCTTCCACTCACTGCTGTTCTTATCACTCTTGAGCTTGTAAATGGCCGCCTCCATCTTCTGGACGTAGTTATACATATACTTATAGGCCGCTGAGTTGGTGGAGAGCATATTTCCGTTAGCATCCTCATCAGGATCCTTGAAAATGTACGGAAGGTTATATTGTGAACTCCAGAATCCCAGATCCGTGCCCTTATCGGCCCACTTGGGATCACTGTAACCCAAGAAAGCATCGATACGCATAAAGTAACCTCCCTTCTCAGGCTCTTCCAGATTGGGATCATGTATGTTTATGCGGTGATTGTCTATCCTTATCTGCTCGCACAGATAGTAGTTACCCATGTGTTTGCCGTTCCATACCAGCTCCACGAACTCACCGTTTACGGTGTAGGGCAGGTCAGTCTGCTTGGATATCCACAGGCATACGTCATTACGCAGCAGGGTGCGGTCCTTGTAGTTGGCCAGCAGTATCCAGCGCTTGTTCTTGTGCATGCCCAGTATCTTGGCTTTCTCATCCAGCTTTAAGGCGTATGGCTTCTTGGGGAAATCCCAGGTGCCGTTTCCGCGGCCCTTGAGGCTCAGCGTGCCCTCATAATCAACGGTGCCATCGGGCATCTCAATGCGCATGGTGGCGCCGGGAACCCAGGTGTCACGCCTGGTTACGGTCTGTCCCTTGGTATCAATCCTTACCACCGGCAGGCCAGTGTTGGTCATCTTTATGGTGTATTCCTTGTGAAGGTCATACATCCAGAGAGAGAACGTAACGGGTTTGCTTATGTCTAGGGTATATTTCTTGCCGTTTTCATATATGCTGTCTCCCACAGTCACTTTATCTCCGTTAAAGAAGAAAAAGAGTTGCTGAGCTGAGAAATCAGTAGTGGTAGGCTGGCAGAGTGAGTACTCATTAGTCTTGCTGTTAAAGTCCAATGCCTTTGCGCCCGCTGTCCTTATAGACCTCATGCTGAATGTAACCTTCTTTAAATCAACGGCCGATGACTGCAATGTGGTATCAGTCAAAGCCAGCTTGAAAGCGATAAAGGTGCTTGTGGCATCCGGATCAGTTACTTTAACCTTCACTGCCCAGGTGCTGTCAGGCATAAGCTCTGTACCCTGCAGGGTTACCTTATCATCAATATTTGCGCCAAGCGTGTCAATGAGAGTAATCACTGCGTTGGTATCAGTCTTAAGGATATTCCAGGGTGTGGTACGCAGATATACGGTTGCCGCATTACCTCTTTCATAAGCCGATACAGTATCTGACGCTATCTCCAAATCATAATAAATGGGTATGGGCTTGAGGATCATGTTCACTACAACGGGGCTGGCAAACAATACGGTATCCTCAAAGATGAACCGGGGCATGATTACATCACCGCTCTTTAAACCGTTTTCCGGGCGCACTATGATGTTCCAGATGTTGTCAGCGAGCATCAACTTACCTTTTACGGTGGCAAAAGAATATTTCTCTTTTGTAGCAGTATCTATTTGAATCTCCTTCACCTTATTCAGGAGGTCATATGGTGTGGTCCTGACGTTCAGAGTAAAATACTCACCTTCATTGAAAGTAATGGTGTCAGAATAAACAGCTTTGACAGATCTGATTGTGACCGGTTCAAAATATAACTCCGGCTTCTCATTTTCACATGAAACGACTGCACAAGCCACAAGTGCCGTAAAGAGCAGTCCTTTAACTATTTTCAGCAGATTACTTCTCATAGCGGTTACAAAGGAACACAAAAAATACGAAATGTCCATCAGCTATGTTAATATATGTGATGTTTTTAATTACCTTTGCATTGTCTCACTTAGCCAGTTGCTGTCGTGAAACCGTATTTTAAAGAACTAACAGATTGGTATTTCAATAAAAAGGCCCTTCCTTACTGGGGCATTTTATTGTTGGATTGCATTGTAATAACAATTTCATATGTTGTTACCGTCTCAGTTATCAAATGGAGCGGCATATCCACATTGTTTGATAACGGGCAGTCGCCCATAATGCTGGGCTACTTTGTTTCAATGTGCGTATATTGTCTGTTTTTCAGGCTTTTCCGTACATACGCAGGAGTAATAAGATACTCCAATTTCAAGGATCTGCATGATGTCATATGGGCTGTGTCGCTGGGTTCATTATGCAATCTTGTGATATCGGAGGTGCTTATCTTCATGGAGGTGAAAAGCGTGATAATGCTCAAGCCAGTGGGTTTCATATTCCTGTTTGCATTCTCTACGCTGGGACTCATTTTCATGAGGATGGTGGTGAGGATTGTTTTTGAGAGAAACCGTTTGGTTGACTCTGCACGCGGAGTGTTTATATATGGTGTCCTTGAGGGTGGAATAAGCCTTGCCAAGAGCCTTATCAATCAGGATGTTAAGAAATATAACCTTAAAGGTTTTGTAAGTCCTACAGGCGATTTCTTAGGACAGACCCTCCTCAATGTCCGTGTTTATGCTGATGATGACAATCTTGTCAATATCATGAAGGGGCAGAATATAAGCACGTTGCTCATCAGCCCTGCGCAGACAAATAATTTCAGGGGAAAACAGAAACTCATAGGTGAACTCATTGATGCCGGGATTAAGATAATGGTGGTGCCCGATGCTGAGGAGTGGGACGGTAAAACACAGCTGAGCCACGCTCTGATGCATGAGGTTGAGATTGAAGATCTGCTGCCGCGTGATGCCATTGAAGTCAATATGGCTGAGATCAGTGACAATATCCGTGACAAGAGGATATTCATTTCAGGTGCCGCAGGCTCCATAGGCAGTGAGATGGTGCGTCAGATTGCCCACTTTAAGCCTGCTGAGATGGTCCTTGTGGATCAGGCTGAGACCCCCATGCATGACATACGCCTCATGATGGCCGATAAGTTCCCCAAGATCAAGGCTTACACTATTGTAGGCAGCATCACCAACCAGGAACTCATGGAGTCAATCTTCAAGGCTCATAAGATAGACTATCTGCTGCATGCCGCCGCATACAAGCACGTGCCTATGATGGAGGACAATCCGTCTGTGGCTATACAGAATAATGTGGTGGGTACCCGTGTTCTGGCAGACCTGGCCGTTAAGTATAAGGTAGGCAAGTTTGTGATGATATCAACTGACAAGGCCGTGAATCCCACCAATGTGATGGGTTGCTCCAAGCGTATATGTGAGATATACTGCCAGTCACTCAATGCGGCTATCGTGAGCGGAAAGATAAAAGGCGTGACTCAGTTTGTGACAACTCGTTTTGGTAATGTGCTTGGCTCCAACGGTAGCGTCATTCCGCATTTCCGTGAGCAGATCAAGAACGGCGGTCCTGTTACGGTTACAGACCCCAATATAGAGCGTTTCTTCATGCTTATCCCTGAGGCCTGCAAGCTGGTGCTTGAGGCTGGCACGCTGGGGCAGGGCGGTGAGATATTCATCTTTGATATGGGTAAGCCGGTCAAGATTGTTGATCTGGCCAAGCGTATGATCCAGCTTAGCGGAGCGCGTGATATCAAGATTGTCTTTACCGGATTGCGTGACGGAGAGAAACTCTATGAGGAGGTACTTGCATCAGCTGAGAATACCAAGCCTACGGTACATCCTAAGATCATGATTGCCAAGGTTCGCGAGTATGACTATGATGTGGCTCTCAAGAATGAGGAGCGCCTGCTGGAGGCATCATACTCATTTGATGATATGGAGGTGGTGCGTATTATGAAGGAGATTGTTCCGGAGTATAAGAGTAACAGCTCTAAGTACGAAGTACTGGATAAATAAACTGATATGAAGAGAACTATCATAATTACCGGTGGTGCCGGGTTTATTGGCAGCCATGTGGTGCGCCTGTTTGTAAACAAGTATCCTGACTATAAGATTATCAATCTGGATAAGCTTACTTATGCAGGTAATCTGGATAACCTAAAGGATATTGAGGATAAACCTAACTACAGGTTTGTCAAGATGGATATCTGTGACTTTGAGGGCGTGCTTAAGCTTATGCAGGATGAGAAGGTGGATGGTGTGATCCATCTGGCTGCTGAGAGCCATGTGGACCGCTCAATCAAGGATCCCTTCACCTTTGCCCAGACCAACGTAATGGGTACACTTAGCTTGCTCCAGGCGGCAAAGCTGTACTGGGAGAGCCTGCCTGAGAAGTTTGAGGGCAAGCGTTTCTATCACATCAGTACTGATGAGGTTTACGGTGCGCTGGAGATGACACATCCTGAGGGAATTGAGCCTCCGTTTACAACAAAGGCAAGCTCCGGTGAGCATCATTTGGCTTATGGTGAGAAGTTCTTTACTGAGGATCTTAAGTACCTGCCTCACAGCCCATACAGTGCTTCTAAGGCTTCTTCTGACCACTTTGTGCGTGCTTTCCATGATACTTACGGGATGCCTACCATTGTGACCAACTGCTCAAACAACTACGGGCCTTACCAGTTCCCTGAGAAGCTGATACCGCTCTTTATCAATAACATACGTCACCGAAAGCCTCTGCCGGTGTATGGCAAGGGTGAGAATGTGCGTGACTGGCTTTTTGTGGAGGATCATGCACGTGCCATTGATTTGATTTTTCATAAGGGTACGGTGGCTGAGACCTACAACATAGGCGGCTTCAATGAGTGGAAAAATATTGACATTATCAAGGTCTTGATCAATACTGTTGACCGTCTGCTCGGAAGGCCTGAAGGTGCTGACATGGACCTTATCACATACGTTACTGACCGTGCCGGACATGACTTGCGTTATGCTATTGACTCTACCAAGCTCCAGCGTGAGTTGGGGTGGGAGCCCAGCCTTCAGTTTGAGGAGGGCATAGAGAAGACCGTAAAGTGGTATCTTGATAACCAGGCGTGGGTGGATAACGTTACCAGCGGCGAGTACCAGAAGTATTACGACTCAATGTACAAGAACCGCTGAGGTAAATTGAAACTCCTCCATATCGTTAACGGATGAATCAGACAGAACAGTCTCCGGCAGCCTGGTATGCGCTCCGTGCGTTCCGCAACAAGATGCAGGCGCTTATGCAACAGGCCAGTGAGGCTGGACACCGCGTATATTATGCCAAATGTCTGTCAACCATTTTCTTTATCCACTGCCCGGTGGAATGGCTGGTGGAGTTCAAGAGGAGTCACATCAGTGATTTCATGATCTATAATGATGCCACCGGTAACAAGCCGGCCCCCATACGCGACCGTGAGATGGAGACTTTTATCATGGTGACATCAATCAGTTACAACAATCAGGATATAGAAGTGCTTGAACCTAAGCCCCAATATGCTCAGGGTGATTTGGTACGCGTCACTGACGGAATCTACAAAGGTGCCACCGGCATAGTAAGGCGCATTAGGAAAGACCGCAAGCTTCTTATTGCAATAAACGGTGTGGCAGTGGTGGCTATAAGCCATATTCCTATGCAATACCTCGAGAAGGTAGAGGCTTGAAAAAAACTTTACAAAAGCCTCATTTTTGATTTTCTCTGACATTTTGCTGTTGAAAACTATTCGTGCGCGTGCGCGCTTTTTCTTGTCTATTAAAGTTTGTTAATGAGGGTATTTTACGTACCTTTGCAATTTAAGGATGCTCTATAGAGTATCATTAAACAGCAGCCTGCGCAGTGCTCTTGGATAGGAGTGGCGGCGTATCTTCCTGATGGACAAGGGAGAGCAAGGCTTGTACGTATCCGGGATAGCCTAGAGATAAGGACTTTGAGATCTTGATCTGGAGGCAAGACCGGGGAAGAAGAAGTTTGTCCGATAATCAAAAACTTAATTTCAGATAAAAATGAAGGGAATAGTACTGGCCGGAGGTTCCGGCACAAGATTGTACCCAATCACCAAGGGCGTAAGCAAGCAGATGCTGCCCATCTTTGACAAGCCCATGATTTATTATCCCATCAGCGTGCTTATGCTGGCTGGGATACGTGAGATACTGATAATCTCTACTCCGTATGACCTGCCTGGCTTTAAGCGTCTGCTTGGTGACGGCTCAGATTATGGTGTGAAGTTTGAGTATGCTGAGCAGCCCAGTCCTGACGGTCTGGCTCAGGCATTCATCATTGGCCGTGAGTTTATAGGCAATGATTGCGCATGCTTGGTATTGGGCGATAACATATTCTACGGCAACGGCTTTACCTCAATGCTTAAGAATGCTGTACGTGAGGCTGAGGAAGGTGGTAAAGCTACGGTGTTTGGCTATTGGGTGAGTGATCCGGAGCGTTACGGTGTGGCTGAGTTTGATGCTGAAGGCAACTGCCTGAGCATTGAGGAGAAGCCTGCACAGCCCAAGAGCAACTACGCTGTGGTGGGATTGTATTTCTACCCCAACAAGGTGGTTGATGTGGCAGCGCATATCAAGCCATCAGCACGCGGAGAGCTTGAGATAACCACCGTGAACCAGGAGTTCCTCAAGGACGGTGAGCTTAAGGTACAGACCCTGAGCCGCGGCTTTGCCTGGCTGGATACCGGCACCCATGACAGCCTGAGTGAGGCCAGCACCTTTGTGGAGGTGATAGAGAAGCGCACCGGCCTCAAGATAGCCTGCCTGGAGGGCATAGCTTACAGCCGCGGCTGGATAAGTGACGATAAGATGCGTGAACTGGCTAAGCCCATGCTAAAGAACCAATACGGTCAGTATTTGCTTAAACTGATAGAGAAATAATTTTCAATTTTCAATTTTCAATTTTCAATTGTGAACATTATCCAAACCCCTCTCAAGGGAGCCCTGATAATAGAGCCAAAGGTGTTCAACGATGCCAGAGGCTATTTCTTTGAGAGTTTCTCCCAGCGAGAATTTGATGAGAAGGTAATACCCATTCTTGGACATAAAGTGCATTTTGTCCAGGATAACGAGAGTATGTCAAGTTATGGAGTAATGCGAGGCCTCCATTTCCAGCGCCCCCCGTTCACCCAGAGCAAACTGCTGCGTTGCGTCAAGGGTGCAGTGCTGGACGTGGCTGTCGATATCCGCAAAGGCAGCCCTACTTACGGGCAGCATTTTGCAGTGGAGCTGAGTGAGGATAACAAGCGTCAGTTCTTTATCGATAAGGGCTTTGCGCACGGATTTGCCGTACTGAGTGAGACGGCGGTGTTCCAGTACAAGTGCGATGAGTTCTACCATCCCGAGGTGGATGGCGGCATAAGCATTCTGGACCAGAGCTTGGGAATAGACTGGCGCATCCCCGTAGAGAAGGCAATCCTAAGTGAGAAGGATACCAAACATCCGCTCCTTAAAGATTTTGAAACCCCGTTCGTAATATGACAATACTTGTTACAGGAGGAAACGGACAGTTGGGCAATGAGATGCGCATAGTATCTCAGTGCAGTGCCGACAGATATATATTCACCGATGTAGTTGAAGCATCTGCAGAGTCTATCGCGATGCTTCAGAAGTTGGCTGGCTCTAAGGTTGATACAAGCACTGTAAAACTGGATATCACGGACCTGGAGGCTGTCCGTAAGATGGTGCGCGAGAATGGGGTTGATGTGATTGTCAACTGCGCCGCCTACACCAACGTAGATGCAGCAGAAACCAACCAGGAACTAGCTGAGCTGCTTAACGCTAAAGCTCCGCTGAATTTGGCTGTGGCAATGAAAGAGGTTGGGGGAATGCTAGTGCATATATCTACTGATTATGTTTTTGGCAAAGAACCGTATAATACCCCCTGCCGTGAGGACCAGAAGGGTACACCAACAGGTGTGTATGGCTTGACCAAGCTGCATGGCGAGCAGAATATCCTGTCATCCGGTTGCAACTACATAATAATCCGCACCGCCTGGCTCTACAGCGAGTTCGGCAAGAACTTTGTTCGCACCATGCTCAATTTGACGGCTACAAGACCGGAACTAAAAGTAGTTTTCGACCAAGTAGGAACTCCCACCTACGCCTATGACTTGGCTAGTGCGATAAAGGTAATAATTGAGAAAGTTACGCAGGTGCCTGAAATTTTCAATTTTCAATTTTCCGCTCGGCCCGAAGGGACGCTTTCACAAAGCGAAGCGACTGAAAGAATTTTCAATTACTCAAACGAGGGTGTCTGCAGCTGGTACGATTTCACCAAGATGATAGCAGAGTACAGCGGTCAAACCGTCTGCAACATCCAGCCCTGCCACAGCGAAGAGTTCCCCAGCCCCGTCAAGCGTCCCGCCTTCTCAGTCCTTGACAAAACCAAAATCAAGCAGACGTATGGCATTACCATACCGTACTGGACAGATTCGCTAAAGAATTGCATTAAAAACCTGAAACAATGACTCAGTTAAAAGAAGACGAACATAAGGCTCAGATGGCTGATATGAAGTCTTTTGACCAAGAGATGCCATCAATAGGAATCTTCTGGTATGATCCGGAAGACCACTCATTCTTTGGCGTTGGCAAGAAGGAACTGACTCCAAAGATGGTAGAGGAGGCTGCTGATAAGGGACTTCCTTTCATTAATTACCCTACGCTACATCGTCAGGTGTGGGCCAAAGAGTATTTCCGTGCTCAGGCCAAACATGTTGATACTAAGTTTAAGGGTGATTACACTCAGGTGCCTCGTGGGCGAGTAGCCTGGAACATTGACAAGTTCATTGTACTTGTGGGACGTTGGGCAGAGCCTATTCAAGATGAGTTGACTCAGCTGATAGAGGATACTTTCCATCTGCCATACTTTGAGTTCGTCTATGACGAGCACTGGGACCTGGGGCACGGCTGGTCTGGTGATATGTTATAAATTAAACAGAACCTCTCCGGAATGAGCAGTTCCATGAACGTTTTGCTAAATGGCTGTAGTATAAAATAAACGAACTTATTTTTATGAGTGACTATCAGGATTTGTCAAGAGACCAGATTGTTATGGGGTTTGTGGCATCGTGCGTAGAGGATGTGGCAAACAGGCTGGGTGCGGCTCCCGCGGAGATATACCGTAGGATGGATGCCGTACAGATGATAGACGGATACCTGATGGCGTTTTATGAAACTCTGCATACTGAAAGCAGAGAGAATTTGACTGATAGCTTGATTGACTTACTTAAAAGAAGAGAAGTACGGAAAGACTTGACAAATAAACAAGTTGTTAGACAGATACTCTTGTGGCAACAGATAGGATGCATTGTGGTTGCCCTTGCTGATAAATTGGGCATCACATATAAGAAGGCTTTTGGTATGTTTTACTCATCACGTACCAGTGAACGCCTTCATGATGAGCGTTCTGGACTTTATCTTATGAGTGATGGGTATATTGTGGATGAGGTGTTGATGGAACGGCATAAATAGGATGAATATAGTATTTCTGATTGGAAACGGATTTGATTTGAACATAGGTTTAGACACTTCTTATCCTAAGTTCTATGAATGGTATGATAAGATATCATCCTCAAACGAATCTATTCGTTCTTTTAAACAAGCTTTAAATGAAGAAAAAAACAACAATCAGAAACTATGGAAAGATTTGGAATTATTTATTGGCGAAAAATCCAGTCTCTATAATAATCCAGCAGATTATATTGATACAATTGAAGATGTAATTAACAAACTACGTGAGTTTATCTTAATTCAAGATAATCGTTTTGATAATTGTAAGGATGAAGCTGTTAACATATTAAAGAACGATTTGATTGATCCTGGTTCACACCTTGCTCCTAGATCCAGAAAAACATACACAAGTTTTTATGATAGATGGAATGGTCTTCTTTATAGCGTTAATATAATAACATTCAACTATACTCATGTACTTGAAAAGATCCTTGGTGATAAGATGCCTGTAAATTTGGGAAAGAATAAGAATGGAAGTAATGTTACACTAAATTCTATAAAGCATATACATGGTAGTGTAGACCGTACTATTTTGGCAGGTGTTGACAATGTGGATCAAATATCTAATGAGAAGTTTCGTGATAATAATAAAGTTAAGTGTAAGATTGTTAAGCCAACTGCTAATTATTCCACGGAACTACTTGTAGACGAAGAATGTGCTTCAATAATTAGTCAAGCCAATTTGATTTGTATTTTTGGTTGCTCATTGGGACCAACAGATGAAACATGGTGGAGGTTAGTAAAGAAAAGAATAAGATCTGATAAAAGTAATACACTTTTATTGATTCTAGACTATGACTCTGAAAGATATAATCTTCAAAGTCGTGAGAACGATAGAGGTGTACTAAAAGAAGAAGTGATTGAAAAATTCATTTCAAAAGACAATGAGTTTGGTGATATAAAGAATAATATCCTTGTGGGATTGAATGTTCCTATTTTTAATATTAAGGATAAATGTGTAATTCTGCCTAAAGAGACAAATCAGATAGTAGCCACAAATAATGAACTAAATGAGGGTGATTCATTTTGGGACAAATTATTAAGATACGATACCATATCTCGTGAAGAGTATGATATTATGTTTAAAAGAGTTGAACAAGCATTTAGAAGTAATATTATACCATCTTCATTTGTGGATTTTATATACGCTATAATAAGACTAGCAGAAATAGATGCAAATATTACTCCTTTATCAAAGGATTTAAAAAAGCATATTAAAACAAATTTACGATCTGAGTTTGATAAATTACCCAACCTAGAGGCATTAAATGACCAAGTAATATCATTCCATTCTATTGTTGGACAGAGTGGTATCATGAAAGCTAACAACACTTTTATGAATGAAATAATGGACTATTTCAATGAAATGGTTGTTGACATGCGTAAAACAAAGAAAGGCCTGTTAGTTGAAGAATTAGACAATATAAACAACGATAGCGTCAATAAGTTGAAATACTTATTGAATGAACCTTCATATGACGGACCAATATATATGTATTTTCCTGTTTTTGATAAGGTGAATGTTGATAGTTTTGTTGAATCGGTACTGAAGCTATCGAATAAAAGCAGAAAAACGCTTTCTTGGTTCTTTGAGAATAAATATTTGCTTAGGTATCGCTTTAATGATGATAAATATTCTGAGTTTTCAGTAGAAATAGATAATTTGAATCTCATAATAAAGAAGATTGAAGACAAGATTAATCAATATAGTAGTGTAGATCGAGTTTCAATAACAAATCTTCTAATGGTTTTGAGATTGGCGGTTAATAGATGCGAGGGTAACAAAGAAGTTTTAATGAAAGTTTAAAGAAACTAAAATGGCATTTAAAACTGGAGATAAAAAGATTAGTGGAATCTTGACGAAAAGGGTGTATATAATACCACGTAATCAGCGTCGTTATGTTTGGACAGTTGAAAACTGGAAAGATATATTAGAAGATCTCGAATTTACAATCAATAATCCTTCTCGGTCACATTTTATGGGTAGTATTGTGCTTGAGAAAAAAGGCAGTGGTGATAAAGGTGATGAAGTTGAGGTTTTTTCAATAATTGATGGTCAGCAGAGAATAACAACTTTCTTGTTATTTCTCGCTACTATTATGTTCCTCTTTAAAGATGTATCCAAACTCCATTCTTAAGGCTGGACCCACAAAGTTGAGATTGAGGATGACGTGCAGAATTTGTTTGAGTGGTACAAGAAGAGTTTAAGTTGAATATAAAAATTGCCATTGAAGAGCCAAATAATATAAAATCCAACGAATTTTTCACTTATAATTGAAATTTTTTAAAGTTTGTATTTATATTTGCACACTAATACTTGACCATGGGCTTTAGAATTGTAGAAATAGAGGATTTGTCTGGACCATATTGTAAAATATACTCAATTGCTTATGACGGCAAAGGAGGTGATACGTTGTTTGATGATTTCTTGGATAGAATGGATGAAGACTATCCAGATGAGGTAGAAGATATATGGAATAAATTACAATTCATGGCAGATGAAGGTGGAGCACGATTACAATTCTTTAGGGAAAATGAAGGATTGCCCGGGGATGGAATTGTTGCATTATTAAAAGAATCAGGTTTCACATTGAGATTATATGCTATTCGTTATGGGACAGTTTTGTTGATTCTTGGTTCTGGGGGATATAAAGATCCAAGCATTAAGGCTTGGCAAGATGATGAAATATTGCGAACTCATGCACTAGAAATAGAAAAAATATCGGCTTTGATTACAGAAAGAATCAAAAACAGAGATATTAAAATATGTGATGATGGAACACTTGAAGGTGATCTATATTTTGATGAAGAAATAAAAAACCAATAAACCAAAATGAAAGCAAGGAAAAGACTAGCAGCTCAGTCAGAGCTTAATTATTTGAAGGTGGCGCGTAGAATGCGTATTGCCATTCAGATAGCTGATGCTATGGAGGAGCAGCACATTTCCAAGAAGGAACTTGCCCAAAAGATGGGTCGTCAGCCCTCCGAAATCACCAAATGGTTGAGCGGAGACCAGAATTTTACGTCTGACATTATGACGGAGCTCTCCTATTACCTCCATGCTAAGATAACAGGAGAGTTACCCGATTATTCCGTTACATACCTTAATCTATCTTATAGTCCTTCTTTATCAATAGATCTTCCGTACGTAAATGTTGGTTTTCCGCTGAGAAATCGTCGTCAGTGGAAGGATCTATCATATCAATCAATTATTGCCACTGAAAAATATAATTAATGATGGAAACCGAAAAAAGAATAAGTTTCTCACTTATCTCTATTCAGGAGGAGAAGTTTGAAATTTCAGATACAGGAAACTCTACAAATAAAGAGGTAAACGTTCAGTATCTTGTAGAGACCGAGGTTCATCCTGTAGACGGCATGATTTATGTTCGTACAGGTATAAGATATAGAAGGGAGGAGTCTATAATATGCGAGTGCATCCTGGGTATTCGTTTTGCGATAAAGGATTTTGATACAGTTGTTACAATTGATGAGGATAGTAAGAAAATCAATTTCACCAGCAACCTGATGCCTACTTTCTTGAGTATTACCTATGGTGCTCTGCGTGGAGCCCTATACGAGAGGGTTAAGAATACGCCATTGGAGTCATTTCCTCTTCCTTTGATGTCTATGTCAGAACTGGAAATAAATAACCATTACAGGGTAGTAAAGTAATCTGTATTAAAGGAGCTAGAAATAATGTATAAAATTAGCGAATCTGGCCCTGTCCCATTGACATATACAGATTTAGAAATACATCAACTCGTAGATAATTTCATTAAGGAATCAAAAGGAGAGTTCTCATATAAACGAATATGTGATTATATAGTATCTATGGCTAAACAAGATGAAAAAGTAGAGGGAGCTCCTTATGCAGAGTACAGGAGCTTTGAAATAAGTATTAGTGATGGATATACTATTAGCAGAGTTTTATGGGAAAAGATTTGGAATAAAGAAATAATAATAGCCTTTGGTGAGAATTCGTATCGGGGCTATAGTAATGGTGATACAAGATTTATCAAAGTCTAATGAAAAAAGTATTTTGATAATGATTTCTGTAATGAAGAAACTGTATTAAGCCATCAAGGAAACACAATACATATAATAAAAGGATCAAAAAGGACTAATAATATTATAAATCAAAAATCAATTAATTATGACATCAATTACTGATTTTGAAAACTGGATAGAAATGTTAGATTTGGAAGACTTTGAAGAAGTCGATTCTTTATATCAATCGGTACGTAACGTATCAGACTATGGAGAGTATAAAACGATAGAAGGAAGAAGCGCAGGTTCTTACGTTGTAACCGCATCTGTATTGGATGTGAATTTATTCTTAGCATCAGAGAAAGCACGGCAAGCATTCTTAAAGTATATTGAAAGTACTTTATGTGAAGGAGAAATGGAGGAGGCATGGTATGCCGTTAAAAGGGCAAATGCTAAAGATGACTGAATGTAATAAGGGTACAGTGGAGTTTAACTCCAACAACCCCGGTTGTGTTAGGTAAAGATAGACTCAGATCTAGTGATAATGATTATGACTGGCTTGGACACGGCATATATTTCTGGGAGAACAATCAGAAACGAACATTGCGGTGGGTGCAAGAAAACGCGACTCGTCCAAACTCAAAGATTAAAAACCAGGAGTATTAGGTGCAGTGATAGGTTAGGGGGGTATGCTTTGATTTGATGGACTCACAGTATTTCTCAGAATTAAAACATGGTTATAATGCATTATATTTTCCTATGAAAATGGATTTGTTATATGGGAATCCATAAATATTTTTATAGAGGTATAGCTGCTTCGTGAATGAAGATCGAGTATATTTAAAGTATGGCAAATAGATATTACTTAAACGAACAACAGTATCCACGTACAGGGAACTGTGTGTTTATAAGCCACCAGAAGAATGATAAGGAAATAGCGAAAAAGATAGCTGATTATATCAACAAAAGTGGAGTTGATATCTACTTTGACGAATATGACATCAGTATCAATCGTGATGACCCGAAGAGCATTGTTAATGCTATAAAAACTGGTATTAGAAGAAGCTCACACATGTTATGCATTCTTTCTAAAAATGCACTTGATTCGAAGTGGATGCCTTGGGAAATTGGGTATGGTTATGACCGTTTGCATGTTGCTGGTATAACGGTAAAGGAATTGTCAAAAAGTGACTTGCCTGAATACCTGCAGATTGTCCCTGTGTTGCGAGGTACTAAATCACTTAATGAGTATATTTCTAATACAGCTGGTCGAATTGAGGATTCAATGATTCGGGAACAGAAATTATTCTCAGCTTCCATGTTTAATCATCCACTTGATGCAGTTCTCGATTGGCAGATGTAATTGACCATTAAGAAAACTATAGTGAAGACGCCATTATCTATACATATTCTATATCACACTGCTTATAGAGACGGAGCGCAGGTTTACTCCATGCTTTATAAAACGCTTTGCCGCAATTCTGAGAGTCCATTCATGGATGGTCTTGATATACCTGTGTATTTCCAGACCGGAGATGATAGTGGTCTTACGTCAATGGCAGACGTTGGTAGCGAGAAGACTCTCATACTGCTACTGATAGACATCAATATGTTCTGCTCATCTATTTGGCGTGGCTATGTTCAGAACTTGCTAAAGAATAATATAGATGACAAGTTAAAGGTAGTTGGTGTTAAACTTGATAGTCATGCGTTCACATTTTTGGAGGGAGTTAGCAAAGACCAGATGATAGTCCTCCAGTCAGAGAGTATAATGGATAACATTGATGAGTTTAAGACTCGTTTGTTTGAATTCATTATTCGTTATCTAGGAGGCGCTAAAACAGAGAAAGTGTCTATTTTCATCAGCCATTCAAAGCGAGATAAAGGTAATACTGGCGAAGTTATGGCTAAAGAGGTGCGTCAGTTCCTATTTGCAGACACTAAACTCCGAAGCTTCTTTGATGTTAACGATATCCTGGATGGCTACCAGTTTGATCAACAGATTAAGGAAAACGTCAGGGAGTCTCTTATATTAGTGTTATTTACTGATACGTATTCTTCACGTGAATGGTGTAGAATTGAAGCTCTTACAGCCAAGGAACATATGAAGCCGATGGTTGTTGTGTCACAGTTGCAAGAAGGAGCGGAGCGTTTGTTCCCATATATTGGGAATGTTCCAAGCATCGTTTTTCACAATGATTGGCGACCTGTAATAAATTTGTTGCTTAGAACGGCAATTGATTATATTTATGAATCGCAGTTGTTAGAATCTCTTTGCGATGATCATTCTACTTACCTGCCATATCCGCCAGAAGCTCACAGCCTTTCTATTTTGGGAGATGACAAGACGACCGTTTACTATCCTGAGCCACCTCTTGGTAACGAGGAGATGGAGGTATTAAGTTCCATTGCTGAAAAGATGACAACAAAGAAAACATTCAAGACTCCAATGGAAAAGCAGGCGGCAGCCAATAAGTTAAACGAACCCCAAATCGCTATTTCTGTTTCCGACAGCGAAGATTTACCTTTACTTGGTATTGGAAGGGATATGCTGTGTGATTTGACCGTAGAATTGTCGCGTCACATTTTGAAAGCAGGAGGCAAGATGATATATGGGGGTGACCTACGTAAGGATGGTTATACCAAACTATTCCGCGATTTGTCAGATCAATACGGCAAGTATGAGAAAGAGAAAAAGAATGTTTTCTATTTTACTAACTATCTTGCATGGCCACTATACAACCAAATGTCAATGGTGGATAAAGCTGATTATTTAAGTTGTCGTGTACAGTTGGAGGAATGTCATCCTTCTGCAGCTGTTCCATTTGATTTAAAGAAAGATTTTGTTCCTCCAGTGGATGTTAGTTTGCGCTATATGTGGGCTACGTCTCTGACCGTTATGCGCCAGCAGGCTGAAGAACAAGCCAAGGCACGAGTATTAGTGGGTGGTAAGGTAAAAGGCTTTTTGGGTAGGATGGCTGGAATAGTTGAAGAGTTTATCACAGCTAAGCAAGCAAACCATCCCGTTTATTTGATTGGCGGATTTGGTGGAGCGACAAAGCTCCTGTCTGATATTATAGAGAAAAAGAAAGACGTTAAAGCAGATGTCTTGCTGGATATAGCATGTGAGGATGCTAAATATAAAGAACTCTATGAGTATTATAAATCAAAAGGGTCTCAAATTGATTATTCAATTCTTGATATTATAAGCTTAGGAGATCTCAAAAACAACGGTCTTTCTGATGAAGAGAATCTGAGATTGTTCCATTCTGTGAATATCATGGAGATAGTGTCTCTAGTGTTGAAAGGACTTTCAAAAACGTTAAACCATGCATAGAGTATTTATTTGTTATCATCATAAGAATGACCAACTGTTTAAGGAAACTCTCATCAGCTGGGCTGAGAAGAATCAAGTTTTTATTGATGGCTCTGTCGGGTTAGGTGAAATACCCGAGGAATGGGACGATCAAAAGGTGAGAGAACATATTCGTGATGAGTATCTTCGTGACACAACTGTAACAATCGTTTTAGTTGGAACAGAAACTAAGTTTAGAAAACATGTGGATTGGGAAATATATTCCAGTATGCATGATGGTAAAAAGAATAAGAGATCCGGAATAATTGTAATACTGTTACCTTCTGCGAAGAGCAGTTATTATACATGTGGTTTCAATAACGAAAAAGTTATTATTTATCCCGATCAGCAATCTTGGATCACAATTGACGAACGTTCTGAATACGAACAACGCTATCCATATATGCCAGCAAGGATTATTGATAACCTGCTGAAAAAAGGAGTGAATATTTCGGTGATAAACTGGGATAAAGTCAATGTTGAGAACCTCAAACTGATGATTGACAATGCTTATGACAATAGGGCAAAGCAAGATTATGATATGACTCGTCCTATGAGAGAACGTAACTATAACTTGTAGAAACTGTAACGTTATGGAGAGAATGAAGAGAAAGGTTTTTTATAGTTTCCACTACGCTAATGATTCATGGCGTGCTGGACAAGTGAGAAATATAGGTGTGGTTGAAGGTGATGCACCGCTTACATCCAATAAGTGGGAAGAAGTGAAACAAAAGGGAGATGCCAATATTCTGAAATGGATTCAAGACAGTCTTGTAGGCAAATCATGTTTGGTTGTTCTTATAGGCGAAAAGACTTCAGAGCGAAAGTGGTGTAATAAAGAAATAGAGGAGGCATGGCGTGCAGGAAAGGGTATCGTAGGAATATATATACATAATTTGAAAGACGTTCTTGATAACCAAAGTAAAAAGGGAAGTAACCCTTTTAGGGCTTTTTATATTGATAAAACATATACATATATAGCTAAACGAGACCACAGGGCAGATGATAATGAAATCTTATTATCTTCCGTTTGTAAAGCGTATGATCCTCCATATGTGACAAGCACCAATGTCTATAAGTATATTTCTGACCATATTGGAGAATGGGTAGAGGAGGCGATAAGAATCAGAAATATGTATCCTTAAATAGTATTTAGCGGTCTAATAGTTATTCTATGTATGGAGTGGGGCCAGAAGACAAAACGGTACCAAACAGAACCGTCCCTAATGGCACCAATACGATGTATACATTAATATAATAAACACTTTAATAGCCCCAATACCCTGTTGCCATTCTTGCAGACTAGTGTTGGGCCAGAGCCCGCAGATACAGATAGACTGCATAATGCCATACATGGGCACCGCGGGGCAGCTGATGGCTAAAGTCTGCGCCTATCTCAGCAAACCGGATCCACAGATTGAGGTGTGGCGCAATGTGATATTGAATCGTAGCACAGAGAGCACTGCAAGTGGCAAATTGTCAGTTATCTTGTAATACAGACAGACGTACGGAGTAAATAATTATAAAGGCCCGATAAGCGGTTCCGATAAGCGAGCAAACGGTAGCGTCGCCAGCCGCAGCGAGGCCGCAGGCCGAGCAAACATAGAAATAACGATAACAAAACAAATATGAAAAAAGTAATGCTTGTTTTCGGAACCCGTCCCGAGGCCATAAAGATGGCGCCGCTGGTTAAGGAGTTCCAGAAGCATCCGGATGAGTTTAAGACAATAGTGTGCGTAACCGGACAGCACCGCGAGATGCTGGATCAGGTGCTTCGGATATTTGAGATCACGCCGGATTTTGACCTGAACATAATGAAGCAGGGACAGGACCTGTATGACGTCACCGCTCGTGTGCTCACCGGAATGCGCGATGTGTTCAAGGAGTGCAAGCCCGATGTAGTCCTGGTGCATGGCGATACCACCACCAGCACCGCAGCTGCATTAGCCGCATTCTATCAGCAGATACCTGTGGGGCATGTCGAGGCAGGCTTGCGCACACATAACATATACAGCCCGTGGCCCGAGGAGATGAACCGCCAGATAACAGGCCGCATAGCAACATATAACTTTTCGCCCACACCGCTCTCAGAGCAGAACCTCAAGGATGAGAAAGCGCAGGGCCAGATATTTGTGACCGGCAACACCGTGATAGACGCCCTCCACATGGTAGTGGATAAACTCAAGAACGATAAGGCATTGGCCGATGAGCAAGTACAAGTCCTAAAAGAAGCCGGATATGATGTGACCCGCCTTAAAGACGGCAAGAAACTGGTCCTTATAACCGGTCACCGCCGCGAGAACTTTGGCGACGGATTCATCAGCATGGTAACAGCCATGAAGGATCTTAGCGAGAAGTATCCCGATGTGGACTTTGTATATCCTATGCACCTTAACCCCAATGTCCGCAAACCCATACATGAGGTATTTGGCCAGGACCTGACTGCATACAAGAACTTCTTCTTTATAGAGCCGCTTCAGTATTTGGAGTTCGTATATCTGATGGAGAAGAGTACCGTAGTACTTACAGATTCTGGTGGCATTCAGGAGGAGGCTCCCGGTCTTGGCAAGCCCGTATTGGTGATGCGCGACACTACTGAGCGTCCAGAGGCCCTCAAGAGTGGTACAGTACATTTAGTAGGTACTAATCATGACTTAATCGTAAATGAGGTTAGCACTCTGCTTGATGATGCCGTTGCTTACGAGCGTATGAGTAAAGCTGTGAATCCCTACGGTGATGGCAAAGCCTGCAGCCGCATAGTGAAAGCTCTCAACGGCCAGGCAGTAGATAGATATGAAGTAAAATAACAAAACCATAATAAAGTATGATAAATGTAATTGGATTGGGCTACATAGGATTGCCCACAGCATTGATGATGGCTTCTCATGGCGTAGAGGTCATAGGTACAGATTATAACAAAGAGTTGGTAGCAACCCTTAATGCAGGCAAGACCACCTTTAAGGAAGACGGACTGGATGAACTGTTCCAGGCTGCGCTTGCCAAGGGTATCAAGTTTACCACAGAGTACCAGAAGACAGACATGTACATTGTGTCTGTTCCTACTCCTTATGACAAGTTCAGCAAGAAAGTAGATGCCTGCTATGTTGTGGCCGCAGTCAAGAACGTGATGACCGTTTGCCCCAAGGGTGCAACAGTAGTCATAGAGAGCACCGTTAGCCCAGGCACCATTGATAAGTTTGTACGTCCCGTAATAGAGGCCAACGGTTTCAAGATAGGTGAGGATATAAATCTGGTTCATGCTCCTGAGCGCATCATTCCTGGAAACATGGTGTATGAGCTGCTGCACAACAACCGCACTATTGGTGCTGACAGCAAGGAGATAGGTGAGAAGGTAAAGAGTTACTATGCCAGCTTCTGCCAGGGTGAGATTGTAGTGACCGATATCCGTACAGCAGAGATGACCAAAGTGGTAGAGAATACCTACCGCGCAGTGAACATTGCCTTTGCCAATGAACTGAGCCGTATCTGCCGTCATGACAACATGGATGTATATGAAATCATAAAGATTTGCAACATGCATCCCCGTGTGAACATCCTCCAGCCCGGCCCTGGTGTTGGTGGCCACTGCATCTCTGTTGACCCTTGGTTCCTCGTGGGTGACTACCCTCAGTTAGCTAAGGTGATTGACGAGTCTATGAAGACCAATGACTACCAGCCCGTATTTGTTCTGGAGCGCATCCATGAGATTATGCAGGAAAATGGAATTACAGATAACCGCCGTGTTGGTCTGTACGGACTTACCTATAAGGAGAATGTTGATGATATCCGTGAGAGCCCTACCCTCCAGATGCTTGACATCCAGGAACGCCATTTGGCTCGTCCGCTGAAGACCTTCGATCCTTTCTTCACACAGAAGGAAATTGTCAAGAACCAGATTCTGGACTTTGATCAGTTCTTGGATGAGGTAGATATGGTTGTCATTATGGTTAAGCACGACCACATCAAACAGAATTGGGACAAACTGAAGGGTAAGGTAATCCTTGACTGTCACAATATTTGCCCTTTGGAAGGTGTATATCACATCTAATAGAGAAGTCATACGCTCCAGGCGCAATTGGGCGTTGCCCAATAGAGCCTGGAGTTAAGAAATAGATGTCAGCCCGTGGTTTCGCCACTGGATGGATTATCTAAGTGTCAGAGCCGCACGAGCACAAATCGCTAATAAGAATTTTTCAGTTATTTAATTCTTGATATGCCAAATCCAGAGCAGACTCGAATGGAAGATATGAGCGAGGCTTATTTAAGAGCCTTGTGTGCTGCCGATGGATACTCTGTTGAAAAGGGTAATCACGACAATGATGGTGTTGATATTACAGTGACTTGTAAAGGGAAGCCTCTTGATACTTGTAAGAGGTCATCTCCTAAACTTGATATTCAGCTTAAATCTTCCTATTCGAAAATTACTGTAAATCCAGATGGTTCAATATCATACCCTTTGGAAGTCAAGAACTATAACTGGTTAATTGATACCAGTCGCATTCTTCCTTTCATTCTGGTAGTGTTTCACATGCCTGAAGATGAGAACTTATGGTTGGAGCATTCTGTTGACTGGTTGAAGATAAAAAAGTGTGCATACTGGATATCATTAAAAGGTAAACCTGCGACGACTAATACATCAACTATTACGATTACAATACCTGCCGCGAATATACTGAACCAGCATTCGCTGAAGGATATAATGGTGAAAATTGCAAACGATATATCGCTATGACGGACTTATACACAAAGCTAAATAGTGAAAATATCGCTCAATACCTCTTACTGAACAAGTGGGTTAGAGGAGAGGATTATATACCGGGAAGGGTGCGTGAATATCTCACTCCTGAGCAGGATGATGCAATTCTGCTCCCTATGGATACGTCCTTTACAGACTATTTTCCTGTTTTAGAAAGAGCTCTAAAGGCAATTGCAGATAGCGAACACTTGTCTTTGAAGAAACTATGCACGAAGTTGATAAACCCGTCTTGCGATTTGCTTAGTTGGAGAATTAATGATGAATCCACAGTGGGAGGTGCCATATCTTTTAATTCTATGTATGAAAATATAGGAAATATAAAAGATATGCTAGGTTCTGCCTGTTTAGATATTTTGAATCCAACAACATACCATAATAAAGTTAATATCAAGGAGGTTCAGGAACAGTTATCTTTATACAAGTTTGGACAGACAGAAGTAGGTAGCTACATTCTGAATGTATTATGCCCACTAGGTTACTATCAATATCAATTGTTTGATGTTGAGAAAGAACAGTTACCCCTTACCAGGCGGATTAATCTGAACATTTTGTCTAACATTAGCCACATACAGAAATCTGCTGAAGAAGGAAGTGCAGAAATGAGAGACAAAGTTGATGAAGGCAAAGTTAGTGTTAACTTTCTTAATTCATTGGCTTCCCTGTATGAGGCAAATAAAGATTCTGAGCTATCTATTTCAGCAGCTTGGAATAAGGACATACCTCTTCTAGAAGAACCAGTGAATAATGTTTCTTTGAATCCGAGATGTATTGATGCAGTTCTAACGGTTGTTGAAGATTATACGCCTAAGAAAGAACAAAACGTTAAGGACTCATTCTTTGGTAAAATAATAAAGGTTGAGGCCGAAGCTGAAGTTGACAACCGAAAGGTTGTGGATGTAAAGATAGCGACAATCGGTGAAGAACTACGTACAGTGACAGTTAATGCCACGTTGAACTATGCTGATTATTTTGGTTTAGTACAACAGGCTTTCCAAGATGGCCTGGACGTAAAGGTTTCGGGAGTTAGAACCTCAACAGCTAGAAGTATCAAACTATCTGATGCAATATTAGAACTGGCAAAATAGTGGAGTACTAAAGACAATAAAGCCTTTTGTTTATGTCACTCATCAATTCAAATGATTTACCTGCACCCCGTGCGGTGCACGGGATAAGTGAGCAGCAACGGCGTGATATGATGCACTTCTTGCAGGGGTCGGTGTATTGCTGGTGCAAGAACCGGAAGGGAGAGCCTTTTGCAGCCAGAGATCTGCTGGGTGGTGATAACTATTATTGGCAGGATACTCCCATGATGGCACTGTTTGACTATTACAGGAATGGTGATGATGCCAATAATGAATATGCAGTAGAGGAAGCTGGTAAGGCTGCAGGCCGTTTGCTTTATCATCTGTTGTATGACGATAAACGTGAATTCGAAACCTGGGTAGAGTACACAAGATTGTACAAGTGGACTGGTGAAGAAGATAATGGATAAATACTTATAGCTATGAGTAGCTTTTCAAATGAAATTATAGAAGCTGTCTGGAAGAAGGGCAGAAAGATAGATGGAAAAGATCCTGATGAATATAGATTGGATGCAGCAGGAGCAATAATCAAAAAGGATAACCGCAAGGTTAATACGCAATTTGGATGGGAGATAGACCATATATACCCTAAAGCCAAATTAAAGGAAGTTGGAATCCCGGAAGATAAGTGGGATGATTTGGTTAATCTTCGCCCTTTCCAAGCAGATAATAATAGAAAGAAAGGTGACGACTATCCTGATTATTACCGAGAAAAGGTAATGAATGAAGAAACGTTTAAGAATGTCACTGATGTGGTAGAGAAGACGATAGACAATGACGTGCAAGACAAAATCAAGAAGCATTATAATTTGTAATGGCAGTAATAACTAAGAAAGAAGAGAAGGCTGAGACTATTATAGGGATGATGACCAATAAGGAAGACGTTGAGGAGTTCAAGATACTCTTCAAAGAATGCTATCCTGATGATTATGCCAAGATGTTCAAGGTCTTCAATGCGGAAGAAAGTAAGGATAAGAAGAGGAAGGGGCATCCAATGCCACATCCTGATATGTATCTAAGTAATATGTACAAAGTGGCAATGAAGAAAGTGAATAGCCAAAGTGAATAGCAAGCGGTATTTGACCTTTGATAACAACTCAATTCAATGACAAATAATATAACATCATAACGAAAGACTAATATGACGTGGAAAGATATGCTTGCCCAGCTTAGGGCAAACAGTCCTGAGGCCTTTGACTATTTTCGAGTGGAGGTTAATGCCTCTTATAAGGAAGTTGATGGCAGGGAAGTAAGGGTTAATTATGATTATGATGCTCTGATAATAGAGTTTGCAGGTGAGTATCATGGAAAGTATAAACCCACGGTTCGCATATTCAAGGATTCAAGAATTAATGCTACGATTGAGGTTTATGGACATGGCTACTTTAGTTTTCCTGTCACAGACAAAAACGAGCATTTTGAGGAGAGGCATAAAAATACTCCTGGATTTGCCGAGTTTATACAAGATCCACAATTGGTTGATGAGTTGAGGGTAATATATGATTGGATAATTGCGGCATATAGGAGTGTGCAACGAAAATAAAGTAAGACCGATATGAAAATAAGATTTATAGGAAGGTATAAGACATATTCGTGGGGGATTAATCATCTTCCTACTTATGAGTTTGTCAAAATGTAGTTGCTTATGTATATGTTCTTGACCATCCTCTCTTTTTTCTTACTTGGACATTTACCCGTAGATGATTCCTCTATTGAGGATTATATTACAAATTGCGCGAAAGAAAGAAAAAAACTTGTACTGGATCGTGACATTCGAATCAATAAAGATGTTTTTTTCTTTAAAATAGAGGGTCAGGGTCATACGATAAATGTTAGTGATGGTGTCACGATAAAGACAGTAGATGATCAATTATCTGTGAAGAATGTCACTTTTATTATAAATGAATATGGGAACAAGTATGGCTTCCCAACCAATAGAGGGAGATTAATACAATCTACAGCGAAAAATGTCTGTTTAAAGAATATTATTGTAAAAACAGGACGGGATGGAGAGGATTTGAGATATGACGAAACCTCCGGATGGAGAGGACGCAGTTTCTTGTTGGTTAATAATGCTGAAAGAATCAGAATTTCGAATATCACAAGTTACAATATAGGAATGCTTATTACTTATGACAATTCGCAAAATGCAAAAATAAAGAATGTCATTTCTTATAACTGTGAAACTAATCAGTATATTAAGCCCACTTGCAGTCATTTCAAATTATCCAATATTGAAATAAAAAACACAAAAGAGGATAAGTATTGGGTGATAGGAGGAATGAACGGAACAGGCACAAATGGGAAGAATGTGGTTTTATCGGGCGCGTGGGACTGTCACTTTAAAAAGATCTCTGGAGAGAACTGTATAGAAAGGGTAATCTATTCAAGAGGAGGGGGAAATATAAAAGCTGAGGGCCTGAAGGCACTTAATTGCGGCGGGTTTAAATTCGTGGGTAATAGTACAGAGGAATCGGAATGGGTCCGGAATGTAATTATCAGTAATTGTAAGTGGATTCGGACAGAATCGGAAGTGCATAGATTGGAGATCCTTAAATCAAATCTGTCACCAGATAGCCGACTAACCGTTGCTTCCGGCAATCTGGATGTATTCCAAATTAATAAAATTGACGGGGTCGAATATAAAGATGTATATGTAGAAGATAGAACGGGAGAGAACAGTGCATCTATCAGCAGTGTGAACAGTTGTCGAAATGTCTTATTGTCCAACTGGGAAATGCATAATGTACGTTGCTCAAGACCTGTTGTTTATATAACGGGTAGTATGCCGGAAAAAGCTAACATCACAATCGAAAATATGAAGCTTCATAATTATGCACCTTCAAAAAAAACAAGCGAGAGCATATTAGTAGGCTATCGTACAACAGTCCCGATTGAGGAACGTGTTTCGGTGAAATGTAATAATGTGACTATAAATAATGAAGGTGAATCTCCGAGGGATTTGTTAGGGAAAGGAATAACCTGCCAATCCTTAGTGGGTATTCGCATAAATGGAGACCTTGGTAAAAAGTATTGATAATGTCAACAGAAGCAAATAACAAACGTATTGCGAAGAATACTTTTTACCTGTATTTTCGCACCATACTCATCATGGCCATTTCACTCTATACAAGTAGAGTGATACTTGAGGCTCTAGGTGTAGAAGATTATGGTATTTATAACGTTGTTGGCGGTGTAGTGTCGATGTTCTCTGTTATTACAGGATCATTGTCTGCTTCTATCAGCCGATATATAACCTATGAACTTGGAAGGGAAGGGGTAACAACCGATAGATTGATGACGTTGTTTTCCACGAGTATGAGGATTCAAGTTACGCTAGGTGTTATAATTATCGTTATGGGGGAGACCGTTGGCTTATGGTTTGTTAATACGCAACTGAATATTCCACCTGAGAGAATGATGGCTGCACAATGGGTGTGGCAATGCGTCCTTCTTTCTTTTTTTATCAATTTGGTAAGTGTCCCCTATAATGCTTCCATTATTGCCCATGAGCATATGAATGCGTTTGCTGTTGTTAGCATTGTTGACGCAGTTTTGAAGCTTCTTATATGCTATTTGGTGGTTGTTATAGGTTGGGACAAATTGATAGTATATGCTATATTACATGTTGCTATAGCGCTTCTTATTCGTATCATATATGCTACCTATTGCCATCGCCATTTTGAAGAATGCCACTATAAGAGAGTTAAAGATAAAGGATTGATAAAAGAAATGATGTCCTTTGCAGGATTCTCATTCTTAAATAATGCGGCAAATATTCTCAACTCCCAAGGACTTAATATTCTTATTAATATCTTTTTTGGCGTTGTACTTAATGCAGCCAGGGGTATTGCCACTCAGGTTGAAGGGGCGATTCTCCAGCTAGTCAATAACTTTACATTGGCGGTCAATCCGCAAATCACAAAATCATATGCAGTAGGTGATAAAAAACGCATGTTCCAATTGGTCTGTTTAGGAAGTAAGTTCGCTTACTTTATGCTTCTCTTTATTGCTATTCCTGTGTTTTTGGAAACAGACTATATTTTGAAGATTTGGTTAAAGACTGTGCCAGATTATACTGTAGTCTTCCTGCGTTTATCAATTATTGGAGGAATGGTGAAGATGCTAGGGAATACAGGCTATACTGCTTGTATGGCGACAGGCAAGATAAAAAACTATTCGATTTGGATAACATCTGTGGGAATTCTTGCTTTTCCGTTAACGTGGATTGCTTTTTCTATAGGGGCTTCTGCTGAGTATGCATATTATGTGTTTATTGCCGTATATGTCGCTGTAGAGGTTGTGAGATTGATTTTAATGAAAAGAATGCTGGACTTTCCTCCCATTATGTATGTTAAGGAAGTGTTGTTGTATATCTTATTAGTAACTCCAATATCATTTATTATCCCTTTGCTATGTGTAAACGTGATGAATACAGGGTTTACAAGGCTTGTAGTAGTAACAATGGTAAGTATCATTTCTACCGCAATAATAGTCTATTATTTAGGGCTAAACAATAAGGAACGTAAATATTTTGTTAATTCAATAAAAACTCGATTACATAGATAATGAAAATATTGTTACTTGGAGGTACTGGAGCTATGGGTACCCATCTCAAAGAGATACTTGTAGATTCTGGAAATGACGTTTATGTTACATCGAGGAAACGGCATGAAGGCGGTGAGCACCTGAAGTACCTGCAGGGAAATGCCCATGATATTGACTTCCTGAGACTTGTTTTACAAGAGGATTGGGATGCCATTGTTGATTTCATGGTTTATTCTACTCAGGAGTTTATGCAACGTGTTGATATGTTGCTAGACTCAGCAAAACAGTACATTTTTATAAGTTCATCACGAGTGTATGCAAATAGTGATATACCTATTACTGAAAACTCGTCTCGTTTGCTTGATTGTGCCATAGATAAAACTTTTTTAGCTACCGATGAATACTCATTAAAGAAAGCCAGAGAAGAAGACATTCTGACAAATCATATAAAAAACAATTATACCATCATTCGCCCGTATATTACATATAGTGAGCAGCGACTTCAGTTGGAAGACTTGGAGATTCAACAATGGCTTCCGAGAGCTATAGATGGTCGTTCTATTGTTCTTTCTGAGGATATAGCAGATCGTTATACAACCTTAACTTATGGACGAGATGTTGCAAAGGGAATAGCTACGCTTATAGGAAACAACCATGCTTTTGGCGAGTTTTTTCATATTACTTGCGGAGAATCAATAAGGTGGAGAGATGTTCTTTCCATTTATTTGGACACTATTGAAGAAAGTACAGGTGTTAGACCTAAGGTAAGATGGATTAAAGAATCTTTTAAAGTGAAGAGAGATGAGTCAAAGTACCAGGTTCTTTATGACCGTTTATATGATAGGATATTTGATAACACAAAAATACTATCTATTGCTCCGGATCTTTCTTTTGTCTCTCCTAAAGAAGGGTTAAAGAAATGTCTAGTATCTTCTCTTAAATCTGGAAAGGCAAAATGTTTCTCTGTAGGAACAGAAGCTGTCTTGGATCGTATTGCAGGAGAAAGGATGTCCTTTTCATCTTTTAATACTCATTCTCAGCTGATTAAATATTTAATGTACAGATATCTATGTGTCGATAAATTGAAAAGTAAAATATAATAAGATATGGAGAATAAATATTACACATCTGAACGCAGCATCCAATTATTAATTGCACTGCTTAAGGCCAATGGAATTAATAAAGTTGTTGCGAGCCCCGGGGCAACTAACATTACTTTTGTGGCATCGCTCCAGCAAGACCCTTTTTTCAAGATTTATTCTTGCGTAGATGAGCGTTCTGCTGCATATATGGCATGCGGCATATCTGCCCAATCAAATGAACCGGTTGTATTGACATGTACAGGTGCGACAGCGTCTCGTAATTATTTTCCGGGTCTTACAGAAGCTTATTACAGAAAAATCCCTATACTGGCTATTACCTCTACTCAGAGTGAATCGCGAATAGGACATTTGCGGGCTCAGGTCATTGACCGTAGCCAGCAGCCCCTTGATACGGTGATTCATAGTGAGCATGTAAGATCAATAGTTACAGAGGAAGATGAATGGGATGCTACGATTCGGTTGAATCGTGCTATACTCGCTTTGAACCATCATGGAGGAGGTCCTGTTCATATAAATCTCGCTACAACCTATAGTAAAGATTTCAGTGTGAAAGAACTACCTCCCGTTAGAGTGATTCGTCGTTATACGCAAAACGAAAAGCTTCCTGAGTTGCCTAAGGGCAGGATTGCTGTTGTACTAGGCAATCATAAAACCTTTTCTAAAAATGAGACGGTTGCCATTGACAATTTCTGTGCCAGTCACGATGCTGTGGTTTTTTGCGACCATACTAGTGGCTATTATGGTAAATATCGAGTACAGTTTGCGTTGGCACTTAATCAGGCAGATCATGTAAGCAATCTACGTAATTTAGATTTGCTTATTCATTTAGGTGAAGTTTCTGGGGATTCTCCAACGTTTGCTGGCTTGAGATCTAATGAGGTATGGCGAGTAAGTGAAGATGGTGAACTCAGAGATGCATTCAATAAGCTGAAGAATGTTTTTGAAATGCCAGAAGAGGTGTTCTTTCAGCATTACTCGAGCACTACAGAACCTGCAAAGGATGATTTCTATAGGAAGTGTCAAGCAGAACTGGATATGGTTCGTGCCAATATTCCGGAATTGCCTTTTGCGCATACTTGGATAGCATCGCAGACAGCCCATAGAATTCCGAAAGACTCTGTTCTTCATTTGGCTATTTATAACTCTTTACGGAACTGGAACTTCTTCGAGGTAGATAATTCTGTAATTAGGAGTTGTAATACTGGAGGTTTTGGAATAGATGGTATATTATCTACGCTGGTTGGCGCGTCTTTGGCTGAACCCAGCAAGATTTGTTATGCTGTAATAGGAGATTTGGCCTTTTTCTATGATATGAACGTGGCAGGAAATCGTCATGTCGGTCGCAATGTCCGTATTCTCCTTGTCAATAACGGTAAAGGGACGGAATTCCGTAATTACAATCATCCGGGAGCAGCCTTTGGAGATGAGGCAGACCTATATATAGCAGCCGGTGGGCATTTTGGCAACAAATCTCGTCGGTTGGTTAAACATTATGCCGAGGACTTGGGCTTTGAATATATGTCTGCAGAGAATAAAGAAGAGTATTTAGCTAATCTGAATCGTTTTGTGACCGCAGAGATGACGGACCGTCCAATGTTATTTGAGGTTTTTACAACAAGTGAGGATGAGAGCAATTCGTTGATGGCTATTCGTCATTCTGTGACCAATTCCACGGGGCAGGCACGAAAACTACTAAAAAACATAGTCGGAGATAAAGGTGTTAATTTCGTCAAGAAGATTCTAAAATAGGCAGTGGCACAAGAAGAAATCAACAGGAATGAAATAATATAAACAGGATTAATGAAAATTGGAATATTGACCCTCCCGCAGGAAACTAACTATGGGGGAATACTTCAGGCATATGCCCTTCAACACACATTACGCAAAATGGGGCATGATGCGATTACTATAGACCGTCATAACCGAAAGGAGTATCCTTCCTGGTGGATTCATTTGGCGGGTTATTGTAAGAGGATTGTTCAGCGCTATTTGCTAGGCAAGAATGTAACTACAAAATGGAATCCATTCGTTTCACCAGAGGAATATGCAGTATTATCATCAGAAATTCAAGGTTTCATTGATAGGAATATTCAATTGACAAAGCGTGTTTTCTCCGATGAATTGGCGGAGATAGAAAAGGAATATCAATTTGATGCGTATGTGGTAGGAAGTGATCAGGTATGGCAGGATTTTTATTGCCCGGCTTCATTTTTGGATTTTGTTCAGCGGTCAAATGTCAAAAGGGTAACCTATGCCGCATCGTGCAATAGGTCTTCTTTTTTAAACAATCCTGCGAAGATAAAAGTATGTGGTGACCTGGCCAAACTGTTCAGTGGCATTTCTGTACGTGAAGATTATTTGGTACCTCTATGTAAAGATAAGCTTGGTATTGATGTGCAATGGGTGCTAGATCCTACAATGTTACTTTCGCCAAACGAATATTTGGAAGCATCTGAGAATAGAGTGGGAGAGGAGCCGGTTTTCTTCACCTACATACTTGATGTGGATGATGATAAAACGGGCGCTATTCATTATCTGTCTAGCAAATTAGGACTTCCTATTGTTAGTGGTAATCGTATTAACGAGAGCCAGAATGGAAGAAGTACATACCCATCTGTAGATAATTGGATTCATAATCTCAATAGATCGAGGTACGTTGTTACGGACTCTTTTCATGGTACGGTATTCTCAATTCTTTTTAATAAACCTTTTATCTCAATCGGTAATTCAAAACGCGGAATGGCCCGTTTCCAATCTTTATTAGGTAGATTTGGCTTAGAAGACAGGCTTGTTCAGGATTATTTAGATGCGGATAATCTACTTGAAAAGATTGTACGTCCAATAGATTTCTCTCTGGTTAACAGTATTATCCAGAAAGAGCGCTCAAAATCACTGGATTTTTTAATTAAAGCTCTTGATAATAATGGGTAGTGTAAAGAAGTACAATAAGTATGACATCTTTATATTCATCCTTGTTGCTTCATTGGCGGCAGGGAATCTGTTTGGGGCATTACAGCTTCCCAGAGTGTTAGCCATTACTCTATTTCCTTCAGCTTTATCAGTATTCTCCGCTTCAAACAGGGTAGAATTGAAGAATTTGACTACTTTTTCTATTCTATTCGTTATATATAGTTTTATTTCTTGTTTATGGACACCGGCTGGTTTTTCTGAAGGATGTATAGCTTCTGTCTATAATGTTACTCATGTTATTCTGTTTTTTGAAATAATTGTATTCTCATCAACAGCACGAAATCCAATTAATGATATTGCTTTTGGCTTTTTAGTGGCTTTCTTCATAACTTCCATTATTGCCTTTCGAGAATTAGCTACCGATCAACATTTGAATACTAGTAAACTGGATGAGGCCAGAATTGGTAATGCGGGGGATGAGGCGTATGTTAGGTATTTCGCAGCTGCAACTTTTTTTAATATGAATACTTATGTAACTGTTTTGTGCTTCTTTTTCCCTTTTATTTTTTATGGAAGTAATAATAGTACATATAAAAGATGTATCCGTGTTTTATTTTTGGCCGCATTGACAATGCTAATCATCATAGTACTATTTAATGGATCCCGTGGAGGACTATTGTCAATTGTTGTTATGGCGTCAATCTTTTTCTTTTACTCGGTCTTTAAACTAAAAAAGTTCAGTTTTATAATTGTGCTCTTAATTGTAGCAATTGGATTGCTTCTGCATTTTTATGGGTCTGTTATCTTAAATACTCTAATAATACGTAGTGCCATCCAAGGCTCATTACAAGATGAAAATCGGTTTGAGATATGGAGGAATGTTTTTAAAGTGATTGGAGAGTATTCCTGTTTTGGTTGTGGCGCTGGTGGGCTCGAGTATGCTATGGAGAAGTATGCTCATGGGGGAGTCACGGTAGCACACAATATTTTTCTTGAATTATTTTCAGAATATGGTATTTTCTTTTTTGTCGCTTTTGTGGTAGCATTATTTAAACTATACAAACGGGCTAAATACGTTGGAGATATTAATAAACGTATTTGCATATATCAGGCGTTTCTGGCTTTGCCATTTGTGGGAATAATCAATAGTGGTTATTTAACACAACCTACGTTATGGGCTTTTCTGGCGTCACTCTATTGTTTCGCATATAGAAAAAATCAAATATAGTTTTTAGATGAACGCTCTAGATTTTTTTACAAAAGCTTACTCTTTACTTCACAATTATCCCGGGGTCCCATACTGGGTACTGACTCCCTTGCGTAAGATTGTACGCTTTGGAGCAAACAAAGTTTTGCCCAAGTACCTTGAAAGGCCTTATCCGATAAGTGGGCAATCAGATAATAAGGTAATCGTATCTTTTACGTCATTTCCTGCTCGTATTAACAACGTTTGGCAGGTTGTGGAATGTATGAAGCGACAAACATATCGACCAGCAAAAATAATTCTCTGGCTGTCTAAAGACCAGTTTTCTTCTGTGGAGTGCATACCTCAATCACTTCGTGACCGTGAAGGAGAACTGTTTGAGATTCGATTGGTTGAAGGAGATATCCGTTCTCACAAAAAATATTATTATGTGTTTAAAGAGTATACGGGCTCTCTTGTTTTCCTCATTGATGATGACATATACTACCCTACAGATATTATTGAAAAGTCCATGAAGGAGTATTTAAGAGGGGAATCAGCTGTAGTATCCAATTATGGCTTCCTAATAAAGTATAATAATTTAAAGATATTACCATATAAAAAGTGGCAACGGATGGTTCATTATTCCACTTCTCCTAATCTTTTCTTTGGCTCAGGAGGTGGAACATTAATAGATACTTCGGAAATACATCCAATTTGCACAAACATTGACTTGGCTGTGCAGTTGACGCCTATTGCAGATGATATATGGCTAAATGCAGTGGTTAGATTCTCTAATTTGAGGGTGTCGATGCTTAAGAATGGATTTTTATTGCCAGTCTATAATGTCAATAATGTTAAATTGGCTGAGCAGAATTTATGGAATAATCAAAATGACCTCCAATTACACAGTGTAATTGAGTATTTCCGTGAGAAAGAAAAAACCGAGATTTTTGGCTTACGATAGTTATAGTTTCAATAGAGATGATAATAGAGCATTCAAAAGATTTATACGCGTTTAACACTATGCGGCTGCATTGTGTTGCGGAAGAGGTTTACTATCCTGAATCTCACGATGAACTTCGTGACATCTTGGGAAAGAATCCTAATGCCCTTCTTCTGGCTGCGGGCAGTAATGTGATATTGCCGGAAAGATTGCAACGCCCCGTTGTTTCATTGATGTCTATAGATAACACGATTGGCTTTAAGGAGGACGGTGGAGTCCGCGTAGGCTGTTCTGTTCGGGTTCAGAAACTAATCAGGTTCCTTCAAGAGCACAACTTGGGAGGAATAGAGTATCTCTATTCTGTTCCCGCAAGTTTGGGCGGTTTGGTTTATATGAACGGAGGAAGGGGGAAGAGTATGAACATGACTATTTCTGATTATCTGGAATCCGTTGAGTACCTGGATTTGAATGATATGGAGATTAAAACCTATATTTCGAATTGTTCTGATTTCTCATATCGCCATTCTCCATTCCAGGATATGAAAGTGATTATTCTTTCTGCATCATTCAAGTTCAAGAATCAGGAACCAGATGTGACAGAACAGTTGATTAAGGAACGTTTGGACTATTCTAAGAAACACTTGTCTGCAGATAAACCCAGTTGCGGAACGGCATTCTGCAAGGGCAACAAATATATATTTAGGCTCTTGAGAGGAATGCGTGTGGGGGGCGCTATGTTCAGCAAAAAGACCTCAAACTGGATTTCCAATGTGGATAATGCTACCTATGATGATGTGTGTAAGTTGATTAAGCGAGCACAAAGGATTCATAGGCTATTATTTAGCAGATGCGAGCCTGAAATAAGAATTATAAAAGAATAAGAGATATGAATCAAGTTAAGAAGATAGTGTTCATCGTACGTACGATGGTGCCGCGAGTGGACAAACGAATCAAAGAATTCATAGCCAATGGTTATGATGTAGAGGTGTATGGCTTTGAATTTGAAAATGTAAGGGTTGATAATTCACAGAATACCGCCTACTATTACAACGTATTGGCAACGATTCCCAACTTTCCCAATCAGCTTTCATATAAAGAAAGAGCAGTTCTATTCTATAAGAAGTTAAGGGAAGTAATCAAACTTTACAACAAGAAAGAGACTCTGTTCTATTTCTTCACCATCAATACCTCTTTCATAACATTACTTATTCCGAATTTGTTTTTCATCAACGAGGAGTCAGATATGTTGTTTGATCGCTCCAAGAATCCACTTGTTAGGAAGCTGATAATATGGGCAAACAAACTCATTATTAAGAAGTCATACAAAACAGTAATGACTTCCCAAGGCTTCGCTGACTTCTATTATGGTGAAAGAATACCTAAAAATATAGTGGTTATACCAAATAAGGTAAGTGCTGCATGCTTAAATTTGCCTGCTGTTGAAAAAGGAATCTTTGATGCGAAGCATATCAAATTTGCTTTCACTGGGAATGCACGTTATGATTCAATCTTCAATATGTGCAAGATTGTTGGGGAGCATTTTCCACAACACGAGTTCCACTTTTATGGCACCCTTAATTATTTCACAGAGACGCAAAAAAAGGCTGTTGCGAAATACAAGAATGTTTTTGTTCACGGCCCTTTCAAGAATCCGGATGATCTTCCTGAAATCTATTCCAAGATTGACTTTGTAATCAGTACATATGATTCCGTGAGCGTAAACGTTCAGTATGCGGAGTCTAATAAGATTTATGAGTCCATGTTCTTTGAGACACCGATTTTTGTAAGTACAAACACAGTTTTGGAGAAAATTGTCAACCGCCATAATATGGGATATGCTGTGAATGCCCTTGATGATGAGGCAGTAATGAAGATGATAGACTCCATTACAGATAATAAATATACCGAATTCAGAACATCGTTAAAGAAAATAGACAAGCGAGAATCTGTGAATGACAACACTGTATTCTTTAAAGAGTTAAAAGAAATCATTAGACAATGAAAATAGCTTTGCTTTCTTTCCACAATGCGGTTAATTTTGGAGCCGCACTTCAAGCTTATGCTTTGCAATACGCCCTTGAACAGAAAGGACACGATTGTAAGTATATAAACTATGTCAATGATTCCCGGCGGCATAAGTACAGCATGTCATTTCTGTTTTGGGATTCTGTAAGAAAACGGCAAATTTCTTCTGCCTTAAAGTATGTGATAGGTGCTCCTTTCTTGCTGACGCGAAAAAGGAAGTTTAATAAGTTTTACAAGGAATATCTACACACTACAGAACAAGAGTATTGCAATTCTCAAGAGGCAGCTTCCCTTAATCCTATGTTCGACCAATTTATTGTTGGAAGCGATCAGGTATGGAATCCGTATAATAACGGCAATGACATGGCTTATCTTTTAGATTTTGTTAATGATTCGTCGAAAAAGATATCCTATGCTTCAAGTTTTGGTCTATCAGAGTTGGATGATGACTTGAAGGAAAGATATCGCAAGTGCTTCTTGACATTCCATGCACTCTCTGTTCGAGAAAAGATTGGGCAGAAAATAGTTGAGGATTTGACTGGGAAGACTCCCGAATTAGTCTTAGATCCTGTGATGCTTTTGACTATGCAGGATTGGAGGACGCTTGCTAGTGGTGTAAAGGGATACAAAGAAAAGTATATCTTTACCTATACAAATAGGGATCAACAAATAAACTCGTTTATGAAGACGGGCTATCATCTTGGCAACAAAAAGATATATAAATTATCTCGGTTTACGAAACCGAAGGATTTCATTGATTCATCAATACGTGTAAAGTATTGGATGTCTCCGCTTGAGTTTGTTGACGTGATAGATAATGCGGAATTGGTAGTCTCTGCATCATTTCATTGCCTCGCAGTGGCTATTTTGTTGAATAAACCTTTTGTGGCCATCTTGGAGGGTGTATATGGCAGGGACGAGCGATTGAACAATATGTTGAGGATGTTTCATTTGGAGGATCGCGCTCTTAATGATAAGATGACAGAGGAAGATGTTTTGAAGCCCATCGACTGGGATTTCGTAAACAAAGAAATCATAAAGAGACGAGAGGAATCCTTAGAATACTTACATAATGCGATTGGATATTAGAAAAAATAAGAAGTAATGGACAATGATTCAATAATTATACGTCAAGCTAGAGAATCCGACATGGAATTAGTATCGAAGACTCATTCTATGTGCTTTGATCATGGCTTTACATCATCTCTTCATAAATTAAACTATAAGTGTTTGGGAGGAGATTTAGCGGCTGCTTTCTATCTTGAGTATTTGAAGGACTTCCCAGAGTTGTTTATAGTTGCAGAGCATGGTGGGGCTATTGTTGGTTTTTGTATGGGTTATTATTTAGATAAACAGAATCAATTATCCCAGTTCCTAAAGCATAATACAATAAGATTGTTATTAAAAGTCCCCGCTCTTTTATTGAAAGGGGATAGATCAACATGGAAGAAAGTTTATCAAGTAATATCAAAGTCACAAGAGAAAGAAGACGTGATAAACCCAATTCCGGAGTGTATAACCAAAAGTGAAATATGTGATATCCTTTCCATTTGCGTTTTACCTGAATTTAGAGGAGTTAATATTGCTTCAAAATTAGTAGAGGAATTTATTAAAACTGCCCAGGAAAAACAGTGCAAAGTATGTTTTCTAACGGTTGAGAATGATAATCTAAGAGCAGTAAATTTTTATAGGAGAATGGGGTTTGTTGTTTATTCTGATAAGATGAATAAGAAAGGTTACAAAAAGATGTTGTAGCTTTTTCGGAATCCATAATAAACTACTATTTACTAGCCTTTTGATAGTCTTTAATTAACGTATAATATGTTAGATAATAGTCAGAATAATTTAGTCTCCATAATTATGCCGACATTTATGTGTGGTCGGTTTATAGAAGAAAGCATATCAAGTGTGCAGGCGCAAACGTATCATAATTGGGAGTTAATAATAGTTGATGATTGCTCTAACGATGGTACTATGGAGTTGGTGTTGAAAATGAAGGAACAAGATGATAGAATAAACATTTATCAGAACGGTTCCAATAGCGGTGCTGCTGTAACCAGAAATGCTGCTTTGCGGAAGGCTAAAGGGCGCTGGATTGCTTTCTTGGATAGTGATGACTTGTGGAAGCCAACAAAGTTGGAAAAGCAGATTAAATTCATGGAGGAGAAGGGTTATGCATTTTCTTATCACGAATATATTGAGATAGATGAGCAAGATAAGGAGCTTGGTGTCTATGTTGGTGGTATAGAACATGTGAGAAAGTTTGATATGTTCGCCTGCTGTTGGCCGGGATGTCTTTCCGTGATGTATGATGTCTCAAAAATTGGCCTGATTCAGATTAATGACATTAAAAAGAACAACGATACTGCTATGTGGCTTAAGGTGATTCGCAAGGCAGATTGTCACTTGTTAAAAGAATGTTTGGGGAAATACCGTCGTAGGGCGAACTCCATCACGCCCAAGCCACTGTGGCAACGCATTTGGGCGCATTATCCCTTGTTTAGAGTAGCAGAAGAGATGAACCCGGTTATGGCAACCTTCTGGGTAGTGATGAATGTCTTCGGGAATGCCTTTAAAAAGTTTAAATACGTAAAAAAATATAATGTCGAGTAATTTATGAACATGAAATTAAGAAATATTCCCTTCTCTCCTCCGGATATGACGGAGCGGGAAGCAGCCCTTGTAAGAGAGGCCATTTTGTCTGGGTGGATTACAACTGGTCCTAAGACCAAACAGTTGGAGAAAGATATTTCGGAGTTCGTACACACTGAGAAAACGGTATGCTTGAATTCTGCCACAGCTGCTATGGAGATGGTTCTTCGTCTCTTAGGTATCGGTCCCGGAGATGAGGTGATTGTGCCAGCTTATACCTACACGGCAACGGCTTCTGTGGTTTGCCATGTGGGTGCAAAGGTCGTAATGGTGGATAGCCAGAGGAATAATGTTGAGATGGATTACGACAAGTTGGCAGATGCCATTACAGAAAAGACCAAGGTGATAGTTCCGGTAGATCTTGGTGGTATTGTAGCTAACTATGAGCGTGTATTTAATATTGTGGAGCATAAGAAGGCTTTGTTCCGTCCTGGTAATGCTTTGCAAGCTAGGATAGGACGTATCATTGTGTCCGCGGACTGCGCTCACTCCTTTGGGGGAATGTTTAAGGGTAAGAAGGCGGGCGAGATTGCTGACTTCAGTTCCTTTAGTTTTCACGCTGTAAAGAACTTTACTACAGCTGAGGGTGGTGCCATGACGTGGAATCTTCCCTTTGGTAATGAAGCGGTTCCTACGGATGTGGACTATATGCCTACCGTACCCAAGAAAGAAGGGGAAACCTGGAACGAACTGCTTTACAGATTGTCTCAATTATTCTCACTGCATGGACAGAACAAAGATGCTCTTGCAAAGACTAAATTAGGCGCTTGGGAGTATGATATTATTGGTCCATGGTATAAGTGCAATATGACAGATATTATGGCTGCACTGGGACTAGTTCAGATGGAACGTTACAATGGAATTCTTGAAAGGCGTTATGAGATTGTTCGTAGATACGATGAAGCGTTGAAAGATTTGCCAGTTGCTGTTCTAGCCCATAGGGGTGCGGACCATTGCGGTTCGCACCATCTATATTTAGTACGTTTGTTGGGTAAAACCCGCGACGATGCTAATAAGGTGATAGAGCAGATGGCAGAGAGAGGTATTGCATGCAATGTGCATTATAAACCGCTGCCTATGATGACGGCTTACAAGGCTCTTGGTTATGATATACAGAACTATCCCAACGCCTACCATCTCTTTGAGAATGAGGTTTCTTTGCCTCTCCATACTAAACTCTCTGATGAAGATATTGAGTACGTTACATTAAACTTTGTTGAAATAGTGAAGAATCTGTGAAAAGGATTTTCGATGTTATAGCGAGTGGTCTTGGACTCATCGTGGTGAGCCCACTCTTCTTAATACTTTCTATCTGGATTAAACTGGATAGCAAAGGGCCAGTCTTCTATCGTCAGGTACGAGTCGGACGGTACAATAAGGACTTCCGGATCTTTAAGTTCCGCTCAATGAGAGTGGGTTCAGATAAGGGTAGTCTTGTAACCATAGGAGGCCATGATCCAAGAATTACACGCTCTGGCTATTTCATCCGCAAGTTCAAATTTGATGAACTACCTCAGCTTATCAATGTATTCATTGGTGATATGTCGCTGGTTGGCCCTAGACCTGAAGTGCGCCATTATGTGGACTATTGGACTCCGGAGCAGATGCATGTACTGGATGTACGTCCGGGTATCACAGACCCTGCCTCTATCAAATTCCGCAATGAGAATGAATTGATGGAGAAGGCTGATGACCCTGAGAAGTATTATATCGAGGTTATCATGCAGGAAAAGATAAGGTTGTATCTGGAATATGTGGAAAAGCATTCATTCTTCTATGATATAGCTTTAATCTTCAAGACTTTCTGGGTGATTGTAAAAGAGAGGTAGTAAGTGATCAAAGATAATACCACAAACGCTTTCTTTGCGCTTATACGGGCTGGACTTTGGGAATAAGACTGTTATCTGTCTCAGTATGGTGAGGTGGATTATGGCAGGATTCTGGAGTTGGCTCAAGAACAATCAGTTGTTGGGCTGGTGTCGGTAGGGCTGGAACATGTCGTGGACGTGAAAGTTCCCAAAGAGGTTGTTCTACAATTTGTGGGATTGACATTGCAGGAAGAACAGAGGAATACTTCCATGAATGCATTCATTGCACAAGTTGTGCAAAAAATGCTAGATGAAGATATATACACGCTCTTGGTAAAAGGACAAGGAATAGCTCAATGTTATGAACGTCCACTGTGGAGAACATCAGGAGATATTGATTTTTCCAGAGCGATACTAATTACGAAAATGCGAAAAGTTACCTTCTTTCACTATCTTCTAATGATAAGCCTGAACGTGTATACTCGAAAGAGCTAGGAATGTGTTTTGAACCTTTGTCTGTTGGAATTTATGGTACACTTCGAACAGGCCTTTCATCTCGTTTGGATAAGGAAATTAATTCGGTTCAACGAGATGTGTTTTAAGGTGGAAGCGTGAGGTCATGGCTAAACGGGAAATCACAGGTATTCCTGCTAGGTGTTAAACAAGGATGTTTTCTTTGTGTTTACTCATTTCATCAAGCATTTCTATAAAGAGGGTGGAGTGTCAATTAGGCAATTGTGTGACTGGTGTAGGTTGATGTGGATTTACAAAGAAAAGATTAATGCTTCTTTGTTAGAGACTCGATTGAAGAAGTCTGGCCTAAAGGGTGAATGGCGAGGAATTGCAGCTATGGCGGTGGATTTTTTAGGAATGCCAGTTGAAGGCAATGCCTCTGTATCGTGAGGACAAGAAATGACGCAATCAATAAAGAATAAAGGATGTTATCCTTTATTCTTAAAGGTGGTGAGTAGAGAAGTATTAAAGATACGCTCATGGTTGGAAAAATATTTCTGGTAAATACGATACTGTTTATTACAGGCATTCTTTTTAGTGTGACATGGTTAAAAATCAAAGAAATAAATTATAAGTAGAGATTTTTCAACCATATTATTAAAAATCATTGTTATATAGTTGGATGAATTTATTTAATAATAGAGATTTGGTGCCAGAGTTTGCACTTCCATATATACAATCATGTCGGTATAAAGGTATAGCAAATTTCTTTGAGAGAAGAATTCCTAACTACGTATTGCCTGACGTTTTGCGTTGTAATGATGGGTCATACGTGAAAACGGTTTCAGATTGGGTGTCAAAAAGACGCGGTGAAGTGTTAAATATATTTCAAAATGAAGTATATGGTGTAACCCTTCAAGATAAAGTAGATGCCAGATATGAGATATTAGATAAAAATGAAAGTGCAATACATGGACTAGCGACACGTGTACAAGTACGTATTATTTTAAAGGGTAATAATCATTCTATTGAAACTTTATTACTTGTTTATATACCAAACAATGGTGAAAGTCGACATCCGGTTATATTTGGATACAATCTTTATGGTAATCAAAGCACTACTACTGATGAGAATGTGTTATTTTCCCCATCATCACTTGAAGTTTGGCATAGGGTAAATAAATATAAGCGAGGATTTGTAAATAAACGATGGTGTATTGAAAGTGCTATTAATCAGGGTTATGCTGTCGCTACAATGTGCTATACGGATATATGCCCCGATAGCATTTTCTATAAGGTCTATGGTGCATATAATTTGTTCGAATCGAGCGAATGTGGTTCCAGTTGGCAAACTATAGGATTATGAGCATGGGGCTGTAGTAGAATATGTGATTTTTTAATAGACCAATCGTGGGTAAATAGAGAGCAAATAGCAATTTTTGGACATTCACGACTCGGTAAAGCAGCTCTATGGGCCGGGGCGCAGGATCCCCGTTTTTCTGTTGTTATTTCAAATGAATCAGGTTGTGGCGGAGCCTCATTGACAAAACGTTTTTTTGGAGAAAACGTTTCTATGTTGACTTCAAATTATCCACATTGGTTTTGTAAGGAATATAAGAAATATGCCAATAACGAGAAGAGTATGCCGTTTGATCAGCATGAATTACTATCCTTGATAGCTCCTCGTCATTTGTATGTTTGTAGTGCATCAAAGGATTTGCCTTCAGATCCACAGGGCGAATTTCTCTCATTGACAAGCGCAGAAATGGTTTGGAATCTATTTGGCTTACAAGGACTACCAACTGATAAATTCCCACCAAAACATGAGCAGTTAATAAGCACTAATGGCTATCATGTGAGGAAAGGAATACATGGAGTAACCGGATTTGATTGGAATTGCTGGTTGAAGTTTTGCAACAAATGTTATAATATTAGTTAATGACCAAGGTGTTAGATACGAACACTATCACAGATTGGCTACGGGATTCTTAGATAATGAAACACGCTCGTGCTCAATGGAATTTGGTCGTGTGACACCTTTTTATGTTTTCCGTTGTTGGGGCGGAAATGAACCTATTAAAGAAATAGAGGTCTGTTTAGCAAAAATAAGAGCGGAGAAATGAAGGTAATAGAGATGTCGTTATTGAATAAAGTGTCTTCTGAGGCAATGGCCTCGCCCCGCCTACGAATGAACTACAACTTCCATCAGAGTCTGGATGACAAATGCCACCGCTTCCTGAACGCTGTTGAACCGGACACGCTGGTGCCTATACATCGGCACCCCACTAAGGATGAGACGTTTGTGGTGTTGAGAGGAAAGGTGCGGATAAGTACATACAATGATGAAGGAGAGGTAATAGAAAGCATCGTACTATCTCCAGAAGAAGGTAAATACGGCGTAGATATTAAGAAGAATGTATGGCACAATTTGGAATCTCTTGAGAGTGGTTCTGTGATATTTGAGTGTAAAGAGGGCCCCTTTGTGCCACATGAGGTGGACGGGATACTGGACGTTGCTGAGAAATGAGTAGGATGCATTGGCAGGCGTTTATTGAACTTTTGCAAGCCGGGCTTTGGGAGAAAGAGGCTCGGCTTTTGCGGTTTAAGGACATCGACCTTAAAGAGATTTACAAACTGGCTCACGAGCAGAGTGTTGTGGGGCTGGTGGCTGCAGGATTGGAGCATGTGGTTGATGTTAAGGTGGCTAAAGCAGATGCAATGCCGTTTGTGAGCAGTGCATTGCGGTTGGAGCATCGTAATAAGGCTATGAACCCTTTTATTGGCGATATTGTTGATAAAATGAGAGAAGCCGGAATTTATATGCTGATTGTGAAAGGGCAGGGAATAGCGCAGTGCTACGAGCGACCTTTGTGGAGAGAGTGCGGGGATGTGGATTTTCTGTTGTGTGATGACAATTATAAAAAGGCCAAGGATCTTTTGATTCCAATGGCTGGGTTTGTTGAGCAAGAGAGCGGAAAGCATCTGGGTATGTCTATCGGGCCATGGATGGTTGAATTGCACGGAAATCTACATTGTAAGCTGTCTAATAGAATGGATAGGTTAATTGATGATGTGCAAGAAGTTGAGTTTAACGTTGGAAAAGCCAGGTCATGGCAGAACGGTGATACACAAGTACTTTTGCCAAGTGCTGATAATGATGTGATTTTTGTTTTTACGCACTTTCTAAAACATTTCTATAAGGTCGGATTCAGAATTAGGCAAATTTGTGATTGGTGCAGACTGTTATGGACATATAGAGATGTGATTGATAGAGGATTGCTGGAGTCAAGGATTCGCAAAATGGGGCTGATGAGTGAATGGAAAGCTTTTGGAGCTTATGCGGTGGAGTATTTAGGCATGCCAGCAGAGGCCATGCCGCTGTATTCGGCTGATAAGAGATGGAAGCGCAAGGCAAAACGGATATGTCATTATGTCTTGAAGATGGGAACAACTGGCCGCAACAGGAAAAAGAACTCTGCCCGGAGTAAAGTGTTTTTGGTAAGAAAGGTGGTTTCTTTTGGCCGGCGTGTCAAGGATTTCATTAACTACGCCATGTTTTTTCCAAAGAACGCGGTTCGTTTCTTCCTGACAATTGTATTAAACGGCATTCGTTTTGCCGCTAAAGGTATAGGGTAGTTTGGTGGTTTGCCGAATTAATAGGCATTTAACCTTCTTCATGACCCCAGGATGAGGGTACCAGTAATTGCTGACATTCTAGTAGTTTAGACTTTGTCGAGCGCGATTATTTTCTCTTTTGTTATCCTATCTGATACTTGCGCTGACGTACATTGTTATGATACATTTTTTTCTATCTTTGAAAAGTCCTTGACTTGTTGAGTATATTGATTGTATAGTCTTTTCTAATTATTGAAATATGGAAACAGAAACAAACAACCACAAGAATTATGTAAAGCCTGCAATGCAGGAGATTGAGATGGTAACGGAATCTCAGCTGATGGTACTTAGTAATTATGATGGCGCATTAACAGATTAACTACTGGTTTTCTGGGGCGGTACCATACCATTGGGGGCGGTTCCGTTTGAAGTGAACCCCAAAAGTTAGACGGTTTATTACTTATTTATCTGGTAAAGAGTTCGGTATTTGACCGGACTCTTTCCTTTTAATCTCAGTTTTATTCGGTCGTTGTTGTAGTATTTGATGTAAGCTATGAGTTCTTTCTTAAACTCATCAATCGATTCCCAGTCCTGCAAATATAGCAACTCGGACTTCATAACTCCAAAAAAGTTCTCCATCATGGAGTTGTCCAGACAGTTTCCCTTCCGGGACATGCTCTGTATTATGCCTCTTTGCTTGAGCTCGTCCTGATATCTTTGTTGCTGGTATTGCCATCCCTGGTCTGAGTGTAGGATAAGTCCTGACAAGTCTTCTTTCCTGTTAAAGGCCTTCTTGAGCATGGTCAATACCATCTTCATGTTGGGACATGAAGATATCTGATATGATATTATCTCTCCATTGAACATGTCCAGAATAGGCGACAGGAACAGTTTCCGGTCCTTTATCTTCACCTGTGTGACATCGGTAGTCCATTTTTGGTCGGGCGCATCGGCACTGAAATCACGATTGATAACATTGGGAGCGATCTTTCCTACATCGCCCTTATAAGAGCGGTAGCGCTGGTTCCTGCGCTTGGCTTTCAGCGACATACTGGCCATCAGCTTTCGGACCGTCTTGTGGTTTACGATAACACCTTCATCCCTTAACTGGATGGTTATACGGCGGTATCCGTATCGGCCTTTATGTTGGTCGTATATCTCACGGATGCGAGCCCTCAGATCGTCATATCCATCGGATTGTCCGATTCGTTTGATGTGATAATAGAACGTGGAACGAGCCATCCCATTGAGCTCCAGAAGGAGGTCAAGGTCATGTTCCGGCCTTAATTCTTCGATGGCTTGCGCCCAATATTGCGTAATTGAGCTTCTCTTTCCTCGATTAAGGCCTTGACTTTTTTTAGCAGGGCATTCTCCGCGCGCAGACGCTCGTTCTCGTACAACGCACGCTCAAGCTCTGTCATCTCTTCGAGTTTCTTTTTCTTTGGTCTTCCCATTAGTATTGCGGAGTAAGTCTCTGACAAACCTCTGTACAATGCTTCGTAGCCGCCTCTCTCTGCTATACGTCTCCAGCGTATAATCGTGTTGACACTGACATCGTACTTGGCTGCAGCCAAGTGCAAAGTTAAACATTTGGCATCTATTTCACGCAGTATCATCTCTCGCGTTTTTCCGTCTTTTAATCGGCGTACTTTCCTTCCCAAACCAGACGGGCCTTCTTTCTGATACCTATGCCATAACACCTCAAGATCTTTATGGCTTATAGCACGGTGTTTGGAGATATAGTCTATGCTATATCCTTGTTCGATCATCTTGATATACTTTAGATGATCTTCATAAGTGTTTTTGTTCATATGAACCTCGAAAGTTTTTTGTCTAACTTTTGGGGTTCATATCAGTTTGGCCCCTTTTTGCTAGATATGAAACAGCGGCTCAATTGTGAGTCGCTGTTCTTTTTGTAGTTCTTTGAAAAAGGGGCCAAACAGAACCGTCCCCTTTGTCCCCTTTTTACGATTTGTTGAAAACTTTTGTTGTTTTGACGTTTTGAATTTGTTAACAAAACTTTGTTTTGCGTAGTTTTTGTAGTACCTTTGCGCCGTATGCATATAATGCATAGCAGACCATCTACTTTTTTGCATTGCCGGTTATTTATATTGGGACTGGCAAAGGCGAAGCCATTCAATTTTTTCAACTTTTAACATGAAAGGTATAGTTCTGGCAGGTGGTAGCGGTACCAGGTTGTATCCTATCACCAAAGGCGTGAGCAAGCAGATGCTCCCCATCTTTGACAAGCCCATGATATATTATCCCATCAGCGTCCTGATGCTGGCCGGGATACGTGAGATACTGATTATTTCCACTCCGCATGATCTGCCGGGGTTCAAGCGCCTGCTGGGTGACGGCTCAGATTATGGCGTAAAGTTTGAGTATGCCGAGCAGCCAAGCCCGGATGGTCTGGCACAGGCATTTATCATAGGCCGTGAGTTTATCGGTGATGATTGCGCTTGCCTGGTGCTGGGTGATAACATATTCTACGGCAACGGATTTACTCAGATGCTTAAGAATGCCGTACGTGAGGCTGAGGAGAATGCTAAGGCAACAGTATTTGGCTACTGGGTTTCAGACCCCGAGCGATATGGCGTGGCTGAGTTTGATGCCGATGGCAACTGCTTGAGCATTGAGGAGAAGCCT